>SAMEA3663085__coassemble_54_pt1 | contig 58417 bp, 46 predicted proteins | sample SAMEA3663085__metabat2_low_PE_011 | metagenome-assembled genome bin SAMEA3663085 (sample SAMEA3663085) | pig gut metagenome | biome: pig gut; feature: pig-associated habitat; material: faeces | place: France | collected 2012
TTCCTTCAGCTCTTCCTTCAGCTAAACCTTTTGTTCTTCCTTCAGCTAAACCTATTTCTCTTGCCTGTTCTTTTTCTTCGTCGATAATATCCTGTACAAACATATATTCACCTCGCATTGCTTCTTGAATTTTTACTTCTGATACAGAATTTTCAAGTTTCTTTGTAAATGGTGAATCTGCTTTATACTTATAAATAAATTCTAGCACAGAACGGACAGATTCATCTTTTTCCTTTGCATATGCACTACAATTATAAAAAACATTATGGGTTTTGTCATTATACATAATAGATGCATCTTCTGCGATTATTGATTTTTTAGTGTAACAGGGAAGCCCTAGTCCAAGTGGATCATCTTTACAAATAAAAAGAATGTAATTTTCTTTCAGGTCCTTGAATTTTGTTCTGCGTGGAACTGTGCTTATATCCGCAGCACTTTGATAGTATCTGGAACGTAAAAATAAATCATCATAATTACCTGTTTGCATTTCTATATCAATTACTTTATCTGAATCTTTTAGAAATACATCCATACGAATGCCTTTTGCGTCATAAATTGTTTCAATATGTTGTTCAGTATTTAAATACTCAATTTTCTTAATATTAAGTTTAAGAAGTATTTGCAGCATCTCTTTGCATAGTTCTTCATTCTTCATTACTTTGCAGAAAATAAAATTATCTGAAAAATCCAAATCTTCCCATTTTTTACTGAATTGTCCCATAGGTACCTCCATATTTATCTATTAGTAATATGGCTTTAATATGCAAAAACGGACCACTTTTAGAAAAAAAATATAAATTTCCAATAAGAAATCTTGACATAAGTCTATAATAAGCAACATATTGCATAATATGAATATAACAAATGCTGATGTTTTGAATATTATGCCACCACAATATGGACTTTTTGGACTTCTGATTGCTTTTATGAATCGGCTTCAGGCAGTAGGGGATACTTTTTACTGCAGATGAAAAAATAATGGTAAAAGTATTTTTTTGTCCTGGTGGAATCAATTATAAAAATATGAAGCCAATTTCTAGATTTGCAATGAAAATGTTTGCAAAATCTCTCTTGAATAAAAAAGATGCTACAGAAGAAGAAAAGAAACAAGGTGAAATGATTTCTAAAAATTACAGTCTCATGGATAAAAAATATATTGAACCTATATTTACAGAACTAAAATAGCGATTCTCCTTCTTACGTTGTATAAAATCTTAAAATATAGTAAATTTATAAAATCACACTTTGAGAGAATGGTATGAAAGAACGACAGACACGCCTTAAGGCAATTATAAATTTAATAAAAAACAATACAATTGAAAGTCAGGATGAATTGCTGGCATTGCTTTTAAAGGAAGGATATGACGTTACTCAGGCAACTTTGAGTCGTGATTTGAAGCTGTTAAAAGTTGGAAAAGTGCCTGATGGAAAGTCGGGATATATGTATGCGCTTCCTGGTGATGAGGATAGTCCTGAAAGTCAGGCAATTTATATTCAGGATTTCCTGCGGGGCTACATTAGCATTGACTGGAGTGGAAATATTGTTGTTATTAAAACATTCCCAGGTCATGCAAATACTGTTTGTAATGCTCTTGATAATTTAAATATGGATGAAATTTTAGGAACTGTTGCCGGAGATAACTGTATGTTTGCTTGTTTAAGAGAAGGTGTTTCTGGTGAAAACTTTATGGAAGCTCTTAAAAAACATATTCCAGGGATTGAAGACTAATTATTTTTAATTGGGAGTCTGCATGAAATTTACAAGTACCAGAAATAAAAATTTACGTGTTAGTTTTTCACAAGCTGTTAATGATTGTGTACCATCTGATGGCGGAGTTTTTGTACCTGCTGATATTGAAGATTTACGACGGTGGATTTATTACATAGATGAAAATACCTCATTTACATCTATTGCCGGAACATTAACCTCTGCTTTAATTAAAGATGAATTTTCTCCAATTATTTGTGAAGCTATTGCAACTTCTGCCTTTCCATTTGAACCTAAAATCAGTCAAATAGATGATAAGTTGTTTTTTATGGAACTTTATAACGGATACACGGGACATCATCGGGATTACGGTGTTTCTTATTTGTGTTCCTATCTTGAAGCAACAAATCAGCTGGCAGGAAAGCAGACTATTTTGCTTGATTATACTAACGGTGAACTTGGTGCTTTGCTGGCTAAGGTTCTAAAAGGTAAAAAAAATATTAAGGCAGTTCTTGTTTATAAAAAAGGAACTGTTCGTGGATTATCTGAGGCGGATTATGTTTGGAATGGGGGAAATATTTATCCTGTAGAAATGGAAGGTGGAGAAGCTTATATTAAATCCTGTATTTCTAAGATTTTTGAGGATAAGGATTATATTCATTCTAAAAATATTACTGTTGCAAATATGACTAATGTTTGTCGTCTTTTAGCTCAGATTTTCTTCTTTCCATATTCTTTTGCTAAGATAAAAAATAAACTTGACGGTGACATTTATTATTCTGTTGATTCTGGAAATTACGGTTCATTGATTGCGGGGCTTTATAGCTGGCGTCTTGCTATGCCTGTTAGTGGATTTTTTGTACCTTCTACTGCGGCTTTGTGTGTAAATCCTGCTGGAGAACCTGTAATGCTTAATTCTATGGTAAATATGGGTGAAAGAGAGGATTCTACTCCCATAAATCCTGCAAATCTGGAACGGCTGGAATCATTTTTTGAACAGAACAAATTGATGATGCGAAACTTTGTATATCCTGTGAACATTAGCGAAAAGCAGAGAGAAACAGCTGCTAAAGAGTTGTTCATGAAATATGGAGTTTATGCTGATAAAGAAACTGCCCGTGCCTATGCAACAATTAAGGAACGTGGAGAAGATGTGTTTAATGATGAAGGTTCTTTTGTTTTAATGGGATTAAAGCATCCTTCTTTATCGTCGGATTATTGCCGTCATGTATTGGGAGAAGCTCCTGAAATGCCAGAAAACATTAAAGAAAGTCTGGCACCTGTAGAATTGAATGGTCCTTTAATTAGCGATGTTAATGGATTGAAGGATATTCTGAACAGATTATAAGCATCTGACAGTTTCTCTTAGAACAATGACAAGCTTGTCTGCAAGGTTCCGAATTGTGAACTAAATTGAAAACCTTGCAGTTACTGCTATTATTTTGTTTTCTTTTCCTTTTTCTTTCCATTTTCTTTAGCTTTTACATCAGCCTTTGTTTTTGACTTTGCTGCTGTTTTTTTTACTACTTTCTTTGCTTTTGGAGCAGGAAAAGCTTTTACCAGTAAATCGCACTTGTAGGCAGCTTTTACTTTTGCTTTACAAATCTTTTTGTAAACCTTTAGAATTTCTGCCTGTTTTTTAGCATTTGCATCAAAAGCCGCTAACATAAAGATTGTATTTAAGTTAGATTCCAGGATTTCTTTATTAAACCATTTTGTTCCATCAAAAGTATTGGCACCGCTAAGGAGTCTTTCGTATGGGCTTGCTACTAAAAGGGTAACAATTGTTCTTTCCATTTCTTTTGCTGTTACATCTGCATATTTTGCAAGGAAAAATACTTTGCGGACTAAATCATTAAGTGATTTCTTGGCAAATTGATTTGCTTTTCTGCCAAGATTCCATGCATCTGCAAGACCATTTTCTGCGTGTTGTGCACACATAGCCCAGCACTGTAATGCAAAGCCCATTGGTGGAGTTGCCTGAATCATTAACTGTGCAAATTTTTGAGATGGTTTTTCTTTTGCACACATTGTTTTTTCAAGAGTCTTCTGTAAATCTTCTGGCTTTTTAACTTCTTTTGAGTTATGAATTTCTGCCAGTTTTTTTACGCGGGCCTTGTATAATGCAAACTGCTTTTCTGGTACTGCAATTTTCTTGTGTGAATCTTTTGCAAATTCCGCAGCTTTTTTGTAGAAGGCAAGGGCTGCTTCTTCTGCATCATCCAAAATAGCATTAATTTTCTTGATATTAACTTTGTGTGGTTTTGGAGCAGCTGGTTTTTTGGTAGATTTTTCCCCGGCTTTTTTTACCTTGCCAGAAGATTTTGTTTCAGCTGGAGTTGCAACTGTAGTTTCTTCAACTGGCTTTGGTGGAGTAAATTCTTTTACGAGAGGAATTAATGCTTTATTTGCAAATACTTCAAAATCAGCATACAAATCTTTGTAGATTAAATCCTGCCATGCCGATTCAATGTCTTCACAGCCCCGGCCCTTTAAGAAGTCGCAGAGGATTGCATAGCGATGGTCTGCTTCATCTGTTACCTGGTGGATGTTCATGTAAACCTGATATTCAAATCCGTTTAACATTACAAACATACCTTTTTCACAGATTTCCTTGCTGCGACGGATAAACCAAAGGCCAGATTTATGTTCCTGGAAAATACAGAATTTATCATCTTCAGCGTTGAGTAAAAGACCTTGGGAAATTGAGCGGCTTTCAAGGCGGATCTCATCTTTATTGCCGGTTTTTACAGCAAAAGGATTTGACTGTTTAATCCAGCCGTGAGCCCGATCATATTTGTTGTTATAAAAAACAAGAGTTCTTTCATTACCACATCCGTTTGAGTAGGCAAAAACATTTTCGTTTACATGACCATCCTGCCATAAATCATAAAGAAGGAAGTTTTCTACGCCGCTGAATAAATAGCGTTTTTTCATCAATGGGAAAATGTCGTGCCAGTGACGGTCTACAAGATACTGATTTGGTTTTTCATCTTTGTAGGCTTTAGTATATTCCATACCATATTTTTCTGTATAACCTTCAATCTGACCGTGACCAAACATTGGAAGACCAGGCATTGTAACCATTAAAGTGCAGCAGCCAAAATATTTGTCTCCGTCGCCAAACTGGGCAATTGCAGTTTCTTCATCAGGATTGTTCATGAAGTTTACATAACGCTTTAAAATCTGTGGGTCAAAATTGATTGTATTTTTGATTGTATCACGGTACTTCTGGTTTTCTTCTTTTTTAAGCATGTTCATAAATGCCGAGTTATAAACACGGTGCATACCAAGAGTACGAACAAAGTAGCCTTCCATCATCCAAAAAGCTTCTGCCAAAAGCAAAGTATCTGGGCATTCTTTTGCAACACGGTCTACAACTTCACGCCAGAATTCATTTGGAATAGCATCATTAAACTGTTGTGTGCTTAGTCCTGTTTCTGAACGGGTTGCAATGTCTCCTCCGTGTCCTGGCTCTGGATACCACAAACGACGGATAGATTTTTTTGCAAGAACCATGGCTGCATCAAAGCGGATAATTGGGAAATTCCGTGCTACGTGTAAAATTTCCTGCATTACGGCTTCCCGGGCTTCTGGGTTTAAGAAGTCAATCTGTGCTGTATCATTCCAAGGGAGACCTGTACCATCATTTCCGTGGTAAATATATCGTGTGTCACCAGTCTGATTATCCACTCGTTTGAAAACTACAGAACAGTCGTTTTTTGAGTAGTAATGATCTTCCAGATAAAGAGAGATTCTTGAATCCTGAGAAAGGTTTTCCCCATTGAAAGTGTACTGTGGGAATGGATTGTCTCTGCGTTGAATAAAGCGGTCTGGATGATTAATTACCCATTCGCCATCCATACCAGTATGATTAGGAACCATATCTGAAGCAAGGCGGATTCCTCTTTGCCACAAGCGGGTGCGCAGGTTAGATAAAGCATCCCAGCCACCAATGTTATCTGCAATTTCGTAATCATAAAGGGAATATGCAGATGCAGCGGCCTCTGGATTTCCACAAATCTGTTTAATTCTTTTTGATGATTTGGAGCGTTCCCATAAACCAATTAGCCAAAGACCTGTAAAACCTTCATCACGGAGACGGTCTAGTTCAGGGTCTGGAATCTGGTCTAGGCGTGTAATTGGGTAGCCGTATTGTTTTGTAAGCTGGTCTAACCAAACAAGTACTGTTTTTGCCATTAAAATTACATTTGGCATCCAGGCACTGTCGGCACTAAAGCGTTCATATTCGTTCATCAGGTTTTCAAAAGAATATGGAGCCATATCTGGTAAATCACCACCACCAAATCCGTGCCACATTGCTTTTTCTTCTTCGCTGATTGTATCCAGTCCGGCCAAAATGCGTTTAAGCCAGTCCCCAAGGAATGTGTCCCAGTATTTCTGCAAATATTCCAGCTGTCCTCTAAGACTTTCTGGAGCAAAAGCTACCGGTTCCCGAAGAAGTGTAATTAAATCATGATCAAAAGGTCCAAAAGAAGGCTGAGTTTTTGCAAATTTCTGAACAGAAGCCCAGGTTTTTGAATATAATTTGTTTTTTGCAAGTTCTTCATCACTAAACATCAGCATAAAAGGCTGAAAAGCAGGATTTTCATTTGCAAGATGAAGAAGAATCATTTCTTCTAAAGTCTGCTCCCGGTTTGTACGGATTGCACCTGTAACTGGTTCCATTGCATCACGTTCAAGATATTCTTTTGCAGTACATTTTTCGTTGTAAACTTCTACTGGAGGAAATTCTTGCATAAACTCCAGAAGAAGAGAATCAATTTGTTCTTTTGTATATTCTTTGTTTAATTGAGCAAGTAAATCTGTAAAGAAAGATGGTGCTTTGTCACGGCGGTAAAGAGTGCAGACATAGTGAAGAATTTCATCAATAAGTCCCATTGCATTAAGCTGGCCTGCAGAAAGCTTTTTGTTTTCTTCCCCACGCATCTCAAAGACATTGTTTATTAAAAGCTGGAAATCCCTAACATTTTTTAGGTTGGCAAAAACCACATTTCCAGAAGATGCAAAAAGACCTTTATTAAAATTACATAAATTGCGGATTTTTTTTGAGATGTGAAATTCGTTATATGAAATGTACATGATGACCTTAACTCCTCTTTGTAATCTTATTTATTGTATCAATAAATTTCTGATTTTTCTGTAAATCTTCTACTGCCACAGGTAATCTGTAGGTCCAGTTGAATTTTGTAACAGTTCCAGGAATATTAATGCGTTCCTGAGCTTCATCTTCAAGCCAGTATTTTTTATCCATAAAAAGATAATCCTGCAATGGATTGATAATGAGATTACTTTTTGATTTTGCACTTTGCTTCATAATAATCTGTGCAATTTCTGGTGTAAACGCTGTAATTGCCATTTCTTCTATTTTGTCGGAATCATCTTTTTCTAAACCAAAAGCCTCTGGTTCCATTCTTATAAAAGCTTTTACACTGTCTTTTTCTTCTTTCCACCATTGTCTGATTGTAGAAGAATCGTGAACAGAGGTGGTTGTTACCGAAAGTTCAGGATATGTTTCAAAAGGAACATAAGGTTGCCCTTCTTTATCCCAAAGGCGGTTCCATCTTACAACTTTTAACCCGTAAATGCCGTGTTTTTTCATAGTTTGTGGAACACAAGAAATGCTAACGCCTAAATCTTCACCACAAGGAATCATTTTGATTTTTTTATCTGATTTAATGGCGGTAAAAATTTCATCAGCTTGTTTTTTCCAGACTTTTTCGTTCTTAGTATTTATTTTATCAAAAAGTTTTGTAAGCTGTTCTTTTTCTTTGTGGTTTAGTGTGCCCCAAGATGTAGAAGTTTTGTATATCCACATTGGAATAAACTTATTTTTTGCAACCTCTTGCAAAGTACGGTTAGACCAGTAGTTTACAAGAGTTTCTTTAATTTTATATGCTGCTTCTTCTGTGCAAAGTGGTCCTAAATCTGTATCCCAGAATTGCTGGCTGCCTGTAATTTTAGATTTAAAAAGCCATAATTCTTCCCCAGGGAGCTGGGTACAAAAAATTGAAAGAATTTTATGGGCCCCATGGTGATTCCAGGTAATATCTTCGATTACATTAGTTGGAATATGAGGCTGACTAAGCCAACGTATGCGGTTATCATCAAAGCCAAGTTCATAAAGTTCATCTTTTTTTATGAAAGCATATGGTTCTGTGTGACCATTTAAGGCATTACAGTCTCCAGAAGGAATTGCCCAGATTCTAAAGAAGCCAAGAATATGATCTAGACGATAATAATCATAATAAGCAGAAGCATTTTCCAGTCGCTGGAGCCACCAGTCATAATCTGAATCCTTTAAGTTTTTCCAGTTATAAGTTGGAAAGCCCCAGTTTTGACCCTTTGGATTGTCTCCGTCTACAGGAGCCCCGGCTCTAAGATTCTGATTAAAATATTGAGGATAAGCCCAGGCATCACAGGAATCTTCATTCATAAGAATAGGCATGTCGCCTTTTAATTTAATTCCATTTTGGTGAACTGCTTCAACGGCTTTTTCAAACTGTTCTGCAGCAAGCATCTGACACCAGGCATAGAACAAATGAGCCTTTTTAAGAGCTTTATCATTCCATCTTTTTGATATTTCTTCGGAACTTATAAGCTGATCTTCTTTTTTCCAGGTTTTCCAGCTGGCCTGCATGTATTTCCATTTAAGGTTTTTATAAACAGAATAAGTTTTTATCCAGGAATTTGATTTAATCCATTTTTCCAGTGCTGCATCAGGTTTTGAATTGGATGCAATGTCTGTAGCATCATACAATTTTTGCAACAAAGAAATTTTGGAGTTCATAATGCTGTCGTAATCGTAGCGAAGAGTATATTTATGATTTTTCTGGAATTTATCGTATTCAGATTTAAAATCTTTGGAAGTTTCGTAAAGAGAATTAAACTGGGGAATTTCTGAAAGGCGGATGTAAATTGGGTGCAAAGCAAATGCAGAAAGTCCAGAATATGGGGAACTCTGTGTTCCTGTATCATTTATTGGTAACAATTGAATTATAGAGAAGCCTACAGTTTTACAGAATTGGGAAAATGGGATAAGGTCGGAAAATTCGCCAATTACAGAGTTTCCTTTTGTATATAAAGCGCCAAGAGGCACAACAACACCGTGATTTTGCATAAAATATATTATAACACAGAATTTCGAAATATATGAGGTTTAAATTAAAGAAAAATAATAAACAAACAAACAAACAAACTTCCCACAGCACAGTTACCTAAAATGGCTACCGCAGAAAAAAGCCTTCTCAAAACCGCTAGATATCGTCGCTAGACGCTAAGGGCGGCAAGGAAATGTGTAAGCTCGCCGGTCAGAGCGAGCGGTGTTTAATAGCAAAGCGTTAAAAAAAATTGCGAACAGCAATTTTTTAGCTTTACTTCCGAACCGCCCTTAGAGCCTTTTTGAGAATTCTTTTTGAAGGCGGGGATGTGTTTTATAAATACTGCCCCTTCCGGGCCCCTGGTTTGAATAAAGAACAATCAAAATACCAGGGGAGTCTTAGAGTAAAAGTATGAGAGCGAAAACGGGACTACAAAGTGCCTCTGAAGCTGACGAGTGCAGCGAGATGGATAACTTCCAAACAGCTTCAGCGAGCAACTTCGTAGGCACGTTGTAGCGGTAGTACTTTTACTCTAAGACGCTGTGTGTTGTTTGTTATTTTTCTTTAATTTAAACCTTTGAGCTTTAATTAGTTAATTTTTGCATCAAACTGTTCTACAATTTTTCCGCTTAAACCTGTATATGTAAGTGGTGTTGCGGCAAGGAGTCTTGCTTTAACTTCGTCGCTAACATCAAGGTTTTTAGCCAAATTGTGGAAATCTTCGATAGTAACTTTTTTACCGCGTGTAATTTCCTTAAGTCTTTCGTAAGGCTTATCAACATTTGTCATGCGGAGAAGATTCTGGTAAGCTTCAGCCAAAACCTCTGGAGTTGTTTCCAAAGCTTCTGTAATCTTGTCTGCATTTACTTCAATTTTGCTAAGACCTTTCTGGAGTGAAGCGTAACCAATCATTGAGTGAGCAAAAGCACAACCCATATTGCGTTCTACAGTTGAGTCTGTAAGGTCACGCTGTAAACGGCTGATACAAAGTTTACGAACAAAGAATTCGAACATTGCATTTGCCATACCAAAGTTTCCTTCAGCATTTTCAAAGTCGATTGGATTTACTTTGTGTGGCATAGCAGAAGAACCAATTTCTCCTGCAACTGCACGCTGTTTAATCCATCCGTCAGAAATGTAGCGCCATGTATCCATAGCAAAGTCTGTAAGAATATTGTTGATTCTTTTTATGCCATCAAAAACCCGAAGGTATGAATCATGTGGTTCAATCTGTGCTGTGATTGGGTTAAAGCGAACCTTTAATGGTTTTGTATGCATGTATTCGTTATCGAGGGGAGTGATTTCTGCGTTGAATGAGTTGATAAGCTGGTGACTAAAGTTAATCCAGTCAAATTCTGGGAATACAAAGTTGTGTGCATTAAATCCACCAGTTGCACCGTTTAATTTAAGAAGGATTTCAATGTTTCCAAGCTGCATAAGTTCTTCTTTCATGCGGTTTACAAATACCAAAACTTCTTTTCCGAATGTAGTTGGAGTTGCAGGCTGACCATGGGTGCGGGCAAGCATAGAAAGATCTTTGTGTTCTACTGCAAGTTTATAAAGTTTTCCGTAGATGGAAAGGATTTCTGGAACAACAACATTGTTTACTGCATCACGAATCATAAGACCGTAACTAATGTTATTAATATCTTCAGAAGTTAAAGCAAAATGAACGTATTCAAGAATTTCGTCCATTCCCATTTCTTTAATCTTACGTTTGATAAAGTATTCAATGGCCTTTACATCGTGGTTAGTTGCAGGAGTTCCATCATAACCTGTTGTTTCAAAAGCTTTGATGATTTTTGCATCTTCTTCTGTAATTTCAATGATTGAGCGAAGTTTTGCTGTATCCACAACAGTCTTTACACGATTTTTGAGCATTGGTGTTTCAAGGAGTTTAATTAAATAGTTGATTTCTGTATAAATGCGATATCTCATAAGAGCCATTTCGCTGAAATATCCCTGAAGACACTTAGTCTTTCCTTCATAGCGACCATCAATTGGTGAAACGCTAGTTAATGCCATAGTAACCTCGAAATAAATTAGTTTTTAGTTAAAAAGTATTTGTATTATAATGATTTTAATAAAAAAAGTCACAAAGATTTTTTTACTTACCCCACATCTATTCTGCACTTTTGGTTTTTAAAACCCACTCTACGAACTTTGGAAGATATTGAGACCAGAATCTCATATCGTGGGTACCAGTTGATTCAAGATATTCGTGAGCAATGCCTTCTTTTTCGTAAAAGGCGTGCATCGCTCTGTTTTCGTTTAAAAGAAAATCTTCTGTACCACAAGCACAATAAATGCGTGGAAGTGGAACCCCTTTTTCTTTAAGCTGTTTTACCTGAAATTCCAGATCCATATCATTTGTGTCAATTTTTGAAAGTTCGCCAAAAGTTGTGTAGTAGTAATCATAATTTGCAACACTGTTATCTTCGCCGGGTTTTAAAGGTTTAAGACTGTGTTGAATTATAGCAGAAGAAAGTCCGGCACAGGCACTAAAAGTTTGTGGGAACTGGAAAGCAATATGCTGGGCACCGTATCCACCCATTGAATAGCCAGCAATAAAAGTGTCTTCTTTTTTTGTTGCAAGGTTATAATTTTTTCTTACATATTCAATAATTTCTTCACCAATTAATGTAGCATATTTCATTCCAGTGGCAGCAGAATCAACATAAAATCCATTTTCACCAGCTGGAAGAACAACTGCCATATTATTAATGTATGCTAACTGGCTGATGTTAAAATCTGTAATCCATGTATATTCATCTTCTCCATAGCCATGTAAAAGAACAAGAGTTTTAGTTGGTCTGTTGTAGGAAGGATTATCATTAAAAAACCAGGATGGAGTATCATTTGGTAAAATAAGATTAAAATGGGCAGGTCTTTTAAGACATTTTGAGTTGAAACGAACATGTTGGATAGACATAAATTACCTCTATATTTTGATATTTATTTTTTTAAGCATGCCAGATTGGCTTTGCAAGTTTATTTGAAAATGGCTGGGGACGGGTAAAGTCTGGCAGCCAGCTGGTGTCGTCGCTAAGTTCCTGATAGAACAGATAATCAAAATCATAAGCTTCGATTAAATCCTGAATATCAGCATCTTCCTGTGGTGTTACAAGACGATTTTCAATTGCCGAAAGTGCCTTTTTTCGGGCTTCCAGTTTTTTTGAAGCTTCTGCAAAAGGAACCGGAGTATACTGATTCATTAAAGAAATGCAGGCTTTTGCATCAGCATTTTCTTTAAGCCAGGCCAAAACTTCTGCAGTTTCTTCGAACTTACCTGGCATAAAAAGATGACGGATTATAACACCGCTATACATTTTTTCGGCATCTCTTTCTTCTTTAATTTCCATTGGATTATTTTGAATCATCCATTTAATAGCTTTTGTTGCAACCTGTGGATAGTCTGGAGCTGCAAAAAGTTTCTTTGCTAAAGCTGAACTTAAAGTCTTTAAATCTGGGAGCCATATAGTAACAAGGCCTTTTAAAAGTTCCAGCATTTCTACATTTTCGTATGCCGAACTATTCCAGCAAAAAGGAACTGTTACCCCCTGCTTTTTAGCTTCTTTTATACCTTCTGCAATAAACGGAATATGATGGCTGCCAGTAACCAGATTTATATTTTCAGCACCAGCATTCTGAAGTTTTTTACAGATTTCTGCAAACTCCTGTACAGATACTTCTTTGCCATATCCATCCTGACTAATCTGATAGTTCTGGCAAAAAGCACAACGCAAGGTACACCCTGTAAAAAAGATTGTGCCGCTGCCACCTTTTACTGTAACAAGAGGCTCTTCTCCAAAATGAAGTCCAGCAAAGGCAATGCGAAGTTTATCACTTTCCCCACAAAAACCGGTTTGATTCTGGCGATTGATTTTGCATTGCTTTGGGCACTGAGTACATTGCGTATAAAAATCAGAAAGTTGGGGAGCCATAGAAAATTAATAAACTCCGTGAGAAACAAGAATCATCATCAAATTCTGTAAGATGTCTACAGGTAAATCTTCTGCTTCATAATTTACTAAAGGTCCAATTTCTTCCCAGTCCTCATCAGTAATCAATTCCTGATACTCATCTGTATTTTCAAGGAAAGCCAGGAAAGCCGCTAGTTTATTAATATTATCTGCAGTCGGTTCTTCACCTAAATCTGCACTCTTATAAATGTACTGATTTTCCCAATATTCAAAAATAGAAGCAGGGAGTCCTGTAGGACAAGAAGTACTGCGTTCAAAAAGATTACGAATATCTTTCTGAAGCTTGTTATAATCCCATTGTCCATTGTTATTCTGGCGGAAAATTTTCTTAATTTTTTCTAAATCTGTTACGAATTTTCTTATATCTGTCATATCATAAATATAATTCTAAAATGCTGTTGTATCAATCGGGGAATATTAATCTTGATACATCCTTATAATCTGTGTATTTTATATGCATGTTTAGTGATACACATTTTCATTTCCATATGATGATTACAGAACGAGGCTTAAATGGTCCTCAGATTTTGACAGACCTTGCTGCCAGGGATTTTAAATTTGGGCTTGATATTGGGACTGGACGCAACGATTTGGAACAGCGCCAGGCTTGTGTTGAAGAAACCATTAATCAGATGTCTGACAAAGCTGCAGCAGAAAAGGCTCGTAATTTTATGTATTATTCAGCGGGCATTTGGCCAAACATAGAAGATATTCATGACCGTGAAAATGCAATGAAAGCTTTACGCCAGTCAATTCAGGGGAAAAAAATTGTTGCTATTGGTGAATGTGGATTAGATCATCATTGGAATCCAAGTGGGGCAGATGGCCGTTGCGAAAGTGATTTTGATGAAAAGACTTATAAAGGCGAAAAAGAACTGTTTCAGATGCAGTTGGAATTTGCAAAGGAATTAAAGCTTCCTGTTATTATTCACAGCCGAGACGCTTTTGAAGATACTTTGGATTGTCTTAAGAATGTGGGATATCACAATGGTATTGTTCACTGTTACAGTTATGGCATAGAAGAAGCAAAAAAGTTTTTGGATTTAGGATGGTACATTGCTTTTGGAGGCGCTACAACTTATACAAAAAAAGCCAAATTGGATGATATGAAAGCCTTGCTTCAGTTTGTCCCAGAAGACCGTTTTCTTTGCGAAACAGATGCACCATATCTTGCACCAGTTCCATTCCGTGGACAGTCAAATAACCCGGTGCTGGTAGAAGAGGTTTACAAGTTTATTGCTCAATTAAGGGGAACAACTCCGGAAGCACTAAGTGAACTTGTAGATGAAAATATTGATACATTATTTTTTGCAAAAGGTAGATAATGTTCCCTTATATTTCAATTTTTAGATTAAAACTTCCAATGTATGGCACATGCATTTTAGCAGGAATCCTTATTACGGGGCTGCTTTGCTTTTATTTATGTAAACGGCGGAATCAAGATTTTCTGAATCTGATTTTAATTAGTGCTGTAGTAATTGCAGCAGGTTTTACAGGTGCAAAATTGTTATATATTTGGGTTTCCTATCCAAAAAAAGATTTTTTTAAAGTTCTTTTTTCCCTTTTAATTCCAGATAAAGCATCTGGGTTGGCTTCAGGATTTGTTTTTTATGGTGGATTACTCCTTGGAATTCCTGCTTATTTTCTTGGAGTTAAACTTGCACAGTGTAAAACCTTTGAATATGCAGACTATTATGCTGTTTCCATTCCTCTAGTGCATGGGTTTGGACGTTTAGGATGTTTTTGTGCTGGATGTTGTTACGGAATTCCTTATGATGGAATTTTTGCAGTGCATTATACCCATCCTCTTTCATCAGTACCTGTTGAAATTGGAATATTTCCTGTGCAACTGATAGAAGGGCTATGTTTGATTATTTTATCCCAGGTGATTTTAATTCTTTTTATGAAAAATAGACATCAATTGTTTTTTGTTTATATTTTTTCGTATTGTATTATTCGTTTTGTTCTGGAAAAATACAGGTTCGATTATGAAAGAGGGGGAATAGGTCCCTTTTCTACATCCCAGATAATTAGTTTAGCAATTTTCGTGTTTTCTATATTTTTATACATAATAATTAATAAAAAAAAATTGTCAAAAAATGTTAAATCGTGATATATTGTAATAACTACTACAAAATGAATAGGAGATGAAAATGGAAGTAGCAGCATTGGTAATGGGTATTATCGGTCTTGTATGTAACTTTTTTGGAACAGGAACAGTTGTTGGTCCAATTTGTTCTGTTCTCGCCATTATTTTTGGTGTAATCGGAATGAAAAAGAATACTGATAAAAGAGGTATGGCAAAAGCAGGTATGATTATGGGTGTCATTGGTCTTTGTTTGGGAATCATCATCACAATTGCATGTGTTGCTTGTATTGGTGCTGGTGCAGCTGCTCTTGCTAGTGATCCAAGTTTTATGGATATGTTAAACAGCCTCTAATAAATTAAAAAAAATTTTTTAGAACAAAAAAAGCGATGGATTTTATTTTCCATCGCTTTTTTTATGCAAATTGATTTTATATTAATTAACCATTAATCAATTTATCTAATTCACTGGCAGCTTCTTTAGCACGGCTAGAAAGTTCTCTAAGCATAGCAGTCTGATGTGAAAGTTCCATGTTATTAGAAATAATATCTATTACTGCTGCTTCTGCTTTTTCTGCAGATTCAGAAAGTTCATTCATATTAGAGGAAACTTCTTTTGCAAAAGAATACTGTTGTTTTGTTTCTGTCTGAACATTTGAAGCTGATTCTGACATAAGGGAAGTTGCTTCTTTAATTCTGTTACCAGCAAGTCTCTGATTTTCCATGCTTGATACAGATTCATTTACTTTTGCAGATGCAGTTGAAGCTTCATTTGCAGCATTTTCCATTGCAACTTTAATAGTTTTTCCTAACTCAAAGCTGGATGAAATATTTTCGCCAATTACTGTTACAATGTCATTAATCTTTTCAGACTGGTTGTTACTTGCTTCTGCAAGTTTTTTGATTTCATGAGCAATAACAGAGAAGCCTTTTCCTGCAATTCCAGAGTGTGCAGCTTCAATAGAAGCATTCATAGCAAGCATATTTGTTCTTCTAGAGAAATCTGAAACGACTTTTACAATGGCCATAATTTCTTCAGAAGAATCTTTGATATTTTCCATAAGAGATACAAGATTTCCAATATCTTTACTACTCTTTAATGTAAGTTTACCAAGGGAATTACTAAAGTTTGCAGCATTTTCAATACCTTCTGCAATATGATTAACCCCTTCAATCATCATATTTGTTTCATCAACAGTTGTTCTTACAATGTTACCTTCGGTTTCAACTTCGTCTCGAACAATGTTAACAGAATCCAAAAGGTTTGTAACAGCAGAAGATGTGTTTTTAACTGCAACATTTTGTTCTCTAATAAATTCACCAATTTGATTTGCCATATTAGCAGATTCATCAGCTGCCTGAGCAACACTGGAAACAGATTCATTAAGTTTATTTGCAATGTTGATAGTTTCTATAGAAAGGGTTTTTGCTTTTTCCATAATCTCATCAAGCTGTTCTTTTTGTTCTGATGTTTTTATTGCAAAAGCATTAATAGAACGTTTGTTGCTTAAAGTTTCCATTGTAACAACTATAAACATAGAGAAGTTGATGAAGAAGAATGAGAATCCCTGCAACCAGGCAAATGGCATTTTTCCCATTGCCTGATAAACAATATCATGAACACCAAATAAAAGACCTATACCAATGCCAACTAATAGTGTAATAGCATATTTGTCTTTTGTGCGGGCATTTTGTATAAGGATTACAATAAGATAAATAATTCCTGTAAATACTGGTGCAAGAGAAAGGGTAAATAATGTATCAAGGAATATAGAATTTGTTGTAGAGTAAAGGTAAAGTGCGAAAACAACAATGTTTACTGCCAGAGTAATTATTCCTAAAATCTTACCTTTTCTGTGGAAAAATTGATTAATAAACAAAACTAAACCACTAATACTTAAAAGCAAACAATACTTTGAAAGTGCCAGCTGAATATTCATTGGTAATAAGAGAATATTAGATGCCATATCAAAGAAGTAGATTGCAATTGCAATAAGAGAGAGACTGAAGAAGACACCCGCTTTTCCACTGTTACTGCTTCGTAATTGGAAAAGGAAGTAGAATCCAAGGAACAGACAGATTGCAGCCATCATGTAATACAATGATGAATTTAAGAAATTCTGCAAAGTTACAACTTTAAAATAGCGATCCCCATTAGAAAATGAGAACTGTTCAAAATGTGCATCACTTAAATCTGTTTTACACTTAATAGCAATGTTAACTTTTCCATTTTTTTTAGCCCAATCAGGAATTATAACAACTGTGTTTGAAACATGGTTTACTGTGAGTTTTGGATAGATAGTTCCGTGGTTAGCAATAAGAATTCCATTAAAATAAATTTCCATTGCAGCATATGAACGTCCCGTTTCAAAATAAACTGGTTCATTCAAAAATTCCTGTGGAATAGTCAGTTCGGAAAAGAGCCATACTGCTTTGTTTTTGGGAATTGAAAGAAAACCTGCTGGTGAAAAATCTGTGGCGTTGGAAGGAACATCTGCCATAGAACCAGGTGCAGACATTGTTGCTGTGTCTGGAAATACCTTCCACTCTCCATTAATTGGCACCTGTTTTGATTTTGCACTTAATGGTGATAAAAATAGTATACTTGTAAATGCTAATAATAATAATTTTTTCATAGAATTATTTTAATCTTTTTTTTTTCAGTAGTAAACAATATTATTTTTATATCTTGCATAAAATTGTGATTTTGTGTATGTTATATTCATGACTTGGGGAATTAGCTCAGTTGGCTAGAGCATCGGCTTTGCAAGCCGAGGGTCAGGGGTTCGAGCCCCCTATTCTCCACTAAAAGACTGAATCTTAATGGGTTCAGTCTTTTTTTTAAACCTACAATTTTCGTCTATTTTTGTTACATGACATTCCACTATATCTCATTTATACTATTTTTAATTTTATTTACTACAAAGGAGAATTATTGTGATTTTAGATTGGGAACAGTATTTACAAAAGGCAAGAGAAACTGTAGCAGAAGGTTGTGTTCTCTTAAAAAATGATAATCAGGTACTTCCTTTAAAAAAAGGTGCCAGAGTTTCTGTTTTTGGTCGAATTCAAAATCATTATTATAAATCAGGAACTGGTTCTGGAGGCATGGTTAATGTTTCAAAGGTTATTGGAGTTTTAGATGCTCTTAGAGAGAATCCAGATGTAGAAATTAATGAAGAGCTTGCAAAAATTTATTTAGATTGGGATAAGGAGCATCCATTTGATAAAGGTCTTGGCTGGGGTAATGAACCTTGGAGTCAGTTGGAAATGGAGCTTTCTGATTCAATAGTAAAATCTGCAGCAGAATTTAGTGATACAGCAATTGTTATTATTGGTCGTACTGCTGGTGAAGATAAGGATGCAGGGTTAAAAGAAGGTTCATATCTACTTACAAAAATTGAAGAAGATATGATGACAAAGGTAACAGCTCAGTTTAAAAAGGTAATTGTTTTATTGAATGTTGGTGCTGTTATTGATATGAGCTTTATTGATAAATATAATCCTGCTGCTGTTATGTATATATGGCAGGGTGGTATGAATGGAGGAGATGGTGTTGTTGATTTATTGACAGGAAAGGTAACACCATCTGGTAAACTTTCTGACACAATTGCTTATAAAATTGAAGATTATCCATCTGATAAAAACTTTGGTGGTACAGTTCGTAATCTTTATCAGGAAGATATTTACGTTGGTTATAGATATTTTGAAACTTTTAATAAGGATGCAGTTCGCTATCCTTTTGGTTATGGTCTTTCTTACACAACCTTTACAATTGAAGCTAAAACAGCAAGTGCTACAGAAAAAGAGTTAAAGCTTGATGTTACAGTTAAAAATAATGGAGCATACCCAGGAAAAGAAACTGTTCAGCTTTATGTTGAAGCACCTCAGGGAAAACTTGGAAAAGCCAGCAGAAGCTTGTGCGCATTTAAGAAGTCTGATGTAATTCAGCCAGGAAAACAACAGACTCTTTCTTTTGTAATTCCAATGGCTGATGTTGCTTCTTATGATGATTCTGGTGCTACTGGTCACAAATCTGCCTTTGTTTTGGAGGCTGGTTCATATAATTTTTATGCAGGCAGCGATGTTCGTTCTGCACAAAAAGTGGCAGCTGTAGAAATTAAAGATACTATTGTGACAAAACAGTTATCACAAGTGCTTGCACCAACAATGGTATATACAAGAATGAAGCCAGTTCTGGAAAATGGAGCATATAAAGTGGAATATGAAAAAGTTCCAATGGCGGACCACAATATGGACGAAATTCGTGCTTCAAAAACTCCTGACGACATTCCTTATTCTGGAGACAAGGGAATTAAACTTGTTGATGTAAGAAATGGAAAGGCTTCTATGAAAGACTTTATTGCTCAACTTACAGATGATGATTTGTGTTGTATTGTTCGTGGCGAAGGAATGGGTAGCTTAAAGGTAACACTTGGAACAGCAGCTGCATTTGGTGGAGTAAATAAACATCTTGCAGAATTAGGTATTCCTTGTGGCTGTTGCGATGATGGTCCTTCTGGTTTACGTCTTGATAGTGGTGTAAAAGCATTTAATATGCCAAATGGTACTTTAATGGCTTGTACATTTAATCCTGAACTTATGACAGAACTTTTCACTTTCACTGGTATTGAAATGAAGCTTAATAAAATAGACTGTCTCCTTGGACCTGGAATAAACATTCACAGACATCCATTAAATGGCCGTAACTTTGAATATTTTTCTGAAGATCCACTTGTTACTGGAATTATGGCAGCAAGTCAGTTAAAGGGATTAAATAAATCAAACGTAACAGGAACAATTAAACATTTCTGTGGAAATAACCAGGAAACTAAACGTCATTATATTGATAGTGTAATTTCAGAAAGAGCTTTGCGAGAAATCTACTTAAAAGGTTTCGAAATGGCAATTAAAGATGGAAAAGCAAATACTGTTATGACAACTTATGGTGCTTTAAATGGCAGATGGACAGCTGGTTGTTATGAATTAACTACAACAGTTTTGCGAGAAGAATGGGGTTTTGATGGTTTTGCCATGACAGACTGGTTTGCAAGTATAAATGAGTTTGGTCATCCTCAGAATAAAACAAATTTTGCTGCAATGGTAAAAGCTCAAAATGATGTTTACATGGTTGTTCCAGACAGTTCATATGCTTCTACCGGCGATAATCTTGAAGAATCCCTGAAAAATGGTTCATTAAAACGGGGTGAATTGCAGCGCTGTGCTTCAAATATCTGTAACTTCCTTTTAAAGAGTAATGCCCTTATTAATCTTTTGGGCGAAGATGAAAAAGTTCAGGTTATAAATCGTCCAAAGGATGTTGATGATGTTGAAATTCCTGAAAATTTACAGATTTATCATGCTGTAAGAGAAATTGTCATTCCTCTTGAGACACAGAAATCAACAAAAGGAACAAACTATATTTTTGCTGTTGAAGCAGAAATCCCAGGAGAAATTACAGTTACACTTACAGGCTCAAGTAATTTAAGCGAGTTGGCTCAGATTCCATGTACCTTGTTCTATCAGGGCATTCCAATCGCTTCTTTCACATTCACTGGTACAGGAGGAAAAGACGTAGAGTGTGTTCGTCCAGCAAAAATGTATTCCCCTTATGCTGTATTCCGCTTGAATGTAGGACAGGATGGACTTAATCTTAAATCACTTAAGATTCAGTTTACAAGTAAGGAACCAGATACAAATTACAACTAGTAATCATTAGTGCTTTCTAATCAGAGCTATGGTTATTTACAAATCAGTAATTGTGGAATAACTACAATTGCAAAGAAAACAAGACTTATCCAGGTAAAGGTTTTAATAAATGCTAAAGCCTTGCCTGGATATTCTTTATTATAGAGTCTAAGGTTAATTACACTGGCTAATGAACCAATAATTGAACATAAGCCTGCACTGTCTAAGCCGTAAATTAATGCTTTTAAGTTAGTTGTAAATGGCCACAAAACAATTGAAGCTGGAACATTACTAATTATCTGGCTTAGCAAAATACTCCAAATATATTCATGACCAGCAACACTGTTTTTTAAGAAATTGGAAATAGCAGGATTTCTACAAATAGATGAACTGAAAACAAAAAAACAGAAGAATGTAAGTAAAAGAATATAGTCGGTCTTAATAAGAATCTTTCTGTCAAAAATTAAAAGGGCTATGGCAACAAAAAGTGTAACATAGGGCCAGAATGTAGTTCTTGTAACAATAGAAGTAATAACTATTAAAAATAAACTGATGTATAAGACTCTTTTGAATCTGCCTTCCTTTTCCCAGGGAACACAAACATTTTTATCTTCAATAACAAGGACCTCTTTAGGATTTTTTCTAAAAAGGAAAGAAATAAAAATGAATAAAAGGAAAGCACTGAAAATCCAAAGTGGCAACATCATAAGCATAAAGGCTGGAGCCGAAATTCCGCTTTGACTAAAAAGAAAAAGATTTTGAGGGCTTCCAAAGGGTGTTAAAAGTGAACCACGGATTGCAGCAATATTTTCCAATGTTAAAACCGGAAGAATATATTTTTCTTTGTCTCCTGCTCTAAACAAAATGATTGTAATTGGAACAAAGATAATGAGAGAAACATCATTTGTAACAAACATGGAGGTTAAAAATACAGAGAAAACCAAAAAACAGGTAAGCCATTTCATTTTTCCAATTCTTGAAGTGCCTTTTAGCAAGGGAGAAAAAATATTTTCTTTTTTGAATCCTTCTAAAACAGAAAGCAACATGAATAAAGTTGCAAGGGTTCTCCAGTCTATATTTGCAAAAAGTTCTTTAGTTGGAGGAGTAATAAAAAGGGAAATAATAGCGGCCAAAAGTGACACAGAAAGCATAAGTTCTTTCTTAAAAACTGCAATGATTTTATTAAACATAAGAATGATTGTGTCTAGTTTATGCATAAAAATCAAGAACATAGAAAATTCCCATGTTTTGTGATAGACTTTCATTATGAAAGAAAAAATTCGGGCCGGAAGAAACAGAACAATTACTTTATCTCAAGATGAAATTCCTTTGTTAAAACAAAATTTAATTACAGAAGATTCCCTTGCAACCTGCACATCCTTTGAAAATAAAACTATAAACGCAGATGTTCTTGTGGCACTAAAATACATTCCAGACTCTTTTGCAGATTTAATTATTATTGATCCTCCATACAATCTTACTAAAAATTTTAATGGAAATATTTTTCGTGCAAGTTCCGATGCTGATTATGATGAATATCTTGCAACCTGGTTTCCCCTTGTTTGCAAAAAATTAAAACCAAATGGTTCACTATATATTTGTGGTGACTGGAAATGTACATCATCCTTGCAGCGGGCTGTAGAAAAAGAACTTACTGTTTTAAATAGAATTACCTGGCAGCGTGAAAAAGGACGTGGAGCAAAAACGAACTGGAAAAACGGTATGGAAGATATTTGGTATGCAGTTAAAAATCCACATGATTATTATTTTGATGTAGAAGCCGTAAAAGTTAAACGCAGGGTAATTGCTCCTTATACAGAAAATGGAAAACCAAAAGACTGGCAGCAAACTGATGAAGGAAACTTTCGTTTAACCTATCCTTCAAATTTTTGGGATGATATAAGCATTCCTTTTTGGTCTATGCCTGAAAATACAGATCATCCAACCCAGAAACCAGAAAAACTTTATGCAAAATTAATTCTTGCTTCTTCTCGTCCGGGAGATATGATTTTTGATCCATTTTTAGGAAGTGGAACAGCTAGCGTAACAGCAAAAAAACTGGGACGAAAATATTGTGGAATTGAATTAAACCAAGAATATTCCCTGCTTTGCGAAAAAAGATTACAGCTGGCTGAAACAAATCCACAAATTCAAGGTTATAAAGATGGAGTTTTCTGGGAAAGAAATTCCGGCAGATAATTTTAAGGACAAACATGAAAAAGATTATATTTATTGCATTGTTTACAGTTTTAGGTGGCCTTTTCTTTGCTGAAAGTGAATGTGAAAAGCTTATGAGCAAAATTGAAGCAAAATATGATGTGAAACATTTGGAATTGCCAGATTCATATCTTACATCTTTTGATTTGAACAGTATAAAAAAATTTGCAAAAGTTGATTGGCGAGGTCGACTTGTTTCTTCTGATTTGATTGAGTTTAAGCAGAAAGGAAAAAATTATAAGCTTCAGGTTGAAAGTGTAGGAACAAACTGTTTTTATGAATATAAAACAACTTTTAAGGTGATTGATTATGATAATCAGGTTGTGCAGCTTTTAAAAACTGAATCTGATTTACTGGCACTTTATCTTTTTGATTGCGATTTTGACGGCTACGAAGATTTGCTGTTACCTTTCGAAGATGATGATGGAAACAGATTTTATTGCATTTATTACTGGAGCCAGGCCCAGCGGAAATTTAAGAAAGATGATAGAAAACTTTACGCACCTCAGTTTGATTCAAAACACAAAAAAATTGTAGAAAAGCAAACTGAAGTAAAGGGTAGCTTTAGAACAGAAACTTATACTTTTTATGAATTCCGTTTTGGAATTAAGAGATTTTGCGGCAGTTATAAACTTAATTTTGTATTAAATTCTAAAAAAGAACCTGTTGATTTTAATTTCATTTTTTGGGATTCCGAAGAAGCAAAAGAGAAAAAAATTGGGGAGTACATTTACAGCCTACCTTCCTGGGCCGCTTTTGAAAGTTTTTCTGAAAGCGAAAAAAAAGAAACCCGAAAACAGTATAACAAGATGATTAAAATGCTTGATATATTCTAACATTAATCTTATGGAAAAAATTTATTTAGTGATGAACAAGCCCTCTGGTTATGTTTGTTCTGCAGTTTCAGATTCCCATAAAACCGTTTACTCCCTGTTACCTTTGGAATATGAAGAGTTGCTTTTTGCAAAACGGGGAGAACGTATTCATACAGTTGGCCGCCTGGATTGTGATACTTCCGGGCTTTTGATTTTTACAAATGATGGAGAGTTTTCTAATTTATTAACCAGACCAGAAAGTCATGTTTCCAAAACTTATTTAGTAACTTTAAGAGATTCTGTTTCTTTGAAAATGCAGTCTGAATATATTGAAAAAATGAAAAAGGGTGTGATGCTGCCGGAAGAAAAAAAAGCACCTGAACAGCAGTCTGGACCGGCAGATGTGGAATTTATTTCCCATAATAAATGTGTTGTTTCATTAAATGAAGGAAAATTTCATCAGGTAAAAAGAATGTTCCTTGCAGTAGAAAATGAAGTAACTGAGTTAAAAAGAATAAAAACTGGAAATCTGGAGCTTTCTAACAACCTGGCACCTGGCCAATATATTGTAATGGATAAGCAGACTATTTATGCTTCCATATTTGCATAAATGGCGTAATTCTTCTATACTGATTAAGATTTGAAAAGTAAGAATTATAAAAAGTAGTGATACTGCCGTTTTTTGTTTTGCAGTAATAATTTTATTATTTTTCAGGAGTTTTCTAAATGAAGAAAGCAACAAAATTTTTATTAGCAGCTGTTTTAGGATTAGCTGCAATCTTTACAACAAGCTGTGCCTTGGAAATTGTAGCCCCAGAAAATAAATGGGTAACATATGAATATCCAGTTACAAATGGCGATACAACTTACGTAATAAGAGGTTATGCATATTACACAGAAACACCAACAATAATTAAAACCTATGGTGAGCCACTTGATCTTCCTGCAGGTTTAACAATTGTTGCTGCACCAAAAATTGTTAATGGAAATCGAGATAATTTTGTTGAATTATTTGGTGAGGCTGTAACAGCTAACAGCTATGCAATTAAAACTTTTGGAAAAGGTGAATATGTAAAATATGGTAATTCTGAAAATGATTCAGAGGATAACCAATTCAAAATGAGTTATACAACATGGTTAATCCTTTATAATTCAATTATTCATGAAAACATTTCTACAGGTGCTCCAGAAATCTTAAAAGATGGTAAGGAGCTTGCTATAGAAAATGTAAAATGGAAGAAGATTATTTATTACATGGCAATCAAAAAGCTTACAGAACTTGCTGCTGCTGAATAATGTTTAAAAAATAAAAAAATGCTTCGGGGCGTTGCGGGTCGTTTTTTTTAATAAAGGGCTACCCGCTGAATGGGGTAGCCACCAACGAAGTGGGGGCGAGGGGAAAGGCTTTTCCCCTCATTTTTTTTAACTTTCAAAAATCAATTTTTAATTTATTTTTATTGCATTTGGTGTATAATGGTAGGGTATGCTTGAGATTTTAAACGATCACGATTTTGAAAACTTCCGCAAATTGATTTATGACGAAAGCGGAATTACTTTTTCTGCAACAAACCGCTCTATTTTGGATAGTAGAATTAAGGAGTTGTTGCGCCTGAAACAGGTTCAGACTCCTGCTGAATATTATGGTATGGTTCTTAGAAATCCTGAAGAATTAAAGGTTATGCTGGACTCTGTTACAACAAACCTTACTCGCTTTTTTAGAAACCAGCCTCATTTTGATGCACTTGTAAATTATGTTATTCCAAATATTATTGCGGAAAAAAAAGCTTTAGGTGTGGATAAGACAATAAGAATTTGGAGTGCAGGTTGTTCTACTGGTGAAGAGCCATATACTATTGCAATTTTAATGAAAGAAATTTGTCCTCCAGATTTTAAATTTCAGATTACGGCTTCGGACATTTCCTTAAAATCTTTAATGGTTGGACAGAAGGGTTTTTATACTGACACTAAAGTTGATGGTGTTCCTTCTCAATATCTGGCAAAATATTTTACAAAGGTTGAAGATGGGTATCAGGTAAAAAAAGAATTGATGGATACAATTCGCTTTGACTACCATAACTTAAAAAATGATTCTGGTGCAAGAAATCTGGATATTATTTTCTGTCGAAATGTTTTAATTTATTTTGACGAACCAGCTCAACTTGCTGTTATTAATAGATTTTATAATTCAATGGGTAAACATTCTTATTTATACATTGGACATTCTGAATCTTTGTTTGGTATGAACACAAAATTTGAGTTCCTTAAAACTCAGTGGGCGTGTTTGTACCAGAAAAATGAAAAATAGTATTAAAAGCTTAAAAACTTAAAAACTACAAAAGGAACGGCTTATGGATGATATTTCGGTACTGATTTGTGATGATTCGGCCTTAATGCGAAACCTTATTGGTAGAATTATTGAAGATGTTGACGGTTTTAAAATTGCCGCAAAAGCTGAAAATGGCTTAGATCTTTTGGAAAAAATTCCTCAGTGTAAACCAGATGTAATTCTTCTTGATATTGAAATGCCAAAAATGAATGGTGTTGAATTTTTGAAGAAACGTCGTGATTTAAAGATTGATATTCCTGTAATTATTCTTTCTAGCGTTGCAACAGAAGGTGCATCTGTTACAATGGAATGTCTTTCTCTTGGGGCCGCAGACTTTATTACAAAGCCAGGTTCTGCATCTGTTACTCTTAAAATTGGAGATGTCTCTTCTGATATTATAGAAAAAGTTTCTTCTTATGGTCGTGCTCAGGCATTGATGCATGGAAAAAACGTTCCAGATTCTGAATTCTTTGTTCATCAGTCTAAGATGAAAGAAGCTCAGAAGCTTATTGCTCAAAAGAAAGGTGAAGAGGCTGCAAAAAAAGCTGCGGAAGGAGTAAAAGATTTATTCCCAACAGCCACATGGACTCCTCCAAAACAAAAGGAACCTGCTGTTATAAAACCTCTTCGTGAACCTGGTAAAATTGAAATTATTGCCATTGGTATTTCAACTGGTGGCCCAAATGCTTTAAGAGAAGTATTTAAAGATTTGGATAAGAATATTAAACAGCCTGTTATTGTTGTTCAGCATATGCCGGCAGGTTTTACAGAAGAATTTGCACGGAGTTTGGATGCAATTTGTCCATTAACGGTAACTGAAGCAAAAAATGGAGAGGCTCTTATGCCAGGTCATATTTATATTGCTCCTGGTGGACATCATATGTTTGTTGAACATCATGCATTAAGTAATATTATTAGAATTAATGAAGAAGAACCAAGAAACGGACACAGACCTTCTGTTGATGTTATGTTTGAGTCTGTTGCAAAATTATACCAGAATAGAGCCCTTGGTATTATTATGACTGGTATGGGTCGTGATGGTGCTGCTCAAATTACTGAAATGAGAAAAGAAGGTGCCTGGACTCTAGGACAGGATGCAGCTTCTTCTATTGTTTATGGTATGCCTAAAATTGCTTATGAAATGGGTGGCGTTCAGAAACAGGTTCCTCTTTCAAAGATGGCTGCCGCAATTAATGAGCTTGCATTGAATCATTAATATTGATTTTATGCCTTTAATTCTTTTAGTCTGTCTTCGCAGATTTTTACACCTTTAAAATTTCCAAGTTCTTCGTAGGAATCTCTAAGGTTGTACAGTGCATCTACATAATAAGGATTTTCTGAAACCGCTAATTCAAAGCTTTCGCAGGCTTCTACGTATAGTTTTTCTTGAAAAAAACAAACTCCCATGAGATTCCAGAAGTGGGGATTTTCTGGAAAAAGATTTAAGCCCAGGTTTGAATAATATAATGCTTCTTTTATTTTTTTTACTTGAAGGCACAATGTTGCAAGAGTTTCTAATACATCGCAGTTGTCATTTTTTAAGTCCCAGGCTTTTTTCATTGCGGCAATTGCTTCATCCAGTTTGCCACAGTCTCTGTAAGTAACTCCCAGGTTATACCATAAAAGATAATTGTTCTGTTCAATGATTATTGCTCTTTTAAAACAGGCAATTGCTTCTTTGTATGAACCGTCAGAAGCAAAAATAATTGCCTGATTATTTAATTTATCAGATCTTTCAATCATTTAAATGCCTCCGGAATCATAGAATTGAATAGTTCAAAAATTAAGGGAGAATCTTCCAGTAATTTGCAGTTTTCTTCAATCAGTTTTTTACCCTGCTGACAGGCTTTTTGAATACATCCACTGGTTTCTAAAAGGGCAATACATTTTTCTATAGCAGGGGAGTCAATTCCTTCTTTTGCAGCCTGTGCCATGTATGCAGAAAGCTGGGCTTTGTCTTCTGGTTTGTCCTGAATGTGAAGAAGAACGGGAAGGCTTTTTTTACCTTCTACAATATCATCTCCACGTTTTTTTCCCGGGTTGCCAATTGTAAGGTTCTGGACATCATCAATAATTTGAAAACCAATTCCAATGTTTGCACAGATTTGTCCCAATTCAAAGGCCTGTTCTCTGTTTGCTCCACCAGCCATGTAACCAATTTGAGCGGCCAATGCTGCCAGGGTACCTGTTTTAGATTTTACCATTGCCTCATATTCTTCAATTGTTGGGAAAATATCCTTTTCTCTGTGCCAGTAAATATCCATTGCCTGTCCAAGGTGAAGTCTTCTTAATTCATTTGTATAAAGCTGATAAAAAGCTAATTTTGTTTTTTCATTTAAATCTAATTTGTCTATACAAACTGGTGCTTCAAAATAAAGCCAGGATGCACTGTTAATTGCAGTGTCGGTACCAAATGTTATGTGAGCAGCAGGTTTTCCTCTTCTTAAATCAGCGGCGTCTTCAATATCATCATGGATAAGGCTTGCGGTATGAACAAATTCTACAAGGGGAGTAAGCTTATAAGCAATGTCCAGAGAAAGGGGATTTGTGAATTTATTTGCGGCCCGTTCGTAACATAAAATCAGAAGTAATGGTCTCCATCTTTTTCCACCCAAATCCACAAGGTTTTTATTTGGTTCAATCAGATTTTGAATGTGCCTTTGTTTTACGCTTTCTGGTAATTGACCAAAGGAATAATTCTGCCATGAATTGTCAAAATTCATTGGTAATGCTTCATCTATACTATGCTGGATTTTTTCTAAGTGAGTTGAAAAGATTTCTTTTGTAGTCATAGAAATAAGTATAGTAAAAAAAGAACAAAAAAACAAATTTATATAGATTTCCACTTGATTTGCACAAGTTATCCACCACTTATCCACAATTGAATTTATTTTGATTTAGGGAATAAGATTATTTTTGATAATAATTTTTTTTGTTCAAAATAATGTAAAATTACTAAAGATGTGTATTTTGTTAAAATATAAAGAGATAGATTTTAAACCCTTTGTTTATTATCTATCTCTTTATTAAAGGACTTTAGTATTACTAAAGTAAAAATATATCTTATGAACAACTTATTCACAAGTTATCCACATTTTATCCTCTGTGTAGAATTCTTATTAGCCTAACGAAACTTCACCGTTATCATTAATTGCAAGAACTGATTTACAGCCTGAACAACGGAAACGACCAGATCTTGTAGAACGTAATTTTTTTGTACAAACTGGACAAGAAATAACTAATGGGAATACTGAAGAACCTGTAATTGTTCCTTCTGAGAAGAAAGCAATTGCTTCTTCAGATGTGTTCTTAATATTGAAGAACTGAGAAAATCCTAACAACTGGAATACTTCATAAACTTTTGGTTGGATTTCTAAAAGAACAACATTTCCACCTTTTGGTTTTACCATTTTTAAGAATACTGTAAATGAACCAATTCCTGTTGATGAAACATAGTTCAATGAAGAACAGTTGAAAATAAGGTTGATAAATCCAGCTTCTATAATCTGTGAAATTTTCTTCTGAAAGAAGCTAGAGTTATATGTGTCTATATAACCGCTTAGATAAACAAAAAGACCGTTTGTAACACCCTCCGCTTTACGGATATTGATTGTTAGACTGTCATCTTTATCATTGTCAAATCCAGGGATAATAACATTGTTTTCCATAATGTTGGTATAACTCCGATTTTAAAATATTTTTAATACAATATAATCAAATTATGATACAATATATTTAATATTTCTGTCAAATTGTTTACAGTTTTTTTTAGGAGAATTATGAAAAAAGCGATAAAAATTTTATTAGTATATTTTGTTTATTTATTGCTGACGATTTGTTTTGGAACAGTATTTTATATGGCTTTTCTTGGTGTTGTTAATGCTACTGCTGGTCATAAAGTAGTATTCTGGAATCAGGAATTATTTATAAAAACATTTTTCTTTATTGCTGTTTGTTCTCTGTCACTTATTTGTCCATTTGTAATTTCTTATAGGATAAGACATAGAAGTGGTTTTTTGCAGACAATTGTTTATATTATTGTTTGTGTAATCAACTGGGGAATTCTTTTTCCAATTGCAATTACTCAGGCTGATAAAGCAGGTTATGAAGAAATTTCAGTTGAAAAAAGAATGAATTCTGCAAATTATTTTAGAGATTCTGGTAAAGAAATTTATTATTTTACAGAAGATCTTATAGAAGATGGTAAACCTGTTCCTTCAATTGTTATTTCACCACAAAAAGATTATGCCGTTGAATATAGAGAAATTTCGGCTGACAAGAATTTTGTGTTGTTTAAAAATGCTGCTCCCTATAATGATATTTTTACAAAAAAAGCATTTTCTAATGATTTTATATTTACATATATTGATACGCGGATTCTTTTGAAAAATGCTGTAAGTTGTTTGGGAAAGGGATGGAGCTTCTGGCTTGGTTTTTTATCCATCGCTCTTGTAATTTCGTCCCTTTATGGTCTATCAAATTTATTTGATTGGAAATTACTGGATACAGCCCTTGTTATTATTATGTATGTTCTGATTTTAATTTGTAACACTTATTATTATTCAGATGGATTTTTACCAATTAAACTGAAATATCTTTCAGGGGGATTCTTTACCACTCTTGGAAGGTTTGTTGATAATCCTGCTCTTGTTTTATTGAATCTGAGTGCAAGTCTTTTGTTTATTGTTATTGGATTGATTAATTTTTTTATCAAAAGAAAATCAGTTGAAGAGTAGAAAGGGTAGTTTATGAAAAAAATATTTGGAATGTTATCGTTATTCTTAGGATTGGGATTAATTGTTTGTATTATTTGCGGCTTTGTTTTTCCAATTCCAGAAATTGTTGCTGAAAGCAGTAGAGTTGCATATAAACTCTGTAATGGAATGTCTTATTTCTTTAAGTTTCTGCCAGCATTAATTTTTACAGGTTTTGTTGTAACACTTTCAGTATATTTTGGACATAATAGCGAAGGAAGCCAGCATAGATTTTCTGATGCAATGTTTTCCCGCTTAAAACTGGTTATGATTTCCAGCTTAATTTGTGTGTTAATCCTTACTCTTGTTAGTGAAGCTTTTACATTGCTTATTAACAGAAAAAAAAGTGAGCTTGAGAATCGACCAGGGTTAATAAAAGAGTATATTTCTGTTGCTAACAGTCTTTATGATCAAGGATATGTAAACAGAGCACAACGTTATGCCCAGGCTGCTTTAGTATTGGATCCAAAATCAAAAGAGGCTTTGGAAATTAGTCAAAAGGCAGAAATTAAAGCAAAATCTGATAAAATAAAAACTCCCGTATTTGATACATCTTTAAATCCTGTTGTAGAAAAAGACCATTCCTTAAAGATTGATGAACAAAAAATCAGAGAAACAACAACATTCTTAGAACTGGCTCGGATTTCCTTTGAAAATGAAAAATGGTTTGATGCCCATTATTATGCAGAAAAAGGCTTAATGCTTGTAACTGCTAAAGATCCTAATGTTGATGAATTAAAAAATCTTTCAGTTCAGGCTTGGAACAATATTACAGATATTCATGATAAGAAAAAAACAACAGATCAACTGGCTTTTGAAGAAAAATATAGAGGATATCTGGCCCTTGTAGAAAAAGATGATTTGAAGGCCTATTATATTTTTAAAGGATTAAGTGAAAAATCTATAGAATATGCCAGAGATTCTGATATTCTTTTTTATTTAGATGTGGCACAGAAAAAAGTTCAGGAAAAAACTTTTTTTATTGATGAAACCCTGGAGCTTGAAAATTTTGAACAGGAAAACAATGTTTATTTTATTCATACATACCCAGATGGTGCTAAAGCATTGTGGTTTTTTAAGGGAATGTCTTCTGTAGATACAACAGGATATTCTGTTCAGTATCTTCGTGATTTTTATATTGTTTCTTTGGATTCAGATGGGAAGTGGGAAAAAACAATGCATGTTCCTTATGCCAAGGTTATGCCAGTTCCAATTGCAAGTATTGATGAATCAACAAGAAAATTATATGGAATTACAAATGACATGAAGTCTATTCCATATATGTTGTTAAAATCTGTAGGACGTTCAGATTCTTCTCAGTGTTATATACCAGAATTTAAGTATCCAGATGGAACTGTTGAAAATTCTCCAGAATATATGATTTTCCCAATTGATTATGATGATTTTATTAAATTGGAAAAATCATCTGGAGCACCAGAAACAATGTCCCTTGCAACTATCACATCCCTTGCATTTAAATCTAAAGAATATGGTTTTGCAGAAGAGATGTATGGTCAAGTTGTAATGAATCGCTTCCTGTATCCATTGTTTATTTTGGTTTTAATGATAGTTCTTGCATCCTTTGCATGGAATAACAGAATTGGTGAAACTCAATATTTTAAGTTTTCCTGGTTATTGAGCATTCCAATCATAATATGTGTATTCATGATTGTATATTATTTGATGTTGTTTATTTTCCATCTTATAAATTACACATTCCTTGCAGCCATAGGTGGTATTGGAGCATTGTTTGCTGCATTAGGTTTTTATGTAGTTTTGCTAATTGTTGCAATGATTCATTTCCTTGCAAGAAGAACCAAATCTTAGGTAATTAATGGTTATACTTGCCCTAAATACTGTATATTATTAAAATATTGAAACATAAAGGGGACCTTTTTATGAATTTAGAAATGCTAGATAAAGCTGTTAGACGTGTTCCAGATTTTCCAAAACCTGGTATTCTTTTTTATGATATTACGGGCATTCTTGTAAATCCTGATGCATTTAAATTTTGTCTTGATAAAATGGTAGAAATTTATAAAGATGCAAAAATTGATGCCATTGCAGCAGTTGAAAGTCGCGGTTTTATTTTTGCCGGTCCATTAGCAGAAAAATTGGGCGTTCCTCTTGTTTTAATCCGCAAAAAAGGTAAATTACCTGGAGATACTTTTGAATGTAGTTACGCACTTGAATATGGAACTGCAACAGTAGAAGTTCAGAAGTCAGATGTTCAGAAAGGCCAGAAATTTCTGGTCATTGATGATCTTATTGCAACTGGTGGTACGCTCAGTGCTACAAAGAATTTAATTGAGCAGGGAGGCGGGGAAGTAACTGATTTCTTTGGTGTAATTGGTCTTCCTGAATTAAATTATGAAAAAGTTCTTGCTCCATGTAAAGTAACAACATTAATAAACTATGCCGGTGCTTAATAAAAGTTAAAAATTAAGAATGAAAAATTAAAGGAAAAATCAAATGATAAAATTACCAGGAAAATATAAATCAATATTAAACACAAGAGAAACAGAACACGCAATTGTTGCAATTAAAGATTTTTTTCAGCTTGCCCTTTCCACAGAATTGAATCTTACAAGAGTTACAGCTCCTCTTTTTGTAGGGGCTGGAACAGGAATTAATGATGATTTGAACGGAGTTGAAAGACCTGTAAGCTTCCCTGTAAAAGCCTTAAATGAACAGAAAATGGAAATTGTTCAGTCTCTTGCTAAATGGAAGCGTCTTAAAATTACAGAACTTGGTATGGAACCAGGCTTCGGTATTTATACAGATATGAATGCTCTTCGTCCAGATGAAGACTTAGATCCAATTCATTCTATTTATGTTGATCAGTGGGACTGGTGTATGGCAATTGATCCAAAAGATAGAACTGTATACTACCTCCACGAAATTGTAAAAAAAGTTTACCGCTGTATTCAGAGAACAGAATTTTTCCTTTATGATAGATATCCAAAAATTAAACCAATTTTGCCAAAAAATATTAAAATTTTGTATGCAGATGATTTACAGCGTCAGTATCCAAAATTAACACCAAAAGAAAGAGAAAACAAGGTTGCAAAAGAATACGGTGCAGTTTTCATTACTGGTATTGGTGGAAAACTTGATGATGGCACAATTCATGATGGCCGTGCTCCAGACTATGATGACTGGATTACAGAAAGCGGCGACGGTCACAAAGGTTTAAATGGTGATATTCTTGTTTGGAACCCTGTTTTGGAAAGTGCATTTGAACTTTCATCTATGGGTATTCGCGTTAGTCCAGAAAGCCTTAAAGCTCAGCTGGAAGAAAGAGGATGTCCAGAACGGGCTAAATATGAATTCCACGCAAAACTTCTTGATGGAAAACTTACTCAGACATTGGGTGGTGGAATTGGTCAGTCTCGTCTTTGTATGTTCCTTTTAAGAAAGGCACACATTGGTGAAACACAGGTAAGTGTTTGGACTGATGAAATCAAGAAAGACTGTGAAAAAAGAGGAATTACTCTTCTTTAATGAATTACAAACTTTCCGCTGCAGAATTAGAATCTCAAATTCCTCATCTTTCTGAAAAGAAGATTACTGAATTAACTATTTGTGATGAAGCACTTTCAAAAAACAAAAAGAAAGTGATTTCCATTATGAATAAGCTGGCTCAGTTTGCACCGGAAGTTTTTGTTTCTATTTTAGTAGATGCTTCTGTAATCGATAAAGAACTAGTGGCGGCTGCATCACAGGTTTTTGTGGCTTTGGAAATTCCTTTGGAATGTAAGGAAAAAGGCGGAAAACTACTTTTTGATAAAAAGTACTACGCTGGTAAAGCAAGACTTCTAAACGATTACGGTTTAGTATTCGGCTTTTCATTAACATATGGTCTAGTGGCTGGAGATTCCCAGAAAGCCTTTATGGAGAGATTAGATTTTGTTGTTCAACAGTATCCTAATCATATTGATTTTCCACAGACAGAAAATGATGAAAATGAACCAAAGGTAACAGGTATTTTTTCTGCAAAAGATATACGTTATTGCAGAGATGTTGCTTTTGCCTGTCGTACTTTTTATTCGGCTGGACGAGCTGTTCCCTGGTTTTTATCTGTTCTTAAACCATTGCGTATTTATCCTTCTAGGCTTTTTGCAGATTTTTCTGAGTGGCAGCGTGTAAATAACTGTGATTATAAAAGTGGATTTGTTCCAGAATCAGAAAAACATATTGCTCTTGAAAAAATGCAATTGTTGTTTTTGGAGCAGAAATATGAAGAAAAAAATCAAAGACAGTATATTGGTCTTGTAAATAATATAATCCGAATAAATGGTGCCATGTCCCGGCTTGCTGGTGAAGGCGAAGAATCTGTTTTAGAAATTCAGTATCATCCAGATGATTTATTGGGGCCCGAATCTATGAGTCTGGAAGATTTTATTGAAGATGTTTGCATGGAACAATGTAAAGTAAAAATCTTCGCTGGTGAAGATGGACCTGACTATGAAGTTTTGTAGGGAGAGCAAATGAAAAAGTTAGGACTTTTGTTTATCAGTTTGTTTTTGTTTGCCACTGCAGGATTTGCAAAAACAAATATTTCAGCTATAAAAAAATATTCTGTAGATACTCTTTATAATAAATTAAAAGCAAAAGATTATGAGGTTATTCAGGCAGTAAAATCAAAAAAATTAAATTTGAATAAAGAATCCATGCTGGGATACACAGTTTTAAGTTATGCGGCCATTGATAATGATTTGGAAATTGTTCAATTGCTTTTGGAAAGTGGTGCAAAACCCGATGCCGGTTTAAATTTTCCTTTATATGAAGCTTGTTGGGTAGCAGAAAATGTTTCTAATCGTTATGAGGTTATAAATCTTCTTTTGAAATATGGTGCAAATATCAACAAAAAACATAGAAATACTACCTATACACCCTTAATGGCAACAATAAAAAGACAGAATGGTTATTATGCCCAATATTTGATTTTAAAAGGTGCAAAGGTAAACCTTACAAATGGTGACGGTGAAACAGCCTTAATGCTGGCAATTGATTACAAAAGCCGAAGAACTGATTCTTCTATCATAAAAAAGTTGATAGAAAGTGGAGCCAATGTTAATTACATTGCAAAAAATGGTAACACAGCCTTGTCTATTGCATGTTTTTATGCTGATTATGAAGTTGTAAAAATGCTTTTAGAAAATGGCGCTTCAACACTAGTTACAGTTAAGAACAAAAATGAAATTCCAGTTCTTAATGCTTGTTATGCAGGCAGTTATGAATGTGTAAAAGAATTATTGAAGTATGGTGCAGACATTAGTGTAAAAGATTCTTACGGGGCAAATGCTATACTTTTATCCTGTATGTCAAAAGATAGTCCTGAATTAATATCTCTGTGTATTTCTAATGGTTGTGATGTAAATTGTGTTGATCCTTCTAGCGGACACACTCCTTTTATTCTGGCGGCAATCTGGAATCATCCTAAGCAGATGGAAGTTTTATATAATTATGGTGCAAATACTCTTTATGAAAACCCTGCAATTGGAAATACATTAAAATATATTATTGCAAATGGAATAGTAGAATCTGAACCTCCTTTTTTTCATGCAAATGAACTTGGTGGAGCGATTTATGGAATTGAAAGAAGAATGTTCCATCCCCTGGGAATAAAAAATCTTAGACCATTTATTATCAAATATTTAAATCTGGCAAAAACTCCAGAAAAACAAGAGGAATATAAAAAGCTTCTTGAAGCTACTGTAAAAGAAAGTTACAAAGGCACACCTGCATATACAATTTATGAAGCTGCAATTCTAAATAAAACTGATACTATGAATGCTTTTGTAAAGGATTCATCTGTTTTTCTTGAGCAGGTTGATAGTGAAGGATTTACAGCCCTTGATTATGCAAAAAAATATGGTAATCCTGAAATAGAAGCAATTCTTTTAAAAGCAGGGGCAAAAAAATAAACCTGCAAAATGAATAAACAGCTTTCCTTTAATACTACAAAAACAATCAGAATAGACTCATTTTTAAGAGAACAGCTTCCTTCTCAAATAAAAGGGGATTGTTCAAATTCTAAAATCCGACGTCTTATTGTTGCTGGTTGCGTTTTTGTGAATGGAAGAAATGTTACCCGTCCTGCTTTTGAATTGCGGGGAAAATCTTCAATTATAATAGAGTTTGATGAAGAAAAATTCTTTTATGAAAAACAGCCGGATGATATTCAATTTGAAGTAAAAGATGATGATGTTTTATTCGAAGATGAAAATCTTATTTTTATAAACAAACCTTCTGGTTTTCCTGTAGAGCAGACTATAGCTGGCAACAGAAAAAATCTTCATGATTCTGTTGTTGATTATTTATGGAAAAGAAATCCTGAGTTACGAAATCCTCCTTATGTGGGAATAATGCATAGATTAGATAAAGAAACTTCCGGTGTTATTCTGTTTACAAAAAATCGTAATGCCAATAAAGCGGTTTCTGAAATGTTCCAGGCTCATAACTTTGAAAAAAAATATTATGCCATAGTAGAAAAAAAGTCTGGATACAGGGTGGGAAGTAAATTTACAGTTGAAATGTTTATGGGAAGAATCAGCGGAAAAAGTCAGGCTGGAAAATGGGGAAATGTGCCGGAAAAGCAAGGTGGACAATATTCTAAAACGGAATTTGAAGTGGAAAGAGAGATTAATATTGAAAATAAAAAATGTTTTGTGGTGAAATGTAATTTATTTACAGGAAGAACCCATCAGATTAGAGTTCATTTAGCATCAAAAGGAATTCCGATTTTGGGTGATGTTTTATATGGAGGTGTTGAAGCAAAGAGAATTTACTTACACGCATCACTGCTTTCCGTTAAAAATAATCAGTTGGAATTTGAAGTAAAAGCACCAGTTTGCTGGTAAAAAAATGTAAAATCTGATTTTTTTTTATGAAATTTATTGACGAATAATCAGTAAAATTATTAATTTTATAGAAGCATTAGAATTATTTTATATAAGGAATTAATCATGGCAGAAGAGAATCAGACTCTGGAAACTGAAGAAAAAGTAGTTCAGGAAGAGGCCCAGGAAGCTAAAGTAGAAGAGGCTCCTGCAGAAGAAAAGGAACCTACTTTAGAAGAAAAATATGCAGCTTTAGAAAAAGAAAATGCAGATTTAAAAGATCAGCTTTTGCGACGTGCTGCTGATTTTGATAACTATCGCAAAAGAATGATTAAAGAAAAGGCTGAAACTGCTGAATATGCAAACGCAAATCTTTTGGCAGATTTATTAGAAAGTCTTGATAACTTTGATCGTACTGTGGAAGCAAGTGCTACAGCTACAGATGTTAACTCTGTTGTTGAAGGCATTAAAATGATAAACAGCAATCTTGTTAAGATGCTGGAAGATAAATATGGCTTGAATGGCTATGGTAAAGAAGGTGATGAATTTAATCCTGATGAACATGAAGCAATCGGTCGTATAGAAGAAGATGTTGAAAAGGAAACTTTGAAACAGGTTTATCTTAAAGGTTATAAACTTAAAGATAAAATTATTAGACACGCTAAAGTAATGGTTAGCGTACCAAAGGCTTAGGTTATTAATGCGGAATTCAGAATGCGGAATTCGGAATTTTGCAAAATTATATTGGATATTAATTAATATCTGTAAAACTTTATATTATTAATGGGAAAAACAATTCCGAATTCAGAATTCCGAATTCCGAATTGATTTCCGGAGGAAATCATAATGGGCAAGATTATTGGTATTGACTTGGGAACAACAAACTCTTGTGTTGCTGTAATGGAAAATGGTGAACCAGTTGTAATTCAGAATGCAGAAGGTGGACGTACAACTCCTTCTATCGTTGGTTTTACTTCAAAGGGAGACCGAATTGTTGGTGCTCCTGCTAAAAACCAGATGGTTACAAATCCGAAAAATACAGTTTATTCTGTAAAACGTCTTATTGGACACAGATTTAGTGAACTTCAGGGTGAAGCTACAAAGCTTCCATATAAAGTTGTAGACAACGGTGCAGACTGTCGTGTAGAAATTGATGAAGCTGGAACTAAAAAACAGTATTCACCACAGGAAATTTCAGCATTTATTTTGCAGAAAATGAAGAAAACTGCAGAAGATTATCTTGGACAGGAAGTTACAGAAGCTGTAATTACAGTACCTGCTTACTTCAACGATGCTCAGCGTCAGGCTACAAAAGATGCTGGTAAAATCGCAGGTCTTGATGTAAAACGTATTATTAACGAACCAACAGCTGCTTCTTTGGCTTTTGGTTTTAATAAAGATCAGGATAAAGAAAAGACAATCGCTGTATACGACCTTGGTGGTGGTACATTCGATATTTCTATTCTTGAACTTGGTGACGGTGTATTCGAAGTTAAATCTACAAATGGTGATACACACCTTGGTGGAGATGACTGGGACCGTGTAATCATTAACTGGTTAATTGCAGAATTCAAAAAGGATACAGGAATTGATCTTTCTGGTGATCCAATGGCTATGCAGCGTTTACGTGAAGCTGCTGAAAACTGTAAAATTGCACTTTCAAGCCAGACAACAGCAGATGTTAACCTTCCATTTATCACAGCTGATGCAACAGGTCCAAAACACTTGCAGAAGTCTTTGACACGTGCTCAGTTCGAACAGATGACAGAAGAATTGTATGAAAGAACAAAGGAACCATGTCGTAAAGCATTGGCAGATGCAGGTCTTACAGCTGATAAAATTGATGAAGTTCTTTTAGTAGGTGGTTCATCACGTATGCCAAAAGTACAGGAAGTTGTAAAATCAATTTTCGGTAAAGAAGGTTCACGTGCTGTAAACCCAGATGAAGCAGTTGCAGTTGGTGCTGCAATTCAGGGTGGTGTACTTGGTGGTGACGTAAAAGACGTTCTTCTTTTGGATGTTACTCCACTTTCACTTGGTATTGAAACAATGGGTGGTGTTATGACAAAGCTTATTGCTCGTAATACAACAATCCCTACAAAGAAGAGTCAGGTATTCTCTACAGCTGCTGATGGACAGACTGCAGTATCTATTCACGTACTTCAGGGTGAACGTGAAATGGCTGATCAGAACCGTACACTTGGACGTTTTGATTTGACAGGTATTCCTGCAGCTCCTCGTGGTGTTCCACAGATTGAAGTTACATTTGATATTGATGCTAACGGTATTGTTCACGTATCTGCAAAAGATTTGGGAACTGGAAAAGAACAGCAGATTCAGATTACTTCTTCTTCTGGTTTAAGCGATGAAGAAATTGATAAAATGGTAAAAGATGCGGAAGCAAATGCTGCTGCAGATAAAGCACGTCGTGAAAGCGTTGATGCTAAAAATGAAGCAGACAGCTTAATCTATGCTACAGAGAAATCAATTAAAGATCTTGGAGATAAATGTGATCCTGCTGAAAAACAGAAGGTAGAAGAAGCAACAGCTGCTTTGAAACAGGCACTCCAGTCTGACAATGTAGAAGATATTAAAGCAAAAACAGAAGCTTTGAAACAAGCTTCATATAAAATTGCTGAACAGCTTTACAAACAGCAGGCTGCTAATGGTGCTCAGCCAGGAGCTGATGCTGGTGCAGGTGCTGGTCCTGATATGGGTGGTGCTGCTGGCAATGATTCTTCATCATCAAGTGGTTTCAATAAAGGAAATGCTGATGATGTTGAATACGAGGTTCACGACGACAAATAATTTAAAAATCAAAGTTTGATGAATCTATAAGTCCCGCGGATTACGCTGATAGACGCAGATTAAAAAAAAAGTTAAAATCTGTGCATGTCCGCGAAGTCTGCGGGAGTTTTTTTATGTTAGGAATAAGAAATGGCAAAACGTGATTATTATGAAGTACTAGGAATAGAAAAATCGGCAGATCAAGATACAATCAAAAAGGCTTACAGAAAGCTTGCCGTAAAATATCATCCTGACAGAAATCCTGGTGATAAAGAAGCAGAAGAAAAATTCAAAGAAGCTACAGAAGCATATGAAATTCTTTCAGATGATCAGAAAAGACCTATTTATGATCAATATGGATTTGCTGGTTTAGAAGGAATGGGTGCTGGCGGTGGTGCTGGTGGTTATTCTCATGCTTTCCATGATTTCTCAGACCTTTTTGGTGGCATGGGTGGTGGAATGGGAGATATTTTCGAAAGCATCTTTGGTGGTGGTTTTGGAGGTGGTTCTTCCCGTTCTAGAAGCCGTGGTCCTGCTGCAGGTTCAAGTCTTAGATATGATCTTCATATTAAGTTTAAAGATGCCGTTTATGGTGTAAATACAGAAATTCATTTTAAGCACAATGAAACTTGTACCGAGTGTGGCGGCTCTGGAGGTGCTGCTGGTTCTGCTAAAAAAACATGTACCACTTGTAATGGAATGGGACAGATTCGTCAGGGAAATGGCTTTTTTAGTATTCAGCAAACATGTCCAACATGTCATGGAAAGGGTACAATTATTGATAAACCTTGTTCATCTTGTAGAGGCTCAGGTATTCAGGAAAAATCTAAATCAATGTCATTAAAGATTCCAGCTGGAGTTGATAATGGAAAGAGACTGGTAATTCCTGGTCAGGGTGATGCTGGTGAAAATGGCGGACCATCTGGAGATTTAGTAGTAGTATTACATGTAGAAGATCATCCAAATTTCGAAAGAGATGGAAGTGATTTATACTGTGCTATTCCAGTTTCAATGGCACAAGCTGCATTAGGTTGTGAAATTACAATCAATTCTTTGGATGATAAGAAGGTAACAATCCGTATTCCAGACGGCACTTCCAATGGTAAACTCTTGCGCATAAAGGGTGAAGGTGTTCCAATTTCAGGTTCATCTAGGAAAGGTGATTTGTACGTAAAAATTATGGTGCAGATTCCTACAAGATTGTCATCAAAACAAAAAGAATTATTGAAACAATATTTGGAATTGGAAAATCCTCCTAAAGAACCAAATCTTATAAATCTTTCTCAGTTAGAGAGATAAAATAATATGTACCCCTTTTAATAGCTAAAAGTAAAAGGGGTATTTTTATATCTGTAAAAAGTTTTTCTTTTATTTAATCCTGCATTTCTAGAAGTTAATATTTTTCCCATTTTTGCCGATACTATGGTAGAATGGATATACCATAAATTTGAGGTGGCTATGTACAAAACACGGAAAAGAATTGTCTTAATTGGGATGTTTATTATATCAATTATAATATTTGTTTCTATTTCTCTTGCATTAATTCCTATCAGATTATCAGATGAAGAATTACCAATTCATACAGGTTTAATTATTTGTGCTTTATTTATTGCACTTATGTTTCTTTTTGGAAAATTAAAATCTGCTATTATGGAAAAAGTTTATCATGATACAATGGAAACTGGTGAGACTGTTGTAATTCAGAAATTCATAAATCGTTTGCGTTTCTGTTATTCTTTGGATGATTTTTATTCTGCTGTTGCAGATTGTCTGGAATTAAAGGGCGACTGTTCTGTTTTGCTCATTGACCGAGCAAAAAATTACGTACTGTATAATAGTCCAGATAAAATTACAACTTCAGAATCTATCCGTGATAAAATCGACCAGCGTTACACAGATTCTTGGACTAATGGTTATTTTTTCTTTGACCGTCATTTGGGCGTAACATCAAATATTAAGAGATCTCGTGGTTTTTTCCTTTGCTCAGAAAAAAAACAGCTGTTTGTTTTCTGTAATTATACTCGTTTGTTTGATACAAGTATTTATCCTATTCTTTTTGAAGAATATCAGCGTTTTATTACACGAACACAGACAATTTCTCAGCTTTCCGAAATTTCAGCTACAACTAAGGAATGGCAGCAGCTTGCTGAAACACAGCAGTCCTTCCTTCCTCAAAAAATTCCAAACATTCCAAAACTTAAAATTGCTACATATTTCCGTCCTCTTGTAAACGTATCTGGTGACTATTTCTCTATTCTTCCAATTGATAAAAATCGTACATTGCTTATGCTTGGTGACGTTTCTGGTAAAGGACTTCCAGCTGCCCTCATTATGGGTTTGGTAATGAATACTGTAAAAATTATTGAAGATAAAGAAGACCTGGTTGGTGTGATTCATGCAGTTGATAAAGCTATTAAAGGTATGCATCTTCAAGATAAATATACAGTATTGTTCTTAGGAATTATTGATACAGAAAAAATGAAAATCAGATATATAAATGCTTCTATGTCTGATCCAATTATTCTTTCACCTTCTCCAGATGGATATCGTATGAAGCCATTAACTTCAAATGCTTCTCTTGTTGGTATTCTTGATATGGGAGATATTTCCGTTCAGGAAAAACGTTTGTTCCGCGGTGATACTATTTTGATTGCAACTGATGGTGTTTCAGAAGTAATGGATGATAGTGGCGTTGAATTAGGTGATACAGATATTTATAAAAAGACACTTATTGCTGGAGCTTCTAAATCTCCACAGGATTTTGTAAACGATATAGTTGATCTTATCTGGAAATATAATGGCGATAAAAAACTTCATGATGACGTTACAATGATGATCGCCAAGGTAGGTTATTAATATGGTATTCATTTTATTAAATATTGCTATTTCGATAATTTTCTTAGCCTTTACATTCTATTTTGATAAAAAACTTCAGAGGGAGTCTTCAGATTGTTCTAATTTTTTGACTTCATTGTTAATTATTACTATAGAATCAATTTTATTGACCTTGGTAATGATTTTACATACAAAATGGATTGATGGAATCATAAATTATATGATTCGCGGTGTCATTCTTTTAGACGGCTTTTTCTGGATTTCATTTAGTTTTGCGCTTTTAGCAGTTGCTTTAAAAAAGAACTATTTCTTTATAAATATTTTGAAGTTTGCATTAATGATTGTTGCCATCGCTATGGTATGGTCATTTGATTATGTAGAAGTTACAAAAACATTGTTATTTAATGTTGAATCAAAATATATATTTTCTGGTCCAGCTCAGTCTTTCTTTCCAATCACTGTTTATGATTTGTATCAGATTATCTACCGTTATGTTCTTCCTATTTTTGCATTTCTATTCTTTATGGTTATTGAAGAGAAAAATGGTAACAGTTTGCAGAAATATAGAGGAATTATTGTTGGGGAAGGAATCCTTTTGCTATGGTTTACTTTGCATTTCTTGATGTTTATATCAAGTGAGAATCCTGGATATACATGTTTATTCTTGTTTGGTTACGTGTTCATGATTGCTGCCCTTGCTACTGCACTTTCAAGAAACAGTATTCCATCAGGAAAAACACGAATCTTTAATATTTTGCGTGCAATTTTATCTTATATAATTCCTGGTGTTTTGCTTGCAATTGTTGTTATGTATGTGCAGCCCCTTGGTTTAAAAATAAAATCAGCTTCTTTCTGTGTTGAGTTTATTTTTATTTCTGTTGTTGCAATTTTTATTTCTACAAAAGTTACGCAGTTATTAACAACAACAACAAGACTTTATACTGCAGATTATGCTGCTTCATTGGAAAAAGATCTTGCAACAATTGATTACAGTGCAGAAATGGATGAAATTACAGAAAGAATGTATCAGATTTTTAGACGAAATGTTCAGTCATCAAGCTTAAATGTTTATATTTCTGATACTAAGGGCTCTTTGATTACAGCTTATTCATCAAATAAAAAGGATTTTACAATTCCGCTGTCAAATCCAATGTTTGATGTTCTTTTGAATAACAATAAATCAGTTGTTTGTTCTACAGAAGTTGGTCACGTACATGATATTTCTGCAGCAGATGAATATCTTGAAAAATTTTTTAAGGATACAAACTCTGATGCCTTCTTCTTGCTTAATGAAGGACGTAATATTTTAGGTTTGATTACTCTTGGAAAACGAGTAAATGGCGATCACTATAAAGATTATGACCTTGATATTTTTAATAAGCTTTATTCTTACTTCTTCGTATTTGGATATTACATGCGTAATATTTCCAATAAGGAAATTATTTCTGTCGTAAATCGTGAAATTCGAATGTCATCACAGATTATTACTTCTATTCAGGAAAACGTTGACCATATCAAAAATCCAAAGGTAGATACTGGATATTTAATGGTTCCTGCTCACAATATTGGTGGTGAATTTATTGATTTCATTCGTTTGACAGATACACGTCACTTATTTGTTGTTGGTGACTTATCTGGAAAAGGTATTGCTGCATCTATGAATATGGTCATCTTAAAGTCTATTATTCGTACTTACCTTGCAGAAACTCATGATTTTAAGCAGTTGATTGTTAAAATTAACTCATTCATTAAAAACTCCTTAAGAAAAGGAACTATTTTCTCTGGTTTATTTGGTTTAATTGATTTTGATACAGATACAATGTATTACATCAACTGTGGTATTCCAGCCTTAATGCTTTATACACAGGTTTATAATAACGTTATTGAAATTCAGGGTTCTGGTCACGTATTAGGTTTCGTAGAAGATATTTCACCATATATTTCAGTTAAGACAACTAAGTTAAATAAAGGTGATATTATTCTTACTTGTACAGACGGACTTGTTCAGTCACATTCACTTCGTGGTGAAATTTTTGGAAAAGAACGTATTCAGCAGGCATTGCTTGATAACTCAACATATCCTGCCCAGCGTATGGCTCAATTTACTTTTGATGGATTAAAAAAATTTATGTCAAAAGAAATGGAAGATGATGTAAGTATTCTTGTTCTTAAATATCAGACTGCTGCTGAATTCTATGATGATGTTGAACCATCAGATATTACTCCTGATGGTGAAATAAACACTGAAGGATTAAGTGATGAAGCTAAAGAAGCAATTGCAATGGCAGAAGCAGAAATGGCAGCCGCTGAGTCAAAAGTGGATCATATTGCAGAAAATGAACCTTTTGATTTACCAGAAGAAACAAATATAGAAGCTTTTGCAGATGAAGAAATTAGTCAGGAAGATCTTATCAGAATGGCACAGGAACAGGCAGAAGAACAGGAAAAGAAATTAGAAGATACTGCTCTACCAGATGACTTACCTGAAGATATGGATTTTAGCAATTTTGATGATATGTTTAAAAACTAGGAGTTATGAATGGAACAGTTAACTATTATTGAAAAAGAAGGTGCAAACTATAAGCAGTTCGTAATGGAAGGCGCTTTGAATGCATATACTGTTGGTGAGTTTCAAGATAACTTATATAAAGCTGTATTGGAAAACAATGTTGTTTTAGATATGTCAAAATTAATTGAGATGGATCCTTCTGGAATGGGTGTATTAATGGCAGCTTTTAATGATTGTGCAGATGCAGGATACAAATTGTATTTTATGTCTATGTCAAATGAAGCTGAAAGAACCATTTCTTCTAGTGGATTTAAAAGCCTGTTTCATATAATTTCTTCTGTTACTGAAGTAAAATAATTGATTCTTTTTAGCAATAGTATTTACCAATAGATAAAAAAAAACAGCGTTCTATTTGAATAACTTCATTTAGAACGCTGTTTTTTTTAGCAATCTATGCAAAAAATTATTTAATTACAATGTTTACAAGTTTATCTTTTACAACAATGCATTTTACAACTTCATGACCATCTGTAAATTTCTTTATGCCTGGAAGTTCAAATGCTGTTGCTTTAAGAGTATCATCAGCAGTTCCTGGAGCTGCTTCAAACTTGTCACGGAGTTTTCCGTTTACCATAACAACAATTTCTTTTGTATCATCTTTAGTAAAGTCATCGTTAAATGTTGGCCACTGAACATAAGCAATAGTATCTTTATTACCAAGTTTTTCCCAAAGTTCTTCTCCAAGGTGAGGAGCATATGGACTTAATACTTTTACAAAGTCTGACCACATTGCTTTTGGAACTTCTGGTAACTTGGAAATCTCGTTAATGAAAATCATCATCTGACTGATTGCAGTGTTGAAGTTCAAGGTTGCAGTATCTTCTGTTACCTTCTTAATTGTCTGAGCAAAAGTTTTGCGGGCAGAAATAAGTGCTTTGTCCTGAAGTTTGCCTGTAATATCAATGTCAGACATTGGTTTTTCAGATACAGACCAAACTTTTTCAAGGAAGCGGTGAATACCAACAATACCCTGAGTTGACCAAGGTTTAGACATTGTAAGTGGTCCCATGAACATTTCATACATACGAACAGAATCTGCTCCATATGCTTTAATTTCATCATCTGGATTTACAACATTCTTTAATGATTTAGACATTTTTGCAACAATCTGTTCAAGCTCTACACCTGTTGCCTTTTCAATATATTTACCATCCGCATTCTGTTCTACTTCGTCTACAGGAACCAAAGTTTTATCTTTGCGCTGGAATGCAAATGAAGTAATCATACCTTGGTTTATAAGACGCTGGAATGGTTCTTTTGTAGAAACAACACCGCAATCGTAAAGAACTTTGTGCCAGAAACGAGCATAAAGCAAGTGAAGAACGGCATGTTCAGCTCCACCAATGTACAAGTCTACAGGCATCCAGTATTTTTCTGCTTTTTCTGAACAGAACTTATCGTTATTTTTTGGATCAAGGTAACGCAAATAGTACCAGCAAGAGCCACCCCACTGTGGCATTGTATTTGTTTCTCGTTTTGCAGGTTTTCCACATTTTGGACATTTGCAATTTACCCATGAATCAATTGCCGCAAGTGGAGATTCACCAGTTCCTGTTGGCTGGTAAGTTTTTACTTCTGGTAATGTAAGTGGTAATTCTTCTTCTGGAACTGGAACTGTTCCACAGTCTGGACAGTGTACCAGAGGAATTGGTTCACCCCAATAGCGCTGACGGCTGAATACCCAGTCCCGAAGTTTATAGTTGATTGCTTTGCGTCCGATTTTCTTTTCTTCTAAGAATTCCAGCATTTTTGCAATGGCATCTTTTTTGTTTAAGCCATCAAGGAATTCAGAATTAACATGGATTCCATCCTGTGTCCAAGCCTGCTTTTGAACATCAACCTCTGACTTTAATACTTCGATGATAGGAAGGTTGAATTTTTTAGCAAATTCCCAGTCCCGGTCATCGTGAGCAGGAACGGCCATAATAGCACCAGTACCGTAAGAAATAAGTACATAGTCTGCAATCCAGATTGGAATTAATTTTCCGTTTACAGGGTTTATTGCATAGCTTCCAGAGAAAACACCAGTTTTGTCTTTTGCCAGGTCTGTTCGTTCAAGATCAGATTTTTTTGCAGCTTCTTCCTGATATGCTTTTACTGCGGCTTCCTGTTCTGCAGTTGTGATTTTAGAAATAATTTTGTGTTCTGGAGAAACAACCATATAAGTTGCGCCGAACAATGTATCACAGCGAGTTGTATAAACTGTAAGCTTGTCTTCTGTTGGTTTTCCGTCTTTATCTGCAACTGTAAAAGTTACTTCGGCACCAGTTGATTTTCCAATCCAGTTGTGCTGCATTGCTTTTACAGATTCTGGCCAGTCCAAGCCTTCCAAATCTTTATCAAGTTTGTCTGCATAATCAGTAATTTTCAAAATCCACTGACGGATTGTTTTGTGAGTTACTGGGGAATGACATCGTTCACATTTTCCTTCTTTTACTTCTTCATTTGCAAGACCAGTCATACAAGAAGGACACCAGTTAATTGGTGTTTCTGATTCATATGCCAGGCCCTTTTTATAAAGCTGAAGGAAAATCCACTGTGTCCATTTGTAATAATCAGGTTCACATGTGCTTACACAACGATCCCAGTCATAAGAAAAACCAAGAGATTTAATCTGCTGTGTAAAGTGTTGGATATTTGCATTTGTTGTTGTTTTTGGATGAGTTCCAGTTTTAATTGCATAGTTTTCTGCTGGAAGACCAAAAGCATCGTAGCCCATTGGATGGAGTACATTGTAACCATTCATACGTAGGTAACGGCAGTAAATATCTGTTGCAGTGTAACCTTCTGGATGTCCAACATGAAGTCCTGCTGCTGAAGGATAAGGGAACATATCCAAAACGTACATTCGTTTTTCTTTTGGATATTTTTCATCCTCTGTTACTTTAAAAGTTTTGTGTGTGTCCCAATACTTTTGCCATTTTGGTTCAATTGATTCGAATGGATACTTACTCATTTTTTGTTACCTCTAAATTGATAAATATTTAAGTATTATATAGAAAAAAGTGATGTTTTACAATGGAAGGCCCCAATGGCTTGTATGTAAATATGATTCATTTAAAAAATTGCGGATATAAATCTTCTGTGTTATACTTTTTCTTATGAAGAAAAATGTTTTAAAAAGCCTTTTGGCATTGGGTTTATTAGTGAGTGGTTTTCTTGGTTTTGCCCAGGAATATGATGTTTTAAAAGATGCTCCAGCTGAAGTAAAAGAGAGAATTGCAAAGGCAGATGAGTTTATTGCTCAAAAGCAATATGCTTCTGCAAATGGTGCTCTTGGTTTAGATGATAACGAATATATTATTTATAAGCGTACAGAACTTTATACACAGTATTTTGTTCAGAGTCTTATGCACCAGATGTTCGTAATCAAAAATCTGGAAAAAAATGAAGATTTACTGGATCTCCGATTAAATTTTACTGGAGAAGCAGCAATGACAATGTACAATGTAGAAGAAGTCATTGATAATTTCCAAAGCGAACATGGTAAAAAGCCAATCTTGAATCTTGCATTGGGAAATTTCTATTATGATGTTTCTCAGCGATACGGGGATCAGTGGCTCATTTCTTTTGATGAACTTAGAAAGCTGGCAAAAGTTAATTATACAAAAGCAGAAGAAGCCGGTTTATATGATAATTATTCTTTATTTGCAATGGGAAGCATTGAAATTAATGATAAAGAATGGGCAAAGGCTGAAAATCATTTTGCTACTTTAGTTAAAGTTGAAAATGAGAATGCCAGTGCATGGTATAATCTGGCACTTACTCTCATGTACCAGGGACGATATGAAGAGGCTCGGGAATATATAAAAAAGTCAATTAAATTTGAAACAAATGAAGATTGGAAAATTGATGAATATCTTTTGTGGTCAGACAGTTATTTATACAAGGATGATGTAGACGGAGCAATTAAAGTTCTTAATGAAGGTAAAAAGAAATTAAAGAATAATCTTAATGTAACATTTGAATTAGGAAAAATCTATTTTGTTTATAAATATGATTATGCAAAGGCTGAAAAAGAATTTATTGCAGCAGTAAAATCAGAACCAAGAGTTGTCTCTGATGTTTTAGCTTTAATTGCCCAGACTCAAGACTGGGAAAATTATATTAAGTTCATTGGGAAGGCAAAAAAACTTCATTCAAAGGATGATGAATATCAGGGATATGTTGGTTACATGGCAGCACAAGGTTATTTAATTAAGGGTGATTTTGAATCGGCTAAAAAAGAATTGGATAATGCTGAAAATAAACTGAAAAAAGCAGAAGTTTATGAAGACTATGAAGAAACTTTTGTTGAAATGAGAGAACTTTGTGCTGAACAGGGAAAATAATGTAGAGTTTTTAGTGAAGAGGAATAAAATCTTCTTCACTCATAACTAAATAATTAAAGCTTAAACCTTCGTCAGTTGTAATGGAATTGAATTGTCCTGTTACCATAATTTCTGAACCAATTTTTGGGAAATCTTCTGGATATTTCATATCTCCAAGACAGATGATATCAATTCCTTGCTGACAGCATTGTGTAGCATCTGGAATGATTATTGAAAAATATTTGTTTCCAGATGTTTCGTTTACATATACAGCGAAATTCCCTTTCATGCGAAAGGTTCTTCCAATATATTCATCGGGCATTAAAACAAGATTAAAAATTTCGGCAAAAATCATATTTGCGTTCATATTTGATAAATCGTGATCAACAATACCACTTGGAATATAATCTGTGTGCATTGCTTTAATTTCATCCATTGATGGAATATCTGGCATTTGAATTACACTTTCTTTTGTTGGAATAACAGAGTTTGCAAGAAGGGGTATGGTCTGTTCTTCCTGAGCTTTAGTGATAGCAGAATTTTTTGAACAGCCAATTAATAAAAGAGAAATTAAAATAAGTGATACTGGAAGAAAAGATGGTTTTCTTTTTGTCATCAAAAATCCTATTAACGAAAAAATAAGAAAACATGATAAATCTATTCCAACAATTGTTGAACCAACTGGAGTTCCTCCCACTACAGAAATCAATAAACCTAAGGCAGAGCAAACAACAGAAATTATTGCAGAACATATTGTTACTGATTTAAAGCTTTTAAAGATTCGCATTGCACTTAAGGCTGGGAAAATTACAAGTGCAGAAATTAAAAGTGACCCAACAAGATTCATGGCAAGTACAATTATAATTGCAATAATAATTGCTATTACAAGATTGTAAATTGAGGCATGGGTTCCAATAGCCTGGGCAAATGTTTCATCGAAGGTAACAGCAAAGATTTTATTGTAAAAAATAATGAATGCGGCAATAACAAGAATTGAAAGAATTACGCATAGCCAAACATGAAGAGGGGTTAATGTAAGGATGGAGGTGGAACCAAAAAGGGTAGAGCAAACATCACCAGTAAGATTTGATGATTTTGAGAATATATTCATTAATAAATAACCAATGGCCAATGAACTTACAGAAATCATTGCAATGGCGGCATCACCTTTTATTTTTGCATTCTGTCCTGTTCGTAAGAGAAGTATTGCTGCAATAATTGTGATTGGAAGAACAAGCAGCATGTTATTTGTAAGGTTTAATACAGAAGCAATGGCAATTGCGCCAAAAGCAACGTGGGAAAGTCCGTCCCCAATAAATGAAAATCTTTTTAAAACTAAAGTAACACCAAGAAGGGAAGAGCAAAGGGAAATTAATATGCCAACAATAAATGCGTATCTGACAAAAGGATAGCTAAAGTATAAACTTAATGTTTGTAACATAAAAATTCCTCCTTAGTTCCAAAGAAAACATCATGGCCAATATAAAGAATATGGGATGCATATTTAAGAGCACCATCAATATCATGAGAAATCATGATAATTGTAATGCCTTCATCATTAAGGGACTTTATTAGCTGGTACATTTCTTCTGTGGTTTCTGGATCCAGTGCTGAAACAGGTTCATCCAGTAAAAACATTTTCTGTGTAGCACAAATGGCACGGGCAAGTAAAACTCTTTGCTGTTGACCCCCAGATAAATCTCTAAAACAACGCTTTGAAAGATTTAATATTTCCATTTTTTTCATGGCATCTACAGCAAGTTGCTTTTCTTTCCTATTGTAAAAAGGTCTTCTACCACAACGAGACTGGCACCCTGAAAGAACAATTTCTTTAACACTTGCAGGAAAATCTTTTTGAACTTCATTTTGTTGTGGAAGGTATCCTATTTCATCTTTTAATAAACCGTCTCCTCTTTCAATTGTGCCACCGAGGGGTTTTAAAAGATTTAAAATAGTCTTCATTAATGTAGATTTTCCAGACCCATTTTCACCAAGAATACAAAGATAATCACCTTTGCAAACTTGAAAATTTATGTTTTGAAGGATTATTTTTGAGTCGTATCCTAATGTTAGATTTTTGCAAGTAAGCTGTGCCATATATTTTCCAGTTAGTTTAAAACCTGTTTTAGAATTTCCAGATTACTTTCCATTGTGCTGATATAAGATTTTCCATTCATAATATTAACCAAAGTTGTAGATTGCATTGAATCTAAAACAAGAATATCAGCAAGCTTATGATTTTTTGATGCACGAACTATGGTTTTTGCCAGTTTATCATTGGAATTTTCCAGAATTAAAACTTTGTTGGTATTAATTTCATCAATTTTATTTGCAAGAAAGGTAACAGTTTCAAAACTTGCTTCTGTTTCTGCACTGCAACCAGCAAATGCGGCATAATAATTTAATCCAAAATAATCAGATAAATATCGGAATGGATATCTGTCACAAACAATTATTGTGTTTTTTGATGCACTTGAAATTACATTTCTATATTTTGATTCAAGAAGATTCAACTGAGCAAGATAAGTTTTTAATTTTGCTTTGTAAGTATCCTGATTTTCTGGATCCAGAGTACAAAGAGCATTTGCAATTTCTTTTACAGCAATTCTTACATTATCAATTGAAAACCAAATGTGTTCATCGTATTCAATTTCATCATCTTCTTCATCTGTTTCACTTTCTTCACTTTCCATGCCTTCAATAATTTCTTCTTTAAGATTGTTTTTTAATAAATCCATAAGTTTAATAACAATCATATTTTTATTCTGAGCATTTTTAAGTGCATCGGAAATCCATTTGTCAGACTCACCGCCAACATAAATCAGAATGTCTGCATTTGCTATGTTTACAATGTCATTTGCAGAAGGCTGAAATGAATGAATATCAACACCATTTTTAACAAGGAGTTTGTGAATTATTTTATCATTATTCAGACCTGTAATATTTTGCACCCAGTCATATTCTGGGAAAATAGAGGAAACTATTTGGATTTTTCCTGTTGTATCTATGGTTTTTGCTTTGCATGATGAAAAGGCAAATAAAACCAGGGAAAATGTGATTATAAGTTTAAGATGTTTTTTCATTTTTTCCTCTTATTTACATTGAGCGCAAAGACCATATAAAGTAGTTTCTGCTTTGCTGATATTAAAACCTTGAGATTCTGAAATTTCGTTTATGAAAGAGTCTGCAACTTGATTTTCCATGTGAAAAATTTTGCCACATTTTTTGCAAGAGAGATGGATATGATTTCGGCAACTTTGAATATCAAAAAATTGATAAAGAACTTCCCGAGAACCATTTACAGAACAACGGCGAATTTTGTTTTCATTTTCTAATTCTGCAAGATTTCTGTAAACTGCACTGCGACTAATATTTTTGTTTGCCAATGCAGCTTCTATCTGTTTTGCAGAAAACATTGTGTCTGGGTTTTCCATGAGAAAGGATAATAATAAATTTCTTTGTTCAGTTTTATATGTCATATTCTTTGAAATTGCGACTGATTCGCAAATTGAATATGACATATAAATAAAATAAATGCAAGAGCAATAAAAAGTAATTTGTAAAGTATTAAATTACCATTTTAAAAGACCCTGTACATAATCTGCAGCAGCTTTTTGTGCTTCTTTTTTAGCATTTTCTACATTTTCATTAATTTTATTTTCTGTTTCAGTTTTGATTTCATTTATCTTATTTTCAATCTGTTTAGAAAGATTTTCTATTGTTTTATCCATGTTCATTAATTTATCGTACATGTCTTCAAAGGTTCCCATGTTAGTAATTGCACCACCAGTCCATTCTTCAATTTTCTTTGAAAGTTCTTGTTCTGCTTTTGTTTTTAATGTATAAAGCTGGGCTTTCAATTCTTTTGTGAAAGCATTCATAAACTGTTTATCAATATCTGTAGAGAATCCTAAATCTAATTTGTTTGTATTAGTATATCCACAAGAAGCCTTAAACTTCATTTCGTTTATGTTTTTGAGTGTGTTTAAATAGATTGTAGAAACCCACTCTGGTTCAAAGGCTTGGGCTGTAAGAACCATGTTTGTGAAAATACCAGTTCCTGTAAGTTTGAAACCTTCGTTTTCAAATATTTCCAGTGCAACATCAAAGTTACTGCTTGTTTTAATGGAAGGAACGCCTGGAATATCCTGAGCACCAAACATGGTTTTTTCTATATTGAGAGGCAATTTATCACAATTATAATCAATTAAAACAAGAGGGGCAGTTGTATTTGTTCGTGTATCAACAACTACTGTACCAGTGTGATCAATATTGTTAATGCCAATTTTGAATACACCACTGGCAGGACGACCAACATAATCCATGTCTGAAGAAACATCTTTCATATTGAAAGAGAAATTAAATCCATCTACTGTAAGTTTTTTAATCCATACTTTTGGTGGTAATGCTTTGTAATAAACATCTACACCTTTTGCTCTTTTTGCAATTGAGGATTTTATTTTATCATCTGTTGTTGGTTCTTTTTTAGCATTACGAGCTTTTATTTCATTCAAATAAGCAACACCTTGAACCACATAGGGGTAGTATTGTCCAAGGAGCTGGTAACTTGCACCTTCAAGTGTAGTGGTAATAAATCTCTGTCCATCTGAAATACTAAGGGATGTAATTTTATTTACCTGAGCAGAAATCATATTCTTATCATCAGTTATTGCATTCTGAAGATTTTTTGCCATTGTTTGTGTTTTGTTAAAATCTTGTTTTATATTATTAACAATGGCTTCTGTTTCTTTTTTTAAGGTTTCTGCATCAGTTTTAAGACTTTCAATTGTTTTTATGACATCTGGAATTTTTGCAGGATTCTTTTTAAGTTCGTTAATGTTTATTGATTTTACCTTATCATAAGCTTCCTGAATAACTTTAAGTTTGTCTTGAATTTCCTGGGGCTTGTTTTTATATTCTTCTATCAACAGGTTTGTTTCATCAGTTGCAGTTTTTGCGGCATCTGGAGTTTTAAGGTTTTTATAACAGTTTTCAATAATATTTACAGGATTGTATTGGTCAAAAACACCTTGGAAAGAAGATTTCATATAATCAAGAGTTGCATTTGACCGTTCTTTTACTATTTTGATTAATTCAGAATCTTCTTTTTGGGCTTTTTGCTTCTTTTTTGCAGCAAGCTTTGCAGAAATATCACCAGAGTAAGTTCTATCTGTGTTAGTTTTCATACCTGAAACTGCAATTTCATCTGTTATAAAACGAGCTCTTAGAAGACTGGTTAAGTCAAAATCTAAAGCAATTCTGTCACATTCAAAAAGATTTTTCATAGGTTTCTTTTTGTTTGCAATCTGAAGATGATGGAGTTTAAATGAAGCATCAAAAAGTCTAAAATCTACAGAATCGATATCGCATTTTGCCTCAAATACAGATTCACATACGTTTACAATAGCATTTTTAATCAATCTGTTTTTGAAGGTTATAAAAAGGAAACATATGATTGCAATTGTAGTTACTGCAGCAATTAATGGAACAACACGTATTCTTCCTTTTTGTGATTTTATATCAGTTGCAATTGTTTTTAATCGGTTTTGTTCTTTTTTTTCTACAAGAGTTTCTGTTGGAATGGCATAAAGCTTTTTGCCTTTTTTATTTTCACCAGCTTCTTTGTATAATTCGCGAACAAACTTTCTATCATCTGCAATATAAATCTTTTTAAGAATTTTTCTTTGTAATTGATTTTCTGTAAATGTCTTTTTGAAAATTCTTGGAAGCTTTATTTGAGTTTTTTTAGCCTCTTTTTTTTGTTTTTTAGGAGTGGATTTTTTTTTCTGAGCTGTTAGTTCTTTAGTATCAGTTTTTTTTGTCATACCATTTCTCCAATTTTTTGAATAATAGGAAGTTTAGAAAGGAAGGTAATCAACTTTGTCTTTCTAACTGCAGGTGCAAGGAATGCTCTCCAGTATTTGATGAATATTCTGGAAATGCCATAAACTGGAATATAGCAGGCCACAGAAGTACAGAAACTTCCCATAACAATTGTGTTATTAAATTTTGTAAAGGCTACAAAAGGAATGTCTAATAAAGAAGCAAAAATTGGAGTGAGGGATGGCAGTGTTAAAACATAGTATCCTAATTCATGAAACTGATTATCAAAGTTATGAGCCAGAAGACCAAAAATCAAAGTAAATAAAAGCAGGCTTCCCTTATTAATTCTAATAAAAAGAAAGAATACCATTAATATATACCAAAATGCATTATCTTTTGGTAAAAAGCCAAGAATTAGTCCGATACAAATGGCATGGGCAATTTCTCCAGGATGAGAGTTGCTGTTTAAGGATTTTAAAAACTTAAGGATATTTGAAAACATAAAACACCTCATTTCTATTTTATGTTAGGAGAAAGTAAAAAGCAAGATTTGACAGTTAGTATTTCCTAAGTTAATGCTAATTTATTATAGAGATTTGATTTTACTATGTTTTTTTTGAATAAAAATTTATTCCCCTATTTGTGTTGTAGAGTGTCCACAGAATGCAAATGATGCAGAAGGTATTGCAAAAAGATGAGTTTTTGAAGATGATGGCAGAAAGAAATCTTCTGAAATAGATTCTATTTAATGGCGGTAAAAAAATGAAAAAAAATAAGTTTCTCATTTTATTGATTCTTGTGGCAGTTATTGTTGCAGGAGGATATTATTGGTTTTCGCTGGACAGTAAAGGTGAAAAAATTCCATACAGTGTGTTTTACGAAAAAGTAGAAAGTCATTATATAAAAAGTGTTACTATTGATGCAGATAAAATTACCTTTAAAGATCCTGTAACAAATTGTACAATTTATACAGATAATCCTCAGTCTCCTGTTTTGCAGGAATATTTAATGCGAAATGGAGTAGAGGTAACAGTTGAAAAAGATTTTTCAGAGATTATATATTTAATTCTTGATTGTATATTTTATATATTCTTTTTTGGTATTTTTATATTTGCATTTAGAAAATTTATTTCACCAAACACATTTAAAGTTGTTCACAAAACAGGTGTAAAATTTGATGATGTAGTTGGAATGGAGTCATTAAAACGGGATATGACTCAGGTAATGAAGATTATGAAAAATCCTGGGGAATATGCTAAAAAAGGAATCCGGCTTCCAAAAGGAATTTTATTAGAAGGTGAACCTGGAAACGGAAAAACACTTTTTGCAAAGGCAGTGGCAGGTGAAGCAAAAGTAAATTTTATTCCTGCAAAAGCCACAGATTTTGAAAGCATGTTTATGGCTATTGGTCCAATGAAAGTAAAATTACTTTTTAAGAAAGCTCGCCGTCAAGCTCCATGTATTGTTTTTATTGATGAATTTGATGGAATTGGAACTAGAAGAAATTATTCTGGAACAGCAATTGAAACAGAAAACACAAGAATTGTAACTGCTTTATTAAACGAACTTGATGGTTTTGAGCCAACAAAAGGCGTAGTCGTAATTGCTGCAACAAATAGTATTCAGGCATTGGATCCTGCACTTATTCGCCCTGGTCGTTTTGATGCTAAATTCAGTGTGCCTTACCCAGATGAAAAAGCACGAATTGAACTTGTAAAAATGTACTGTAAAGGAAAATCTGTTTCGTCAGAATGTACTCCAGAAAAACTTGCATCTTTATTTAATGGCTTTTCATGCGCCAAAATTGAGTCTGTTTTAAACAAAGCTTCATTACTTGCAGGGCAGCAGGAAAAGTCCCATTTTGATTTAACCGACGTGAAACAGGCTTGCAACCAACTGTAGGTTTAAATTAAAGAAAAAATCACATACAGACAGATTGCAACTTCCACGATGAAAATACTACCAGTTAGAAAGATGATGTCAAAACCGCTCCATAAGGAGCTACACGTGTAGGTCGGCAAGGAAACTATGTTCCGCCCTACAAGTGTTTTTGCCATCCTCTTTCTGCCTTCCCGTATTTTCATGCATAGATTTTTCATGTCTGTAGGATGTTTTTCTTTATTCAAACCAGGGGCCCGGAAGGGGCAGAATTTATAAAACACATCCCCGCCTTCTAAAAAAAAATCACTCATTTCCGGCCATAAATGCTTGAAACTTTCACAAAGCAATGCTTTTCACTTATAAGCCTCGCATTTGGGGGCGCCGGGTTTACCAATGAAAGAAAATTAAAATACCCGGGGAGCAGTTACCTAAAATGGCGGGAGCAGAAAAAAGAATTCTCAAAAAGGCTCTAAGGGCGGAAACAATCGTTTCCTTGCCGCCCTTAGCGTCTAGCGACGATATCTAGCGGTTTTGAGAAGGCTTTTTTCTGCGGTAGCCATTTTAGGTAACTGTGCTGTGTGTTATTTGTTATTTTTTCTTTAATTTAAACCTACAAATTTATTCCATTGGGTTTTCAATAAAATCTTTGAAAATTAAGATATCTTTTAA
>SAMEA3663085__coassemble_82_pt1 | contig 49601 bp, 47 predicted proteins | sample SAMEA3663085__metabat2_low_PE_011 | metagenome-assembled genome bin SAMEA3663085 (sample SAMEA3663085) | pig gut metagenome | biome: pig gut; feature: pig-associated habitat; material: faeces | place: France | collected 2012
ATAAAGTTACAATAAAAATTGCAGTTACCCAGGAAGTTGTTGCTCAGCTTGAATCGTTAGCAGAAGAATTGCTAAGGTAACTGACAATTCTCACCTATTACAAGGCTAATAGAAACAAAAAAAATGCACCTCCTAAAATTGAACTATATTTGTTCAACTTTAGGGGTGCACTTCTTATTAAAACAATCTTTTTTTTATTTTTTAAGTAATTTTGACAAAACACTAACAGCATCTATGGCCGCTTTGCTTTCACTATTTTCCATTGCAGCTTCTTTATTTTCTTTCTGAATAGCATCAAAAACTTCCTGACGGAAAACTTTGACTTTTTTTGGAGCTTCAACACCAATTTTTACCTGATCTCCATGAACATCAATCAGAGTAATAACAATGTCATCACCAATTCGTATTTTCTCATCTATTTTTCTAGATAAAATTAACACTATTTACCTCCCTTATTATTAAGAGCTTCAATAATATTAACTTTTGTTGACCAGCGATTATCATTTAAAATAACCTGCATACACTTTTTCTTACTTTTATTTATGACAAGAGGCCCTTGAAAATTAGCTGTAATTGGAGTACCTGTTGCAGGAATTGTTACAATAGTCATAATAATTATATCTTCAGGTTTTGTGATATCAATCTTTTTTAATGATTCATCATCAATATCTGTTTCATAATCTCCACAGATTAAAAATGGATCCACAATTAAAAATGCAAGATTTGGTTCATCAACACTCTGTAACCATAAAAAAGGATCATAATCAGAATCTAACAAGGCAAATTTTTTATAATCTTCAAAACCATAAAGTCCCTCTGGAAATTCAAAAATTTTATCTTCTGATACATCCATTTTACCCATTGCTTTTGTAATAATTTCCATCTCTTACCTCAATCAGCGCATATAATTTAATAAAGTTGAGCTGTACATTTTTCCGGCCTGACTTAATGTAGCCTGATTTGTGTAATCCAACATTTTCATATCTGTAATTGCTTTTGTAAAATCCAAATCACCTTCTCTTGAAACTTGCTGTGTAACATCAAGAGCTAGTTTTGAACTTCTTGTTGCATTCAATTGTGCTCGTTCATATTCAGAACCAGATTTTGCAATTCTAGTAACCAGATTATCAATTCCCTGATCCAATCCACCAAGAACACGACCTCCAATTGCTTCCTGATCACCAGCCAATAAAGCATTACGAAAAGCAATTACAGTATCAAACATAGATCCACCAGATACGCGAACATCATCACCTAAATTATATGGAGGAAGCTGACTTGAATCTTTTACAATTCCTAGTTCATTTAATACATGACCCTCCATATCCTGAATCCAAAGCTGACGTGCATCTGTAGTTGCAAGATTCAAGCTTTTTCTAATTGGATCCACAGATGCTTTTACAGCTGCATCTGAATTATTGATTTTAGCAATTAAAGCATAAAGGTTATCACCCTGTGTAACTTTTATTTCTACCCCATCAATTTTAATTACACTATCAGAACTTGCTTGCCATGCAGAACCATCTCTTGCACCAAAAACAACCTGATTTTCTGCCCAGAATGTTTTATTACCTGCGTTGTCATTAATAAGATATTTGTTTTCATCAATTTCAACATAGTTTACATCAATATTTCCGTTATATTTCACATTCTGAATTAATGGGACTCCAGAACCTTCAACATTTCCCATTTCAATATCAAAAGCAGTAGATTTTGTATTTGTTCCGGCAAATAAAGAATTTCCATCGGAGCTTACGGCATTAGCATTCTGCACAAGCTGTTTAAGAAGTTCATCAACTTCAGTAGCCATATTCTTAAGATCGTCTTTATTATAAATTCCGTTTGCACCCTGAACTGCAAGCTCACGAACTCTCTGCATTATTTCAAGAGAATCAGTCATATAACCTTCTCTCAAAGTAAATTGGTCAGATAAAGTTAGTGCATTTTTTTCAAAATTATTAACACGATTAAGATAAGATTCATATCTAACAAGATGACCAGCTGCAAGAGGATCATCTCTCAACTGCTGAATTTTTTGCTGAGAACCAATCTGATTATTAACTTTATTTAATCTTGTTTCCTGCAATCTTAAATTACTTTGAGTATTATTATTATTCATCTGTGAACTAATACGATGCATTTTATCCTCCTGCTTTTTCTAACCAATTATTTATTAAACTCCAAGTTTATTAATAACTGTATCAAGCAAACTATCCCATACGGTTACAAATTTTGCAGCCGCGTTATATCCATGCTGGAATTTCATAATTTCAGCCAATTCTTCATCAATATTTACACCACTAATGGAATCTCTAAGATTTCTTAAATCTTCCATGATAGCATTCTGACTTAAGAAATTAGTTTCTGCCTGTTGACCTTTTAAGCCCACATTTGTTACAGAATCTGCAAAATAATCATCAAAAGTCCTCATATTTCCAACCATAATTGCACTATTTCTAATAGAAGCAATTTCTACGGCAGCACGACCATCACCAGTAGCAGCAGCACCTGTAGAATCAATATATCCGGCTGCAACACTCATAACATCTTTTTTTAATTCTGCATTTACTTCAATGTAGGCTGCTGGATTGTATACTGGAGAAACAGAGAACTGTGCACCAGCAACTAAAGCATTAACACTATCTGCCTGATTAAAATCATAAGCATTATCTGCACCAATTCCAGATAAAACTCCAGAATAGGCTGCTAAGAAATATCCAGAATCTTCAACATGGCGAATAACAAAATCAGGATTTGATACATCTGATGCAGCTGTTGCTTTTAATACAAGGTGATTATTTCTATCAAGATATGCTTTTACTTCACTTGCACTATCATTAATACGGGCAATTACAGCTTCTACAGTATCTGTGTGGTAATAAGGAATTTCAACATTTCCATCTTTTCCAGACAATGTCATTACACCTTCAAGACCAACCTGCTGCTGTAAATCTAGTTCATTTGTTCCTGTAAATCTGAATACATATGATGTATCTAATTCACCATCACCATTTCTATCGTAATTACCATTTGCATTCTCAACAAAAGAATGCTGAACAAAGAAATCTACACCAGTAACTTTATTTGCACCAACAGAGTTTCTATGAACGTCATTTACTAAATCAGCAAAGTTAAGTGTCATTTCATTAAGATTTTGAAATTCTGAACGAATATCTACATCTCTTAATTCTACTAAAGCACCAAGTTTGCCACCATCAAAGAAAGCATCGTCCCCTGTATCTGACCAAACTAATTTCTGATAACCTGTATCATCAAATCTTGGAACTAAATCAATATCTCTGGAAATACTTCCCTGAACAATTACTTTGCCTCCAACATGAATCAAAAATTCATCTGGATCTCTGGTATCTGTATTTATATTGATTAACTGGGAAAGCTTATCAACAAGCAAATCACGACGATCAAGTAAATCATTTGGATTATCTCCCATGGCTCTTGAACGAACAATTTCACTATTAATAGCGGCAATCTGACTTGTATAATCGTTTACTTGTTTTACAGTAGCGGCAATATCACCTTCAACAATTTTTGCAATTCCATCAAGACTTTCCCATCGTTGCTGGATTGAATCTGTTAATGTTTCAGCTCTTGTTACAACAGCCTGTCGTGCAGCTTTACTTTCAGGATTAATAGAAAGTTCCTGCCAGCTTTCCCAATATTTATCCATATTAGAGCGAATAGAAACATCATATGGCTCATTGTAAATCTGCTCTAACATTGTGTAATAATCACTACGAGTCTGCCAGTAAGATTCCTGATTTGCCTGAGCAACAATTCTTTTATCAAGGAGTTCATCTCTTACACGTTCAATGCTTTGAATATCTACCCCTTGTCCAATTTGACCTGCTCTTTCAGGACGTGTCAAATCTGGTTTATACAAAGGATCAAACTCTTTAATCTGAATACGTTGACGAGAATATCCTTCTGTACTTGCATTTGAAATATTGTGACCTGCAGTTGTAATGGCATCTGTATTAGCCATAATACTGCGTTTACCTAATTCAATTCCTGAAAATGTAGAACCCATTTGCTACTCCTTACCTTTAATTAAAAACTCAAATCCACTACTACACTTTGTGGCTGAGGATGAAGGATTTTACCTTTATTCGAGTAAACCTTGCTTCCTGTCTGAGGAAGTGCATTTTCAACAATACCCTGAATAAATTCTTTTGTAATATTTACATATTTTGTAAGTGCCTGATTTTCAATCTTACATTTAAGAAGCTTAGATCTTAAATTTGTAATTTTTTCTGAAAAAGATTTTAATTCTGAAGATTTGATATTATCCTGCAAACAATCACGCACTGAATCTTTTTCCGCAAAATCTTCATATATCTTATTGATACAAGGAATTATTTCCGAAAGTTTTTCCCAGGATTTTTCAGTTACAGCCGATTTCATTTCAGCCTGTTTTACAATTAACAAATCTAAAATTTTATCCTGTTCATCTAAGATTGTTTCAAATTCTTTTACTGTATTTTCCATGGTTTTTCTCCTTACGAAAAACTTTTACAAGATATCAGTTTTATATCGGAATCTGAAAATTTTACTTTAGAAAAAAAGTAAAAAAATAAAATTATTTTTACCATATATTTACTATTGACTACTTTCTCTGATTTTGATATATTTCTTCTTACTTACGGTGCCTATAGTTCAGCGGTAGAGCGCCAGATTGTGGATCTGGTTGTCGTCGGTTCGATCCCGACTAGGCACCCTTTTTTATTTAACGCGCCTGTAGCTCATCTGGATAGAGCACCGGACTTCGAATCCGGTGGTAGGAGGTTCGAATCCTCTCAGACGCACTAGGGATTGATTGTAAATTTACATTGCAACTAACGGGGGCTCAGCGCCGCCCCCGTTGCCCCCAGCTTAGTGGTTGAAGCTGCACCGCAGCTTCGGATTAGAGCAGGTTCGAATCCTCTCAGACGCATTAGGGATTAATTGTAGATTTACATTGCATTTAACGGGGGCTCAGCGCCGCCCCCGTTGCCCCCAGCTTAGTGGTTGAAGCTGCACTGCAGCTTCGGATTAGAGCAGGTTCGAATCCCTTCAGACGCACTAAAAAAAGACAAAAAATATATTTTAGGGACTTGATACAAATTAAAGTTTTTGATATATTTCTTTTTGTCGATTTAATGACAGGGGCCATTAGCTCAGCTGGTAGAGCAACAGACTCTTAATCTGTGGGTCGCAAGTTCGATCCTTGCATGGCTCATGACTTTTAAGTTTAATTAAAAGTTTTAGTCTAAAGACTAGATCTTGTTTCGCGAAAGTGGTGAAATTGGCATACACGCTAGACTTAGGATCTAGTGCTTCGGCGTGAGGGTTCAAGTCCCTCCTTTCGCAAGATTTATTCTTGTTTATTTATGCGGGAATAGCTCAATGGTAGAGCGCCACCTTGCCAAGGTGGATGTTGCGGGTCCGATTCCCGTTTCCCGCTCTATTTGAAAATAGAGGCCTGAAAACGCATAAAAACTTGCGGGAATAGCTCAATGGTAGAGCGCCACCTTGCCAAGGTGGATGTTGCGGGTCCGATTCCCGTTTCCCGCTCTATTTCAAGAAAAAAGGCGATTCAGAAAATTCTGGATCGCCTTTTTTTTAATTTAATTAAGAGGTTCAAATTGAAACTTACAAAAGAATTTACAAGTTTAGAAAAATCAGCAGTAAAATTAACTGTAACTGTTGATAAATCAGAAGTAGAAAGTGCTTACAAATCAACATTAAAAAACTATGTTAAAAATGCACAGATTCCAGGATTCAGAAAAGGTCACGTACCAGAAAATGTTCTTGTTAGTAAGTATGGTGATTCTTTAAAAGCAGACACAATTGGAAGTTTAATTGATTCTTCTTTAGGTGAAATTTTTGAAAAAGAAACTGACAATCGTCCATTACCATATGCACAGCCAGTTATGGAAACAATGCCAGAATTGGACGTTAAAAAAGATTTAACATATTCTGTAACCTATGATGTTTTCCCTAAAGTTACAGTTAAGGATTTCTCTGGAATCACAATAAAAGAACCTCAGGTAACTGTAGGGGATGCTGAAATTGCAGATGAATTAAAAGCAATGCAGGAAAGAAATGCAATGGTTATCGATAAAAAAGACGAAACTGTTGCTAAAGACAACATTGTTACAATTGATTACGAAGAACTTGACGATGATGGAAAAGCAATTGATGGATCAAAACGCCAGGACTTTGTATTTACAGTAGGAACAGGTGAAAACCTTTATAAGATTGATGATGAAATCCTTGGTATGAAAAAAGGTGAAACAAAAGAAATCACAAAGAAATATCCAAAAACATATGAAGATTCTGATCTTGCTGGAAAAACAAAAAAACTTAGCGTAACAGTAAAAGCTGTAAAGCTTCGTGACCTTCCAGCTCTTGATGATGAGTTTGCTCAAGATTGTAATGAAAAATATAAGACTCTTGATGATATGAAAGCTGACATTAAGAGAAATATGGAAACTGCTAAAAACAGAAAGATTAAGGAACTTAAAAATAATTCCCTTCTCTCTCAGCTTGTTGAAAAAAATCCATTTGATATTCCTGCATCAATGCTGGAAGCAGAACTTAATGGTCGTTGGAATATGATGGCTCAGCAGTTCCAGACTTCACCAGAACAGCTGGAAAAAATGATTACTTCTGCTGGTCAGACAAAAGAAACAATGTTAAAAGAATGGACTGGTGACAGTGAAAAAATGCTCAAATCTCGTATCATTGTAGATTCATTGATCAAAGAAAAGAACATTACAGTAACTCCAGAAGAAGTTGAAGCTGAATATCAGAAAATTGCTGATAAAGGTGGAATGACTTTGGAAGAAGTTAAAAAACATTACGAAGACCCTAGAGCTAAAGAATATATTGTTGATGATACAAAAGAAAACAAGCTTTATGATGAAATCTACAAACAGGTTAAAGTTACAAAGGGCGATAAATTGTCATTCAAAGAATTATTTGAACAGCGCTAATAATCCTTTTGTACAAATAATTTAATTCAAAAACCGTGGGATTTATCATTATCCTGCGGTTTTTTTTATCTATTTTTAATTTAAATTTGTATTTTATACATAAATTTATTATATTTATAATAAGGATTATATGATGAATGAACAAATGAATTACAACATCCCTAATGTTTGGGAACGTACAGGAAATGGAGAAAGAGGTTATGATCTTTTCTCTCGTCTTTTAAAAGATAGAATTATTTTTATTGATGGCGAAATTAATGATGCAAGTGCAGACATTGTAGTAGCTCAGATTCTTTTTTTGGAATCAGAAAATCCTGATAAAGATATTAGTATTTATATTAATTCACCTGGTGGCTCAGTTACTGCAGGTTTAGCAATTTACGATACAATGCAATATGTAAAATGCAATATCCAGACAATCTGTATGGGACAGGCTGCTAGTATGGCTGCAATTTTACTTGCAGGTGGAACTCCAGGAAAAAGATTTGCACTTCCATCTTCCAGAGTAATGATTCATCAGCCAAGAGGTGGCGTAGAAGGTCAGGAAAGTGATATTTCTATTCTTGCAAAAGAAATCATTAGATTAAAGAAGCTTTCAATTCAGTATCTTGCTAAACAAACTAATAAATCTATTGAAGATGTTTCAAAAGATATTGAACGTGATTTCTATATGTCTGCAGAAGATGCTAAAGAATATGGCATTGTTGACCATGTTATGCAGAACAGAAAATAATTAAAATACAAAGGTATAATGATGAAAAGATTTTCCAGCAACGACGCTTTTTGTTTCTTCTGTGGAAAAGGTCCAGATAGAGATAGAAAATTAATTGCCAGCCCAACTGGTGCTTATATTTGTGACAGATGTGTTAGTGCTTGTCAGGACAAATTAGATTTACAAGCGGCAGACCTTACACCTATTGAACTTAATCAGGTTCCAACTCCAAAGGAATTTAAGGAATACCTGGATCAGTATGTAATTGGACAGGATGATGCAAAAAAGGTTCTTTCTGTAGCTGTTTACAATCATTATAAAAGAATGTCTTCTGCAAATGCAGTTTCTGGTGAGGATTCGGTTAAAATTGAAAAATCAAATGTTCTTTTAATTGGTCCTACAGGTAGTGGTAAAACTTTACTTGCAAAAACCCTTGCTCAAAAATTAAAAGTACCATTTGCTATTGCTGATGCAACAACTTTAACTGAAGCTGGATATGTTGGTGAAGATGTTGAAAATGTTCTTCTAAAACTTATTAATGCTGCAGACGGAAATATTGAAGCGGCACAGCGTGGTATTATTTTCATTGATGAAATTGATAAAATTGCACGAAAAAGCGAAAACACATCAATAACTCGCGATGTAAGTGGCGAAGGTGTTCAGCAGGCTCTTTTAAAAATTATTGAAGGCACAGTTGCAAGTGTACCTCCCCAGGGTGGCAGAAAACATCCAAATCAGGAAATGCTCCAGATTGATACAACAAACATTCTCTTTATTCTTGGTGGTGCTTTTGTTGGTCTTGATAAAATTATTGAAAAACGAACAGCAGACCATTTTATGGGATTTGGTTCTGAAGTGGGCCAGCTTTCTGAAGAACAGAAGGTAAAACTATTAAACCAGGTTTCTCCAGATGATCTTGTAAAATTTGGACTTATTCCAGAATTAATTGGTCGTATGCCAATTACAGTTGCTCTGAAAGAACTTACAAAAGATGATTTGGTTTCAATTCTTACTGAACCAAAAAATGCAATTACTAAACAATATATGGCATCTTTTGCAATTGATAATGCTGAATTAGTATTTGAATCTGAGGCAATAGAAGAAATTGCAAACGAAGCAATAAGACAGAAAACTGGTGCCCGTGGTTTAAGAACAATTGTTGAAAAAATGCTTATGGATACAATGTTCGAAATCCCTGATATTCAAGGAAAAAAGAAATTTACAGTAACAAAAGATTTTGTTTTGAACCAGAAGCCTGATGATATTAAATCATTAATTGAATCCACTGGTAAAATTGAAGCTTAATTATTTTGGGATTGCTTAAATCTGTTTAATAAAAAGGATTGCTTTTGAAGTGGCTGGGAGACCTGGATACTTCAAAACAATCCTTTTTTTTATTTAGAAGGAAATAATTTTTCTATTAGCTTAAATGTTTCATCAACTGTTGATTTCCAGTTAAATTTATTAGCTCGGTTCAAACCAGCATCAACTTTATTCTGGTACACTTCTTTATTATCAACAATCAATTGCATATTTGCTGCAATTTCTTCGATGTTATTGGAATCAAAATAAATTGGAGCATCTCCCCCAGCCTCTTTTAATGCGCCTTTACTAGAACACAAAACAGGAATACCACAAGCCATGGACTCAAGAATGGGCAGACCAACACCCTCATTTTCAGATGGGAAAATACATGCCGATGAACCTGTGTACAATTTTGCAAAACTTTCAAAGGGGAAATAACCTGTAATAAAAATATCTGATGAGTATTCAGAATTATATGCAGCTTGTTTAATTTCTTCTGAATAATCCCCGTCATTTCCAGCAAGAACGAGACGATGGGGATATCCTGTATTTTTCTTGAATAAATTAAATGCTTTTATTAATTCTATGTGTTTTTTTTCTTTTCCAGATAAACGAGAACCATAAATAAAATAAGGTTTTTTTATGGCAAATGGTTTAATCTCAACAAATTCAGAGTCCGTATCAAGGGATGGAAAGAACATCTTATGATCAATGCCGTTGTAAACAACAAAAATTTTCTTTTCATCAAAACCATTTTTTACCAAATCGTTTTTAATATATTGAGAAGAAGCTATAATAACATCTACTCTTTCCAATCCTTTTTTAAAAAGTTTTCTTTTTCCGCGTTTTAAATTATTTACTGTAACAGAATAAATACTGTTTAATACCACAACTGATTTTTTATAAAACTTAACAGGTAATACATTTTCTGGTGCAGGAAAAATAACAACATCATAATCACTTTTCATTAAAAAAAGATTCATCCTGGTTTTATGCCATTTCTGCTCTGCTTTTAAAGTATCAGGAATATTTACAGAAACATAAGTTTTTTCAACTTCGGATTTATATGTATATCGATCTATCTCTGAACCAAATAATTCAATTTTATATGGACAATCTGCCGGAATATTATTAACAAAATTTATAAGATAACTTCCTAATCCAGATTTGCCATGATCACAACCGAATGTATCAAATGCGATTTTCATAAAAAGCATTATAGCAGATTTTTTAGCAGTATGCTATAGTACACTTATGAACGAAAAAAATGCCTTCTCTCTTTTATCACAAGAAATTATAGAAAAACTCTCTGAACAAAATATTTCAAAACCATCAAATGTTCAAAACGAAGTAATTCCTTTAATTAACGAAGGAAAAAATCTTATATTCCAATCTGAAACAGGAACAGGAAAAACATACGCTTATTTATTACCACTTATAAACAAGCTGCAGCAAGATTCAGAAACACAAAAACTTAGAATCTTAATTGTAGCTCCAACTTTTGAATTAGCATCCCAAATTAACACAGCTGCAAAAGCAATTACAAACAGAAAAACTGCACTTATAATTGGTGGTGCTCCAATTAAAAGACAATTAGAATTATTAAAAGAAAAACCTCAAATCATAACTGGTACAACAGCACGAATCATTGAATTAATCAGACTTAAGAAAATTAAATTGAATGATTTATCAGCTTGTATTTTTGATGAATGTGACAGGATGATAAAAAAAGAAGCCTATGATGATACTTATGAATTAAAATCCTTATTACCTCAAAAAACTCAAATCATCGCTCTTTCAGCTACAATTTCTCCTTCTGTAAAAAAATTCTTTAATGGCATAGACAGCTTAATTATGCCTGATGAAGATATCCTGCAAAAAAATATTTCTCATTGGGCAATTTTTGCAGAACGCAGAGATAAAATTGAAACTTTAAGAAAATTTCTTGCAGCAGAAAAATGTTCTAAAGCCCTTGTTTTTACTTCCCGAGCTGACCAGGTAGAAAATATTTATTCAAAGCTTTCTTTCAAAAAAGTTCCCTGCATTGCTCTCCATGCTAAAGCAAAAAAACAGGAACGAAAAGCAGCCATAGATAAATTTCGCAGTGGCAAAATTAATGTAATGATAACCAGCGATTTGTGTGCACGAGGCCTTGATATTCCAAACATTACCCACGTTATTCAAATGGATATTCCATCTGATGATGATTTTTTTATACATCGAAGTGGACGAACAGGAAGAGCTGGGAAAACTGGCATAAATCTTGTTATTGGTGATGAATTTGAAATGCGACAATATGCGGCACTAGAAAAAAAACTTGGTTTAATAGTTTATCCAAAAGAATTATATAATGGAAAGGTTGTTGCTCCTCAAGTATTTGATGAAGAAAAAAATATTTAAAATCAAGTTTTTTGTTAAAAAAATATTATTTTATTTCTTTATAATACAAAAAATTAGAACTTTACAAACCTATGATTTTATCTTGTAAAATACACTAGTCTTCGTTATAATGGAAAAGATAAACTAAAGTGTAAGAGGATTCTTGTGTTTTTAAAAAGTCTTGATATATACGGTTTCAAATCTTTTGCAGATAAAACTCATATTGATTTTGCTGACGGAATTACAGCATTGCTTGGACCAAATGGTTGTGGAAAAAGCAATGTTGTTGATGCAATTAAATGGGTATTGGCAGAAAACCGTTCAAAGAATCTTCGTGCAGAAAAAATGGAAGACGTTATTTTTAATGGTACAGAACGTCGTTCCGCTCTTAACACAGCAGAAGTTACACTTACACTTAATAATGAAAAAGGTTTACTTCCTTTAGATGATGCTGAAATCTCAATTACACGCCGACTTTATCGCTCTGGTGATCAAGAGTATTTCATTAATAGAAAACCTGCCGGTCCAACAGAAATTAGACGTTTGTTTATGGACACAGGTGTTGGTAAAGCTGCCTATTCTGTTATGGAACAGGGAAAAATTGATCAGGTTCTTTCTAGTAAACCAGAAGACCGTCGATATCTTTTTGAAGAAGCAGCTGGTATTAGCCGAAGTAAAGCCGCATGTCAGGAAGCAGAAAGAGAACTGGATAAAACCAGAACAAATCTTACACAAATTGAAATTGCTCTTGCAGAAATAAAAAGACAGTATGACTCTTTAAAAATTCAATCTGAAAAAACAACAAAATATCGTAAATTAAAAGATGAAATTTACACTTATGAATTACATATCACTCTTCTCCGCTTGAAAAACTTTGTTCAAGACAAAGCACGCCATGAAGAAGAATTAAAAACTGTTCAGGAAAAACGTGACAAGGTTATTGCAGAAATTGATGAAATTAATAGCACTATTTCTGCAAACATGGACAGCGTAAAAGCAATGCAGGAGGAACTGTATTCAAAACAAGCACAGCTTATTGGTATTGGTCAGGAAAAAAACGGTAAACTGGAATTAATAAAACAGCAAAATACACAGGCACTTATTTTAAAAGAAAAAATAAGCAGTCTTGAAATAAAAAAGAACGCAAATCAAGAAAGAATTGAAACAATTCAAGAAGAAATTGATGAGCAGAATGCTTCATTACACATTAAAACAAAACAGTTAAACGATATTAAGCATAATATTGAATCATTTCATAATAATATTGAAATGTCAGGTTCTCAGATTACAGAAAATGATCGCCAGACAGATGCTTTGCGTGTAAAAATTGGTGATTTAGAAAGACAACGGGGTGATTTGCAGGGAGAACTTGCATCAATTACAGAAGATATTGTTTCTAAATTAGATGAAAAATTAAAAAATGCAGGTTTCAGCGAAGGTGCAATGAGAATTGCAAAAGAAAAGCTTGATACTAATTTAAGTAAACTTAAAATTTACGTTACAGGAAGAAAAAATATTTTTAATGATTTTTCTATTCAAAGTCATTCATCTGATGATTCTTCAAAAATGCTCGAAGATGCAACAAAAGCTTTTATAGAAACAGAGAATCAGATTGTTGAATTGGAAAATTCATTGAATGAATATTTAGACGCATCCCCTTCTTTTATTACAGAATTCCTTTCCCCAGAAGGAATTATGACTCAAAAGCGTGCTATTGATTCTAAAATAAATGAAAATCTTTCTAAGATTGAAGAGCTTAATCAGCAAATTTCCAAGCTTCATTCTCAAAATAGTGATTTGACTAAAAAAATTGAAGAATATAGAGAAACTCTTCAGAAACTTCGTGTAAATGAAGCTCAAATGCAGGAACAGATAAAAGCAGCACAAGAGCAGGCTTCAACACTCAACAGGCAGTTAGCCTCAGAACAAGCTACTTTACACGAAACTGAAGAAGAATTGTTTACAGAAACAAAGCGTGCTTCAGAAATTAATGAGCAAATTTCCAGCTACGAAGATGACCTTGCAGAAATTGAATACAGAGGCCAGAAGCTTGCAAAAGAAATGGACCACCTGGATAAAGAAATTGAAAAAGCAAACGAAAGTGTTTCTGGAAAAAATAATAAGCTGGAGAAAAAACGTGAAGAACAAAAGCGTTATCAGGAACAGTATGAACGTTTAACTTTAACTTTGAATTCTGCAGATAATGACATTAGAAATATCAAACAGAATTTCCAGGATCAGTATTCAAGAGATCTTATGGAATTCGAAGAACAAATGTATAAAATTACAACACCAGCAGCAGAATTAAGAGAAAAACTTTCTGAATCTAAAAAAAATCTTGCAAACTTAGGTTCTGTAAACTTAATGGCTGTGGAAGAATTTTCTGAAGTAAAAGAACGTTATGAACGTCAAAGTACAAACTACGAAGATACAAAAAAATCTTTGGAAAACCTGAAAATTGTAAGCGAAGAAATTAAATCTAAATCGGCTGAAATGTTCTTAGAAACTTATAATCAGATTAAAAAGAACTTCCATAATATGTTCAGACGATTATTTAATGGCGGACGAGCTGAATTAAAATTGGCAGATCCTACAAATATTCTTACATCAGGTATTGATATTTATGCACAGCCACCTGGAAAAAAATTGGAAAACATTGCATTGCTTTCTGGTGGTGAAAAAACAATGACTGCTGTTGCCCTTCTCTTTGCAACATACCAGGTTAGACCAAGTCCATTCTGTCTATTAGACGAAATTGATGCAGCCCTGGATGACAAAAACGTTTCAAGCTTTGTTACTGCATTGGAAAGCTTTGCAAATGTCAGTCAGTACATTGTAATTACTCACAACAAAAAAACTGTTATGGGTGCAAGCACTATGCTTGGTATCACAATGGAAGAATCTGGTGTAAGTAAGATTATTGCACTTAGACTTGATCAGGAAATTAAAAAGGACAAGGATTTTTCTTCAAATGATGATTTCAAAGAAGAAGATGTTCCTGATGAAGAAGGTGTTGTTTTACCACCAAGACCGGCAAAACGAAATAAGGAATAATTATTAAATAATTTGAGAAAGATTTATGGATTTTAAAAAGACATTTACAAAAACAAAAGAAAAAATTGTTACTCTTGTAAATAAAATCATAGACTTTGTTAAAGAAGATATGAGACGGACTTTAATAATTCTTATTTCTATACTTATTGTTATTTTAATTATTCTTGTAATTATTTCTGTTACAAAGGTTTCAGAAAAAGATAAAAAAAATGAAGCTGCACCTATTGTTCTTTCTCAGGAATTAATTATTCCAGAGGGACCACAAGTTAAGCAGGATTATACAGTTTCTCGTCAGCCAGAAGAAAATTGGGATATTGAAGAAACTGATAACTGGTTTACTGTACCATCTTCAAAAGATGTTGATGATTTAAGTAAAGCTAATGATAATTTAATTTTAAATGTTATAGGAGCTGCACCATGAAAAAATATTTATTTATACTTGCAACTTTACTAACATTCCTGTTTTTCTCATGTGCCTCAGAAGCTGAATCAGAAAATGAAGATGATATCATTGCGCCAGCAGTTATAGAAGATACACAAACAGATAATGCTTCCATCTCAGAAGTTGAATCTTTACTTCCATCAGAATTATTACCAGAACCAGAAGACTTCGAAGAACCTCTGGTACGCGATTTAGATATTAAAGATATTCCAAGTCTTATTAATGAAGATATAATAATTGAAGAGCCAATTATTGAAACTACAAAAACAACAGAAGAAATCGAAATTGAAAATCAAGAAAACAACAATCAGCCAATTGAATTAAGCAGTGATAGCATTTCCTCAATGCAAGAAACACATAAAACTGATATTTCTGAAAAATCTGTTCCTGAACAAACTACCCCGATGACAATTTCTAATAATTCAGGAGCAAATAAACAACAAACACAAAATCCTACAGAAAATAAAAATCAGGATTCTAAAAAAACTGAAGAAGTATCAAATCAAAATGAAGCTTCAGAAACAAAACCTTCTGTAAAAAATGAAATTATGGAAGAAGAGAAAGCAATAGTTCCTCTTATGGAAAAAGAACCAGAACAAATTGTTCCTTCAAGAAAAGTTACTGTTAATACAAATGAAACTCTTTCAATAACTTATCCGGGATATGGTTGGATTTATTTAGGGTCAGAATCAGAAAATAATAATCTTGTAAGCACTGGTCGCAAAGTTGAAAATGAAGAAACTGTTTATACATTAACCGCTAAACGTGCTGGAACTCAATTACAGCATTTCTATAAAGTAGATACAATTACAGGAAATTTTATTGATGACTGGATTGAAGTTGAAGTACTTGAAAATAAAGGATCAGTTTATACAATTGTAAAAGCTCCGGATTATGCAGAAATAGTTCCTGAAAGACCAGAAACGCCTGCTGTTGCATCATCAAAGAAAAATATTTCAACTGCTGAAATTCTTGAAAAGGAAGTGAAACCTACTGAAAAAAGGAGCTATGAAAATTATGTTCCTGAACCAGAAGTTGTAAATACAACAGTAACTGAAACAATCATTCCTGAACCTTCAGTTAATGATTATAAAGAAAATCTTTCCGCAGATGATTTATTATTAAAAGCCCAATCCCTATTCAACGAAAAACAATTTGTTGAATCTCAAAAATATGTAAATAACTTTCTGGAAATAGCTACCAACAGAAGAGATGAAGGATTATTTTTACAGGGCCAGATTCTTGAACAAGATGGAGTTACAAAAAATATCAAAGAATCAATAGCATCTTACACTAACCTTATAGAAAATTTTCCAGAAAGTGATTTGTGGGATGCTGCTAACAAGAGAATAATTTATTTAAATAGATTTTATATACAAATTAGATAAGTAATTTATCTGGAGGAATTATGAAAAGTAAAATATGGTTTTTTATTTCAGGGCTTTTTGTTATACTTTCGCTGGTTTCTTGTAAACAGAAAACTGTAGAAAAAAATGACAAATACATTTCAGTAAATGGATATGCTACTATTGAAGCAGCACCTGATCAAGCTGAAGCTGTTTTTGAAGTTAAAATTTATGATAGAATTGCCGTAACTGCAATGGAAAATAGCAGGAAGAATATTGAGAATATCAGTACTTCATTAAAAGAAACTGGTGTTAATGAAAAAGATATTTCTATCTCGGAAAGCATGATTGCAATAGAAAATGGCAGATATGTTATTTCTACAAGATTAAAAGTTTTAATTAGAAATATTAAAAATGCACCTGCAATTATTGACAGTTCTATGGGAAACGGTAAGGCTTCAGAATTGGTAAGTTATAAACTTCTTGTTTCTGATATTTCTGATCTTGAAAAACAAGTTAGACTCTCCGCAATTCAGAATGCCTATGATAATGCAAAATTAACAGCTACTGCAAATGGTGTTAGTCTTGGTCCAGTAACAATGATTCAAGATATAACAAATCACCTTACTGCTAACTATGTAAATAATGAAGATCAGACAATTACACTTGCATCTTCAGTATATATAAATTACGAATTAACTAACGAGTAATCTTGGAGGATATAAATGTTAGATTATAAATTTATTAAAGATAATTTGGATGCTGTAAAACAGAATATTATCAACAGAAACATGAATGCAGATGCTGATAAAGTTGTTGAACTTTATGACAAAAGAACTGCACTTGTAACAAAATTACAGTCATTACAGCAGAAAAGAAATGAAAATGCTCAGGCAATGAAACAGAAACTGGACAATGATAAACGTCAGGAATTAATTGCAGCAGGAAAAGCAATTAAAGAAGAAGTTTCTGCAGTTGAAAATGAAGTAAAAGCACTAGAAGAGGAACTTGAAGAAGTTGCACGTCAGATTCCAAATATGGTTCATCCACAGTGTCCAATTGGAAAACTTGATACAGAAAATCTTGAAGTAAAAAAAGTTGGCACACCTCGTAAATTTGATTTTGAACCAAAAGACCACGTTGAACTTGGCGAATCTCTTGATATTCTTGATTTTGATCGTGGTACAAAGGTTTCTGGTCCAAAATTCTATTATCTTAAAAATGAAGCAGTATTCCTTGAACAGGCTTTGATTATGTATGCTTTAAATACACTTCGCAAACATAATTTTAATATGTTCATTACTCCAGATGTTGCAAAAGAAGAAATTCTCAAAGGTATTGGTTTTAATCCTCGTGGAAACGAATCAAATGTTTACTCTATTGAAGAAGAAGGAACATGTCTTGTAGCAACAGCTGAAATTACATTAGGAGGTTACCATCAGGATGAAATTCTTGATAAGGCAAAACTTCCATTATTCTACGGCGGACTTTCCCATTGTTTCCGTCGGGAAGCCGGTGCTGCAGGACAGTTCTCAAAAGGACTTTATCGTGTTCACCAGTTTGATAAAGTTGAAATGTTTGCATATGCAACACCAGAACAGTCTGATGAAATTCATGAAAAACTTCGCTTAATTGAAGAGGAAATTTTCACAGGTTTGGGTCTTCCATTCCATGTTGTAGATACATGTACTGGAGATCTTGGTGCTCCCGCTTATAGAAAATGGGATTTGGAAGCATGGATGCCAGGACGCAATGGTGGTGAATACGGAGAAGTTACTTCTACATCAAACTGTACAGATTATCAGGCACGTCGCTTGAATATTAAATTCAAGGATGATGATGGAAAAAACAAATATGTGCATACATTAAACGGAACAGCAATTGCTGTAGGACGTGCAATGCTTGCTATTCTTGAAAATTATCAGAACGCAGATGGTTCAGTAACAATTCCAGAAGTTCTTGTTCCATATTGTGGTTTCGATAAAATTTTGCCCAAAAAATAATCAGGAGAGGAAATATGACTCAGAACACTAATTATTCTAAAGGCATTTATACCCTTTTATTTATAATTACAACTATAATATGTTGTTTTGTCTTAAAAACATTACACACATTTATTCTCCCAGTTTTATTTGCGATTTTTTTATCCTTTGTTTTTATTCCAATTGTAAATAAAATTCATACTAAAACAAAAATCCCCTGGAGTATTATATCAATATTTATAGTTCTAATTCTTATTATTGTAATTAGTGTTACTACTTTCCTTTTGTCTACTGGAGTTACAACAATCATTTCTGAATATCCTAAATATGAAGTAAAATTTCAAAATATTATCTTAAAATTAATTTCTGTTTTACCAATTAATTATGATGAAGGTAAAGGTATAATTGAAAATCTTCAAACTATGGTTGATATTCCTGGAATAATTCAGACAATTGGTGTTCCAGTTTCATCTGGTATTGTTTCTTTTATTAAATCTCTTTTTATCATTTTAATCTTATTTTTATTTTTACTTTTAGAAGCAAATTATACAAAAGATAAAATAAAAACGGTTTTTGAAAAAAGAAATAAATCCGGCATTTTATATATGTCAAAAAAAATTGTATCTCAAGTTGTAAGATACCTTTCAATTAAATTTTTTATTTCCCTAGGTACTGGAATTCTTGTTTATTTTGGAACTTTAATTATTGGTTTAAACTTCCCTATTGTATGGGCTTTTATTGCATTTGTAATGAATTTTATTCCAACTTTTGGTTCAATTATTTCTGTAGGAGTAACAACAATATTTTCACTGATGCAATTCTATCCAGAATGGGGTAAAATTATTTTTGTATTCATATTCATGCTTTCAACAAATTTCTTACTAGGAAATATTATTGAACCTAAAATTGAAGGTGACAATCTTGACCTTTCAATTTTTGTTATAATCGTATGCATTTTATTCTGGGGCTGGTTATGGGGATTTACAGGAATGATTCTTGCTGTACCTTTAACCGTAATCATTAAAATCATTTGCGAAAACATTGAATTTCTTCATCCAATCGCAATTTTCTTAAGTAATGACCCAATTAAAGCTAAACAAAACCTAAAAAAAATCTAATATGAAAATTAAATAAAATGTGTTTTTGTTGCTTTTTCATATAGATATCGGATATCTTCTTCTTGTATTGATGTATAAACGCAGTCAATACAAGCTTGAAGTTCCGAATTATTAGCTTTATAAATATTATTAACAAAGAATGTCACATAAACATCTCTAGAAAGTATTGGACTTTCTTTTAGTAAAAATGACATTTTTAAGCCAAACTCACTACCTTTAAAAAAATCTTCCGGCAAATCATCAAACCCCAGAACTATTCTTTCATGATCCACATACAATACATTAATTGGCTTTACACGGTTCTGAAGAGATTCCATTTTATCATTATTTGAAGAAGTTAAAAAATTACAGATTGGAATTAACTGAATTCCATTTCCAGCATTTTTTTCTTCTTTTGCTTGTTCTACAAAAATCTCCAGCAATTTCTTTGCATTTTTTTGATTTTCTAAAGGAATAGATTTCCAGGCAGGTCTTGTAAATAATTCAATTTTATTCCATGGAATACATTTAAGATTTAAATCCTTTTTATTTTTATATTCAAAATAAAGAACAGCAGAAAAATCATATTCTTTGGTATCTTCCTCATCAGAAATACGGCTAATTTCATTTGGAAGCTCAAAATATAATGTATTGTTATCCTTTTTAATTGTTTCTATAAAAAACAATCCCACTCTATTAAAATAAAATTCAACTTTTACTTCTTTATTTTCAAAACCAATAACCGACTGAGGAGGATTTTCCAAATAGATTTTACCACTTTCTGTAACTTTAATATTTTCTGCACGTAATGCAACAGGAAATATTTGAGATGATATAGAATGAATTTTTTCAGATTTTTTTTCTTCTAAAATAACAGGAGTAAGTGTTACAGGAACATTGCCATCCATCAGATATTGTAAAACAAGTTGTCGTTCAATTCCAGATAATTTGTCGTTCTTTTCTGCCATACTCCTGTTCTCCTATAAATTAATTTCAATTTGCTTTAAATTCAGTTTTCTTTCATTTTGACTTATAAACAAAGTTATGTCTATATAATTATTTTCCTTATAAAATCTAATTTTTGCTTCAGTTAGATCAAATCCTTCTTGTATTTCCCCAATGTAATATTTATCAAACAATTTTTTTGTTGAATAAGATGAATTAAATTTGTTCTTCCAGATATCTTTTAAATCATTTATAAAAAAAGTTTTATTAAATAAAAAATCAGTATCAAAATATTCATCTAGTCCATTTTCAGGATTTTTGAGAATAATATTACAGATTTTTGAAATAAATATAAAAATTTCTTCCGTATTTTCAGAATGATCTAATGAACCAATACCATTTATAAAAGGAAAACAATCCTGAAAAGAATTGGAAATTGAATTAACAAGATTTATATTAAGATTATTATAATTTTCAAGGACATCTGTGTATGATAATTCTGTTGACAATATTTCTGCATCAATTGTTTCTGTCCAAAAAACTTCGTTTTCTTTATTTTGAATAATCTTTTTTAAAGTATCTTCTTCATTAATAATTACTATATCTTTATTTTTTTTTGAACATGAAAAAAGAGAAATAAAACAAATAAATAAAAAAAGGAAAAATCTATACTTCATAAAAATAAAAACCCTAGAACTAATGTCCTAGGGTTATGGGCAGTGAGAGGGTCGAACTCCCGACATTCTGGGTGTAAACCAGACGCTCGTACCATCTGAGCTAACTGCCCTTGATGTATATACTATATAAAATAACAAAAATAATGTCAATACATTTGAATATTTTTTTAATTATTTACAAAAGTATAATTAAGTTTATTATTTTCCATTTTTATTAACCCACAGAATTTTGAATCAGGAGAAAAAACAGCAAATGTATTTTTTTCTAATAATGAATCAATATACTCATTAAAATAATTTTTTCTAATAGGCTTACCATTCATAAAACAAAAAATTTCATTTTCACCTTTTAAATGAATAGGATAAAATCCACAATCAACAGCAAGTTCTTCATTCATCAAAATTATTTTTTCATTAACTTCTTTTTTTATCAATTTATCTTCATCAGATTCTATATATTTTTCCTTTTTATGACCATTTTTTGGCAATGGTTTTATATAACTTTGTTCTAGTTTTAATGCTTCCCCAATAGTAAAATCATTAATTAAAGAAAAACCAGCTGCCTTTTCAACACAAAATTTTCCAACCTTTGTTCGAAATAATCCAGAAAGATATCCTGCACTACCACATTCATTTGCAATATCTCTTGCAAGAGCTCTAATGTATGTGCCTTTAGAAACTTCAAATTCAACTAAACAGGAAAGAACATTTCCATCTTTATCCAGTAAATAATCCTGCAAGTCTGCTTTATATACAATTACTGGTCTTTTGGGAATTTCAATAAAAGTTCCTTTTCTTGCAAGATCACTTGCTCTATGGCCATCAACATGAATAGCAGAAAAAGAAGGTGGAGTCTGTAGCAATTCACCGGTATATTTATTTATTACTTTTTTAAGAACTTCTAATTCAGGTAGTTTTGCTGTTCTTACAATTTCACCAGTATATTCCAAAGTATCAGTTTCTTTTCCAAATGAAATAACAGCTTTATAAGTTTTACTAAATTCTGTAATACTAGAAACTAATCTTGTATATCGTCCAGTACACACAACAAGAAGACCTTGTGCAAAACTATCCAATGTACCTGTATGACCAACTTTATTTGTGTTTAATGCTTTTTTTACATTAAAAAGGGAAGAAAATGATGTAATACCAGGTGTTTTTGCCAAAAGTACAATACCATCCATATTTTCTTCCCCTTCTTTTTAGTTATTATTTTTGTTTTCCTGGCTTTCTTTTTCCAGTTCATTCAATTTTTGAACCATTTTGAATCCTTCTTTCATTCCTTCATCAACAATAAATTGAAGTTTAGGAAACTGCCGGATTCTCAATTTTTTTGCAATTTCACGTTGTATAAAACCTGCCGCCGCATTTAGTCCAGAAACACCATTTTTTAACTGATGATCAGTCAAAAAAGTTGAAACATAAACCTTTGCATACCCTAAATCAGATGTTACTTCAACACGATTAATGCAAAGAAAGGTTGACACGCGAGGATCTTTTACATCTCCCCGCAGAATTAACTGGGAAATTTCGTCACGGAGCTGATCATTCAGTCTCTGCAATCTATACTGTCCCATTATTTATCCCCGTCTGTCTGACCTGTTACATTCTTCTTAGCTATTTCAGCCTGTTCTTCAGCAAGTGTTTTTCCAAGTTTCTTAGCAACTTCAATGATTTCAAATACTTCAAATCTATCACCAACCTGAATATCCTGCCAATTTTCAAGACCGATACCACATTCATAACCTACGCTAACTTCTTTTGCATCATCCTTAAATCGTTTAAGTGAAGAAATTTTACCTGTAAATTTAACAATACCATCACGAATAAGGTTAACACTTGCAGAACGACGTACAATACCTTCTGAAACTGAACAACCAGCAATAACACCAACCTTTGGCACTTTGAAAGTATTTCTAACTTCAACCATACCAATAACTTCTTCTTTAGTATCTGGCTGCAGCATACCTTCCATAGCCTGCTGAATTTCTTCAACACACTTATAGATGATGTTATATTTTCTAATTTCTACACTTTCTTGTTCAGCAAGAGCTTTTGCTTTTGGAGTTGGACGAACATTAAAACCAATAATAATAGCATTACTATCGGCAGCAGCCAATGTAACATCAGATTCATTAATGGCACCAGCACTAGAGTGAATAACAGAAAGTCTGATTTCTCTTGTAGAAAGTTTTTCCAAAGAAGATTTAAGAGCTTCTGCTGACCCCTGCAAATCTGCTTTGATGATAACTTTAAGTTCGTTAACTTCTTTATCTTCAATATCTTTATACAAAGTATCAAGAGATGTTTTCTTAACAGCTTTTGCCGCTTCAAAACGCTTTAATTCCTGACGTTTTGCTGAAATTGCACGAGCTTCTTTTTCTGATTCAGGAACCTGGAATGGATCACCAGCATTTGGCATTTCTTCCATACCAAGAACTTCAACTGGAGTAGAAGGACCTGCTTCTGTAATTCTCTTTCCACGATCATCAAACATTGCACGAACGCGACCAGAATAAATACCAGCAACAAATGGATCCCCCTGTTTAAGTGTACCACGCTGAACAATAACAGAAGAAACAACACCACGTCCCTGATCTACTCTTGATTCAAGAATTTTACCTTCTGCACGGCAAACATAGTTTGCTTTTAATTCAAGCATTTCTGCCTGTAAAAGAATTGCTTCAAGAAGATCATCAATACCTTCTTTTTTCAATGCAGAAATATGAACATACTGTGTATCGCCACCCCATTCTTCTGGTGTAAGACCAAGTTCAGAAAGCTGAGTCTTAACACGATCTGGGTTTGCCTCAGGTTTATCCACTTTGTTTACTGCAACAATAATTGGAACTTTTGCATCTTTAGCATGGGCAAGAGCTTCCATTGTCTGAGGCATAACACCATCATCAGCAGCAACAACAAGTACTACAATATCAGTAACCTGAGCACCACGAGCACGCATCATTGTAAATGCTTCGTGACCTGGTGTATCAAGGAATGTAATTTTTCCCTTTGGAGTAGTTACAGAATAAGCACCAATAGACTGTGTAATACCACCAGCTTCACCAGCTGCAACATTTGCATGACGAATAGCATCCAATGTTTTTGTCTTACCATGGTCTACGTGTCCCATTACAGTAACAATAGGCGGTCTTCCAATAAGTTCAACATCTCCATCTGCTTCACTTTCAATTACAGTTTCTTCATACAATGAAACAATATGAACTTCACAACCATATTCAGCTGCAAGAATTGAAGCTGTATCAGAATCGATTGACTGTGTAATTGTAACCATCATACCAAGTGACATTAATTTTCCAATAACTTCACTTGCTTTAAGATTCATTTTACGAGCCAAATCAGAAACAGAAATTGATTCCATAATATCAATTTCTTTTGGAACTACGCTTGCAGGAGTTTCTACTTTCTTTTTCTGTTCAAAGAATTTGTCGTCAAACTGTTCTTCATCTTTTCTGTTATAAATTTGTTTTTTGCCTTTATAAGCAGCTTTCTTTCCTGGTGTTCTTGAATTGTCAATTGGTAAAGGAGCTGGTGCACCCATTCCTCCACCAACACGAGGTCTAAATCCACCCTGACCGCCACCATTCATACGATTCTGGAATCCACCACCCTGTCGATTCTGGAAACCACCATTCTGACCATTACGATTATTAAAGCCACCCTGACGATTCTGATTGTTATCTCTTTCCCGATTCTGATAGCTTTGACGTGCCTGAGCACCATTAAAACCACCACCTTCCCGATTATAAGGTCTGTTTCCTCCCTGTCCATTGCGATTATAACCACCATTCTGGCCGTTACGGTTATATCCGCCCTGTCTTGGTTTATCAGAAAGATTACCAGCCTTTACATTTGGACGAGAAGGATTTAATTCAAAAGTAGTTCTTCTGTTATCAGCACGATCATTTTTTTCAGATTTGTCATTTCTCTGATTCTGATAATTAGAACCATTACCTTCTGGTCTAGCATTTGCTGGTTTACTAACTTCTGCTGTAGTATTTACTTCTGATGTTTCTTCAGACTTTTTAACAACTGGATGAACATCTTTTTTAACAACTTCTCCAGAAGCTTTAGGTGCATTCTGTGGAGCAGCAACTGGCTTTTTCTTTACAACAACAACCTTCTTTTTTTCAGGTGCCTGTGCCTTTGCTAAGCTTGGATTATCCTGTTGCTTTTTATGCACTACAAATTCGGGCTTTTTTTCATTTTCTTCAGCCATTTATTCTCTATTCCTCATCCTCTGTAAATTCAAATTCTACACCACAGTTTGGACAATGTGTCATTTCTAATGTGATTTTTGCACCACATTCAGGACAGAAGTATTCTTCTTCATCATCTTCTGTAGTTTCTTCTGTTGCAGCAGCTTCTGTTGCAGGTTCCTCTTCGTCTACAAACTCAACATTTTCTGAAATAAGTTTATTTACTTTTTCAAGATCATCCTGTGATATACCTTCAATTGAAATTGTTCCAGCATCAAATGCTTCAACAAACTGTTCAATCTGTTCAATTCCATTAGCTTTAAGAAGTTCTGCAACATGAGCATCAACACCTGGCAATTCAGCAACAGTTGTAATTTCATCATAAGTAACATCATCATTAAACAATGCGTGGGCACTCTGAACTGTATTAAATGCAGACAAATCAAGTTCTGCAGCTTGTTCAACAGTTTTAACATCGATGTTCCAGTCACAAAGTTTATTTGCAAGACGAACATTCTGGCCCTGACGACCAATTGCCAAAGAGAACTGAGATTCTTCTACAATTGCAAGTGCCTGACGTTTTTCAGCATCTGTAATAAGAACACGCTGTACCTGTGCTGGTGAAAGTGCATTTTTAATAAATACTGTAGGATCTGAATCCCATTTCAAAACATCAATTTTTTCGTTTAAAAGCTCACGAATTACATTCTGAATACGAACACCTTTCAAACCTACACAAGCACCAACTGGGTCAACTTCTTCCCGTTTTGAATAAACTGCAATCTTAGTTCTATAACCTGCATCACGAACAATTTTTATAATTTCTACAGTTCCATCTGCAATTTCTGGAACTTCTTTTTCCAAAATCGAGCTAACAAGCTTTGGATCACTTCTTGAAAGAACAAGCTGAAGTCCTGATGAAGTCTTTTTGATATCTACAATAAGAGATTTAATGCGATCATTCTTCTCGTAGTATTCAAGTTTAGACTGATATTTTACAGGTAATACACCTTCAAGCTTTCCAGCATTACCTAAATCCACATAGATATTGCCATTTCTTTCTCTCTGGTAATAACCGATAATAATTTCACCAATCTTATCCTTATATTCGTTGTAAAGAGAATCTTTAAAGGTTTCGTTTAATCCCTGATGAGCTGTCTGTTTACCAGTTGCAACAGCTGAACGATCAAATGTTTTTGGATCTTCAAGAATATCAATCTCGTCCCCTTCTTCAATTTCGTCACCTGCAAGATTTCTTGCTTCTTCAAGTTCAATTTCTTTTACAGGATCGTAAACACCATCAATTACAACTTTGCGAGAAAAAATTGAAACATCAGACATATCTTCATTAAATTTAACGATTGCATTTTCGTCTGTTCCGTAAGTTCTTTTATAAGCTGCTTTTAATGCTCTTTCAATTGTCTGCCGAACTGATTCTTCTGAATAACCTCTTTCTTCAATCAGCTGGCGGATAGCTTCTGCCATTTCTGACATTTTGAGCCTCCCTTATTTTGATATAAATTTTGCTTTTGCTATATTTTCAAAAAGTTCAGTGATTTGTTCACCGTTTTCTTTTTCCATTGTAACCGATTTATCATCTGCAGAAATAATTTTTCCACCAATCCAATCTGTAATTTCCTTGTCCCAAACACGAACATTTCTACCTTTAAAAACCGCAAATTCAGCAGCATTCTTTATATTATGTTCAATTCCAGGACTTGTAAGTTCCATAGTAGTATCTTCTGTTCCAAGAAGTTCTTCCAATCTTGGAAGCAAAACTCTATGAACCTTTGCACAATCATTAACACCCATATTTTCATCAGGATTAACAGTTGTAACAATTGCTGAAATTTTAGTAATTGTTTTAGCTGGGATAATCTTTAAATCTACAAGTTTGTACCCCAATCCTTCAACAAGAACTGCGCACTCTTTGTAATACTTAATGCTATCGTAAGCTGTATATTCCATTGAGTCCCCTTAAATCACCAGGTAAATAAAAAGGACTCGTGAGCCACGAGTCCATTTAACTATAAAATTAAAATGTACATACTTAATATATAGATTTACTAATTTTTTGTCAATATATAGTAGAAATGTAAGCAATTATTGAATTAATAATAATCAAAAAAATACAATAAAATAAAAAGAAGACCTCTTAAATAACTATTATTTACTTTAGTAACCTTCCAGGAACCATTTAAATTTTCCATTTCCAGGATTGTTACTTCTTTTTCTAATTTTCCATTGCTTTCATATTCTATACCAAAACAAACAATAGCAGAATTCTCATCTTCATAAAAAGTCTCTGAAATTTGATTAAGAAGTATAATTTTTTTCAAATCCCCATAATCTTTAATGGTATTAATTCCCAGCTGCAAACCTTCTTCTTCTACCGTTCCTTCCTCGGAAACAATGGCATATTTTTTGTAGTCTTCATCTCCATTAATGTAAGAAACAATAAAAGCAGTTGCAACATCTTCTAATTCAACTGGATTATTTACAGTTTTTGTATCTTTGGTAATTTCTGTATATTCACCTAATAAATCCCAGGTAAAGTCTTCTAATAAAGGTTCTGTTAAAATATTAAATAATTCAATGTATTCTTCATCAGAAAGGTATTCTTCATCAAAAAGGTCTTCATCAAAAAGGTATTCTTCATCAGAAATGTCTTCATCATCTTCAATCAATGGAAAAGAATTGTAATCTTCAGCTGAATCATCATCATTGTAGGAAGGAACTGTTGTACCAATTATTTCTCCATCTTCAGACCAATCCTGTTCCCACCAACCGTAGTAACAATCTTCATCTCCATCAACAAGCCATGAAACACCGCTGTAAGGATCATAATCATAGGCTGATGTAAATTTTAAATAATCGTAATCTGAATAATTATAATCATACACATACTCAGATAATGGCAACACTAAACCACACTCACCACAAACATATAAGGCATTAGGATTGGAATTATTGAATGCACCAGAATTGATGTTTCCTTCATCCCAGAAAAATACAGCCTGCAGATTTTTTAGATTACTACACACACCGTTAGGAATATCTTCGCCTAAAAACTTTCCAAAATAAACCCAGTAAAGATTGTCATGCCCGGCAAAACAATTAGTTGGAAGAGGAATATACTCTCCATAACTATCTGTATCATAGCTTGATTCAGAAATATCTACACAATAATACTTTTCAGGATGTTCAATAATCTGAGTTTTAATAACTGAAAAATTGTTTACTGATTGATATCCATCAAAATAGATATAATCAAAAGGTCCTGAAAATTTTAATCTTGAACCAGCAACACATAAATCATGGAGTTTTTCTATCATTCTGTACTGGAAAAATTCTTCATCTAACTTAGAAAAATCAAAATCTTCTGGAAAATTAATAGAATAATCTTCCCCTTCTTCCAAATGGTCAAATATTTCATAAATATTATCTGTATTCACATCTAAAATCTGATATGAATTATAATCAGTGGCAAAAAGACCTGTACTTAAAAATAGAAATGCTAAAAAAACTGCAATTTTTTTCATCAATTATTCTCCAATAATTTTAACAGCTTCAGCCACAGAAAGTTTCTCTTTCATTTCGCGAGTTTTAAGATTTTTTAATGTGAAAGTGCCGTTTTTAACATCTTCTTCGTTCATTAAAATCCCCCACTCCACATTCTTTGCTTCTGTAACATTGTACTGCTGGTTCATCTTTTTTGCTTCAGGGAACACTTCAACAGCAATTCCATTTTTGCGTAAATCAGCAGCAAGTTTCTGATATGCAGTCATGTGGTCATTATTTTGACAGAAAATTTCAACATCAAGATAACTTCCACGATTTTTTGTAATACCAAGAACTTCAAGCCCCGCAATCAGTCTGTCTAATCCAATAGAACCACCGACACCAGGAACTTTTTCTTTCATATAAAGACCTGCAAGATTGTCGTAACGACCACCAGAACATACAGAACCAATGTTCATTCCTTCAACAAAAGTTTCAAATACAACACCAGTATAATAATCAAGACCCCGAGTAATAGCAGGATCAAGCTTGAATGCATTCTGAATACCAGCTGCACACATCATATTGTAAATATCACGAAGACGTTTTGAATCTTCTGCTGGTCCACCAGCCATTTCTTCCATATTCTTAAGAGTAGCTTCAAAACTATCTTTAGGATCAATAAATTCAAAAATTTCTGATGCAAATTCTTCAGATGATGTAAGAGCAAGCAATTCTTTTCCAACTTCTACATCTGCAAAACGACCTTCTCTTAATGCAGTTTTAGCTTCTTCACTCTGCTTTGGAAGTTTATCAATCCATGCAAGAATGTCAGCGGATTTATCCTGTAAACCAATTTTTGCAAGGAATCTGTTTAATAAACCACGGTGATTAATACACATTGTAATTTTGTGATTTTTTAATGTTTCATAACCAGGAATGTCTTTTAAAGAATATAGAGCGGTCTGTAATACATTAAGAATTTCAAAATCAGCAGCAGCTGTATCTGAACCTACCATATCAATATCGCACTGAACAAATTCTCTGTAACGTCCAGCCTGAGGTTTTTCACCACGCCAAACTTTAGCAATATGATAGCGCTTAAATGGCATATAAAGTTCTGAATAATGTTCTGCAGTAAAACGGGCAAATGGAACTGTAAGGTCAAAACGCATTGCTACATCACGACCACCATTGTCTTCAAAACGGAATACCTGTTTTTCAGTTTCACCATTGCTTTTACGCAAAAGAATCTGGGTATACTCCAGAACAGGAGTATCAATGGGAACAAAACCGAAAGATCGGTAAATCTGTGTAATTTTTTCTGTTAAATCAGAACGCTGAATTTCAGCAGCAGGCAAAATATCTCTAAAGCCTTTTAATACCTTTGGTTGAATTAAGTCACTCATAATTTAATAATAATAAAAATTTCAATTTATAACAATTAGTAGTGACAGTGGTTTATTTTGTAAAACTCCACATTGCTTTTGGTTGCTTTGGATTAACACCTTCCAGCTTAAATAAATCGGGAAGATTTACAAAAGTGTATCCTTCTGCCTTTAATTCAGGAATTAATCTTTCACAAGCTTCCAGGGTTGCTTTGTTTCCTTCCATAACGTGTAAAAGATAGATAATTCCGTCTTTTGCGGCTTCCTTCATTCGACGGTAGCGTTCATCTGCACCTACTTCTGGAACCCAGTCTTCTACACCATGGCCGCAAATAAAAGGAGTTGGTATTGTTTCATGTAGCAAATCATTAACATCAATAAACGGAGGACGGAAAAAGGTTGGACGCACACCTGTAATTTCGGTAACTGCATCATCACACTTTTTATATTCTTCCATCATTTCTTCTTTAGTAAGCTTTGACATAAAAGGATGGGTCCATGTATGATTCTGAATATCACATCCCATTTCAAAGGCACGGCGAATTACTTTTTTATTTTCTTCTGTAATTTTGTTTCCAATCAAAAAGAAAGATGCTGGTACCTGATATTTTTCAAGAATATCAAGCATATCATTCATTGTATTGTCTCCAGGTACATTATTTGGACCATCATCAAAACTTAAACAAACATATTTTGCCATTTTTATCTCCTACTTTATTTCTCTTACACCATCTCCAGAAGCACACCCGAAGAAAGCCCCATTGTAACCAACCACTTGTGTATATTCTTTTTGAACTGATGTAATAAAATCTTCAACATTATTTTTGTTTACAAGAGCAATTGCACAGCCACCAAAACCCGCACCTGTCATTCGGGCTCCAATACATCCTGGCTGTTTAGAAGCAGCTTCTACCAAAGTATCAAGTTCAAGTCCTGTAACTTCGTAATCATTTTTTAAGGATTCATGAGAAGCATATAAAAGTTTTCCCAGTTCAATCAGATTATTGGATTTTAATGCTTCAACAGTTTTGTTTACCCGGTCCATTTCTGTAACAACATGGCGAACTCTTTTATAAATTACAGGATCCTTTATGGCAGTACCGATTTTTTCAAACTGACTTACAGATAAAGAACACAAATCTGGAATATTTGCTCCCACACCATTCAAAATAGCAAGACCTGCTTCGCATTGGGAACGACGTTCATTATATTTTGAATCAGCAAGTCGCCGTTGTTTTTTTGTATTCATTACAACAAAACGATAGTCCCCTAATTTTAGTGGAACATACTGGTGTTCAATTTTTGCACAATCAAGAACTTCTGCCGTATCTTTTTTGCCAGTAGCAATAATGTACTGATCCATAATTCCGCAATTTACGTTCATAAACTCGTGTTCTGATTGCTGTCCCATTAATGCAATCTCTTTGCGACTTAAATTAAATCCAAAAGTTTCATTTACAGCCCAAGCAAAACCACATTCTAAAGCAGAGGATGAACTGATTCCACCTGCACTTGGAACATTACTGGCAATTAAACAATCAAATCCACAGGGCAAATGTAAACCTTTTTTCTTCATGCAGCAAAGAATGCCGTTTAGAAAATTTGCATAATCATTGGCACTATCAAATTTAAAATCAGTAGAGGTATCAAATTCGAAAGTACCAGGGAAAAACAAATCATTATAAACAATTTTTGTATCATCCCTTTTTCGTATTGCACAATAAAGATATTTGTCTATTGCAGCAGGAAATACCTTTCCACCGTTATAATCAATATGTTCACCAATAATGTTGATTCTTGCTGGTGACGCAAACATGCGGATTTCTTTTTCAGAGTTTCCGTATACTTTTATAAAATTTTCTCTAAGTAGTTCAGGTGTAACTTCAAATTTCTCTTTCATAAAGAATTCCTTTTACATAATTTTTATTACTCTATTGTTATTTTATGATTATACCTTTTCTATTTTTTATTCGGTTTGCATAATCTTCTATTGATTTTAAAGGATCGTCAAAACAAACCCCGCCAATAGGCATACCTTCCTTCTTAAAAACCGTTTCAGTTCCATGAATATCGCTTCCGCTTGTTACTGGAAAATCAAAGGCTTGTGCATACAATTCTGCCATTTGATTTTCAATTGGTTTATTTCCACCATTATAAACTTCAATACCATGAACTTCCAAAGGATGCTGATGCATGGCTTGCATATATTGTCTGAATCTAAAAGGATGGGCCTGAATCATTACCCCTTTTTGTTTATTTACTGCTTCAAAAAGTTCTCTATGAGTCATATTAGCAACCTGGGGATTTTCTAAAAGCCATTGTTTAGAAAGACCGTAAATCAGATAATCATCCCCCTGAAAAGACTGTTCAAAACCAAAAAATACTTTAAATTCTTTTTCAGTCCCTTTCAGATTATTTTTTATATTGTATTCTTCCGCAGCAGAAAAAGCAGCCTCATAGCCTTTACAAAAATTTTCCACCCAAATATTCCATGGTAAACTTCTGTCTACAGCAGTATTTCCACCCCAGAAGTGATCTGTAACAAATAATCCAGAATAACCAATCTGAATATAAGGCTCAATATAATCAGCACCACTAGATCTTGCACAGGCACTACCTTCCTGTGTATGAAGATGAGTTTCGTATTTATACTTTTTTCCCATAGCCCTATTTTACAACTAAAACACAATAAATAACAGTAAAAAAAACTATATTCTTTTTGTACATTTTTCTATATACTTTAGTTATGAATAAAACAGTTTATATTATTGGTCACAAAAATCCAGATACAGATGCCGTTGTTTCTGCAGTAAGTTATGCAGCTCTTAAAAATCTTTTAGGGCATCCAGAATACAAAGCAGCACGAGCAGGACATCTTAATCCCCAGACTTCATATATTTTTGAAAAATTTGGAGTTCCTCGTCCAGAATATATCTCAGATTTAATTCCTAAAGTAAAATATTTCATGCAGGATGTTGTTGAAACTGTAACAGAAGATGTTTCTGTCTGGGAAGCAATTGGTCGCATGGAAAAAAATGAAAATCGAGTTATGCCTGTTGTGAATAAAGATGGAAAATATCAGTCTTTACTCCATTACAGCGGATTTGCAAAAAGCGTACTTACAATTTTAAATCCGGAAAAAAAGCATAATTTTACAACCAGCATCAGTCTTATTCTAAAAACACTAAATGCACAACCCATTATTCTTGCAAGCAACAGTGATAAAACATTTAAAGCTTCAATTCATGTTGCTTCCTCTTCAAACGATACATTCGTAAAACGTCTGGATGCTCATGCTTCTGAAAACATCATTGTTATTGCATCAGACAGAACTGATATACACAAGCTTTGTATTGAACATAACGTAAAGCTTTTGATTACAACAAGCGGATGTATAATCGACAAAAAGCTTAAGGAACTTGCAGAAAAAAATGGCGTTTCTGTAATTGTAAGCCCCTATTCTACAGCTCCAACTTCTATGCTCATTGCTTACTCAATGCCTGTAAGTGTTATGGGTGATAAAGAAATTAAAACTGTTTCAATCAACGACACAGTTTCTAAAATTAAAGACATATTAAAGGATGTTCACTGTAAATACCTTCCTGTAGTTGATGAAGAAGATAAAATTGTAGGTATGATTTCCGAACATGATTTGATGAAGGAACCTAATATAGAAGTGATTCTTGTAGATCATAACGAAATTACCCAGGCAGTAGAAGGTATTGAACACTACACCATTCAGGAAGTTGTGGATCATCACAGAATCGGTGCAATTCCTACTAAAAATCCAATTACATTTATTAACAGACCTGTTGGTTCTACTTCTACACAGATTGCAGGGCTTTATAAAGAGTACAAAATTCCTATTCCAAAGGAAATTGCATCGCTGCTTCTTTGTGGAATTCTTTCAGACACTCTTATTCTTCAATCTGCTACAACAACCGAGGTTGACCAGGAAATGGCAGAATATCTTTCCGGAATTACAGACCTGGATATAAAAGAACTGGGAAATGAAATTTTAATTGCAGGTAGTAATGTAAAAGGCCGTTCTGCCAGTGAATTGATTCACCAGGATATGAAGGAATACGTAGAAGGAAAAGTTTCATATACAGCCAGCCAGATTGAAGTGGGAAATCCAAAAGAAATTCTAGACCGTAAAAAAGACTTTATGGCAGAACTGGAAATAGAGCGTCGTAGTCACAAAGCATTATTCTCATGTCTTCTTGTTACAGATATTACAAAACTCTCTAGCGTACTTTTATTAGATTGTGATCCGAAATTTGAACAGTTTATTACTTTCCCAAAACAAGAAAAAAATGTTTATTATTTACAGGGAGTTGTTTCCAGAAAGAAGCAGCTTATTCCACTGATAACAGAAGCTGTTGTTAATTACCAAAAATAGGATTTTTTAATTAGCTGTTTATTTCTACAACATTATGGGTAATCCCAATTCCATTAATGAGTCTTCTTTTAGTAAGGGGGTAATCACTTCAATAAATCATCCCAATTTAAACCTTGTCCACTCTTTACATTTCTGGCCAGGGTTTTACCAATTACTAAATCATAAAATTCAGGAGACATTCCAGGAGTAAGAATTTTTTCAGTTCGCAAGATTTCAATATCACCTTTTTTAAGCACATGCCCTGCATTCAAATCGTACATAACATGAAGACTACGATTTGTCCTTCCATAATTTGCTTTTTCAGCTGGGGCCATTTTCTTTATGCCAGAGCCTAACACTGCAATAACTTTTTCATTTCCAAACTGTTCCGAAAGCTGCTCCACTGCTTTTTTCAATCCAATGTTTTTACCATAATGTCTGATTGCGGCTTCAGTTTGATGAACTACATGAACCATAAGGGCAAACTGTTCTTCTTCCAAAGCAACAGGATCGTCTAACCCCATTGTTTTTTTACTAAGGGTTATATGCTTTTCAATAACAGTTCCACCAACAGCAATACTTAAAGCAGGAACCAGAATAGGATCTAAGCTGTGATCACTAACACCACATTCAATGCCAAAAATATTCTTAAGATTTGTGATTATGTTAAGATTATATTCCTCTTCTGGAGCCGGATAACTTGTAATACAATGAAGTAAAGAAACATTATCAGTTCCAATTATAGAAATTGCTTTTTCAATATCACTTAATGTGGAAACACCACTAGATAAAATAACAGGAATTTCCTTTTCACGTCCTTTTCTGTAAGAAGCAAGTGATTCAAGCATTTTATAATGATTTAATTCTGGTGATGCAATTTTTACAATATCTGGTTTAATTTCTAATAATTCTTCCAGACTTCGTAAACCAAAAGGAGAACAGCAAAATTTACATCCTTTTGAATGAACATATTCAAGTAATTCTTTATAAAAAGCTTTTGAACATTCCAACTGACGAAATCTTTCATATAAAGGAATATTTCCTGTTGGTAATTTTACAAAACCTGTATTTGGATGCAGAATTTCGTCGGCATACACCCATTGAAATTTAATAGCATCAGCACCAGCATTACAGCCTGCATCAACTAAAGCTTTTGCTTTTTCCAATGAACCTTCATGGGATGTACCAATCTCTGCAATAATCAAACTCATTCTTAGTCCTTTAATGTTTTTTTAGCAGTTTGTGCCTTCATTCTATTGCTATAAACATTAATTGAAGCTTCTGGCAACCAGCCTTGTTCAAACTTATACCAATAATTTTTTTTATCATCAAAACTGCGACTGATTATTTGCAAAATCTCACCTTTTTTACAGTAGGATTTAATTTCGCTTTCCCAATCCATTGACTCACGAAAAGCAGCATATGGATCTATAACTAAAGCCCATTGAACATCTGGAGCCAGTGCCAATGGTTCTGAATCATCAAAAATAATAACATTTTTTTTAGAATCTTTGCATGAAGTATTAAGCACTAAGATTAAGAAGAAAACAGAAAAAACAAGAAATAATTTATTTATAATTTTCATTTTTTTTAATTGCCTGCAGTACCATGGGATAAATTTTTAAGTCTGAATCAACAAAATTTAACTGAGGAATTTTATCAATTTCAATCCACTTATATTCAGTATGTTCTGTTAAGTCAAACTTTTTTGTCATTCCATCATGTTCAAAATGAACAAAAAAAGCGTCTAAAAAGCATTCTTTATTTTTATGTAAAAAGCTTGTATGTGTAATATGCTCTCCAATTTCAACACCAACGTTAAACTCTTCTTTCATTTCACGTTTTATTGCAGCATTAAAATCTTCACCTTCTTCAAGTTTTCCACCAGGAAATTCCCAGCGTTCACCCATATCACCTTTATTACATCGTTTTGCAATAAAGACTTTACCATTTCGATAATCTATACAAGCAATTGAACTACTCATAATTAATCCTAAAAGAAAATTACTCCTGGCATAATAAAATGCAATAAAGCAATTGCACATGCAATAATACCAACCCAGGAAATATTATCTACAAAAATCGTTTTTATAATTGCAGGAAGTTTTGTGGCTACAGTGGCAGTTGAAAGATAATAGTTTAATAAAATTGCAAAACCAGCTGTTATTCCAGCTAAAGCAGGAAGTAAATCACCAAGAATAATAATTCCCCCTTTTGCGACACAGAAAAGTTTGATAATTCCTGTAAGGAGCGCAAGAATTGCTATTACAAGGGCGAAAGATTTATTCTGAAAAAAATTGTTTTCACTTAAAGATTTATTCATATCTTCAATTAAATTTCGCTTTTTTCCAGGAGCCTCAGTTGTGTCTTCCACCGGCTTTTTAGATAATAAAATAAGCCCCGCAAGCACATTAAGAATTATTGATAAAAAATACATCTGAAACATAAAAAACTCCTGTTTTACAATAAACTTTACTATAAAATTATCTTGAAACTTGGGTAGATAATTCTTTAGAAACATCACCTACAGTAACAACTGCATCAATTCTAATTATATCATAGTCAGAATATTTTGTCCGTAAATATTCTTCTCCCTTGCTATACAACATAGAAACTTCTTTTTTTTCTACAGGCTGATTATCAAGATTAACAAAATAAACATCTGCATCAATTTTTACAGGTTTAATTATTGAATTTTCTTTTACAGGCTTTATCTTTATATTTGTATACACTTCACCATCATAACTAAAAGATTGCATTTCCACTGCAATATCATCAAATTTTGCATAATTTCTGTTTTTATTAAATCCTGTATACATCCAGGTAAAAGAAACGAACAACACAAGGGCAAGTAAAATATAACGATTCTGTTTCTGAAAAAGAACTTTTATTCCCCGAACTGGCTGCATTTTTCCAGCATAATAATCTTTTACATTTTGAGGTGCATGAGCAATTCTTTCTTCCCTATTGTAAAAATAATGCAGCGGCTGTTCACCCTCAGGACGACCTTCCTCAACTTTTGGAAAAATATCACTCATGAATTACCTCACCTAGTTTTTAACAATTGCATCAATCAGATTATCAGTTCTGTACCACACAACCTTTGCATTATCATTATCCAGGTACAAGGCCGTTATAATTCCTGTTGGTGAAAGGCACATTGTGTAATAAAGATTTTTATCATGATTAACATTAAGATGACGTCTTAAAATTTTCTGATTTTCACTCTGAATCATTTCAATATTAAAACCATCAGATGTTTTTACAATAAAATATTTCCATCCGCTTTCTGTAATTCCTAAAAAGTCATAGGCAATTTTATATGAAAGACGACTATAATCAACAACAACAGATTCTTCATAAGGAGGAATAGAAATAGGATCTCCAAAAGTCTCTGTTTCACAATCCAGTGAGTATAAAAGAGTCTGAACATAATTTACACCAGACTGAATCATTGAATCTTCATCAAGATAATTTGCATAATAATCAATATTTACAAAAAGCTTATATTCTGTTGGAGAAGGAATAACATTTCCAATTGTCATATAAGTTTCTGTTTTTATGTCCATTCCTTTTAATTTTGGAGCATTTTCTGTATTAATTTTGGCCGTATATTTTAAAAAGCAATCTTTTCCAAACCAATAGGCAATAAAACCATCATCTGCATTACAGATAACTACCAGCTCATCTTTTTGAGTTACATAAATATTATTAATTAATGGGAATGGAGTTCCACCAGGACCTTGCTGTCCTATATAATCTGAAAAGGAACCATCCCGTTCATAGCGAAGCACAAGCTGATTCTGAACAAGACCTTCTTCACCAATTTCCTGTCTGTTTTTACCAATTGAACAAGCTGCATAAATACATTTATTAGAATCAACTGCAATCTGTCCAGGATAATCAAATGGAAATGATAAAGGTTGTCGTACTGTATCTGCAGATTTTAATGATTTATTAATCAACTCCGCTGTTTTAGAATCTTCATTGTAAAAGATAGAAAGCAAATCTCCATAAGAGTTTAATTCCATGGTTTTTTCGGCTTTTCCATCTACAATGTAGAAAAATCCGTCTCGCATTGCAATTCCAGTGCGAACCTCACCTACGTTATTCAAATCATCAATACTAATCTGTTCTTCAAAATTTCCGTACTTTAAAGAGAAAAGAATTTCCTCCTGCAATGTACTAACCGAACCTGAATTACAAGAACCAAGTAATAAAGAACTAAAACATATAGCTAAAAAACTGTATTTTTTCATAATTTCCATCAATAATATATCATATTAAATAGTGATTTTTTTCTTGTCAATTATACTATAAATATAGTAAATTTATAATAACTAGGATATAATTTTGGAATAATTTAACAAGGAATTATAAAAATGATAATTGATAAAATTTTAACTGCAATTTTCGGTTCACAGAATGACCGTGATGTAAAAGCATTAAGACCTATTCTGGCTAAAGTAAACGCAAAGGAAGAATGGGCAAAATCTTTAAAACCAGAAGAATTTCCACTTCAAACTAAAAGATTCAAAGAAGAAATAGCAAACGGAAAATCCCTTGATGATATTTTACCAGAAGCATTTGCACTTGTTCGTGAAGCTGCCTGGCGTGTTCGTGGTGAACGTGCATTTGATGTTCAGGTAATGGGTTCCATTAACCTTCATATGGGACGAATTACAGAAATGAAAACTGGAGAAGGAAAAACTCTTGTAGCTGTTGCCCCTTCATATTTGAACTGTCTTACTGGAAAAGGCGTACACGTTGTTACAGTAAACGATTACCTTGCAGAACGTGATGCAAACACAATGCGTCCTGTATTTACATATCTTGGTTGTACAGTTGGTTCAGTTCTTTCTGACATGGATACAGAAGCAAGAAAAGCAGCTTACAATTGTGATATTACATATGGTACAAACAATGAATTAGGATTTGATTATCTTCGCGACAACATGAAGATTGACTTAAAAGACAAGGTTCAGCGTGGATTTAATTACTGTATTGTTGATGAAATTGACTCCATTTTAATTGATGAAGCTCGAACTCCACTTATTATTTCTGGTGCAGGAGAAGATGATACATACAAATATCATGAAGTTGATAAATATGTTGGTGAATTAACAGAGGTTGAAAAAGATCCAAAAACTGGTGAATATCCAGATGAAACTTTCATGACTCCAGAGGAAAAAGCAGCCATTAAAGGTGATTATACTCTGGATGAAAAATCGAAACGAGTATCTTTCACTGCAAAAGGTATGCTTCACATTAACGAAATCTTACATAAGCACAACCTTATTACAGGTTCTTTGGAAGATGAAGAAAACTTTGAATATACCCATTACTTTACACAGGCTTTAAGAGCCCACCTTCTTTTCCATAATGATGTTGATTATCTTGTTCGCGACGGAAAAGTAGAAATTATTGATGAATTTACAGGTCGTGTACTTGAAGGCCGCCGTTATTCAGACGGTTTACATCAGGCAATTGAAGCTAAGGAACATATCCGCATTGCACAACGCAACCGTACAATGGCAACAATTACATTCCAGAACTTCTTCCGTATGTATGACAAGCTTTCTGGTATGACAGGTACAGCTGCTACAGAAGCCGTAGAATTTAATAAAATCTATAAGCTTGATGTAGTTGCAATTCCTACAAATCTTCCTGTAGCTCGTATTGATGAGAATGATGAAGTTTACTTAAACGAAAAAGATAAATGGGAAGCTATTGCAAAAGAAATTGCCCAAGCCCATGCAAAAGGTCAGCCAGTATTAGTTGGTACAGTTTCTGTTGAAAAATCAGAATTACTTTCTGCCCTTCTTACAAGAAAAGGTATTCGCCACGAAGTATTGAATGCTAAAAATCATGCCCGGGAAGCTTTGATTATTGCAGAAGCAGGTGCAAAAGGTGCTGTAACAATTGCAACAAACATGGCTGGTCGTGGTACAGATATTAAACTTGGTGGTAATCCAGAATTCAGAGCAAGAAAACGGGCTGGAACAAATGCTACAGAAGAACAGTATCTTGAAGCACTTAAAATTGAAAAAGAAAACTGGAAAAAAGACTATGAAGAAGTTAGAGCTGCCGGTGGTTTATATGTAATTGGCTCTGAACGTCATGAATCACGCCGTATTGATAACCAGCTCCGTGGTCGTTCTGGCCGTCAGGGTGACCCAGGTCGTTCAAAATTCTTCATTTCTATGGATGATGACTTAATGCGTCTCTTTGGTGGTGAACGAATGAAAGCTATGATGAGCCGTATTGGTATGGGACCAGGAGAACCAATCGATCATCCTTGGCTTAATAAAGGTATTGAAAAAGCACAGGCAAAAGTTGAAGACAGAAACTTTGAAATTCGTAAACACCTTCTGGATTATGATGATGTTTTGAATGAACAGCGTTCTGTTATTTATGAACAGAGAGATTCTCTTCTTTCTGATGATAATCTTTCAGCTCGTATTATGAAAAATGCAACAGAAACTGTAGAAGCCATGTTCGAAGAATATGAAGATAATGCAAAGCATAACAAGCATGATAATTCTGCCCTTTCTGAATTGTCTGAAAATATTCGCAATACATTCGGTATGCAGCTTCCAACAGACCGTCTTACAAAAGAAGCTGTATTAGCTGAATTACAGAATGATATTACAGAGAAAGAAACTTTAGCTGGTAAAGAAAACTTTAATATGTTTATTCGTTATCAGTATGTTCAGATTATTGATAGAAAATGGCTTGATCAGCTGGAAACTCTTGAAGGCTTACGAGAAGCTGTAGGCTTGCGTTCTTATGGTTCAAAAAATCCATTAACAGAATACAAGATTGAAGGCTTTAATATTTTTGATGAAATGCTTGATACAATTAGAAATACTGTTATGTCTCGGGTATTCAAAGTAAGAATCCAGCTTTCTCCAGAAGCAGCTGAGCACAGAAGAAAAATGCTTGAAGCCCAGAATAAAAATATGAATGCCCAGCATACAGAAATGAATCAAAATTTTGGAGCTCAGCAAGCTCAGGCACAGGCTCGCCAAAGTGCTGTAAATTCATTTAATGGTGATGCAGCAAGAAGACAAGCCGCAAACAGTGCAATGAACAAACGTTCCCAAGGCGAAAGCATAACTGTAAGAAGAACATTACCAAAAGTCGGAAGAAACGACCCATGTCCATGCGGCAGCGGCAAGAAATACAAGCAATGCTGCGGACGATAAGAAAGATTGCCGCATAGGGGCGAAACAAAATCAAGCGCCATGCAGAAATGCAATAGAAGTTTCGGCAACAAAAAATGTGACGGTCCATAAGAAAAAATCGCCGCATAGGGGCGAAACAAAAACAAGTGCCATGCAGAAATGCAATAGAAGTTTCGGCAACAAACAAAGTTACAGTCGCAGCAATGATTTGCCGCATAGGGCCGAAACAATAACAAGCGCCATGTAGCAATACAATAGAAGTTTCGGCAACAAACAAAGTTACAGTCGCAGCAATGATTTGCCGCATAGGGCCGAAACAATAACAAGCGCCATGTAGCAATACAATAGAAGTTTCGGCAACAAACAGTGTTGCGGTCGCTAAAAAGAAACTTAATATTAAGGAGATGCAATTTATGGTTATTACAATTAGCAGAGAATATGGTTCAGGTGGAAAACGCATAGCAAAAAAGGTGGCTGATAAATTAGGCATCGCATTTTATGACAAAGAAATAATTGAAAAAATTGCAGAAGAAACAGGTTTTTCAAAAGAATTCATTACAGAAAAAGGCGAATATTCTTCTTCAAATAATATTTTCTCCTTTGCATTTTCATCCAGAGATGCCTCTGGAAAATCTTTAGAAGATATTATTTTTCAGGCACAGAGAAAAGTTATTCTTGATTTAGCAGAAAAAAAAGAACCCTTTGTAATTGTTGGTCGCTCTGCAGATCAGATTTTAAAAAATATTACACCACTTCTTAATGTGTTTATATATGGAAATGAAAAAGAAAAAGCTGAATTCACTATGAAAGCAAATAATTGTTCTGAAAAAGAAGCCATAACCTTAAATAAAAACATGGATAAACGTAGAGCAATTCATTACAACTATGTAACTGATGCAGAATGGGGAAAAAGAAATAATTATGATTTAATGCTTAATTCATCTGTTCTTGGTGAAGATAAATGTGCTGAAATGATTGCAGACCTTTATAAATAATCAGATTTTCATCCTCTTGAATTTATTATTAATTTCCTATAAATTAATAATAAGTTTTCGGTATTCCGCAACTCAGGAGGTGAAATACATATGGCAACAATCATGGTTGACGATTCAGAAAACCTTGAAAAAGCAATCAAACGTTTTAAACGCATGGTTGAAAAAGAAGGTATCATTCGCGAATATAAAAAACGTGAATATTTCGAAAAACCTTCTGCAACTCTTCACCAGAAGAAAACTACTCTTGAACGCAAGCTTTTGAACAAGAGACGTAAGACAGAAAAGAAAGATTACTAGTTTCTAGTCACTTTATTTGTTTTGCTTAATTACTTGCAAAAAGAAAGGCTGTTTTGAAAAGATTTAATCTTTCAAAACAGCCTCTTTTTTTGGTTATCAATCTATTTATCTTATTAGCGTGGACATGGCATACAGTTTTCTACAGTAAGATAAGTTACTGTATTTTTACTAATATAATAATTTTTAAATATAAAATCTTCCCATGTTTTATCACTATAAATTACAGTAACTCTAATATCATATGTACCAACTGGTACTTTTGTACATATAGTATTACCAGAGCAAGCTCTACTTGATCCATCAAGATAAATATATTCGTGACTATCATCCCATGCTCTTTGCCAACTATCACCACCGTCTCTGCTATAACTAATTTCGCTTACATAGCCATCTCTAGTATTATTAGTAACATATACAGTTCCATAATAGTTCTGCTGATTACCACACTGTGTTGAATATGAATACTCATATTCGCAATCTAACTCATCAGGAAAAACAACAAGACAGCTTGTCATCATTGTAGCCAACATACAAAGTAAACCTAAAATAAAAATCTTTCTTTTCATATATTTTCTCCTCACCTATATTCATTAGCTTATATGTATATTAAACCACATCTAGCTTTAGTTTATTTGAATTTAGCTTAAGAGAAAAATAAGTATTTTATGAGAATAATAAGTAATTTTTCTTATTATTTAATTTTATCTGTTATAATAAAATATATTAATAAACACAATTATGGAGATTTAAATGAAAAAATCCTTATTAATTCTTAACAGTTTAATGATTGTTTTTTCTATTTTAGGTTGTTCAAAATCTAATGAAAAAATATCAGAAAAACAAAATTCTTCAACAGGAATGATTTCTATTAATGTTGGAGGACTTGTTAATTCAAATAAAAGTGAATCCACATCACAATCAGTTTCATGGACAGATGTACCATCTTTAAAAGAAGCTTTTGTTGATTCTGGCTATTTTGATCGCTTTGGAATTGCCTGTGAATTAAATGAAATTGGAAATAAAACTACGGCAAAAGGTTTAGCATACCAGGCAAACAGTACTACTCCCGGAAATGAATGTAAACCTCAATTCATTTTCTGGTATCCAAAACCAGCCATAGGAGGCTCTTACACAGATTCAACTGGAAAAACAATTACAGTTCCAACAAACTTGAATTTTGCTGCTAAAATGGATCCCTACTTAAAAGCCGTTAGTGCTGCAGGTTTGCAAATGCGTGGTCATGTACTTGTGTGGCATTCTCAAACACCAGAATGGTTCTTTACCAAAAATTATGAAGATGAAGTAATTGTTGATGAAAACGGTGTTCCAACAAATCTTGCAGATAAAGCAACCATGCTTGCAAGACAGGAATGGTATATTAAATCAGTTTTGGAACATGTTGCAGAATGGGAAGAAGCAAATGGGTATGCTGGAAAAAGTACAGAAAAAGAATCTGGTAAAAAACACCTTATATATGCCTGGGATGTTGTAAATGAAGCAGCAGCTGATGATGCAACAAAAACAAATTATTTAAGAGGTGATACTCCAAATACAAAAAACAAGGCTCCAAATGCACCAAATGGAAATGGTTCTCGCTGGTACCAGATTTTTGGTGATGACACTTTCATTACAAATGCATTCAGACTTGCAAATGCATATGCCCCATCAGATGTCCTTCTTGCTTACAACGATTATAACTGTTATTTGGAATGGACTGAAGGATATAAGACTTCTGCAATCTGTTCTATTGTAAAATCAATTCAGAATGCACCTGCAAAAAAAATCAATGGAAAATTAATAAAACCTAGAATTGATATTATTGGTATGCAAAGCCATGTGGGAGAAACTTATCCTACACTTTCTGGTGTTGAAACTGCAATAAAAACCTTACTTAACTTAGGTCTTGATATTCATATTACAGAATTTGATATTGCCACAAAGAAAAAAAATGAACAGCCCTTATTCAAACAATATTTCAAATTATTTATGAAATATAGCAAAAATAAAGGAACAACTATAAAAGGTCATGGAATTACAGGTGTAACAGTATGGGGAATTAATGATGAAAACTCTTGGATTGGACAAGGTGGACAGCAATTCCCTCTTCTCTTTACAAAAAAAGGAAGCAAGTATATGACAAAAGATTGTTTTTATGATTTGATTAATCTGACAAAATAATTTTTGATTAAAACATAGAAACTTTAAAATATAAAAGGCATTTCTCATTAAAGAGGAATGCCTTTTTTATTTAGATTTTAATTCGATTATATTTAGTAATAATCAAGTAAAAATAAATTATTTTGCTCTTTCGAGGAATGAACCGTCACGTGTATCAATAACGATTTTGTCATCAGTGTTGATGAATAATGGAACACGAACTTCAATTCCTGTATCAAGAGTAGCAGGTTTCAAAGATTTTCCAGAAGTATCACCTTTTACACCTGGTTCACAGTAAGTTACAGTACGTGTAACACGAACTGGTAAATCAATACCTACAGGTTTTCCTTCATAGAATGTAAGATTTACTTCGAGATCATCATCTGGAGTAATATAACCAGCATAATCACCAAGATCTTCTTTAGCAAGTTCGAACTGTTCGTATGTATCCTGATCCATAAATACGAATGTATCGCCATCGATGTAAGAAAGTTTTGTTGCGTGGCTATCAAGATCTACTTCATCAAATTTTTCACCAGCATCAATACCAAGATCTTTTGTTGAGTTTGTAACAAGATTCTTTACACGGAAACTTGTTACCATACCAGCACGTCCTGAGCGCTGACCGAGCATCTTCTGAACAATAAGAGCTTCACCTTCATACAAGAAAGCAGTTCCTACTTTTAACTGTGATGTCATTAACATAATATAAAACCTCTAAAAATAGAATTACAATTTTATGATAACATTATAACATTTTTTTCAATGTATGTCATTAAGTTAGTTGCAAGGTCGCCATTTTTTCTTAAAGCCATACTAAAATCCTTAAAACCGTATGAAATTTTATCCGAATTTTTTAAAAATTCAAAAAAGGCAAATTCCAGTTCTTCTATAGAAACATCTTTCTCCTTTGTATTAAATAAAATCCAAAATTTTTCTACAATACAAAAATCATCTTTTGAAAAATAAGGACGCATTTTTTCAAGCAACGCCTGTACTTTCACAAGTTGATATTCTTCCGATTGAGGATAAGCATTCCAAACAAAAGGAATTCCAGAAAGGCAAGCACGGGCCATAGATTCTTCACCACGTATCACTAGAATAGAACAACTCTGCATCATAACATCCCATTCATTTTGATTAATAAAATCTAATTCTGTAAGGCCAAACTTTTCTTTGTTATTTAAGGATTTATAACAATCCATAAATGCTTGCTTTCCTTTTCCCTGAGCAACCAATACATTTCTGTCAATGTTATTTTCATTAAACCATTTATTCAATGCCTTAAAATATGGATAAAAATTCTTTTCATAAGTAAAAAATAAAATTGGACCATTAGGATTTCTAGGCTTAATATCCCGCCATAAATTATCAATAATCAATCCACCAGTTTTATTTGTAAAACCTGGCATAAAATTAACTTTTTGAACCTTTTTACTTCTAGTTAGAGATTCCATACAATGAAAAGTTTCTGCGTAATCTTCTGCTGTCAAATAATCAAGCATAATAATTATCACAGTTCTTTCCAGTTTTTTTTCAAAAAGAATTTGTTCCATCCAATCAGGACGACCACATTGAAAGCACTCAATAATTGTTTCTAACTCTTCCCCGTCATTTTTCAAAAAATAATTAAAACAAAAATCAAAAGAATTCCAGTTAAAGATATGTAATTTTTGAACAAACTGATAATCTTGATTTCTTTTAACTTCATTACATATCTTATTAAAAGAATCAAGATCATCAACAATGAGATTAATTTTATTATTTGGAGATATTTCCGCAATTTGTTTAGAAAGACGGTAAACTACACCAATATCACCAAAGTTATCAACAACTTTGCATAAAAATGAGATGGTCATATTAGTTTACTTTGCTATATAAATCACTTACTTCTTCACGCCAGGAAGCTTTTTTGTCTCTTTCTTCCCATTCAATTATTTTTTTTATTGTAAAATGCTTCTGATCACGAATATTTTCATAAGCCAAAACACCAAATCTGCCCTGACCAATATAGGCAATTTTTTCATTTTCACCTACAGTTTCATTTCCTTCAACCTCTTTAAGAGCACATTCAAAATGAATAGGATTTCCACTTGTTCTATCAGCTAATGCACTTGCAATTTCCAAAATAGGATTTCCGCATTTTTCACAGATTGTCTGACGTGTTTTTAATTCCTGAATCGCCTTTTTTCTTTCTTTCAGTACATTTTCGTCTTCATAATTAGTTCTGGAAGGTTCAAATTTCTTCTGTTTTGGCTGTTCATTAGAGTTATTATTTTTTTGTCCGCCATTTTTCTGCTGATTATTCCAGTTATTATGATTTTTGTTTCGACGATTTTTGTACATTATTTTCTCCTGACTCAGAACTATTGATTCTGAATTTTTAATTCTTCAGGATTTTCAACAAGCTTTCCACTAATTACCTGAGCAATTCTCTGGATTGCACTATCGAGATATTCCTGACTGTGTATTTTTTTTCTTAACTCCAAAATACGGGGAGACAGATTCATTTCATCTGTTTTTTCAAGTACTAAAGTTGTTGTTGATGTTCCACCCGAAATCATAAAAGCTCCATAAAGGCATTTTCAATATGATACACCTCTGACATACCAGGCATATCAATAACAATCACATCATATCTTATGTAACTGTTACTATATTGTCGATTATTTAACAGAAAACGTTTAGAAGTTTTTATAATTCTCTCTTGTTTATCTTTATTTAGTACCTTTGAAAGATAATCTAAATTGCCTTTGGGTAAACTTTTTACTTCTACAAAAACAATTAAATTATCTTTTTTTACAATTATATCAATTTCGCCGAATCTTGTCCGCCAATTTTTATGTAAAAGTTCATAACCATTGCGCAACAAAAATTCAAGGGCTTTGTTTTCTCCTTCATTACCAATTACTTTTGTATTAATATTATACCTCGTTTTGTAATATTGATGAAAAAATAATTGCAAGAACTTCCCAGGTTTCTTCACTTACAGCATCACCAATATCCTGGGCCATAAGAATTTCTACTGCAGAATCTTCAATCTTAACTGGAATATTATTTTTTTCTGCCAGCTCTAAAATTTTTTTTGCAGTTAAGCCTGTGCCTTTAGCTGTAATAAAAGGGGCAAATGCATTTTTTGGATACTTTAATGCAACAGCTTTTTGTTCCATATTTACACTTCTCCATCAACCTGAAAAAAGTCTTCCATTCCGTAACAGTTTCCCTGGATTTTTTCTGCATCTTCCCATTTTACTTCAATATCAAATCCATTTTGTAAAAATTTTTGTTTCAACCTTTCAATAATGCTAGTTTGTTTTTCAGATTCAGTAGAATTTACTAAAAGTGATTTACAATGATTATTTTCAAAATTTAAAACAAAAATCTGTTTTTTTTCATTAATATTATGTTCTATACAAAATTTAATAATTTTCTTTTCATCCGACAACAATATTCTAAAAATACCAGATGAAATTTCTGTATTATTTTCCGTAATCTCAAAAGGAAATATAAACCAGCTTCCATAACCACTAATATCTTTTTTTGTACCAAGATTATTTGCAATTGTAATTAAACCTATTGGGTTATCTTCATTTTCTAAAAGAGAATTAAAAAAAGCTTTAAGAGTGTTAACATTTATTCCATCTGACAACTGATTCGTTCCAATCTTATTTTTTTGATAAAAGTCGCTTTTGTTTTGCTTTTTTTCATCTTTTTCAAAGTCATCCTCAAGACTCAACAAAACATCTGCAATTGCATCAGCATCAAATTCCATGCCTTTTTGCAAAAAATCCATAATTAGTTCAACTGCAAGCTTTTCTTTCCCAGGATATTTTGCTGCAATATCATGAATTTTATTCATTAATGTCCCATTAAACTTAAGCCCAAGATTTTTCATCTGCAGCAATATTGTATTAGAAAGATTATCAGGAATCATTCCCATAGATTTAATAAAGTTTGCAAGAGATTGTGATTGTATTAACTCTAACATGGAACTATTTTGATTAGTCTGTAAAATTTTTGTAATTGTAACAGGATTTTTAACAGAAGCTTCTTTTTGTGGTACAACAGTTATAACACCATTTTGTTTGATTATATTGGCCTTAAAAACGGTACCTTTCTGCAAAGTTTTTTCCGAAAAGATATTTGTCCGCACACCTGCAATTGAACTTTCATATCGATTATTTCCTAAATCTCCAAGAATTCTTACCAACACCTGACTTCCGTTTTGAAGAACCTTTTGAGGAGTAACATGATTTATCTGAATATTATTGCTAATATGAATTAAATTATCTGCCACAAATTTATTTTAACATAAAAAAAGCCCGCAGTATATTACCACGGGCAATTTCAATTAAAGTTTATTATTAAAACTTAAATTAGTTCTGTGATGCAGCTTCAGCGGCAGCAGCAGCTTTTGCTTCAGCAGCGGCATTTGCAGCAGCATTACGAGCATTCAAAGCTTCAGTAACTTTAGCACCTACCAAAGTCTTAACTTTAGCATCCTTACCAATCTTATCGCGTAAGTAGTAAAGTTTAGCACG
>SAMEA3663085__coassemble_85_pt1 | contig 49498 bp, 38 predicted proteins | sample SAMEA3663085__metabat2_low_PE_011 | metagenome-assembled genome bin SAMEA3663085 (sample SAMEA3663085) | pig gut metagenome | biome: pig gut; feature: pig-associated habitat; material: faeces | place: France | collected 2012
TCTTTTTTCTGCTCCCGCCATTTTAGGTAACTGCTCCCCGGGTATTTTAATTTTTCTTTCATTGGTAAACCAGGTACCCCAGAAAGGCGGGAATTTTAAGTGAAAAACATTGCATTGTGAAAGTTTCAATCGTCTTTGGCCGAAAATGTGTGATTCTTTTTTGAAGGTGGGGATGTGTTTTATAAATTCTGCCCCTTCAGGGCTTATGGTTTGAATAAAGAAAAATCAAAATACCAAGGAAGTCTTAGAGTAAAAGTACGGGAGCGAAAACGGGACTACGAAGTGCCTCTGAAGCTGACGAGCGCAGCGAGATGGATAACTTCCAAACAGCTTCAGCGAGCAACTTCGTAGGCACGTTGTAGCGGTAGTACTTTTACTCTAAGACGCTGTGGGGTAGTTCTATTTTTCAAAATTTTGCTATAAAATATTTTGTATGAAAAAAATAAAGTCCCTCAGATTCTGTTATGTTCTGTTATGCTCTGTTCTACTTTTATCTTGTGATATATCATTTAATGAGCCTTTAAGAGAATATTTTGAATATTGGACTGAAAATGTTTTTGTCGGAAGGTATGAAACGGTTTCCTCCCACAGGATGCTTGGCAGTCAGGTGAATGTGTCTGCCAGGGAAAACGTAAGGATGGATTTGATTCTTACAAACGCAAAGAATTTTAATCTTGAGGTAGAAGGAGAAGGAGGTCCATATTTTTCTGTTCGAAATTCATCTGGAAATGAAGTCGCCTCCTCAAAAAGCATATCCCTTTCTACTCCACAAAAGAACGTAATCTCATTAAGCATGGCTTTGCCTGACGAAACGGAAAAAGAGGTACTTTCCTTAGAGGGAAAATTCTACATCATAAAAAACTCTGAGAGATTTGAGCAGACCTATTCCTTTTCATTCCGGCAGAATACTCCGCCTGACAATCCAGGGAACTTGAGAAATCCGACGGAGGCGGAAATTGACGGTTATCACTGTCTGCACTTTGACTATCCTGATCAGTTGCTAAAACGGAACCAGGACCTCACTTACAATGTCAGCTGCTATCTTTTTGAAAACGGAGCCTACACACACATCGGCACAAAAAGCTTGACTTCAGCAGACAGTAAATCCAGCTCAGACTTTACATATTATTTTGAAAATCAGGAAAAATCCCTCAGATACGATTATGTCGTGACGGCGATAAATCCCGACGGACTTAAAAGCGAGACTGTTTCTACGGCTCCAAACCTGGGCATAAACTATGTGACCGAACCGGAAATTTCATTCTCGGACAACGGAGCTTATAACAAACTTACAGCAGAAAAAGACGGGGTAAGCTACAGCGTAATCGAATATACTGGCTCAAGCCTTTCCGCCACAGTCAAAAACACAAGCGATGGTGCTGATATGACCGTAAAGATTAACGGCGAAAGCTCATTCACAACTTCTGTCCTTGATGACGGCTATAACACTATAGAAGTTACCGTATCAAAGAATCTCTGCCGCCCCATAACGGTAACAAAAAATGTATATGTGATAAAGGCACTGAATGAACCCACTGTTCGCTTCTACAAGCATGACGGAAACGATGCAATGGAACCATCAGAAGAAGATCCAGAAGAGTCTGTCGACTCAGGCTACACCTGCTACAATATGGCACTTACCCAAGGTGGAACAGGAAACGCCAATTTTGAAGTGACACTGGGAAGCAGAGAAAGTCTCGCCGTAGAAATTGACGGCACTCTGACAACTGCAAACAACGGCAAATATACAATAGGCCTTGGTCCTCACATTCTCAAGCTTACAGTCACAAAGGAATACTGCACTCCAAAAATAATTACTAAAAAAGTTTACATTCAGGGGATTCTTAAAGAGCCGGAAGTTACGAGTTCAAATGGAATTAAAAATAGTGGCTCCGGAAACACTGCCAATGACCCTCAGGAATGGCAGTTCAGTTATCTGAGCAACGACACCATGAACTGTAAAATCTCCGCCGGAAACACGGGCAACACAGTGAACCTCAATGTTATCGGATTCAAAAAGGCAGAAGACAGCTTTAACCTTCACCCCGGCAGCAACTACAAGCTTGAAATTACTCAGACAAGGGAACACTGCAAGACTCTTGTGACCACAAAGTATGTCACGGTGAAGATTAAGCCTATAACTTTAACCCTGGGCAACATAAAAATGTATCATGACGGTGACGACAAAAAGGATGAAGTTGAACTGGATGGAAATATTTATTGCAATGTAACAGATAATAGCGAAAAGAAATATAACTTTAACGGTAGTAAAACATACACAAAACAGCATGACATAACATGGGATATAAGCTTTACAATCACGAATAAAGATGTTAATTTTTATTTCAAGACAGACAACATGATTGACCATGATGGTATTAGTGGAAAAGACTATATGGGATCGGTAAACACATCAAGGTCACTGTCAGACTTACGCAGTAATCAGGATTTTTACCTTGAAGGAACTGGTGCAGATTCTGGATGTTCAAGTTGGTATAAATTTACAGTTGGATTAAGGGATTAACAGATTGCCAAACTAGTTCATGGGCAATAACAATCTCTTTGCATATTCGATTCTTTCACGCAACAAACGATTGACCATCTGTTTTCTATCAGAACTCATTCGATAATTTTTTTCCAACAGATTATCGACAAAAGAGTAAATCCCCTCTAATTTATCTAATCTCAAATCTGAGCAATATTTTTTAAATGGAATAAGATTTAACTGTTCTTGCTGATTAGACGCAAAGGGTTTGGCTTCAATATTAATGGAATCAGTAAAATAATTATCATGAAGATCTATATCAGCTAATCCTTCAAATAAGGAATTACCAGTATCAAATACAGGGGCCAGCCCTTTCCATTCAAGAGTTTCTGAGTCTCTAAGAAACCCAAAATTTCTGTAATGACGATCTTTGTTTCCAAGTATATAGTCAACAAAAAACATTGAAACCAAGTCTTTTTCAAATAATTTTCTTTTTATTCCAGATTCCTCACAGCAAGAAATAAAATATTCATATTTATTGATATTTTGTTTTGCAGGAGGAAAAGAAGCCATAATATGATTTGCATTAATAAATTCAATATTCTCTGATGTAAAATTCGGTGTCACAGAATAAAAAACTTTTTTTTCTTTAGCTTCAAGTAATTTATAGTTTGCATGAGGGATATTAAGTAATTCAAATACCTTGGAAGCTATAACTTCATTAAAAGCTTCTTGAGGAGAAAAAACATCACCACCCTTAATTAACACCCTGACTCCACTTTCATCAATTGCCCATTTTTTTTGTAAATTACCATCAGAAGAATTATCTGGAGAATTATAATTAAAATTATCTGGTAATTGATTAATATTATCAAAAAGTAATTTTCCAATATTATCAGAAAAATCATTTTCATAATAATTAATATCATGCCATTTTAGTTCTGTTGATTCAGGCATTATCCAATAGTGATCAGTCAAACTTAACCCAAAACTTTTATGTAATAATTCAGATGTATTTTTAATATCAAGTAATTCAAGTTTATTTTCAAGATTATTGCGACTTGCTGGAATTGTTCTGTGACTCCACCAATACTGTAACCCATCTGTTGCTGATAGAGTATAATTATTTAAAATACCAACAGGAGTGTGTTTGGCATTATACACATTTACAAGTGTCTTAATTTGATATTTTTCATCAAATATAAATTTGAGAACAGTTATATCTTTATGTTTTAATAAAAAAGTAGAATCACTCATAAATTATATGTCTATTAATATATTATGAAAAATATATTAATTCAATCTCACGATTTCATATCAAATTGCAGTTGCGAAAGATGGCAGAAGCATGCCCTGGTATAATTGACACGTGGGGGAAGTACTCTATTCTCCATTTCTATGTTTTAAGATAGTATCTAATCATGCTTCTATTTAAAAACGATTCAAAATTTTATAAAAAAGTATTTGTTCTTGCTTTTCCAATTGCTATGCAGAGTTTAATCAGTATTGGTGTAAACATGCTGGATACTATTATGGTTGGAAAGCTTGGGGAAAATGCGTTATCTGCAACTTCCCTTGCTAATTCATTTATTACTATATATCACATTCTTTGCATGGGACTTGGAATGGGTGCTTCTGTTCTTGTTTCCCGTTACTGGGGCATGAAAAAAGCCGCAGCAGAAAAAAGGGAAAATGGTGAACAGGCAGCCCATGCTTTGAAGCAGACTGTAAGTTTAATGCTTCGACTTGCTTTTTTACTAGCCTTAATTTTTGCCCTGTTTACATTGTTTATTCCTGAAAAAATTATGGGAACTTACACTGATGATGGAAAAATCATCAGCCTGGGAAGCATTTATTTTAAGTATTCTGTGATTACTTATTTCTTTCTGGGGCTTTCTCTTGTTTCCACAATTGTTTTAAGAAGTGTAGGTCAGGTTAAACTTCCTCTTTTAGTGTCCATTGGTGCTTTTTTTGTAAATCTTTTGGCAAACTATGCATTTATTTTTGGTAAATTTGGAATGCCACGTATGGAAGTTGCAGGTGCTGCTATTGGTACTTTAATTGCTCGCATTTTTGAGGCAGGTATTATTCTTTCTTTTTTGTTCTTTAAGGATAAAAGAATTAATTTCCGACTTCAAAATATTTTCATGAAAACCAATTCTTTACTTAGTGAATATGTAAAAATCAGTATTCCTGTTTTGATTAGTGATGCAATCCTCGCTTTTGGAAACAATTCTGTTGCAATGGTAATTGGTCATTTAGGTGCCACATTTGTTGCTGCGAATGCAATTACAAGTGTTACACAGCAATTAAGCTCAGTGTTAGTGCAGGGAGTTTCTCAGGCAGGAGCAATTGTTACTGGTCAGACCCTGGGGACAGGGGATAAAGAAAAGACAATGGAACAAGGATGGCTTTTCCTTGGAATTGGATTTGCACTTGGTCTGTTTTCTGCAATATTTATTATGGCCATAAGTTCACCAATTATTTCGTCTTATGAGGTAAGCGAAGATACTGTAAAAATTGCAGAACAGCTTATGGCGGCCATCAGTTTGATTATGATTTTCCAGGCAACTAACAGTATTATGACAAAAGGTGTTTTGCGTGGTGGTGGTGATACAAAAATTTTAATGGTTGCTGATAATGCATTTCTTTGGATAATTTCAATTCCACTTGGACTTCTTGCAGGTTTTGTTCTTCATCTTCCTGCATTCTGGATTTACATCTGTTTGAAATCAGATCAGATTATTAAAACATTCTGGTGCGTCTTCAGATTAAAAAGTCGCAAGTGGATTAAAAAGATTTCTACTGGAAAACAGTAAATTAGTTTCGAACTTTTATATTATTAATAATAGTGCTATCTGTTAGTTTTAATGTCAGAAAGATTCAAAGAAGAAATAATACATCTCCCAAAGGATTTTGTGTAATATTTATTCAGCTGTTTTGCCATGCAGTCAACTTTACGGTCTATGTTTTTTTTAGTTAAACCAGTATGAGCACTTCCATATATTCCCATAATTTTTGTTCCTTGAGGAAGTTTATCATATTCACGGATAAAGTTTTCAACCATGTAATTTTCACGAATTGAATTCGATTTCTTATCATAAAACTCTTTTGCCTGCTCATTGTTTTCTATAACAAGGTGATAATCTTCTGTATCCTGCAATTCTTTCAATTTCATGTATTCCAGATACCAGACCCCAGTAGATTCATATTGATGACTTATATCGGTTCCGTGAAAAATTGTTTGGGGGCAGGTTCGTTTAATTTCCTTAAAAAAATCAACCTCTTCCTGTGTATAAAAAGCAGTTCCTGCCAGGTCTTCGAACATGCGGGCTAATAAATCATTTGAATCAGATTTGATCCATTCGTTTAGTAAAAGTGCCTGAACGTATCCAATTTCAATAAAAAGATGTCTGAATCCCTGATTGTTATAATAATCCTGCCATAGTTCCAGTTCTTTAGAAATAATATCTGGTTCTCCATGAGTTTCACCAACTAAAAAAATATAAGGGTCTGATGATTCTGGTTCGTTTTTTATGCAAGAGATGTTTGTGATTAAAGAGATGATGAATAAGGTAATGAGGGATTTTTTAAATTGCATACAAATATAATGGTCAGAAGAATAGCAAAAGTCAATATAATCTAAACCTTGGTGCCCCAGAAACGCTTAATAAATACCCACTTGTAGTATGTATAAACTTAGATTATCATTTGAAGTTATTGAAAGTGCAAAAAAACAGTTTAGGCGGTATGAAGGATAATAAAGAGATATGTCTTTCAAAATCTTAAGAAACAACATTACAAAGGTTCCCGCAGATGCAATTGTTAATACTGCAAATCCTATGCCTGCTGTAGGAAAGGGAACGGATACTGCTGTGTATGAGGCAGCGGGATGGGAAAAACTGCTTGCTGCCAGAAAGGAAATTGGAGTTATAGAGAGGGGACAGTCTGCCTGGACACCGGCCTTTAATCTTAAAAAACATGGCGTAAAATATATCATTCATACTATTGGAGTGTTCTATCAGGATGGAAATCATGGAGAAAAAGAAATACTCCGGAGTTGTTATAAGACAGCCTTAAAAACTGCTGTAGAGCTGAACTGCAAATCTGTTGCCATTCCTCTTTTAGCTACTGGAAACTATAGATTTCCAAAGGATTTAGCGTTACAAATAGCTGTAGATGAAATCAGCCGTTTTTTATTAGAGCATGAAGTTGATGTTCTGCTGGTTGTATACGACAAAGAATCTTATAAAATCTCAGAAAAGCTTTTTGATGACGTAGAGGACTTTCTTTTTGATAACCTTGACGGGTATGAGCTGAAAGCTGCTGGTGCTGTTAATCTTGAACCAGTTCATTATGCAGAAAAAGAGATTACGCCGATTGATGTTGATGCCTTTATCAGAAGCTCAAAGGACAAACTCAATTTTCAAAACAACCTTATGCAGCTGATAGCAGACAGAAAACTGGATAATGTAACAGTTTATAAAAAGGCCTACATCGATAAAAAGTTTTTTTCAAAAATCATCAGCAATAAAGATTATGTTCCCAAAAAGCATACGGTAATGGCACTTGGACTTGCTCTTGAACTCCCGCTTGAGGAATATGAGGCCTTTCTTGCAAGTGCAGGATATGCCTTTATGCCTTCCAGCAAGTTTGACCTGATTATTAAATACTGCGTAATGAATCAGATTTATAACCTTATCAACGTGGATGTCATTCTTGATGACCACGGCGAAGAATGTTTTGCTCCTGTGTAAATCTTTTCGCCAAAAAGGCGACCCAGAGAGACCTGTTTTTCTTTATCATAGAGTTATAAGGAGGCATTATGTTAGGAGCAATTTTAGGAGATATAATCGGGCAGCCTTATGAATTCAACAGAAGCCCAAAGACAAAGAAGTTTCCCTTATTCTGTAAGAATCCTCGTTTTACGGATGATACGGTTATGACAATCGCAATCTGTGACGGAATTTTGAAGGCAGGGCTGGATGCAGATGAGAACTCAATGAAAACTGCAATGATAACCAGTATGCAGCTTTGGGGACACAAATATCCTCATGCAGGCTACGGAAGAAAGTTTTATATTTGGCTTGCCTGTGAGGATACCAAGCCTTACGGAAGTTACGGTAATGGCTCAGCTATGCGGGTCAGTTCTGTGGGCTGGCTTTTTGATACTTTGGAAAGAACTCGTGAAGTGGCCCGCTGGAGTGCAGAAGTTACGCATAATCATCCGGAAGGTGTGAAAGGGGCTGAATCCATTGCTTCGGTAATCTGGATGGCACGAAACGGTAAAACGAAGGCTGAAATTAAGGAATATGTTCAGAACGAGTTTGGTTATGATTTAAGTCGTACTTGTGATGAAATTCGTCCAGAATACCGTCATGTAGAAAGCTGTCAGGAGACATGCCCGGAAGCGATTACAGCCTTTTTGGAAGGAGAGGACTTTGAAGATGTAATCAGAACAGCGGTAAGTCTTGGTGGTGATTGCGATACTTTAACTGATATTGCAGCAGGTATGGGAGAAGCCTTTTTTGGACTTCCTGAGCAGTTTAAAAAGTGGGCTTATGAGCTTACGACGGATGATATGCATGAAGTGATGAAGGTTTTTGAAAGGCATCAGATTCCAGTAAAAAGAGTGGAGGATTAGAGGATAAATAAGATTGAGATAAACCCCAATATTTGTTAAAATGTAATTTATGAAGAGAGACAAAGGACGTTATTATGAAAATTGCAATGTTTACCGATGCCTTTTTTCCAAGAATTAATGGTGTTTATATTTCTGTAAAATCTTTTGCTGTTGAGCTGGCGAAATTGGGGCATGAAGTTTGCATTGTGTGTCCATCCTATGAAGGAACAAAAAAATCATATGAAGAGAAGCTGGATGTTGAAAATGGGAAATCAGTTTTGGTTCTTAGAATCAGTTCTCATAGATTCATTTTTTCAAAGGAAGATCGCTTTACAAAAATAACACAGTGGTCTTTTATGAAGAAATTCCTTGATGAATGGAAACCAGATCTGGTTCATATAAACAGTGAATTTGTTGTAGGTCGTTTTGGGTATTATTATTCAAAAGCGAGAAACATTCCTATGGTTTTCACATTCCATACATATTGGGAAACTTATATTAAAAACTATGCCAAAATGATTCCAGGTTTTATAGCAAGGGGATTTGGAAGAAATGTTTCTATTTTTTTCTTAAAGCGAGCGGATTGTATTATTGCTCCAACCCAGCGTTTTGCTGATGTTGTAAAGAAATACGGAATTCAAAGAGAAAGTTATGTTCTTCCAACAGGCATTTCATTAAATCCAGTTTCCAAAGAAGATGATAAAACTATAGAAATTATAAGTAAAATTAAAAAGGATTTTCCTGCATATGAAGGAAAGAAAATTCTTTTGTATGTGGGACGAATTGCTATTGAAAAAAATCTGGACTTTCTTCTTGAAGTTTTTGATGAAATTAAGACAACAAATGATGATGTTTGTCTTATATTTGTTGGCGGTGGCCCTGCTTTGGAACATCTTAAGGAAGTCGCTTCAAAATCTCCAAATGCAAATTTAATTCATTTTACCGGTTATTTTGAACGTGAAGAATTGCCTTATGTTTATAAGATGGCAGATGTATTTGTTTTTCCAAGTATGACAGAAACTCAAGGACTGGTAACAATAGAAGCTATGATGCAGAATATTCCTGTTGTTGCAATTGGTGAAATGGGAACCCTTGATGTAATGCAGGGAGATAATGGTGGTTTCATGGTGAAAAATGATTTACGGGAGTTTGTTAACAGAGTACAATTATTATTAAATGATAAAGAAGTTTGGGTACAAAAAAGTAAAGAAGCAGGAGAGTGGAGTAAACAATGGTCTATTTCTGTTACTGCAGAAAAACTTGCTCAAATCTATGAAAACACATTAAAGTCATAGCAAAAAAATCGCAACAAAATCGCAAAAAAAGCTGGACTTAATCTTTTCTATTCAATTTAATTGCTATTTGGCAATTTTTTTTGCAAGATACAAGAAAGGTGTATCTAAAAGACTTGTTACAATGTAGATTACATAACAAGCACCTGTAATTGCAATTAATTCCGACAATGAATATATGCCCCAGAATGCACCAAAATTGAAAATCACAATATTAATAAGTTGGGAGAACAATGTAGAAAAATTGTTGCGGAACCAAAGGAACTTGTCGTGACTTCCAGTTTTCTTTTCTGTTAAATCCCACCATTTGTGATATAGCCAAACATCAAAAGCTTCTGAAATTGCATAGGCCAGCAAACTTGCCAAAAGCATTCTTGGTGTATTAGAGAACAAAGCCTGAACTGAAGGCATTGCCCAATCATCCCCAGCTGGAATGTAATGGGTCCACATGAAGGACAGTATAATAAATAGAACAGTTGTAATAATGCCGGCAAGAACACCCTTATTAGCTTCTTTTTTACCATAGATTTCACTTAAAATATCTGTAGCAAGAAAGCTGGATGCAAAAAGAGTGTTGCCCAATGTCTGATCCATGCCAAAAGCATGAACTAAAATTGTTACTTCAATATTTGCAAATACAGCACAAATACCAATCCATGCAACTAATCCACCCTTTCCAAATAACTTAAGGAAAAGAACTGTTGCTCCAAAAGAGATGATTAATGAAACGATTAATAATAATTCATTCATAAAATTGAACCTCCTGTGGGTGATTACCCGTATTAGACAGAGAGATTCCAATCGTAAAAAAAATAGGAAAATGTTTTTAATTCAAAAGCAATGTTTTGAATACCCTGGTTTTGTTTAACGACAGGAAGGACTTCGAACTGTCTTTATGAATGTTTGAATAGATTACAGTTAAAATAAAAAAGGGTCAAGACGAAAATCTTAACCCTTTGAAATAGTATTATAAAGTTGTCAGTTTTAATTAAATCTTAAACTGTCCAATTTCTTCTGCAGTCTGTGCAATGCTGTCTGTAACTTTCTGTGACATTTCAGAAAGAGCAACACCAGTTTTATTAATCTGTTCTGCACCAACATGCATTTCTTCAATACTTCTTTGAATCATATCAGTAGCATCCTGCAGTTTTTTAATTTCTTCAAGAATCTGAGAATTTCCGTCTGTCATTTCTTTAGAAGCAGTACGAACCTCAGAAGTTGAATTATTCATGTATTGAAGAGCATCAATAATCTGTTTAGAACCAATCTGCTGTTCTTCCATTGCACCAGTAATCTGATTGATAATCTGACTTGTTTCAGAAATACTAGAAGATACTTCTGAAAATGCTTCATTAGATTCAATAGAAACGGCAACAACTTCTTTAATTGTGTTCTGAATCTTAACTAATTCTGCACCAATTGTCTTAGACTGGGCAGTTGATGTTTCAGAAAGCTTACGAATTTCATCAGCAACAACAGAGAAACCTTTTCCGGCATCACCAGCATGGGCTGCTTCAATAGCGGCATTCATTGCAAGTAAGTTTGTCTGGTTTGCAATGTTTGCAATTGCAGCGTTGGCATCCAAAAGCATTTTAGACTGAGTTTCAATCTGTGAAATTTTTTCGTTTGCATGGCTCTGAGTTTCAATACCACGGTTAGAATGTTCTTCCAGCTGGGTGAAAGATTTAATCATTTTCTGAACAGAACAGTTTACAGAATTGATGTTTCCAATCATCTGTTCAACGGCAGAAGAAGCCTGCTGTACAAAGCCAGTCTGTGTTCCAATCATCTTTTCCAAAGATTCAATGTTTGAACTAATCTGATTTACAGCACCAGCAGTTTCCTGAACAGAACCAGCCTGTGCAGAAATCTGTCCCTGAACACTTTCTATATTAGCAATAATTTCTGTAATGGCAGAAGTTGCATCCTGAGTACATTCCTGTAAATCCTTATCTACAAGTTCAAGATTTGTATTTGAATCTGAAAGGTTGCTTACAATATTTTGAAGTTTATCAACAAACTGGTTAAATCCATTTACAACATCGCCAACTTCATCATTTGTTGCTGAAGGAAGTCTTTTTGTAAGATCTGCATGTCCAGTTGAAATCTCTGTAATAGAATCCTTTACTGAAATAAGAGGTTTAATTAAAAGCTTAACGAGGAAAATACAAAGAACTACAGAGATAATAATTGAAATACAAAGAATTATAAGAATTGATAAGCGAACAGTTTTTATCCCTGCAAAATAGTAATCATATGGAGCTACGGCAAAAATAGACCATGTTGTATTTTCAATTGGTTTGTATGCGGCAATAAGGTGAGCATTAATAGCTGGATCAACAAAGTCTTTTACATCTGAATTTCCAGCAAAAAGATCGTTCATAACTTTACCAAATTCTGAATCTGGATCAAGTTCGCCAGCTTCTTCCCCTGTATTTGGGTTAACATTTGCAACAGTTGCCTTTGTTGTTCTGTTGATAATTGAAGGGTGCATTCCTCCACCAATGTCTATGGCAGAAATAATTTTATCATATTCATTTCCATTTATTACAAGAACAATAGCTCCAATAGGCTTGTTATCAAAACCATAAACAGGAACGCTCATGTGTTGCAAAACAGACTGAGTTACTTCACTGAATTTAGGATCAGAAATGAAATTTTTACCAGAAAATGCTTCTGAAAAGTATGGTCGTGCGGCAAAATTTATTGTTCTACCATCGGCTGTAATAGCATTTCCTTCTTTGTCGTAGAAAGCAAGATTTTCATAAATTGGATTATTTCTTGTTTTAATGATGCTGGAAAGTAAATTTTGTTTTTCCTGAAGACTTATAGATTCATCACGGATATAGTCCATGTCTGCAATAGAACGAAGAAGATAGAATTCTTGGTTATTAATTGATTCAATCTGATTTGCAACATCATTAGAAATACTTGCAAGTTGATTTTTTACTGTTGTAGCAAGAAGTTTTTCAACTATCCTATTTGTTACTAGACCAACAAAATTGTTTGAAACAAACAATAGACCAATGATTAAAATAAGAATCTTTTGAGAAAGACCAATTCGAATTTCCTTAAACTTATTCATAAAAAGTATTTTAGGTCAAAAAATATGAATTTTCAATAAAAAAAGTCTTAAATTTTTTCGAAAATTTTTTTGAAAGTAAAAAAAAGGAGGTTTGAATCCGCTTCATGTTTTAGACAAAGGCAGACTTTCCAGTTTTCATAAAATTACCTCTTCTTTATATTTCAACATATCATTATAATGTTGTAAAGAGGTGAATCATGATTTTTATTGGTAATCACTTATCATCGTCTGATGGATATCTTGCAATGGGAAAAGCTGCATCAAAATTGGGTGCAAATACTTTCGCATTTTTCACACGTAATCCAAGAGGCGGAACTGCAAAAGAAATTGATCCTGCAGATGCTCAGGCATTAAATGATTATTTAAAAGAACATAGCTTTGGAAAATTAGTTGCCCATGCACCATACACAATGAATCTTTGTTCAGACAAGCCTGATATTAGAGTTTTTGCTAAAAATATGCTTATTGATGATTTAAAGAGAATGGAGGCAACTCCAAACCAGTATTATAACTTTCATCCAGGTTCTCATGTAGGACAGGGCGTGGAAGAAACAATTCCTGTAATTGCAGGTGCGCTTAATGATGCAATGTTTGCTGGAATGACAACAACTGTATTGCTGGAAACAATGGCTGGTAAAGGAACAGAAATTGGACGCAATTTTGAAGAAATTAAACAGATAATTGATCTTGTAAAAGATAAAGAGCACATTGGTGTTTGTCTTGATACTTGCCATGTTTGGGATGGTGGTTATGATATTGTTTCAGATTTCGATAAAGTGCTTAATGAATTTGATGCAGTAATTGGATTAGATAAGCTTAAGGCAATTCATATAAATGACAGCATGAATCCTTTGGGAGCCCATAAAGACCGCCATGAAAAAATTGGGCTTGGTCATATTGGAGATGAAGCTTTTAAGAAAATAGTTCAGAATCCTCGTGTTCAGAACTTGCCATTTATTCTTGAAACACCAAATGATGATGATGGCTATGCTGCAGAAATAGAAAAAATAAAAGGATGGATGATATAATGGAAAACAAATTGATTCTTTCAAACAAAAAATCACGAAATATAACAAAAGACATGATAGGTCTTTTTTTTGAAGATATTAATCTTGCGGCAGATGGTGGACTTTATGCCGAAATGATAGAAAACCGTTCTTTTGAAGCCATAAAAAGTAAAGGACAACCACGCAACTATGTTTTACAGGAAGATAATTTGTATGGGTGGACATCTCTCTGCAATAAACCAGAAAATCTTGAAATTACATGTAATGAACCTTTAAGTCAGAATAATCCTCATTATTTAAGATTTACTGCAAATGCTGAAAACGAAGGATTTGCAAACAAAGCTTATGACGGCATTGTGTTAAAGAAAGGCATGAAATATAAGGTTTCCTTTTATGCCAGAGAGGTTTTCTTCAAAGACGGAAAAATCAATGTAAAAGTTACAAAAGATGGCACAACTTATGCTTATAATTCAGTAGACTTTGTTTCAATTACAGAACCAGACGGCTACAATGGCATGGTTGGAAACTGTGAAAAAAAAGTATGGAAAAAATACGAAACAGAGCTTGTTGCAGACGGTTCAATTACAGGTGGTCGTTTTGAAATTTCTCTTTCAAAAGAAGGGTCAGTAGAATTTGATTTGATTTCTATGATTCCAGAAGATGCTGTAGCAGGAATTTTCAGAAAAGATTTATTCCAGGCATTGGCAGATTTACATCCAGGTTTTTTACGTTTTCCAGGCGGATGTATTGTTGAAGGTACAAGCTTAATGCATCGCTATTATTGGAAAGGTACTGTTGGCGAATTAAAAGACAGAAAAATCAAACCAAATTTATGGGCACTTCAGGGTGGCAATACACTAAATGCATGGGAAATGCAAGACAGTCACTATATGCAAAGCTATGGAATTGGTTTTTATGAGTACTTCCTCCTTTGTGAATTGCTTTCGTCTGATGTTCGTCGTTGTAAACCTCTTCCTGTTTTGAACATTGGGGTTGCCTGTCAATTCCGTTCCTATGAGACAGTAGGGGTGGATAGTCCAGAATTTAAGGAATATGTTCAGGATGCTTTGGATTTGATTGAATTTGCAAATGGTCCTGTAACAAGTAAATGGGGTGCACTTAGAGCTGCAATGGGACATCCGGAAAGCTTTAATCTTGAATTGCTTGCTATTGGAAACGAACAATGGGAAAGTAAGCATGTAGATGTAGCACCTCGCTATTTAGCATTTGAAAAAGCAATTCATAAGGTGTATCCAGAAATTAAATGTCTGGGAACTGCCGGACCATTTGTTAATCACGAATTACATACTGGTGCCTGGAATTTCTATCGCCAGAATGGGGCAAAAAACAAAAACTTTGCTTATGCCGTTGATGAACATTATTATGTGGCTCCAGAATGGCTTTATCAGAATGTAGATTTTTATGATGAGTATTCAAGAGAGATTGGAGTATTTGCAGGTGAATACGCAGGTCATGATGTGAATCTTACAAACTCTGTTGAAGCGGCAATTGCAGAAGCAGCCATGCTTACTGGTATGGAACGAAATGGTGATGTAGTAAAGCTTGCATCTTATGCACCACTTTTTAATAGAATTGGCCATTCCCAGTGGACACCAGATATGATTTGGTTTGATGCCGAAAAAGTTGTTCTTACACCAAGTTATTATGTTCAAAAACTTTTTTCTGATTATGCTGGAAGTGAAGCTCTTGAGCTTAATGGACAGGAAAAAACTTTACGGGAAAATCAGCTTTATGTTTCTCTGGTAAAAGATGGAAAATCAACAATTCTAAAAATTGTAAATGGTTCAGATGAAGAACAAAAACTTGAATTAGTTGATGAAAAAGATTCAAAAATGAATTTTACAGCAGAAGTTGCTGCTGTAGGTGCAGAAAATGGAAAAGCTGTTGTGCCAGTTGCAAATGGTTCTGTTGATCCAAATGGTCCAAATAAATCTATTAGTTCAGACATTATGAGCAATGCAGACCTGTGTAAAATGAGATTCCCAGAAGCAGCAGTTTGTAAGATTGAAAATCAGAAGATTGAAGGCTGTTTAAAGGTTCCTGGCAAGAGTTTGATGATTGTTAAGTTCAATTAGAAAGAAGTAAAACTATTTAAAATAAAAAAGAGGTTGCCAATTTTAGTCAACCCCTTTTTCTATAATCAAATATTAGATTGTTTTTCCTTTCATCTTAGCTGATTTACGGAGCCAGTCCATTGCACTTTCGTATTCACCTTCGCGAATCTTCTGTTTTTCTAAAGATTCCTTTAATTTCTGTGCAAGTTCTGTAAAACGTTCTTCATCGACCATTGTTTCAAAGTCTACCTGATTTAATCCGAATTTTGTATGCATAGTATTTACCTCCAGCAATAAAAGTCTTAAATCTGTATATATTAATAATAATACATTTTTTCAGAATTTCCACTTTTTTTTGCAGGAATATTTATATTATTGTTTCTTGACCTAATTATGTAAATGTACTATTATTTAGGAAATATACGGCAAAGAAGTCGTAGATAAGTATTTGGATTTTTTCCAAAAATTTATCTACGGCTTCTTTTTTTTTTACAGGAGCTATGTGATGACAAAAACACTTTATGATCCATCTTTTGAACATGATAACTGTGGTATTGGTGCTGTTGTAAATATTGACGGTTCAGCTACTCACAAAATTGTTGATAATGCATTGAGTATTGTTGAAAAACTCGAACATCGTGCTGGTAAAGATGCAACAGGAGAGACTGGAGACGGTGTTGGTATTTTAGTGCAAATTTCTCATGATTTTTTTAAAGAAGCAGCACGGAAAGAAGGTATAGAACTTAAAGATGCCCGTGATTATGGTGTTGGTATGTTCTTCTTTCCATCAGATAAATTTACAAGAGCAAAAGCTCAGAAAATGATTGAAAATCTTACTGCAAAAGAAGGAATGAAATTTCTTGGTTGGCGTGAAGTTCCAGTTCGTGAACAGGTTCTTGGTCAGAAGGCTAAGGATTGTATGCCTTGCATTATGCAGTGTTTTATTGAACGTCCAGAAGGTGTTGCAAAAGGTCTTGATTTTGACCGCAAGCTTTACATTCTCCGCCGTCAGTTTGAACATTCACAGCTTGGAACTTATGTTTGTTCTTTTAGCAGCCGTACAATTGTTTATAAAGGTATGTTCCTTGTTCAGCAGCTCCGTACATTTTACGAAGATCTTCAGAGCAAAGATTATGTTTCTGCAATGGCAATCGTTCACTCCCGATTCTCTACTAATACACAGCCTAGCTGGCAGAGAGCTCATCCTAACAGATATATTGCTCACAACGGTGAAATTAACACAATCCGGGGTAACGTAGACCGTATGCTTGCCCGGGAAGAAACCTTACATTCTACAAAAATCAACGACGAAGATATGCAGAAGATTCTTCCAGCTGTAGATACAACTGGTTCAGACTCTGCAATGCTTGATAACACACTTGAATATCTGGTAATGAACGGAATGCCACTTCCTCTGGCAGTTATGATTTGTATTCCAGAACCTTGGAAGCACAACGAATACATGCCAGCCGAAAAACGTGACTTCTATCACTACTGGGCAACTATGATGGAACCCTGGGATGGTCCAGCTGCTATTTTATTTAGCGATGGTGATTTACTTGGTGCTACCCTTGACCGTAACGGACTTCGCCCAAGCCGCTATTACATTACAAAAGACGGAATGCTTATTCTTTCTAGTGAAGTTGGTGTTCTTGATATTCCAGAAGAAAACATTGAGACAAAATCTCGTTTAATGCCTGGCCGTATCCTTTTAGTTGATACAGTTCAGAAAAAGATTATTTCTGATGATGAATGTAAACAGCAGTATGCAAATCTCTATCCATATGGTGAATGGCTTGATAAGAATCTTGTTCATCTTAGTGATCTTAAAATTCCTAACCACAAAATTGAAACTTATACACAGGAAGAAAGAGACCGCATGTACCGTGCATTTGGATGGAACTACGAAGATGTAAACGAAATGGTTCTTCCAATGGCTAAAAATGGTGTTGAACCAACTGGTGCAATGGGTGTAGATACTCCATTGGCAGTTATGTCAGAAAAACATCAGTCCCTTTACAGTTACTTTAAACAGCTTTTTGCTCAGGTAACAAACCCTCCAATCGACAGTTTGCGTGAAAAAATCGTAACAGATACAACAGTTTACCTTGGAAAAGATGGTAATATGCTTAAACCAGAAAGCAAATCTTGTACAGTTCTTGAAATCAACAACCCAATTCTTACAGGTGTTGATATGATGAAGATTAAATCAATGAACAAACCAGGATTTAAGGTTGAAACAGTTTCTTTACTTTATTACAAGAATACATCTCTGGAAGCTGCAATTGATAAAGTATTCGTTGATATTGATCGTGCTTACCGCGACGGCGCAAATATTATTGTATTAAGCGACCGTGGAGTAGATGAAAACCATGTAGCAATTCCTTCATTACTTGCTACTTCAGCTGTTGAACAATATTTAATCCGCACAAAGAAACGTACTGCAATTTCTATCATCCTTGAAACTGCAGAAATCCGGGATGTTCATCAGTCTGCAATGGCACTTGGTTATGGTGCCCGGGCAATCAATCCTTACCTGGCTCACGAATGTATTGCAGAACTTATTGATCAGAAGCTGCTTGATAAAGATTATCACACTGCAATTGAAGATTATAACAAGGCAATTATTGGTGGAATTGTTAAAATTGCCGCTAAAATGGGTATTTCTACAATCCAGTCTTACCAGTCAGCTCAGATTTTCGAAGCGGTAGGTATTGATAAAGATGTAACTGATAAATACTTTACAAATACAGTTAGCCGGGTTGGTGGTATTGGTCTTAAAGAAATTGAAGATGATGTAAACTATCATCATAATCAGGCATTTGATCCACTTGGACTTACAGTTAATACTCATCTTGATTCTGTTGGTAACCATAAATTACGCCGTGGTCCTACAGCAGAAGATCATCTTTATAATCCAGAAACAATCTGTGCTTTACAGGAAGCAACACGTACTGGAAATTATCAGCGTTTCAAAGAATATACAAGTTTAGTTGATGCAAACTCTCATCCACATACTTTGCGTGCTATGCTGGATTTTGACTTCCCAAGTGAAGGAATCAGCATTGATGATGTAGAACCAGTTGAATCAATTGTACAGAGATTTAAGACTGGCGCTATGTCTTACGGTTCAATTAGTGAAGAAGCTCATAAATGTATGGCTGCTGCAATGAACCATTTGCACGGAAAATCAAACTCTGGTGAAGGTGGAGAAAAACCAGAACGTCTTGGAACAGAATATAACTCTGCAATTAAACAGGTTGCTTCTGGCCGCTTTGGTGTAACAGAAGAATACTTGCTTAGTGCCCGGGAAATCCAGATTAAAATGGCTCAGGGTGCAAAACCTGGTGAAGGGGGACACTTACCTGGCAAAAAAGTTTACCCTTGGATTGCAACAACTCGTTATGCAACTCCAGGTGTATCTTTAATTTCGCCACCTCCACACCACGATATTTATTCTATTGAAGACCTGGCTCAGTTAATTTATGACTTAAAAAATGCAAACCGTGATGCCCGCATTTCTGTAAAACTTGTTTCAGAAGCAGGTGTTGGTACAATTGCTGCCGGTGTAGCAAAAGCAGGTGCTCAGGTAATTCTTATTTCTGGTCACGATGGAGGAACCGGTGCCGCTCCAATCAGCTCAATTCACCATGCAGGTCTTCCTTGGGAACTTGGTTTGGCAGAAACTCACCAGACTTTAATTCAGAACGGTCTTCGTGGTCGTGTCGTAATCGAAACTGACGGTAAATTGATGAGTGGCCGTGATGTTGTAATTGCAGGTTTGCTTGGTGCCGAAGAATTCGGATTTGCTACAGCTCCACTTATTACAATGGGTTGTGGAATGATGCGTGTTTGTAACCTGGATACTTGTCCATTTGGTGTTGCAACTCAGAACAGCGACCTCCGTAAGAAGTTTGCTGGTAAACCAGAATATGTAGAAAACTTCATGAAGTTTATTGCCCAGGAAATGCGGGAAATCATGGCTAAGCTTGGTGTTCACTCTGTTGATGAAATGGTAGGTCGTGCTGATTTGTTGAAATTAAAGAATAAACAGGGATTTAAGAGAGCTGGTTTGGTTGATATGAGCCGGGTTCTTGGTAATGAAGAATTAAGAATTAAGAATGAAGAATTAAGAATTAGGAATGAGGAATGGAAGAAAGATAGAAGTACTTATGACTTTAAACTTGAAAATACTATTGATGTAAGTAAATTACTTCCAGAATTTGAAAAGCTTACATCAAAAATCAAGGGAACACCTAATAAGCAATTCTTAATTCATAATTCAGCATTCTTAATTCAGAGCACTGACAGAACAGTTGGTACTATTTTAGGAAGTGAAATTCAAAAGAAGTTTGGAAACAGCCTTGAAGAAGACACATTTACAGTCAGTGCGACTGGTGGTGGTGGCCAGAGCTTTGGTGCATTCATTCCAAAGGGACTTACACTCCGACTTGAAGGTGACTCTAACGATGCATTTGGTAAGGGCTTAAGTGGTGGTAAAGTTGTAGTTTATCCTCCAAAGGCATTTGGTGGAAAAGCTGATGAAAATATTATCGTTGGTAACGTAGCATTGTTCGGTGCAACTAGCGGACAGGCATTTATTAATGGTGTGGCTGGTGAACGTTTCTGTGTTCGTAACTCAGGTGCAACAGTTGTAGCAGAAGGCTGTGGAGATCACGGTCTTGAATACATGACTGGAGGTACAGTAGTTATTCTTGGTTCAACAGGTAAAAACCTTTGTGCCGGTATGAGCGGTGGTGTTGCTTATATCCTTGATGAAAAACATGACCTTTACAAACGCTTGAACAAGGATCTTGTAACAGTTTATGAACTTGATGATGAAACAACTGTAGTTCGTACTGCTCCAAAATCAGGAGAAACTCCAGACGAATCAGTTCTTAAAGGTTTAATTGAAAAGCATGTAGCAGAAACTGGCTCAGAAAAAGGTAAAGCTATCCTTGCTGACTGGGCAAAATATAAGACTATGTTTAAGAAAATCATTCCAAATGACTACTTAAAGATTATGACAGAAATTGCTGCAGAGGAAAGACGTGGTTTGAATCACGAAGATGCCGTTCTTGCCGCATTCAAAAAATGTACAGCCTAGAGCCGGTAGTTATTGTTCAGTAAGTTATTGTTCAGTAGTTGAATAGTTTTATCTACCTATTTATAATGATTTTGTTATTTTCATTTTTGGAGGAAATTTTAAATGAAAAAATTTGGAACACTTATTGCTGCTTTGGCAGTAGTAGCTTTCTGTTTTACTGGATGTGCTAAATCTGGTAAAAAACAGATTAAAATTGGTGTTATCCAGTTGATGGAACATGCTGCTCTTGATGCAAACTACAAAGGCTTTGTAGACGGTCTTGCTGAAGCAGGATATGTAGATGGAGAAAACATCAAAATTGATTATCAGAATGCTCAGGGTGAACAGGCTAACTGTGTTACAATTGCTGAAAAATTAATCAATGATGGTGATGATTTAATTTTCGCTATTGCAACTCCAGCTGCCCAGGCTGTAGCAAACCTTACTCAGGATATTCCTGTTCTCATTTCTTCTGTAACAGACCCAGAGTCTGCTAAACTTGTAAAATCTAATACAAATCCAGGAACAAACGTAACTGGTACTTCAGATCTTACACCATGTGCTGCTCAGATTAGACTTTTGAAGAAGCTTGTTCCTAATGCAAAAACAGTAGGTATGCTTTTCTGTTCTTCTGAACAGAACTCACGTTTCCAGATTGACCTTGCTGAAGCTGCTTGTAAAGCTGAAGGCTTGGACTTTGTAGAAGCTACAGTTTCTAACTCAAACGAAATTGCTCAGGTTACACAGGCTCTTTGTGGAAAATGTGATGTAATCTATTCTCCAACAGATAATATGATTGCTGCTGGTATGTCTTTGGTTGCACAGGTTGCAAACGAAAATAAAAAACCAACAATCGTAGGAGAAGAAGGTATGTGTGATGCTGGTGGTCTTGCTACTTACGGTATCAACTACTACGAACTTGGAAAACAGACTGCAAAAATGGCTGTTGAAATCTTAAAAGATGGTAAAAAACCTGCAGATATGCCAATCCAGTATCTGGATACTTGTGACTTGAAAGTAAATCAGGAAACAGCAAAGATTCTTGGAATTACAATTCCTGCAGATCTCTAATTTTTTAGATTAGAAATACTTTTTAATAGGGTTGTCTAAATACTTTTTTAGACAGCCCTTTTTTTTTGCTTACAAAAGTGATATAATATATACATCAATTTTCTATATAATATGTGCGGAGTTCTTCAATGCCAATAGTTAATGCAATGATTGGAGCCGTTTCTCAGGGCGTACTCTGGGGATTAATGACTTTAGGAGTATATCTTACTTTTAGAATTCTTAATGTGGCTGATATGACAGTAGATGGTAGTTTTGCAGCAGGTGGTGCTGTAACTGCTGTTTTAATTGTAAAAGGAATGGATCCACTTCTTACTTTGTTTTTTGTTTTTATAATGGGTTTATCTTGTGGTGCTGTTACAGGATTTATGAATACAAAGTTGAGAATCAACATTCTTTTAGCAAGTATTCTTACTCAAATTGCACTTTATTCAATTAACATCAGAATTATGGGTAAACCAAATACACCACTTTTAGGTGTTGATACAATTATGTCTAAGTTTATAAAGTTGACTGGGGAGCATATTAATAAGACCCAGAGTTCCCTTATTATTGGTACTATTGTTGTTGCAATTATTATTGCCCTTATGTACTGGTTCTTTGGTACAGAATATGGTAGTGCAATTCGTGCAACTGGTGCTAATGAAAATATGGTTCGTGCTATGGGTGTTAATACAGACACTACTAAGATTGTTGGACTTATGATTTCTAACGGTATGGTTGCTTTATCTGGTGCCTTGGTTGCTCAAAGCCAGGGGTATGGTGATGTTCAAATGGGAGTTGGTACAATCGTAGTTGGTCTAGCTTCTATTATTATTGGCGAAGTTATTTTTGGAAATCGCTTTGGTTTGTGGTGGACACTAATTGCAGTTGTATTTGGTTCTATTATCTACAGAATTGTAATTGCCTTTGTTCTTCAGCTTGGTCTTAAATCTACAGACTTGAAGCTTCTTACAGCTTTAATTGTAGCAATATCACTTTCTGTTCCAGTTTTCAAAGAAAAAATTAATAAACGCAGAAGAGCATATAAAGGCCCTGCTAACGAAATTGATACAAGTCATAATGCAGATGAATATAAACGTTCAGTAGAAACAATCAGCGATTCTGAAGCTGTAAAATAGGATTGGGGGAAAAGAATGTTACAACTTACTAATATTACAAAGACTTTTAATCCTGGTACTATAACAGAAAAAAGGGCACTTCGTGGCATTGATTTACAGATTGAGGATGGAGATTTTATTACAGTAATCGGCGGAAATGGTGCTGGGAAATCAACATTATTAAACCTGATTGCCGGAGTTCATTATACAGATACTGGATCCATTGTTCTTGACGGAAAGGATCTTACTGGAAAACCAGAGTATGTTCGTGCAAAATATCTTGGTCGTGTATTTCAGGATCCAATGATGGGTACTGCCGCTAACATGAGCATTGAAGAGAATCTTGCTATGGCAATGCGCCGTGGAAAGAGAAGAGGTCTTGCATGGCATATTAAAAACGAAGAACGTGATTTATACCGCGAAAAATTAGCATTGCTTGACTTAGGGCTTGATAAGCGTATGCAGGCAAAAGTAGGACTTCTTTCTGGTGGTCAGCGCCAGGCACTTACATTGCTTATGTCATGTTTACAAAAACCAAAGTTGCTATTGCTGGATGAACATACAGCGGCTCTGGATCCAAAAACTGCAAAAAAAGTTCTTGAGCTTACAGAAGAATTTGTTACACAGGATAAACTTACAACTTTCATGGTTACTCATAATATGAAAGATGCTATTCGTTATGGAAATCGTTTGATTATGATGATGGATGGTAAAGTAGTTTATGATGTCCGTGGCGAAGAAAAGAAAAATCTTACTGTAGAAGATTTGCTTGCTAAGTTTAGCGTAAGTGGTGTTGTAAGCGACAAATTATTAGGATAATTTTTTATGTCAGGGGGCATTATGACAGCATAATGTCCTCTATTTTTTTCTATTTTGAAAACAAAGTAATTTCTACACGGCGGTTGGCAGCCTTTCCTTCCGGTGTACTGTTATCTGCAACAGGTCTTGAACTTCCACGCCCCTGGCAAATACACTTATCAGCAGGAACACCTCGCTTTACCAATTCTGCCGCAATAGTATTTGCACGTTCAATAGAAAGTTGCATTTCGGCATTTGGTTGTCCTGTGCTGGCAGTATGACCTTCTATTAAAAAGGCTGTAGTGCCAGAAGCTTTGAGAATTTCCGCAATCTGATTCAGGCGTACTTCTTCACCTGGTAATAATTCTGCACTGTTAGATTTAAACTGGAGATTTTTCATTGTAAGACGAAGTCCAGCTGCAGTTTCTTCAATACCAATATCATTACCCATAGACACAGCAACTCTGTTAATTACCGGCATAACTTTTTCTGCATCCATGGAAGGAGCATATTCTGTAAAGAGAGCAATTCCACCTTTAAAAGTATATGAATTACCATCGTTATAAATAAAAGTTTCTTCACAATAATCACGAACAACAATGGCATAACCAGTGGCTTTTGAAATGTACATTGTTGCTTTATGAGAACCAGAGGCAGATTTTAGGGAAGGGTCACCTTCTTCATCAATGATAGAATAACCGTATCTTGTTGCCCATTGAGCACTAAAAACATAAACTTCTTCATCATGAAAAATTTCATCACCAGTGTATGTGTACAAAACTTCCATTGGAAATTTAGTAGGAATTCCTTTATTTAGAGGATCTACAGAACGTTCTGCAGTTGCAGTCCAGCTGTCACCAATGCGTACTTCATTTTTTGGAAATGCAGGAAAACTTCTAAAACTTGGATATCCACAGTCTTCAATCATTTCGAATTTTCCATCTTCAGAGATTCTAAAAGTAGAAGGGGTTGCATTATGTACCGAATCGGCAACACTTACATTTTTGTGAACAGTTTTTTCATCAACATAAAAGCTGCCTTCATATAAGCCATCTTTTCCAGCAATACAGGCTTTTACTTCACGACTCATGAGACCTTTATATTTGTTATTATCGTAACGGCGTAGGTCGGTTCTTTCAACCATTGTGTAATTTGAACCGCCCTTGTAAGAAAACTTTACAGGCTCCGATGGAAAGACCAAGGCTGTAAAAGCTGTTACCACTATAATTAAAAGATTCTTTTTACAAATGTTCATAATGAAGTCTCCTGATACTATAAACATTAAATATAAATAGTGTAACACCGTTTTGTAAAGTCTGTATATTTTCTTAAAAAGGGTAGGAGGAAACACTTATATTTATTATAATGCATAATTGTTAAAGGTAAATTTTATGAAGCATCAGAGAATTCGTGTTATATTGTTGTTATTATTATCTGTTTTTTTAATTGCATGTAAATCAGACTATTTTACAACAAAGTCAATTGCTCTTTTTTTGCCAGATGATATGTCAACCAGATTAGAATCAAAATTCATGGAAGAAATTTCTAATAAAAAAATTAAAGCCATAATTGATTTGTCTGGTGATGTAAACAGAACTGTACCAAAAGAGTATAATAACGCTTCAGAATTAAATAATGATTTTATTGAAATATTTGAAATTCCTCTTTTTAGTAAATTTGACGTGAGCTTGAAAATTACTGTGGATGATGAAATCATCTATGAAGGAAAAACAAAAGACATTACTGTAAAAGAAAATCAGGTATTTGTAGATTTAATTATTTCTTATGTTAAGGATTCTACTCATTCTCTTAATTATACCGTAGAAGAATTTATTGAAACATTAGGATCCAATGTTAGAACACTTACAGCAGACTCTACAGAAAAAGGATTAACAGTTAGTGATGATGGTCTTACAGCAAATGCTTATGGCATCAAACTTTCGGGGGAATTTTCAAGCAACAATAGTTTACCTTCATCATTAACATCAATAGATTTTACAGGTATTGATACTTCTGGTGTAACAAGCATGAATTCCATGTTCGCAAATATAAAAGCAACATCCATGAACCTATCTACTCTGGATACATCAAATGTTACAGATATGCATAAAATGTTTAATAGTTGTTTTTATCTTGAGTCGATAGATGTTTCAAGTTTTGATACAAGTAAAGTAACAGATATGAGCGAGATGTTCAGTTTATGTGACAACCTTGCAGCGGTAGATGTTTCTGGTTTTAATACATCAAATGTTACAACTATGAAAAAGATGTTTTGTAACGCTCAAAGTCTTGCAGAATTGGATTTATCAAATTTTGATACAAGCAAAGTAACAGATATGAGCGAGATGTTTTGTAGTTGTAAAAAACTTGTTACATTGGATATTACTCCATTTAATACAGAAAATGTAACAACCATGGGAGAAATGTTCACTGGCTGTAACGTGTTAAAAACTATTTATGCTTCAGAAGAGTTTGTTATTCAACCAGATACTGATACATACAGATTATTTATGAGTTGTGATGCCTTAGTTGGTCGTATTCCTTTTGATAGTTCCCATTACGATGGACATTATGCTCATATTTTAGGTTACTTCAGCCAACACGAACCTATTTATCCTGAGTATACTGTAATGACAGTAAAGGCGTTTATTGAAGAATTAGGAACCACAGTAACAACAATTACTGCAAATAATACAACATTAGGAATTACAAAATCAGAGGATGAAACTATTGTTAATATTAATAAAGTATTGTTAATAGAGGAATTTTCATCTGATAATAAGTTCCCATCAACATTGGAAACAGCTGATCTGTCTGGTTTAGAGACCAAATATGTTGATTCAATGTTATGTATGTTCTATAACTGTTCGAACTTAACAACTTTGAATATTTCTTCGCTAAATACGGAAAATGTAACAAGTATGGCTGCAATGTTCCAAAGTTGTAGTAAACTTACAAATATAGATTTATCTAAACTAAATACTTCAAAAGTAACTGATATGAGCAGTATGTTTAACGGTTGTTCCGCACTTACTGCATTAGATTTAAGTAATTTTGATACTTCAAATGTAGAAACTTTAGAGAATATCTTTAGTTATTGTACTACTCTTGAAAAATTAAATCTTAGTAATGTAAATACATCAAATGTAACAAATATGTCAGGTATGTTCTATTATTGTCAAAAACTGCTTTCATTTGATTTAGATGAATTTGATACAAGAAAAGTAACAGATATGAGTAAAATGTTTAATTATTGTAAAGGAGTTACTTCTCTTGATTTGTCAAGTTTTGATACAAGTAACGTAACTGATGTAGAAAGTATGTTTAGTAATGCCACAAATGTTGAAACAATTTATGTATCAAATACTTTTGTTACAACAAAAATTGTCAGTTCATTAAAAATGTTTACTAGTTGCACTAAGTTGCATAATGGTGAAATAACTTATGATAGAACAAAGGTTACTGCGGACATGGCCAACACAACGACTGGTTATTTCACTTTGAAAGAATAAATGAGGGGAATCATAAAATGGAGAATTGGCAGATTTGTGAAGCAGAATGTTTGCAATACCTCAAAAAGAATTTTTCAGATTCGAGATATGATTTTGAAGCAGAAGGAGGTTCTGATTCTACAAAATCAGATATTTTGCTTACAAAGAGTGGAATTGCAATTTTCTACATTGAATCAAAAATGAAACAGGCTCAATGCGGTCAGTTTGTTGCCTTTCCAAATACTGATACAAATTCTTTTGAGTATTCTAAAGGAAATGCATATTCCGAAAACATTCAATCGACTTTTATTCTTGATAAAATGGCTGAGGATTTTGACAAATACAAAAATCCAGACACAGATGGAATAGAATTATTAATGGATAAAGGGTATTTTTACTCTTGGATTTGTGAATTCTATAAAGGTAAAGGCGTAAAGTACTTTATAATTGAAAAAGAAGTTGGCTCTAAAAATTTAAGCCAGAATAATTTTATAATTTTTCCAATAGAACATTTTCATAAATACTTCGATGTAACCGCTTTATATAGACGAAAGAAAAGTGGTTCTTCAAACCCAACTGAACATGATTATACCGAGATTAAGAAGTCAGCTGCTTCAGAGGGGTTTGCTATAAAAGATATTTACAAAAACGGGAAATACGTATTTGTAAAAATGAATGCTGAGCCAATAACTTATAAAATCATTGGCGAAATGCATACATACCAATATAAACCAGAAACTAACGGAATTTTCAAGGTCACAAAACTTTCAAACACATCAAATCCTAATGTTATCTTTTCAATTTCTCTTATCCAAGATCAACAAGAAAGAGATTTAGAAAAGTTCAGATTAGAGTTTAATTAGATTCCAAAAACGAAATGTACTTTTTTACAGCATATTTTAATACTGTATATTGATTTGAATTTCCTTGCAAATTAAGGTTCTTTGGATAAGGGCTATTTTTGCATCCCTCAGATAAATATTTTAACAGTTTTTGGCATTTATCAGATTTGTATTCTTCATCAATATCAAATATTTCAAGCTTTGTTTCGAGGCGTTTTAGTCTTGAAACAAAGTCTGATTGCATTTTTTTTGAAACGCCAGTTTCATTAAGCCATTTTCTAAAATCAAGTTCTTTCATTTATGCGGATAATGATTTTGTAACTTCTTGATTAGCAAGAGTTTTTCCAATTTCTATTGCGATATACTGTAATACATCAACGACAACAGAATTTCCAAATTGCTTATACGCTTGATTTTTATTTTTACTCATTTTAAAACTATCAGGATAGCCCATTATTCTTGCACATTCACGAGGATGCAGTTTTCTCGGACGTCCATTAACAAGATAACCGCCAGTTTTTGCAAAAACACCACCACCATAAGCTGAAAGAGTGATTGCGATTCCCTTTGTGCTATAAATTCTCTCTCCTTGACCACCTTTGTTTACAATTCCGAGGCGAATAGAAGTATCACTATATTTATCGTCTTTTTTTCCATTGTAAAATGTATCTTGTCGTTCTACATATAAATCCTTTACCATATTTTCATCATCAAGCAAAAAATCTTCTACATGCTTTGAAAGAGCAAATTGTTTTGGATAAGAAAACTCTCTATTGATTAAATCATTTCTGAAGCAAACCATATAAATACGCTCACGTTTTTGTGGTATACCATAATTTACAGCATTTAACACTCTTTCGTAAAAAGTGTAGCCCAATTGTTCCATTGTTGTTCTTACGACAGCCAGTGTATTTCCATTATCGTGAGTGGCAAAATTTTTTACATTTTCCATAAAAACAACTTTAGGATGTATTGCTTTTACAACACGAGCAACATCAAAAAATAATGTACCCCGACTATCTTCAAAACCTCTTTGTTTTCCGCTGATTGAAAATGCCTGACAAGGAAAACCTGCACATAATATATCGTGTTCCGGAATTTTATTTTCATCAACCTTTGTAATATCACCTTCTGGCTCTATTCCAAAATTTTCTTTATATACATTTTGGGCAAATGTATCCCATTCATTTGCATAAACACACTCAGCACCAAGGGAGGAAAGAGCCAAATGAAAACCACCAATACCAGCAAAAAGGTCTATATACTTATAACCTGTTAATGTTTTTTCAGAAATTTCAATCATACTGTGATTATAGCGCACTGCGCTATAATTTCCAATATTTTTATAAAAATAGTGCCCTAGTGTGGGAGTCCACATAACTCTATTTACACTTACAGTTATCCTACCATTTTTTCCCACCAGACAACAAAAAACTATTTGTTGACATATTAATGAAAATTTAATAATATAGGAAAAACAGCGACAAAGAGGTCGTAAATGGATGAATCAGAGCAAATGTATGTGCATTTGTTTTATTGGTTCCTCGATTTACGGCCTCTTTTTTTTTATTTTTTGCTGTACAGGAGCTAGCAAATGGGTAAACCAACGGGATTTTTAGACTTTAAACGTATTGAGAATGGAAATGTTCCTCCAATGGAACGCATTGAAAACTTTGACGAATTCCATCCAAAACTCGATGAAAAAGCCAGAAGAGAACAGGCCGCTCGTTGTATGAACTGTGGTGTTCCAATGTGTGGAAGTGCTATTAAATTGGCAGGTATGGTTACAGGTTGTCCTCTTCATAATTTTATTCCTGAATGGAACGATGCTCTTTTCCAGGGACAGTTTGATATGGCTGCCTGGAGACTTTTAAAGACTTCATCATTCCCAGAATTTACTGGTAGAGTTTGTCCTGCATTGTGTGAAAAAGCATGTAACTGTGGAAATCCTATTGTTGGGGAAGGAGCTGTTACAGTTCACGACAATGAATTATTCATTATTGAAAAAGCCTTTGAAACTGGTTATATGAAACCACAGATTCCAGCTGTTCGTTCTGGAAAAAAAGTTGCTGTAATTGGTGCTGGCCCTGCAGGTCTTGCAGTTGCAGATGCTCTTAATCGTCGTGGTCATTCAGTTACTGTTTATGAAAGAGAAGATAAAGCTGGTGGTCTTTTGATGTATGGCATTCCAAACATGAAGCTGGATAAAAAAATAATTGACCGCCGTATTGAATTAATGAAAGCAGAAGGTGTTGAATTTGTATTTAATGCTGATGTTGGAAACAATACAGCAGCTTATCCTATCCTTAATACTCACCATGCAATTGCTCTTTGTTGTGGTGCAAAAAAAGCACGACCTCTTTCTGCTGCAGGTGTAGATAAACTGGCAAAAGGTGGAGATGGAGCAGAAGGAGGTGTAATGCTTGCTGTTGATTTTCTTAAGAGAGTAACAAAATGTGTAGTTCAGCGTCCAGGTGCTTCTACAAAGCAGTTGGAAAAGGAACTTGCTTCTGAATATGGAATTAATGTTGCAGATAAGCACGTAATTGTACTTGGTGGTGGTGATACTGGTAATGACTGTACTGGTTCTGTAATCCGCCTGGGTTGTAAATCAGTTACACAAATTGAAATGATGCCTTGCCCTCCAACAGAAAGAGCTGCAAATAATCCATGGCCACAGTGGCCAAAAACACTTAAGACTGATTACGGTGCAGAAGAAAGTATTGCAAAATTTGGTCATGATCCCCGTGTTTATGAAACAACAATCAAAGAAGTTTATTCAAAAGATGGAAAGGTTACTGGTATTAAAACTGTTCAGGTTGGATTTGAAATGGTTGATGGCCAACGTAAGCTTGTAGAAAAAGAAGGTTCAGAAAAAGAGTTTCCTGCTGATTTGATTTTAATTGCAGCTGGATTCCTTGGTTGTGAAGATTATACAGCAAATGCTTTTGGAACACCTCTTACTCCTCGAAATACTGTTGAATCAGTTGGAGAAGCAACTCCAGAATTAGCATCTCCAAACGGATATAAAACATCTGTAGAAAAAGTATTTACAGCAGGTGATATGCATAGAGGTCAGTCCTTGGTTGTTTGGGCTATTGCAGAAGGCCGTGAATGTGCACGCCAGATAGATGAATATCTGATGGGTTATTCAAATATGTAGGAAGCAAAACATGGGTTTACATGATGAATGTGGAGTAGTAGGTGTTTTCGGGTGTGAAAATGCTGCCTCTTTAACATATTTTGGACTTGTATCTTTACAGCATAGAGGCCAGGAAAGTGCCGGAATTGCAGTTTCCGATGGGCAGACAATTAAATTAAAGAAAAGTCTCGGTCTTGTTGGAGACATTTTTAATCAAGATGATTTTGCTGAATTAAAGGGAAGCATATCTGTTGGTCATGTTCGTTATGCAACTGCAGGTGGAAGAACTATAGAAAATGCACAGCCATTTTTTAATACTTTTAAATTAGGTTCCCTCGCTCTTGCACACAATGGACAGCTTGTTAATTATGAACCATTAAGAGAAATGCTGGAAGATGCAGGCTCAACTTTTAGTTCATCTAGTGATACAGAAGTAATTTTAAAACTGATTGCCCGCTCATATAAAAAAGGTCTGGAACTGGCTCTAAAAAATACAATTCAGCTTATTAAAGGTTCATATGCCTTGTGTATCATTACAGAAGATACATTAATTGGTGTAAGAGATTCTAATGGAATCCGTCCCCTTTGTCTTGGAAAAGTTGGAGATGGTTATATTATGGCCAGCGAATCTTGTGCCATTGATGCTGTAAATGGTGAATATATTAGAGATATTGCTCCTGGCGAAATTGTAATGATTTCTAAAGATGGTATAAAGTCCTTTATGTCAGAAGAAAAAATTCAGAAACAGACTTGTGTTTTTGAATATGTATATTTTGCCCGTCCAGATTCTGTTATTGACGGCATTTCTGTTCAGGAAGCCCGCTATAAAATGGGCGCTGCTTTAGCAAAAGAGTCTTCAGTAGCTGCTGATGTTGTTATTGGTGTTCCAGATAGCGGTATTGGAGCTGCAATTGGTTATTCAAGAGAAACAGGCATTCCTTATGTAACAGGTATTGTAAAAAATAAATATATAGGACGAACTTTTATTGCTCCAACCCAGGCAGAAAGAGAAAACATGGTTTATGTAAAACTTAATGCCTTACGAAGTGATTTGGATGGAAAGCGAGTTGTTGTAATTGATGATTCAATTGTTCGTGGAACCACAAGCCGCCGTTTAGTTCAGATATTAAGAAGGGCAGGTGCAAAAGAAGTTCACTTTAGAGTATCATCACCACCTGTAAAATTTCCATGCCATTTAGGAATTGATACACCAAGTAAAAATGAATTAATCAGCTCTGCTCACGATGTAGAAGAAATCCGCAAAGAAATTGGTGCCGACTCACTGGCATTTATCAGTCTTAAAGGAATGATTTCTGCGTTAATAGATTGTGCTCCAAGTGCAAATGGTTTTTGTAGAGGCTGTTTCTGTGGTGAATATCCGGTAAAATAGGTTATTTCTAATTATAAGTTTTAATAATGGAGTCAGCAATGGCAGTTCGTTTCATACATCTGTCCATTGCTTCTTTTTCTATATAGCGATGGGCTTCCTGTTCTGTCATGTTCAAGTTCTGCATTAAAAGCATTTTTGCCCTGTTTACAAGACGGATTTCTTCCATTTTTTCTTTTAACTTTACAGTCTGACTAGATAAAACCTGAATTTTAAACTGAACTGCAATTGCAATTTTAATCATATTGTAAAAGTAGAAAGAGTCAAAAGGAGAGGTGATTGTAAGAATTCCATAGCCTTCGACCTTGTAACTAATTTGTTCAAAAAATTGTGGTGGTGTAAGCAAAAGGATTGTACTTAATGATGAAGAAATATCAACAGCAAAGTCAGTTCCTTCTCCATCTGCAAAATCTGCAATTACAATATTAAAGTTCCGTTCCCCACATAAACGGCGTGCCTCATTAAAATCATCAACAACCTGTGTTTCAAACATAGGCGCAATAAGCATGGCACTTATTTGAGATGAAATTTTGCTGTCCTTTGTTACTACAAGCACTGTATGGGAATCGGCAGTCATTTTCTATTTTCCAAAAACCATCTTTATAAAATCACTTTCTTCTGCAATTTTTTTAGCACAATCCAATGTATCTGGAAGCATTGCAATATTAGAATTGTTTGAATCAAAAAGATTTTCTTCTACAGCGGCAGGTGGAATAAGATTATTTTTGATACCGTCAATTGCAGCATAAATAATTAAGGTAAATGCCAAATATGGATTACATTCTGGATCTGCAGAACGAAGTTCAAGGCGGGCAGTCTTTTTTGTTGCAGGAACACGAATCATGGTGGAGCGGTTCTGATTTCCCCAGCAAATATACTTTGGTGCCTTGCATTCTCCAAGACGATTATATGAGTTTTCAGTTGAATTAAGGTAATATGTAAGTTCCTCTGCGTGTTTTAAAATTCCTGCAATAATATTAGGAATTTTAGACTGATCTGAGGAAGAAACATTAATGTGGAATCCACTTCCAGCTTCATTTTCCAATGGCTTTGGTGAAAAATCCGCAAAAATACCATTTGAGGCTGCTTTTGTTCTTACAATCCACTTAAAAGTAGCTGTGTTATCAGCAGCGGTTAGAGCATCTGAATAGTGGAAGTCAATTTCATTCTGACCAGGTCCTTCTTCATGGTGGCTGGCTTCTGGAATAATTCCCATCTGTTCAAGAGTAAAACAAATATCCCGGCGAATATTTTCACCTTTATCTTCTGGAGCAATGTCCATGTAACCTGCATTGTCAAAGGGAATTTTAGTTGGTTCACCATTTTGATCCAATTTAAAAAGATAAAACTCTACCTCTGGACCAAATGACAGTGTAACATTACATTCATCCCTTGCCTGTTTCATTGCTTTTTTAAGCATGTTGCGGCAATCTTTTTCGTATGGAGTTCCATCTGGATATTTGATATTACAGAACATACGGCACACTTTACCAGTATTTGGCCTCCAGGGTAGCACTGAAAGAGTTGTTGGATCAGGGTGAAGGAAAAGATCTGATTTATTTGGAGTTTCAAAACCGTCAATTGCAGAAGCATCAAAACTAATTCCCAGTTCAAAGGCCCGACTTAACTGATCTGCCATAATAGAAATATTCTTTTGCTTTCCATGAAGATCAAAAAAAGCTAATCTAATAAATTTTACATCTTCTTCCCGAACAAAAGTCAATACTTCTTCTTGTGTGTACATATAAACCTCGTATTATAATTTTACATTTTTTTGCAGGCTTTGACAAATTCAACAAACAGTTTTCCTGCATTATTTGGTCTGCTCTTAAATTCTGGATGGAATTGTACGCCAATATAGAATGGATGATCTTTTTTAGAAAGTTCAACAGCTTCTACAAGCATTCCATCTGGAGAAGTTCCACCAATAACAAGTCCATTCTGTTCCATTTCTTCACGGAACTGGTTATTAAATTCATAACGATGGCGATGTCGTTCATCAATTAAATCAGATTTATATGCTTCTTTTAAGATAGTACCTTCTTTTACACAACAAGGGTAGCTTCCAAGACGCATTGTACCACCCATAATTACACCTTTTTGATCTTTCATAAGGTCAATAACAGGATGTTCACACATTTCATTAAATTCCACAGAGTTTGCATCGGCATAACCAAGTACATCACGGGCAAATTCAATAACTGCAATTTGCATACCAAGACAAATACCAAAATATGGAATTTTATGAGTTCGTGCATAACCACAGGCATGAATCATACCTTCAATACCACGGTTTCCAAATCCACCAGGAAGAATAATTCCGGCACAATCACCAAAAATGGAAGGTGCAGATTCATCTGTAACAGAGTCACTGTCTACCCATTTAATTTTAATATTACAACCAACCTGGAAGCTGGCATGGTTCAAAGCTTCAACAATACTTAAATAAGAGTCGTGAAGTTTAACATATTTACCAACAAGGGCAATCTGAACTTCTCCTGTGCGACCATGAATATTGTTTACCATTTCTGTCCATTCAGTTAAATCTGGAGCAGGAGCTTCAATACCAAGTTCACGGCAAACAACATCATCCATTTTTTGATCATGAAGCATAAGAGGAACTTCATATAAACTTGGAAGAGTAGTGTTGTTAATTACACAGTCTTCACCCACATTACAGAACAAAGAAATCTTTTTGCGAATATCATCCGGAATAAATTCATCACAACGAGCAACAATAATATCTGGATGAATTCCAACACCCATCAATTCTTTTACAGAATGCTGTGTTGGTTTTGATTTAAATTCTTCAGAGCCGGAAATATATGGAACCAGACAAACATGAATAAAGAGACAGTTTCTGCGACCAACTTCCAGTGCCAGCTGACGAATTGATTCAAGGAAAGGCTGGCTTTCAATATCACCAGTTGTACCACCAACTTCTACAATACAAACATCGGCACCAGAAACTTCTGCATTTTTAAGAATAAAATCCTTAATTTCGTTTGTAACATGAGGAATAATCTGAACAGTTTGACCAAGATATTCACCCTGACGTTCCTTGTTCAAAACCTGCCAATAAACACGACCAGAAGTCAAATTTGAGTATTTAGTAAGGTTTTCATCAATAAAGCGTTCATAGTGACCAAGATCCAAGTCTGTTTCAGCACCATCTTCTGTAACAAATACTTCGCCATGCTGGAATGGACTCATTGTACCTGGGTCAACGTTCATGTATGGGTCTAATTTTTGTGATGCAACTTTTAGCCCTCTGCATTTTAAAAGACGACCTAAACTTGCAGCAGTAATACCTTTTCCAAGACCACTAACAACGCCACCTGTTACAAAAATAAACTTTGCCATTTTCATCCTCCAACTACAGCAAATCAATTAAGGTAAAAAAAAGAGGTCGTAGAATATGCACCAAAGCTGCCTGAAGACAGTTTCAGTATATATTCTACGACCTCTTTGCCGTTTCAATAAATGTACTTATATAATATCCCTTTCTGGCTTTTTGTGCAATATTAATTAAAAGTGATATCTCTAAGCTGACCGTTTCCACCACCATTGAAAGTTAAATACAAACTGTCAATGCCATCTGGAATCTTTATATCTGCCGAATATTGCTCCCAAAAATTGCTGGAATCTGTTTTAATAATGCCAAGTACCGGACCATCCCATTTTGTTCTAACTTCATATACTCCATAGAAATAGCCCCGTGTCGTAATAGTGATTTTATTTACATTTTTGAATTCAAAATACTTAAAACCAATAGTTGCATCATTTGTAATATTTACGATATAACCAGGATTTTCATCTCCATCAGCACCATCCTGAGTAATTTTTGGATATTCACTGCCACCCACATATTTACTTGGCTTATTTTTTACAAAAAGATTGCAGGCAATATAAGTACCGTATGTACCTTCTGCAACCAATGGACCACCATTTAAACCACAGGAAGTAATTTCAACTTGAGGAATTGTTCCGTCTGATAAAACCTTAATTTTTTCGGCACAACCCTGGCGACAATACCAGCTGTTGTTTGTATGACGATGATAGAACATATAATATTCACCATTAATACATTCAAAACCACCGTGATTATTTGCACCATAAGCGGCAGGCATATCAGCAGGTTTATATGAATCAATATGAAGATCGCAGTTACTTACAATCACACCTTTATAAACAAAATCTTTTGTAGGAGATTTACTTGTGGCATAGCAAAGCTCGTGCATAACAGCAGATGAGAAAACAAAATAGTAAGTATCGCCGATTTTACGGATAGATGGAGCTTCGAAAAATTCATGATCTTTAAAACCACACCAGTTTTGTGTTGAAACAAGAGGATATGTACATTCAGTTTCAATAGGAGTTACTACATTGCCTTTATCATCAAAAGCAGAACTGTAATGATCACCAGGAGCAATTACAACTGGTTCTTCAATAATCGTAAGCATATCTGAAGCATCAAGAACAGTGGCCATGGCACCAATTCTGTCTTTCATATGATTTCCGCAGAAACCTGTATAAAGATATACTTTGCCGTTTTCAGTTAATACACCTGGATCAAACTGAGGCATATCACCTTTGCGGTCTCCTAAACGAGTTCCATCTTTATAGTGAACATAACCATAGAATTCATATTTGCCAGCAGGAGTATCACAAACTGCAACAGAAACAAAGCCAACTTTATCCATTACATAGTAAATATAATAGCGACCATCAGGACCTTGAGTAACATCAGGGGCATATAAAACCATTCTTCCGTCTTGAGCTGGATCCTGGTCTTTTTTATAAATGACACCTTCATATTTCCAGTCTTTTAAATTAGAAACTGGGGCAGAGTAACAAATGTAATCGCCTAAGCAGAAAACAGGGCCGTTAAATTCATCATGAGAACCATAAACATAAACACGGTCTCCAAAAACATGAGGTTCTCCATCTGGAACATATTCCCATGATGGCATATAAGGATTAAAAACTTGCTGTTTCATATTATTCTCCAGGACACATTGTAAAGAACACGTATTTACCTTCTGAAACTACAACAGTTTCTTCAGCTTCTGTACAAATGTTCCAGCGTGGGTTTGCTAAGGAATTTAATGTCTTCATAAAATCTTTTGGTTTTTCAACTTCAAAAATGTAGCCTACAAATGGAATGGTACCAATCATTGGAAGGAATCCTACTGCCTGTTTAAAACCTGTAATTTCTTCATCAAAGCCTGGGAAATAACCAGGTTCCATTTCCTGTGTAATGCAAATCATATCACTTGATTCTGCCAATGTTTCTGCAATCTGAATTAAATCTGTTGTCTGCTTAATTTCTTTTTTGAATTCTACAGCAAGTTTTGTTCCTTTTGTTTTTGCTTCAAATTCTGAATCAGTGGCTGTTTTTTTTGTACAACCTGTTAATGTTGCTGTTAAAAGTACAGCAGTTAATAAAAGTGCAATTTTTTTCATTTTTTTTCTCCTTTAAGATGTATAATTACTTTGGAAACTTCTGTTCTGATTAATTTCAATAATATATTCAAAACAAAGGCTATTCCAATAATAATGAGCACTGTAATTAAAAATACAAGTACACTCATATTCTTGCCCATAACTTTTAATAATTTTGCTTCAATATTATACCCAAAAATCATTTGTAAGCCATAGATTTCCAGTGTAATTTTCCCAATAAATGATAAAATCCAGAACTTATAATTTGTTACACTAATCACCTGATCAATAAGTTCTATAACTCCCATTACTAAAGGAATTGCCATAATATAATAAAAGTCAACAAAAGGTTTATTAAGTCTGATTGAGGTTCCAAACTTATAGACCAAATATAAACCGGAGCAGGTGAGTAAAAGGGCAATTATCAGTCTGATTTTTGACTTAATCAAACTCTGCAAATCCTTGTAATACAAAGCAATAAAAAATACAGGGAGCCGGTTTAGTAAAATAAAAATTTTAGTGTAACCAAATACAAATTGGAGCACTGTTGTAAGTACCAGCCAGAATCCCATCATCATCAAAAGTCCCAGCCACTTAAAGCGGGATTTTATTTTAATTAAAAGGGGAGTAAGGGCATATACAAAAAGGATGGCAATTAAATACCACAAAAATGCACCGCCACCTTTTTTAAAAAAATCAATGCTGGAAATTACAAAGGCAAATTTTTTAAATGACCAGTGACTGTAAATACAACCTATTATTGCCAGAACAATAAAAGGAAAGTATACCAGACTTAATCTGTTTTTCATAAAAGGTAAGAATTCTATTTCCTTTTGTTTCCCCAAGGACCAGGCTGAAACAAAAAAGAACATATCAACTCCAATAAAAGCTGCTTTTACAATTAGGGCTGCTTTTGTCATTGGTATCCAAAAGTGAAAAATTAAAACTAAAATTGCAGCTAAGCCCATTACAATTCGTTTACTGCTTGTTTTTTCCATTATTCTGCCTCAATTTTATAGTCATTCTGATAAGAAAAATAATTCCTCTAAAACATAGTTCTGCTGTCATTGCAATCCAAATTCCCATAAGTCCATATGGACCAACCAGTAAAATGGATAAGCCCAATCTTACAATCCATACACTAAAAAGATTAAGCAAACTTGGAATAAATGTGTCTCCCTGTCCCCGTAAAGCACCAGATGCAACAATGGAAGCTCCGTAAAGTGGTTCTGCTATAAGCTCAAGTCTAAGTATTTTGATTGCCAGATTTTGAATGTCTGTTACCGGTGTTAAAAGCTTAAAAACAAAAGGGCATATTCCAAACATAATGAGTCCCATTATGCCCATAATAATCATGCCGGCATTAACAGTAATCCAGGAAAAGCTTTTTGTAAGATCATCTCTCTTTGCACCAACACTTTGTCCTGTTAGTGTAGCCGCCGCATCTTGAATTCCGTAACCTGGCATATAACAAAGGGCTTCTGCTGTTACTGCAAAGGAGTTGGCAGCAAGAGCAATGCCTCCAAGTGGAGCAATCAGTTTTGTAACAGCAACTAATGCTCCTGTAAAAGCAACTTTTTCTACAGCAACAGGTGCTGCAAGCTTTAATGCCTGTTTTGAAATAGTCCTGTCTTTTTCAGCATTTTTCTTATAGTTTGTTAATTTTAAATAGCTGGATTTAAAAATCGTGTAATATACAAGAATCAATGCAATAACAACTGCACTTAGGGTAGTACCAAGGGCTGCACCTAAAACACCAAGCCCACAAAATTTAATAAAAATTACATTAAATAAGGCATCCAAAATACACAGCAAACTATTTAAAATACCCGGGATTTTCATATTTCCACTGCATTGCAACATGCCACCTGTTAAATAAATGAACTGAAAAAATGGAGTGGAAAGACTATATACTAAAAAATACACTGAAGCATCTTTCCAGATTTTTTGTTCAGAACCAAGCCAAAACGGAAGGTATTTACTAATAAAAACCCCTAAAATAGTCAAAAATGTCGAAAAAACTAGACATATTAAGATAGATTCTAGAAATATATCTTTTGCTTTTTGCTGATTTCCAGCTCCAACCGCATGAGCCACTTGTACTGTATATCCAATGGAAGACGCATGGACAAGACTTCCCAAAACCCATGTAGAGGATGCTACAAGTCCAATTGCTGCCGAAGGGTTTTCGCCTAAATTGCCTACCATGGCCGCATCAATATATTGCATCAAAATTGAAGAAATTTGTGCAATAGCACCTGGAATACTAAGAGCCCAGACAAAGCTGATTTTCTGCTTAAAGGATAGGCGAGGATTGTTTTTTAATAAAACTGAAAGGTCAAAATTTTTTTCTTTCACAACTAAATCTTATCATAAAATCAAAACAAAATCACAAATATGAATGATTATATTGTTTTTACCATATTATATGTTATAATTTTATGTGGAGACTGGGGGGAAGGATAGATATCAAAAGTGATTCAGAGTTATTTTATTTGCGTATTTCTTTCATTTGCCGTTTATTTCTGGTTATATATTACTGATGTAAAGAAAAGTCTGTGTCAAAACATCATGGTTTTGATTATGGCAATTTCAAATGCTGGCTATCTTTTTCTCATTCTTTCTACAAATCTTACAGAAGCTCTTTTAGCAACAAAAATTGTATATTTAGGCGGTTGTTTTCTTCCTGTTTTATATTTTTTTACCGTTTGTGAAATCTGTCATTTTGAAATTAATAAAGTCGTTAAGCTGGTTTTAATCTTATTTCAGTTGTTTTTAATGACTATTATTGCAACTGCAGGTTATACAAATCTTTATTACAAAGCAATTAACTTTTATACACAAAATGGTATTGGTTATTTGAAAAAAGAATATGGTCAGGCACATTTTCTTTATCCGTTAACTTTATATGGTTATTTATGTGCATCTCTGGCGGTAACATTCTTTGTTGGTTTAAAAAGAGCCACTGTAAACCGTAAAGAAATTTTTAGAATGCTTTTCTGTGCAGGGGTTGCGGCCTTTTTCTATGTAGTTCAACGCATTCTTAAATTGAATATGGATATTATGCCATTTTCATGCATTGTTATGATGGTGGGTGCTTTAATTCCAATTTATCATTCTAACTTGTATACGGCAAATGAAAATAAGAATATTGTAAATGAACAGCTGGATAAAATTGGATTTATAACATTTAACAATAAAATGGAATATATGGGCAGCAATGATAATGCAAAACATATTTTTCCTGAATTGTCCCGTTGTAAAGTTGGAAAAACAATTACGGAATGTACAAGAGATTTGTCAGACATAATCAGAACAATTGAGGATTATGATTTAAAATTAAAGGCTCAGTATAAAAATAGATCTGTTTCAGCTCATTCTCATATTAAAAATACTCAAAGCTTAAAATTGAATGATGAATATTTTGAGACCGAGATTCACACTATAAATAATTACAGAAACAAAAGCGTAGGTTATACAATTGAGTTCAAAAATGTTACAGAACATTATCGTATTGTAGAGCTTACTTCAAAATATAATGATAATCTTACAAAAGAAGTTACGGAAAAAACAGAAAGAATCAGAGCTATTCAAGGAAAAACAATACTTGGTATGGCCCAGATGGTAGAATCAAGAGATTTGAGTACTGGAGGTCATGTTAAGCGAACTAGTGATGTTGTTAGAATTTTTTCAGATAAACTGATTGTTACAAACAGTGAATTTAAAAAAGATTTTCTTGACTTAGTTGTTCGTAGTGCACCTATGCATGATTTAGGAAAAATTGGTGTAAATGATTCAATTCTTAGAAAAAATGGCCGTTTTACTGAAGATGAATATGAACAAATGAAAAAACACGCTGAAATTGGCGGTAAAATGGTAGAAGATATTCTTACTGATGTTGAAGAGCAGGCTTTTGTTCAGGTTGCAAAAAATGTTGCTAATTATCATCACGAAAAAGTTAATGGTAAAGGATATCCAGAAGGTCTCAAAGAGCAGGAAATTCCTGTTGAAGCTAGAATTATGGCATTAGCTGATGTTTTTGATGCATTAGTTTCAAAGCGCTGTTATAAAGAAGCATTCTCTTATGATGAAGCGTTTGCAATTATTGCAGAAGAAGCAGGTTCTCATTTTGATTCAGAATTAACAAAAGTGTTTTTAACTTGTAGACCAGAATTAGAAAGCTATTATAATCACTGCTAAACCTGAGTGTATATAAGGTAGATTCTGTCTACCAATAACTATATTTTACACTGCTTCAGATTTGAATTCACTTGTAAATTTAAAATAATTAGGGGCTGCCCCATACTTTTGAGACAGCCCTTTTTTTCATCTCCTAGCAGAATTGAACTGCTGTTGTCGGGATGAAAACCCGATGTCCTAACCACTAGACGAAGGAGACATTTTCTTTCGAAGTGTTAAAAATATACACCAGAATGTGTAAAAGTGTCAAGTGTTTACCTGCTGGTTTTTAATTAATTTTCTTCATTTCTTACTTTGAACATTTCAATTGCTTTTGTAAGTTCAAGAACAGAATTTACAGCTTTGCCTGCAATTTCGTTTACACTAGCCGCAGAATTATTTAACTGTACTGAGGCCCCTTCACAACTTGCAAGACTGTTTGTAACCTCATTGTTCATGTCTTTTAATGCATTACAAATAACAGATGTTTCGTTAGTGCGACTGTCAATTGTCTGGGCACCAGTTTTAACATTTTCCGCACTAGATTTAATCTGATCTAGAGAAGAAAGAACAATTTGTGCCATAGACCCCTGTTCTGCTGATGTCTGTTTAAGAGTATTAACAGCTTCAGAAATATGTGAAATTTTGTTGATAGTAGATTCGAAAGACTGCTCAACGTTCTGAGAATTTTCGGCAATAGCGTCAATTCTTCGCTGAATGTTATTCAAAGATTCCTGAGATGAAGTAGTTTGAGCCGCAGTTGTTTCTGCAAGTTTTCTAATTTCATCAGCAACAACAGCAAATCCTTTTCCACTTTCACCGGCATGAGCGGCTTCAATTGCAGCATTCATAGCTAAAAGGTTTGTTTGTTCTGCAATTGCAGCAATTACCTGGTTCATTTCTACAAGAGCTTTAGATTGCTCTTTTACTTCAAAAATCTCTCTAACAGATTCTACCAAGGCTTCTTTATTTTCATTTGAAACAGCAACAAGCTCATTTACATTTTTTGCTGTTTCATCAATTTCTTCATTTACTGTAATAACATTTTTTGCAACAACACTAATAGATTCCGATGATGAAGAAAGAACTTCATTTTGAGTGTCAATTTCGGTCATAAGTGACTTTGTCTGGTCAATAATGCTTGTTACGGCATTATCAATTTTAGAAACAGATTCTGTCTGAAGTTTTACACTTTCATTTACTTTAGAAATTGCAAGGTTTGTAGTTTTTGCAGAATCGTTAATAACTTCCGCGGTTGCATTAATTTCTTTGGAAACAGCATTAATATCAGTAGAAGACTGCTGAACTTTACCTAAAAGCGAGCCAATACTTGTTGTAAATGTATTAAATCCTTTTGCAAGATCAGAAGCTTCCTTTATAACATAATCAGGATAAACTGCTGTTAAATCACCATCTGCAAGATTTTTACAACCAGAAGCAAGATGCTTAAATACTTTTGAAACCGAACCAGCAATAAAAGCAAGAAGCAATGTAAATACAACAAGAAGAACAACAATAGAAATAATTACTTTAGAAAGAGTTGCTGTGTAATCCTTTGTAAAATCGCTGACAGGTCCATAGGCAATAATGTACCAAGGAGATTCCCCTGCTTTTGTTATAGAATAATACTGATCATTTTTAATGAGAGTATGGGTTTTATCACTAGTAAAGTTCTTATCAGAAAGACCAGCCTGAATTATTTCTGGAATTCTGTAAACACAATCAACCATAATTTTTGAAGTATCTTTGTTTGTGATATATAAACCAGTTTTTGTAATAATATTTATAGTAGAATTTTCAGAAATAGTTACATTATTTATAAGGTTTGTTAATTCATCAAGAAGAATATCTACAGCAGTAACGCCCACTACTTCACCATTAATTGTTACAACTTTAGAAAGTGTTGTACATATGGATTTTGTCATAGAATCGACATATGGATCTGCATAACAGATTTTTCCAGGATTATTTGCTGCACTTATAAACCATGGTCGATTTATAGGTTCCCAGTCGTCATCAGGAATCCAGCCAGAACTATCAACATAAAAACCTTCTTTTTCAAAACGGGAAATTTTGGTTCCGTAGTAAAGACTGATATCGCCAAAATCTTGTGCTAAGCTAGATGTAATTGGTCCAAGATATTCTGCGTTGTGATTAGTTTCTGCAACACTGGAAACGCCATTAATAATAGTTTGATAAGGAATAAGAATATTATTAACATCTGAACTTAATTGATTAATTGCAGATTCAGAATGACTTTGAACTGTATTAAATATTGTTTTATTTAATAAACTTGTAATACTAACCGCAACAATTACTGCAAGGATAATCATTGGAACAAGGTTGCCAATAACAACTTGAAAAGCTAATGAAAGATGTTTTTTATTTTTACCCATATTGATTAAGTATATACTATATAAATAGTTTCATCAAACATAATGTTTTTTAATTATTTGATAAATTTAATAAAAACAATTATAGTGTTTTTATGCAAAAGGATTTAACACAAGGAAGCGTAGGTAAAAATCTGATTTGGTTCTCTCTACCCTTCTTATTATCATATTTTTTACAGACATTTTATGGTTTAGCCGATTTATTTATTATTGGTCAATTTAATGGTGCCGAAGTAACAACTGCGGTTTCAGTAGGCAGCCAGCTGATGCATATGGTTACTGTCATTATAGTTGGTCTTGCAGCAGGAACTACAGTAATGATTGGCCGTTCAGTTGGGGCTAAAAAAACTGATGAAACTGCAAAAAGTATTGTAAATTCTACAATATTTTTTCTAATATTTTCTTTGATTTTATGCTTTTTATTGATTTTATTGATAAATCCTATTCTGTCAGTTTTATCAGTTCCAAAAGAATCTTGGGAACAAACTCGCCTTTATCTTTTAATTTGTTTTGCAGGCATTCCAGCAATCACAGCATACAATGTTATTGCTTCAATTTTCCGCGGACTTGGAGATTCAAAAAGTCCAATGTATTTTGTAATTGTAGCTTGTATCATCAACATTATTGTGGATTATGTTTTGATTGGCATTTTTGACATGAAATCCATGGGGGCTGCTATTGGTACTGTATTATCACAGGCAATAAGTGTTGTTATTTCCTTATTATATATAAAAAAACGTGGACTTGGTGTACAACTTTCCAAAACTGATTTTAAAATGGACAAGAAAACTATTAGAGCAATTCTTGGTGTTGGATTTCCTATTGCAGTTCAGGATGGTTTTATTCAGATTTCATTTCTTGTAATTACAGCTATTGCCAATAGCCGTGGTGTTGCCATTGCAGCTGCAGTTGGAGTTGTAGAAAAAATTATTGGAATTATGTTTCTTATTCCTTCCAGCATGCTTTCTGCAGTTTCTGCCATCGCTTCCCAAAATGCCGGCACCGCCCTTCACTCACGAGCAAAGAAAACCTTGTATTATGGCATGCTCATTACAACTGTTGTGGGGCTTATATTCTCTGTTGCAACCCAGTTTTGTTCAGAATGGCTGGTAGGTTTATTTACAAAAGACAGTGATGTAATAGTTTATGGTGGCCAATACCTGCGTTCTTATGTATTTGACTGCATTTTTGCAGGTTTCCAGTTCTGCTTCAGCGGATTTTTCACTGCGTATAGAAAGTCTATTCTGTCTTTTATTCACAATGTTATTTCGGTTTTCACTACCCGCATTCCACTGTGCTATCTTGCCACAATCAAATATCCGGAAAATCTATTTCCAATGGGTATGGCAGCACCACTAGGTTCCCTGCTTTCGACAATTATTTGTCTGATTTTCTTTGTGATATTTTTCAGAAAGATGAAAGAAGATAAGATTTAGAGATATTTTTACACTTTTCGAAAGCAGACAAGCGAGTTATTAATTCTTCAAGCATCCAATAGGAACAACATAAACACCATCTTTCCTTCTGTAGGCAAAGTTTCCTGTTCCTGTTAAAACCATAAGAAATGAAGGTGCTTTCATCTTATCTGTATCAATCTTGCTGCTAAAAGTCTTTAAGTTTTCAGCACCTTCTTCTATCAATTTATCTCCACCTAGCTTAATTTCAATTAAACCAAACGAACCATTTCTTAAATGTACGACAGCATCACATTCAAGGCCGGATTTATCTCTGTAGTGATATACTTCTCCATCAATGCTTTCTGCATAAACTCGCAAATCTCGAACACACATTGTTTCAAAGAATAAGCCCATAGTATTTAAATCTTTTATAAGATCTTCTGGTCCTAACCCCAGACTGGCCGTAGCAATGGAAGAATCTATAAAATATCTGGTATCGGATGTTCTGATTGCAGTCTTTGATCGAAGATTCGGATTCCAGGCTGGCATATCTTCAATTACAAATATTTTCCTTAATGCATTTGTATAAGCATAAACAGTGTCATCTGTAATAAGTTCAGAATCATTTGCAGCAATATCATCCCTGATAACTGTATATGCAGTCTGGGCACCCTGACTTCTAGCATAAGATTTCATCAATCGCTTTGCTCTTTCAGGATCTCTTTTTACATCATCAACTCTGGAAATATCTATATTCACAATTGCATTGTAATAATCAAAAGCCTGGTCCAGAGCTACATCTTTATCCATATCAACAGCTTCTGGCCACCCTCCTCTACAAATCAAAAATGCAAGATCATCAATATTCAATTTATTTGTAGCACTAAGCTGTTCAGGCTGGTTAAACATTTCTTTTAGACTAACCTCGCCTGTTGATTCGCCTGATTCATATAAAGACATTGGTCTCATTTTTATCCAAGCAAAACGACCTGTTCCTGTATGAAAAATCTCATCTGTTTTAGGAGGAACTGCAGATCCTGTAAGGATAAAATGACCATAATTTTCTCTATGATCAACTTCAAATCTGACTGCATCCCAAAGCTTTGGGGCAATCTGCCATTCATCAATAAGACGAGGAGTTTCTCCCTCCAGCAATTTTGATGGATTTATATCTGCCATCATAAGGTTTGAAGAAACATCTTCCGGTTTAGACATATATAAAATGCTTTTAGAAAACTGTTCTGCAGTTGTAGTTTTACCACACCACTTAGGCCCCTCTATAAGAAGAGCTCCTTTCCCTCTGAGTTTTCTTTCAACTAAAGCATCTGTAATTCTTGGCTTATATTTTCTCATAATTATTATTATACATTACATTCGGGGATTTGGCAAAATATTATTTGTGATTTTGTCTATTTTTTACTTGGGAACTTGGCGTTTTTATAATCGGTATATTGAATATAACAAAATATTCATTAAATTAATTCGATATTTCATGTTACTTTTTACTCTCACTTTTTAATTTTTAAAATCCCCAATATTCTTTAATCTCCTTGTTCCAAAAAAACGTTTTTAATATTTCATCTTCATTTTCTAAAACTTCATATTTAGTAATCGTGTGTATTCCAAATTCTTCATTTTCCTCCGAACCTATTTTTTCACAAGACACAATTCCAGATGAAGAAACGGTGTCATAAAGTGTATATTGCTCCTTTTGTATTATTTGATTATTCATATAAATATTCTTCCTTCGAAATCCTTATAATTTTCCCTTTAACAGCTTCTAGATTTGGGAAAATATATTGATAGAATAATGGATTCTTACAAAGAAAATCATGATTTATATAATTTTCTGTGACATATCCTTCTACGATTGCGAAATTTACATTTTTTATACATTCATTCTCATCACAATCTGTAAGTCCATATTCTAGAAGTTGGGTTATACTATTGTAAGATAAATTAACTTTTCCTTTCTTATTACCAGATGATTTTTCACATCCAAGAAAAAATAACGACACCAAAACAATAAAGTATATACTATTCTTTTTATTTCTTATCATTTTAATTTCCCTTATTAAGTTTATTTTTTTGTAATGGATAAATCCAACCGAGGTAGTATTCTTGTTGACCAGGATTATAAACTTGATATGGATTATTAACAATTATTCAGACCAGTTATTATAACCACCATAGTCGTTGCTGCCTCCGCCATTCAGCATTCTGCTTTCTTCCTCCGTTAATTATAAATACTGATATTCAAAGCTTTCATTTATATTTAAATTTTTAATCTGATTTTCCTATCTAAAATCCCAGTGATTTATCAAACAAAATATTTAAGAATTCTTCTTGGGATAAGTTTTTGTGATATACAATTGTTCCATCTGGATCTGGATATTCAGCTCCACTCTCTTCATCAAAAGAAAAATGACTTTCTATATTGCAGTTATAATCTGCTATCTGATAACTGTCATCCTTAAGAGTAAAGAAAACTTCAATGTAACCAAAACCTGCCGCTTTTTGTCCATAAGGTTCAATTGGCAAATCCTCTAACACTGGAACCTGCAATGGGATTCTATATACAACACCATCTAAAACATATTCGAAATATAATTCTTTTGCAGAAACTATTTTCAAAAAGAGTTCTTTGTCGATGAATAATACTGATTTTACAGAACCATAATCATAAGGTTTACTCCTATTTGTAGAAATTAATTTTGTTTTTATGTATGGAAACAATAACAATTCTTCTTGATCATAAACTAATTTGTAAGTTTGCAAACATTCATTCAGTTTCGATTTTTGAATATATTCAGTATCAAGTATCTGAATACAAATTCCAATCGAATTAAGTAAGAAGTTTCTATTTTTGATAATATACTTTGACATTTTATCGCCATATAATGCACCTTTTCCTGACCCTTCAAAACCTATAAACCTTTCATGACAAGAAAAATCGTAATCGAAAAAATCAAAATCGATTATATTTTCTTTTAAAGAATTATGATTTTTCCATGTTTCGTATTTTTCAGGAATATCAGAATAAGGAGAATATGAATGTGCTATAAGTTCTACATTACATAATATAATGATAAATAAATGTAAAAAATTGTTTTTCATTGACCAATGTTCTCCTTGTTCCAATATTCAAAGTTTGATTTTGATGGAATCCACCTATATTCAAGACGACTATCCAAAAAACTATATATTTCTTGTATTTCTCGAAGAATGAAACTTGATGTTAGGATTTTTATTAGACTGGATTTATAAGGTTTTAAAAGTGCAAAGTATTTTATTAGAACATTTTTTCATCATTTGTCTTTTCAAAATTAAGGCCAGGCGAAGTTACAAAGAAAATCCCCGACCATAATTCAAGAAAATCAGTAACCGTTAACCTTGTGTTTCCTAAGGCCGGATCACAAAAATATAGCATTGCAACACAACAAACACCGCAATCGGTTTCATCATGCTGAAAAACAGGTTTGATTGACATTTTTTACTCTCTCACTTTTTAGTATATGTAAAAATTATAGGATGGGTTTAGATTTTTAGTCAAGGGGCAGTTATAATGTTTGTGAAATAAAAATGAAAAATGATTTCTAAAAT
>SAMEA3663085__coassemble_93_pt1 | contig 47349 bp, 44 predicted proteins | sample SAMEA3663085__metabat2_low_PE_011 | metagenome-assembled genome bin SAMEA3663085 (sample SAMEA3663085) | pig gut metagenome | biome: pig gut; feature: pig-associated habitat; material: faeces | place: France | collected 2012
TAAGTTCTTCGTCATTATCATTACACCAAACCATTGCTTTTGCATCTGGATTTTTTTCAGCAAGATAATCAACAACATCATAACCAAAGTTAAAGTTCTCTGGGATTTTATATTTGAAATTTGCAAAAAAGTCTTCGTAATCTTTAAATTCTGTTCTTTCCAAAAATTGTTCTAGCATATTTTATCCTTAATTTTTCATTTTTAACTCATCATTTTTAATTTAAATGATGATTGCAAGGAATTTTGCAGGCTTTTCTAAAGCTCTCATTCCATGCTGTTTAGTTCCATCAAAGTAGATACTGTCACCTTCTTCCAAAATCATTGATTTTCCATCAACAATAATTTCCATTTTACCCTCAATCATGTATTCAAATTCATGACCAGGATGGGAATTAAAATGAATTTCTGCATTTGGTTCAAATGGAACTGTAACAATAAATGGATCAGATTTTCTGTTAATAAAACCACTTGCAAGTGCTTCATATTTATAATCACTGCGGCGTTCAACAGAAAGTCCCTTCCCCTTCTTTGTAAGACAATAAGAATGCATATGAGGTTCCTGACCAGAAATTAAAGTGCCAAGATCCATTTTATATTCTTTTGCCATTGACTGAAGTACACCTACAGGAATATCAATATTTCCAGATTCATAAGCCTTATACTGATCAATTGTAATACCACAAACCTTAGCTGCTTCTTCTAAAGAAACATCCATAATTTCTCTTAATCCAATAAGACGATCTGCAACAGCCTTAATTTCATCATTCATAAAAAACCTCCTTTGTTTTCTTATAAAAATCTTTTAAGATTAATCATCTATCTTTAATACTTCCCGTCGATATTTAGTACCAATTTCTGTAAGCTTAAATTTCTGAATTTTTCCACTACCTGTTAATGGGAATTCATCAACAAACATAACAAGCTGTGGCCACTTAAATTTAGCAAGCTTATCACGACAGAATTCAATAACATCCTGTTCAGTAAGAGTTTTACCTTCGTGAAGAATGATGAAAGCACCTGTAATTTCACCATATCTCTTACTCTTAACTGCAGCTACCTGAATATCTCTGATTTCTGGCATTGCAGAAAGGAACTCTTCAATTTCCCGAGGATAAATATTTTCACCACCACGAATAATCATATCTTTAATACGACCTGTAATGCGGTAGTTTCCATCTTCGCCTTTAACACCCAGGTCACCAGAATGCAAGAAACCGTTTTCATCAATAATTTCTTCAGTTTCTTTAGGCATTTTGTAATAACCTTTCATAATGTTATAACCACGACAACACATTTCACCCTGAACTCCAACTGGACATTCTTCGTTAGTTTCAGGATCAAGGACTTTTACTTCAATATCAGGAAGCTCGCGGCCTACAGTTGTAGCTTTTACTTCCAAAGTATCATCCCAGTGAGACTGAGTCATACCAGGTGAAGTTTCTGTAAGTCCATAAACAGAAGTAATTTCTTTCATGTTCATCTTTTCCATAACCTGTTTCATTAATTCAACAGGACACAGAGAACCAGCCATAATACCTGTTCTTAAAGAAGACATATCGAACATGCTGAACATAGGGTGATTCAATTCTGCAATATACATTGTTGGAACACCATAAATAGCAGTACATTTTTCTTTGTGGATAGAAGCAAGTGCAAGAAGTGGGTCAAAGCTTTCAAGCAAAACGTGAGTAGCACCGTGAGACAAAACGGCCATAACTCCAAGTACAATACCAAAACAATGGAATAAAGGAACAGGAAGACATACCCGTTCTTTGTTTGTATAACGCATACATTCACCAATAGAATAACCATTGTTAATAATATTACGGCTTGTAAGCATTACCCCTTTTGGGAATCCTGTTGTACCAGAAGTATACTGCATATTTACAACATCATTCTGAGTAACAGATTTTTCAATATCATGAATAATTTTAATATCAACATGCTGACCAAGAAGAAGTAATTCTGGAGTTGAATAAAGACCTTTATATTTTTCAGGTCCCATGAATACTACATTACGAAGACAAGGGAATAATTTAGATTTTAAACAGCCTCTTTCGTATTCATCAAGTTCAGGAACCAGTTCCTTAATCATAGAAACATAGTTAGAATCTTTTACACCATCAGTTAGACATAAAGTTGTAAGATCAGATTGTTTTACAAGGTATTCCAATTCATGAAGTTTATATGATGTATTTACTGTTACAGCAACTGCACCTAAACGAGCACATGCAAACATATATGTGAGCCAGTCAGGAACATTAGTTGCCCAGATACCAACATGGTCCCCCTTTCTTACACCAATAGCATAAAGTCCACAAGCCATGTCATCTACACGTTTGTCAAACTGAGTGTAAGTAAATCTTAAATCTCTATCAGAATATACCATGAATTCATTATCAGGATATTCAGCTGTCTTTTGTCTTAATAATGCACTTAAAGTTAATTCTATCATGAATATAAAATAACATAATCAAGAGACAAATTCAATAGATTTTTTAATAATTATTAAACTTTTTTAGTATTCTTAAAGTTTAGATAACAGGCAAAGAAAAACTTTACGGAGCAGTAAAAGCAAAAGCAATGGAAATTACACATTCATAATATTAAGTAAAAAAAAATAATACTTTTGTAAAAATCAATATCTATATGTGAAAACCAATAAATTTTTCTACTTTATGTCAATTCAATAATTCTTTATAATACTGAATATGAAAACAAAAGAAAAAGTATTACAAATATTACAGGAAAATATAAATCAGGCTGTTTCAGGTGAAAAACTTGCTGCAGCCTGTGATGTAAGCCGAGCCGCAATCTGGAAAGCAGTAACAGCACTACGAGATACAGGATATGAAATCAACGGAACAACAAATGGCGGATATATTTTTACTGGAAATGAAGATATTTTTTCTAAAGAAGATTTCTGTAAATATTTAAAAGAAGCTTACCCTAATTTAAAAAGTGATGTTGAAGCCTTTGAAGTCATTGATTCTACAAATACTTATGCAAAAAAACTCATTTCTCAGGCAGGTACATTAAAAACTCCTGAGGGTCAACTTACAGATGCTGGATTAAAACTTCAAAATAAAATTATTGTTGCTGAAAGTCAGACTGCCGGAAAAGGCCGTCTTGGAAGAACTTTTGTTTCTCCAGCAAAAACCGGCATTTATATTTCCATGATTATTATTCCAGAAAAACCAATTACAGATCCAGCCCTCCTTACTACAAGTGCGGCAGTTGCAGTCTGCAGAGTATTAAATAAACTTTATAACATAAATCCTCAAATAAAATGGATAAATGATATTTTTGCCAATGGAAAAAAACTTTGCGGCATTCTTACAGAAGGTTTTACAAATTTCGAAACCAGAACAATCGATTCTGCTGTTATAGGTATTGGAATAAATGTAAAAGAAAATCCAGATTTACCAGAGGATGTAAAAGCCATTGCAACTTCAATTCAGACGCTGGGTATAGAAAAAATCAATCGCTGCCAGCTTGCCGCAATGATTGGTGGTGACACATTATCCATTCTTCAAGAAGATTCACAAAAAGTTATGAAGGAATACAAAGCCCTTTCCTTTCTTATTGGAAAAAAAGTAACAGTATTTCCAGTTATAGGAGATCAGAATTCTTCCTATACAGCAGAAGTCCTGGACATAGATGAAAATGCAAATCTTATTGTAAAAGATAACCAGGGTGAACTTAAAAAATTATATTCTGGTGAAGTAAGTCTAAAATCAAACAGTGTAACCTAGGTTTAAATTAAAGAAAAATAACAAACAAACAAACTACCCACAGCGTCTTAGAGTAAAAGTACTACCGCTACAACGTGCCTACGAAGCTGCTCGCTGAAGCTGTTTGGAAGTTATCCATCTCGCTGCGCTCGTCAGCTTCAGAGGCACTTCGTAGTCCCGTTTTCGCTCTCGTACTTTTACTCTAAGACTTCCCTGGTATTTTGATTTTTCTTTATTCAAACCATGGGGCCCGAAAGGGCGGGAACTATAAGTAAAAAACATTGCTTTGTGAAAGTTTCAATCGTTTATGGCCGTAAATGATTGATTTTTTTTTAGAAGGTGGGGATGTGTTTTATAAATTCAGCCCCTTCCGGGGCAATGGTTTGAATAAAGAAAAACATCCTACAGACATGAAAAAATCATGCATGAAAATACGGGAAGGCAGAAAGAGGATGGCAAAAACACTTGTAGGGCGGAACATAGTTTCCTTGCCGACCTACACGTGTAGCTCCTTATGGAGCGGTTTTGACATCATCTTTCTAACTGGTAGTATTTTCATCGTGAAAGTTGCAATCTGTCTGTATGTGATTTTTTCTTTAATTTAAAACATTTTCACTTCTTATACTCACCGCCCTTGCTGTGTTCCAGGCTTTTTTCATGCCAACACTAAAAAGCACTGGCATAAGTTTTAAAAACATTGTTACACCACTTTTTCCTTTTCTGGCAAACCAGGCTTTTTTAAGCTGATTCCATATCTGCCATACCATTGGAATAAAATTTAAAAATAATGCTACAGCATTGGCCACAGTACATCTCTTTTTTAAATGCAATATCTTTCTAATACTAAGTTCAATTTCTTCCAGACCTTGTCTTATCTGCAAGTTTGTAGAAGTTTTAAAAAAGATTGATGTACTTTGCAAAATACAAAACAGCTTTACAAGCATTATCAAAGTTTCATTTTTGGGAAGTGATTTTATTATTTCCAGAGGATTTTTTATCCCAATTAAAATGCTTTTATATAATTGTTCAAATCCATTTGAAAATATAAAAATCAACAGATTCATTATTAAAAGTAAAAAGCCATAATAAATAACAGGTTTTAAATCTGCTGTCTGCTGCTTTAATGAGAATTTAAGGGTAAAACAAATTATAAATTGAATTACAATCAAGAAAATACAATATTGAATTGGCAGATTAAAAAAAAGAATATTTATAAAAGGAATAAATAGTATTTTTATCCAGGCTGGACATTTATGAATAAGAGAATCACCTTTTATATAAGAAAAAGCTATATTTTGATCCATAAATTTACCAGACTAAATCTTCCAGTTTATTATAAGCCGTAAGAGGATTTTTTATATTCCATTGTTCAAGATTTTCCTTTAATCCTTCTTCTGGAGTTCCATCAAAAACTTTTTCACCACGGAATAAAACTATAAATTTATCAGCAAGACCAAGACATTTTTCAATTTCGTGTGTTAAAAGAATGATTGTTTTCCCTGATTTTTTTAATTCCTTTAATAAAGCATTAACCTGCTTTACGCCAGAATAATCTAGATTTGCATAAGGTTCATCAAGAATAAGAATTGGCAGGTCCATGGCAATCATACATGCCACAGCAAGTCGTCGTTTTTCTCCACCAGAAAGGAATCTAGCTGGAAAATCTTTTTTTTCTGTAAGTCCTGTAATTTCCAATGCTTTATTTGCAGCTTCAATTACATCAGCCTTTTTCCAACCTAGATTTTTTGGTCCAAAGCACACATCTTCAAAAGGAGTTTCTCCCAAAATCTGAGTTTCTGCTTCCTGGAAAACTAATCCGCACTGGGCAAAGGTTTCAATGTCACCCGATGAACAATCCTCTAAGCCAGCAATAATTGACATTAAAACACTTTTCCCAGAACCATTTTCACCACCAATAACTGTAAAAGAATTTTCTTCAAATTCCATTGAAACGGATTTTAAAGCCTTCTTTTCTCCATCAGCAGTAAAAAAGGATTTACACAAATTATTTATTTTCAGCTTTTGTTTCTGATTTTTCATTGTATATATATTGTGCCAAAATTGGTCTGATTTTCAAGGCTACAGGAACTGCAATCACAATTTTTAACAAATCTCCTGGAATGTAAGGAATAACACAAGCACCCATTGTATAAGCTAAAGCTGATTTTTCTACTGGAACTTTTCCTGCAGCAGTTGCCCATTTTGCAAAGTGAATTACACCAGGAATATAAAGAATAACCATACCGGCTACAATTGCAAGACTAACCTTTAAAACTGTTTTCCAGTTAAATTTTTTTTCTGTAACAGAAGGTCTTCCTGCAATAAATCCTGCTACCATAGCACCTATTAAATAACCAGGCAAAAATCCACCGGTAGGTCCCATCCAAACTGCAACACCACTTGTTCCGCCAGAATAAACAGGTAAACCAATCAATCCTGCAATAAGAAATAAAGCAGTTGGAGCTCCGCCAAAAATGCCACCAATAATTGCCCCTGTTAAAATACAAAGAACATTCTGTAAAACAATTGGAATAACACCAATTGGAATTTTAATAAAGCAGCCAACACAAACAATTGCCCCAAACAATGCAATAAATGAAGTTAGATAAATGTTTTTGTTTTTCATGTTTGAGAATATAACATAATAATTTTTAATTGTAAACCTTATAATTAATCTATTTAGTTTACAATTAATATTTTTTTTTCCGAAAATTATATTTTTTATATTTTATTTTTCAAAAAATATAGCATAAGAAATATCATCTATGGTATTATACAATCAAATGTTTACGACTTTATTATTATCAGTGATAATCTTCTCTATTGTTTTTATTATTTTATCTGTTTTTAATTTATGGCCTATTCCCCTTTCATATTCTATTTGTATTGCTGTTTTTATTGATGTTACAACAATACTTCAATTTTTAGTTTATAAATATAGTAAACATAAAAATCAAAAATCTCTTACAGATATGATTTCTCAAAGAGATAAAGTAATTGGTGAATTAAAAGAAAATCAATTCTATCTTATGGAATTTGTTGCTCAAATTTTAGGCAGTCATGATTTATTTACAGGTCGCCATGTTATTCACACAAAAACTTATGTAGGATTAATTGCTTTAAAACTACGTGAATTAGGTTACTATAAAGACGAATTAACTGATGAAACAATTAAAAATATGAAAGCCGCTGCTTTTCTTCATGATATTGGTAAAATTCATATTCCAGAAGGTTTATTAAATAAAAATGGACGATTTAATAAAACAGAATTTGAATTAATGCGCTGCCATCCAGAAGAAGGTGCAAAACTTATAGACTTTTTACCTTTAGTTGATAACGGAAATTTTAATAAAATTGCCGAAGAAATGACATTGTGTCATCACGAAAAATGGGACGGTACTGGATATCCATATCATCTTAAAGGAACTGAAATTCCTTTATCAGCTAGAATTATGGCAGCAGCAGATGTTTTGGATGCTTTACTTAGTCAAAGACTTTATAAATCTCCAATGCCAATTTCCGATGCAATTGAAACTTTTAAACAATCCTCTAATACTCATTTTGAACCTTGTATTGTAGAAGCTGTAGTTGCTTTACAACAAGAAATTGACGAAACAGATCGCACTTTTAAAGAAGTTGAAGCTGCTACAAATGAAGAAGAACTTGCCTGGTGGAATAATTATCATCAGATGATGACTCATCAAAATGAATAGTGTTTTGGTTTTTCTTTAATATATTTAAACTCTTGAATTAATACTAAAAACCTGCTATTATAATAATATGAATTTCAGCAAATTAACTTGCGTAAAGTTTATTAACTTTGTCTTTTATTTTTTTAACTTTTTCTCAAATATGTCTAAGTGCAGATAAAGACAAAACTTTACTTTAGTTAAGTATCAAAAACGGTTCTAGTCTTTATCTGACAGAGCCGTTTTTTTTTTTGCATAAAAAGATTTTATTGGAGTTCTTATGAGTGATACTTTAAACATTGCATACTGCGGAATTGAAGGAGCATGGGCAAACATTGCAGCAAAAAGAGTTTTCCCAAATGGAAAAATGAATGCTTATTCCAGTTTTCAGCAGGCATACGATTCTGTAGAAAATGGAAACTGTGATTATGCAGTTCTACCAGTAGAAAATAGTTATGCCGGTGATGTAGGACAGGTTTTTGATTTAATGCATAACGGTAATCTTGTTATAAATAATACTTATAATCTTCATATTTCTCAGGCATTACTTGGAATAAAAGGTTCTAAAGTTGAGGACATAAAGTCTGTAATTAGTCATCAGCAGGCTATTGATCAGTGTATTGAATTTATTCAAAATCACAAAATGATTGCCCTCCCTTCTTCAAACACGGCGATTGCCGCAAAAAAAGTTGCAGACGCTAAGGACAAGTCTTTAGGTGCAATTGCCAGTGAAGAATCTGCCGCATTATATGGACTGGAAGTTCTTGCAAAAAGCATAAATATAAATCAGGAAAACTGTACCCGCTTTGCAATTTTTACAAAAAAATATGAGATTCCAGCTAAAACAGAAGACAGAGTTTCAATTCTTATGTTCTCTGTAAAAAATCTTCCTGGAGCTTTGGCAAAAGCAGTGAAAATTATTGGTGATGAAGGTTTTAATCTTTTAAATATTAAAAGTCGTCCTGTAAAAAATATTCCCTGGAAATATTATTTCTACGTTGAAGTTGAAGGAAGTCTTTTAGATGATAATGGTAAAAAGCTGCTTAAAAGCTTAAGTCAAGTTTGTGAAGATGAAAAAATAGTTGGTACTTACAAAAAAGCATAAGGGCTTACCAGGAGAATAGTATGGAATACGGATTAATTGGTGAAAAATTAGGTCACAGTTTTTCAAAAGACATTCATAATTTAATTGGAAACTATGATTACATTCTTAAAGAAATCCCAAAAGATGAACTTACTGCTTTTATGACAAAAAAGGATTTTAAAGGCATAAATGTAACTATTCCTTATAAACAGGATGTAATTCCATTTCTTGATTATATCGATCCAAAAGCAGAAGAAATTGGTGCTGTAAACACAATCGTAAATAAAAATGGGAAATTATACGGTTACAACACAGATTTTTTTGGTCTTAAAAATCTTATTCTTGCAAATAATATTGAACTTAAAGATAAAAAAGTTTTGATTTTAGGAACTGGTGGCACTAGTAAAACAGCATTAGCGGTTGCCAGGGATTTAGGTGCAAAAGAAATTTATAAAGTCAGCCGTACAAAGTCAGAAACAACAATCAGTTATGAAGAAGCTTGTGAAAAACATTGTGATGCGGAAGTTATTTTGAACACTACTCCAGTAGGAATGTTTCCAAATAATGAGGCTTCTCCCATAGACATTTCTGCTTTTAAAAATTTACAGGGTGCAGTTGATGTAATTTATAATCCTTTAAGAACAAATTTTATTCTTTCTGCAAAAAACAAAGCTATTAAAGCCAGTGGCGGACTATATATGCTGGTTATTCAGGCAGTTGTAGCAAGTGAATTTTTCTTTGATACAAAATATCCTGAAAGTCTTGGTAACTCAATTTTCAAAAAAATTCTTTCATCAAAAGAAAACATTGTTTTTGCAGGAATGCCAGGCTGTGGAAAATCAACAATTGGTGCAGAAATTGCAAAAGCATTAAATAGAGAATTCATTGACTCCGATGCATATATCTGGCAAACCACAGGCTTAAAACCAGATCAGATAATCAGAGAAAAAGGAGTTGATGCTTTCCGTGACATTGAAGCTGAATGCATAAAAGAAATCAGCAGTAAACAAAATTGTGTTATTTCTACAGGCGGCGGTGCAATTTTACGAGAAAAAAATGTAAAATTCTTAAAACAAAATGGAATTATCATCTTTATTGACAGAAAAATTGAAAACATTAAGCCAACTGATGACAGACCTCTTTCTAATAATCAGGAAAAGCTTAAAACACTTTACAAAGAAAGATATCCAATTTATAAGGCTTGTGCAGATTTTACAGTGGAAAACAATAAAGATATAAATTCCGTTAAAAATGAAATCCTTAAAATTTGGGAAAACAAATAAAGGAAGGTAAAAAAATGATTATAACAAAATCTAGTGCCCATGGCAGTTGTTATGCTCCTCCATCAAAAAGCATGTCTCATAGATATTTGATTGCAGCTGCATTATCTAATCAAAAATCTACTGTAAAGAATATTGCTTACTCACAAGACATAAAAGCAACCTTGCAGTGTTTAAGTGCAATGGGAATTGATTTTAATGTTAATAAAGATTCCATTGATTTTTCTGGAAACAAAAAATCTATAGATGCCAATGAAATTATTTTCGATTGCAATGAAAGTGGAAGTACACTTCGCTTTTTTATTCCAATTGCACTTACATTAAATAAAAAAGCAAAATTTCTTGGAAGTGAAACTCTAATTCATCGTCCAATGACTGTTTACGAAGATATCTGTAAACAGCAAAATATTTCTTTTGGAATTGAAGGAAATTCTATTAAAACTGATGGAAGTCTTAAAGCAGATACATTCATCATTCCTGGAAACATCAGCAGCCAATTTATTACAGGTTTGCTATTTGCCCTTCCACTTTTAGACGGGGATTCAATTCTAAAAATTACAAACAAATTTGAAAGTCGTTCCTATGTGGAAATGACTCTTATGGTTCTAAAGGAATTTGGAATTACTATAAAATGGTTAAATAAAAAAACTTTGTTTATTAAAGGAAACCAAAAATATAATTCTACAGAATCAACAGTAGAAGGCGATTATTCAAACAGTGCCTTTTTTGAAGCTTTTAATACTTTGGATGGAAATGTAAAAATTGAAGGATTAAGAGAAGACAGTCTTCAAGGTGATAAAGTTTATATAGATTATTACAAATCTTTGTGCAAAAAAAAGGCTCATCTTGATATTTCCAACTGTCCTGATTTAGGTCCTATTCTTTTTGTTGTTGCAGCCCTTCACCAGGGTGGAATTTTCAAGGGTACAAAACGATTACAAATAAAGGAAAGCAATCGTGGTGCAGTAATGCAAGAAGAGCTTGCAAAATTTGGTGTTGATATGAAAGTTTATAATAACAAGATTATCATCAACAAAAGTGAAATTCATAAACCTGATATAGCTCTTGACGGTCACAATGATCACAGAATCGTAATGTCACTGGTAACTATGCTCAGTCAAACTGGCGGCAGAATTGAAGGAATTCAAGCTGTTAGAAAAAGTTTGCCTGATTATTTTATAAGAATTAAAAAGCTAGGAATCCAATTCGAAGTAGAAAACGAAGAGGAATCAAAACTTTTGGAGGAACAAAAATGAATATGGTATTTGAAAGAAAATTAACAATACCAGCAGAAGTAAAGGAAATGCATCCTTTAACAAAAGAAGTGGTAAATACTGTAGAAACAAAAAGACAGGAAATTAAAAATGTTTTTGCAGGAAAAGATAACCGTCTTCTTTTAATTATTGGTCCTTGTTCTGCAGATAAGGAAGAAAGTGTTTTAGATTACATTAATCGTCTTAAACCTGTACAGGAAAAAGTAAAAGATAAAATTTTAATTTGTCCTCGTATTTACACAAATAAACCTCGTACTACAGGCGAAGGTTATAAAGGAATGGTACATCAACCAGATCCAACAGGAAAATCTGATATGTTCAAAGGAATTCTTGCAACACGCCAGATTCATATGAAAGCAGTTGAAGAAACAGGGTTTGCTTGTGCCGATGAAATGCTTTATCCAGAAAACTACCGTTATCTTGATGATTTATTAGGTTATGTTGCTGTTGGAGCCCGCTCTGTAGAAGATCAGCAGCACAGACTTACAGCCAGTGGAATTGAAGTTCCTGTAGGAATGAAAAATCCAACTAGTGGTGATTTTACAGTTATGATGAATGCAATTCTTGCAGCTCAAAAACCCCATACTTTTATTTACAGAGGATGGGAAGTACATTCTGCAGGAAATCCTTATGCCCATGCAATTTTACGTGGAAGTACAAGTAAACACGGAAACAATGTTCCCAACTATCATTACGAAGATTTAGTACGTCTTTGCAATGAATACGAAAAAAGAGATTTGCAGAATCCTGCAGTTATTGTTGATACAAACCACTCTAACTCAAATAAAAATCCATTTGAACAGTACCGCATTGTTATGGATGTTTTACATTCTTGCAAACACGATGAAAGAATCAAAAAACTGGTAAAAGGTTTTATGATTGAAAGCTACATTGAAGATGGCTGCCAGAAACCTGGTGAAGGTTGTTATGGAAAATCAATTACTGACCCATGTTTAGGCTGGGAAAAAACAGAAAAATTGATTTACGATATTGGGGAAAACTGGAAGTAATCTTTATTAATTTTCCAAAGATTTGCACAGCTCAATAATGAAAGGATTCCTGCAAATAAATCTTCACTTTCCAAATCATTTTCATTATTTTTATAATATGGCAGAGAAAGACATAACAGAAAAGAATCTCGAAGCACTGAACGACGTGTTTGCCGACATAGTGAACGTACTTCTGTTCAAAGGCGAAAGGCTTGTACAGGAAGACGAGCTCGAAGCCGACACAACAAAAAGCATGTTCAAGGCGGACGGAAAGATTCACGAGCAGGAGCGCGACGTGTCAAAATTCTGGAAAAATGGCGAAATTCGCATCTCAATTCTCGGAATCGAAAATCAGACAGTACAGGATGCCGATATGCCGCTCCGTGTAATCAGCTATGATGGAGCGAGCTATAAACAGCAGCTTCTGGATAAAGATGATAAGAATAAGAAGCCGAAGAAACGCTATCCAGTTGCAACGCTTGTATTATATTTCGGAACAGATGAAAAATGGTCTAAGGCAAAAAGGCTTTATGACTGCTTCGAAATCCCGGAAAAGTTGAAGCCGTTTGTCAACGACTATAAAATCAACGTTTTCAATATTGCATTTCTGAGCCCTAAAACAATTGCAATGTTCAAAAGCGATTTCAAGATTATAGCCGAATATTTCCGTACTAAACGACTCCATCAGAAATATAAAGGCTCAAAAGAAAAGCTGCAGCACGCGAACGAAACATTAAAAATGTTTTCAGCATTAACAGGTGACGATTCTTTTGAAAAGGTGTATAATGAAGGTAACTTTAATGCAGGAGGTGTTACTATGTGCGATGTTGTTGAAAGAATCAGAAATGACGGAATAACTGAAGGGTTAAACAGAGGCATTCTTGAAGGCAAGGCAGATGTAATCAGAAAAATGCTTGACGCGAAAGCCCTTACCGCTGAACAAATTGCGGACATATTAAAGCTTCCTGTAGCCGAAGTCCAGAAAATCGCCCGCAAAGTGTCGGTAATGGGCTAAGTATTCAAAAAAACTCCCTATTGACAATATACCATATTTAAAACAAAAAAACCACGGATTATATTGCATATCCATGGTTATTAATCAAAAAAAATTGCATTCTTTAAATGCCCGCGTCTGCAACGTAGTGAAGACGCTCGCCGAACCATAAATTCGGTGACGCCTCTAATATGCCAAGAACGGTTCGGCAGCATTACGCCGGAGTATAAATTACAGCAAGAATCTTAGCTTTTTCACTTCCGTGACTGTGGAGGTGGTGTGCTACGATTGATTCGTAATAGATTGAATCACCTGCTTTTAATTCATACTTATCTTTTCCATAAAGAATTTCAATTTCACCTTCAAGAACGTAAATAAATTCTTCACCTTCGTGTGTAGAAAGTTTAACTTCTTCTTCTGATTTTGGGAAAATATCGATTACAAATGGATCCATATGGCGACCAGCTTTGTTATGAGCCAATGTATAGAAATCCAAGTCAGAATTAACTGCATTTCCACGACCACTGAATCTTGTAACTTCTGTTTTTTCCTGAGCACGTGTTACAACTGGACCAAGATTTTCATCATCGTCCATGAATGTACCAAGTCTAACACTTAATACACGAGCAATTTTAATAAGAGGAGTTAGGCTTGGAACTAGAGAACCATTTTCAATACTTTCAATAAGTTCTACGCTTAAATTAGTTCTTTCAGAAACATCTTCTACAGATAATTTTCTTGTTTCACGAATTAATTTTACTTTTGCTCCAATCTTGTTCTTTTCACTCATTTTTTTTACCTCTTATTATTTTATTTCATAATCTCTATTAAATGCAGCTTCAATTGTTGCAATATTAATTGGATTGAATTTTTTATTTCTGGCAGAAATTGCTTCATCCAAAGCAAATTCAAAGGGTTTAACACCACTAATCATTCCAGGAATAACTTTTGCAAGACATCCTAAAACAACCATGTTTGCACCACGAGCATTGTTTGTTTCAGCTGCAATTTCGTTTGCAGGCAATGCCAATGTTCTAATATCTTTTCTTGAAGGTTCAATATCAATTAAAGATGAATTGTAAATCAACAATCCATTAGGCTTAAGCTGCTTTTCAAATTTTGTCATAGAAGGTTTATTCAAAGCAACAACTACATCTGGTTTTTCAATAACAGGAGAGGCAACTTCTTCATCAGAAACAATTACAGAACAGTTTGCAGTTCCTCCACGCATTTCAGCACCATAAGATGGAATGTGAGATACATATTTGTCTTCACTCATACCAGCCAAAGTAAGGATTTTACCAGCAAGGATTACCCCCTGACCACCAAATCCGGCAAAAATAATTTCAGTTGTCATTTTCAGTTTCTCCTTATTTTGCAGTTGATACTACACCAGCTTTTGGACATGCAGCTTCTGGAGCATTTCCAGCAGGAACATCACGGAAACAACCAAGTGGATAATATGGTTCCATTTCATTTTTAACCCAGTCAGCAGCAACTGTAGCACTTACACCCCAGTTTGTTGGACACATAGAAAGAATTTCTACAAAAGAATAACCTTTTCCTTCTTTCTGATATGTTAATGCCTTTTTAATAGCAGCCTTTGTCTGATTAATATGTTTAACATCATAAACTGCACAACGTTCAATATATTTAGGTTCAACCAAAGTATTAAGTAATTCACAGGCACGAATTGGATAACCAACATCCTCTGCTTTACGACCATTTGGAGTTGTTTTTGTAACCTGTCCTACCAATGTAGTTGGAGCCATCTGACCACCAGTCATACCATAAATTGCATTGTTTACGAAAATTACAGTAATGTTTTCACCACGGTTAGCTGCATGAATAGTTTCACCAGTACCAATAGCAAGCAGATCTCCATCACCCTGATAAGAAATTACAATCTTATCTTTATGAACACGTTTCATACCTGTAGCAACAGCTGGGGCACGACCATGAGCTGCTTCACAAGCATCAACATTAATATAGTTATAAGCATAAACTGCACAACCAACAGGAGCTACTAAAAGAACATCCTGCTGAATATTCAATTCATCAATTACCTGACAAATTAATTTATGGATAATTCCATGTCCACAACCACCACAATAGTGTGTTGCAACATCATTCATTGATTTTGGGAATTCATATTTTTTAGACATACTGCTTTACCTTCTCAATAATTGTGTCTACAGATGGAATAATTCCACCTGGTTCACCATAGAATTCAACATCACTAACCTTGTGACCAGAATACAATTTAACATCCTGAACCATCTGGCCCATAGACATTTCTACAGTAAGGATTTTTTTTGCATTTTTACATGCTGCTTCAAGTTCTTTCTGAGGGAAAGGCCATAAAGTAATTGGACGGAAAAGACCAGCTTTAATACCCTGATCTCTCAAAAGCTTGATTGCTTTTTTACAAACACGAGCAGCAGTACCATAAGCTGTTAAAACAACATCTGCATCATCACACATAAATGTTTCAGACATTGTTTCGTTATCCTGAATTTTCTGATAGTTTGCAAAAAGTGCTTTGTTATGAGCATTAAGTTCACCATCAATACCAGAAAGCTTTAAAGAATATACTTTGTTCTGTTTTCTATCAGGAGTTTTGCCAGTACATGCCCATGGTTTTTCAGGAAGTTCTTTTACAGCTTCTGGCAATACACAAGGTTCAGACATCTGACCAAGGTAACCATCACCAAGAATCATACACATAACACGATATTTATCTGCAATTTCAAAAGCTTTTACAGTATAGTCTGCCATTTCCTGAACAGTACCCGGTGCAATTACAACAACATGATAGTCACCATTTCCACCACCACGAGTAGCCTGGAAATAGTCTCCCTGAGCACCAGAAATGTTACCAAGACCAGGTCCTCCACGCATCATATTTACTACAACTGCTGGCAACTGAGCACCAGAAATATAAGAAATACCTTCCTGTTTCAAAGAAATTCCAGGAGATGATGATGATGTCATACAACGAGCACCAGAAGCACTAGCACCCATAACCATATTAATAGCAGCAATTTCAGATTCAGCCTGAAGGAATGTTCCACCAACTTCAGGAAGTCTTTTTGCCATATATGCAGGAATTTCGTTCTGTGGAGTAATTGGATATGCAAAATAGTATCGGCATCCAGCTCTTACAGCAGCTTCTCCAATTGCTTCATTACCTTTCATTAAAACTTTTTCAGCCATTACTAATCCTCAACTTCAATTTCAATAACACAATCAGGACACATAGTTGCACAAAATGAACAGCCAATACATGCACTCTGATTATTACAAACAGGGTAATTTACGCCCTGACCATTAGTCTCTTTAGACATTTCAAGAATGTTTTTTGGACAAACACGAATACATAATCCGCAGCCTTTACATCTTTCTACATTGATTAAAGGTTTTCCTTTAGCCATCTTATACCTCTTTTATTATATAATAGATTAAATTTATGAGATTGACAATACAGTTTGAGTAAATATTTTTAATATTATTAAAGTTTTTTATTATTTTTTAAAGAAAAAAACCGGCTCCTAAGAACCGGAATTATTTCTATTAATTTATTTTTGCTTGTGCCTTAAATACATATTCATCAGAAACGCTTTGTTCATAAACATAAGTTTTAATGTCTTTTATCTGATTAAGATTTCCAGGTTTTACATAACAAATTTCCAGATTATCTTTTGTAAAACGGAAGTTGAAAAAATCTTTATTTGGATTTTCATAGCTTTCACTAAAATTACAAACTGGAACAAGTTCATTATTTTTTAGAGTATAAAACCAGATGTAATTAGTTTTTGATATTGGATTTTTTGCTCTTACAATATAATAAGGAACAGGCTGTTCAAGATCTGCGGCAAAACCAAGTTCATACTCGTATACATAATTTATATCATACTTAAGGGGTGTTTTTAATTTTAAAGGTACTTTCCACTTTTCTTCTTCACTAATCAAAACGAAGCTGAAATTTCCATTTTCGTTTGAAGCAATAATCCTTTCATTTTTCCCATCATGATTAAAATCTCCAAAAGCAGAGTTCATAACAGCTAAATTCTTTAAATAATCATTTTCCAGCTTCTGCTTATAACTATCTTTTAATACTTCTTCATAATTTTTATATTCACCAGTAATTTTTTTCCAGTAAGCCATATAATCAAGGAGGAATTTAGTATTTGTTGCATCAAGGCCAGCGGCAATCATTTTTTCAGACTGTTTTTTTTCTGGTAATCCTAAATTAATATTGTTAACCAAAGAAAAATATTGAAGTCTATTTCTTCCATATTTGTCTACTGCATAATAAGAAGGCTGATCTGAAAAATATGCTCCACCATGAACATTTTCGTATTCCACGTCATCAATTTTAATATTCCAGGCATCAATTACTGTAATATTCTGGATTTTCTCTTTATTTTCAAATACAGTTTTCACAGATTTACCGTCAATAGCTTCCCAACTTCCTTTTTTATCTTTTATATTACATCTTAAATCATCTACCCATTCAATTGTCACATTGTCTTCTGTTGCAAAACTTCCATCATGAAAAAAACTGATATATTTTGTATCATCATTTTTGTTATACCAAACTGCAGATTCCAAAAAACCTTTTAATGATTCTTTTCTCCAGTTTTCTGGAAGTGATTTTAATTCATTTTGATTATGGGCCAAATATCCACCAAATACAAAACCATATTCAGCACCAGCTTCTTTCTGCAAATAAACTGGAATAAGAATTTTTACCCAGTATGATTCAATATTATTTACAGTAGCTTTATTCATTAATTTTACAGGTCTTACAGTCATATTTAATGGTAAAGAACAAATAGATTTTGATTTTGAATCAGGTTCAATTCTTACATTTGTTCCTGTCACTGAACTTACATACATTACTCTAAGTAAGTGGGTATTTTCCTGCTGAAAAAATTCAGGATTAACCCTATCATTACATTTTTTTATATATGAAATGGAATCTCCTGCTTCTTTAAATTGATCTTTAACTTTGTTATATGCATCAGTCATAGAATCCCAAATTCCAGCTGAAACATTTAATATAATAGAACTAAAAATTAAAAAAGATAAAATAGTTTTTTTCATATTTCACTCCCATAAAAATAGAAACTAGCAATTAAACCATTGAGCGGCAGTCTGATCTGCCATCTGTAATAATAAAACCAATGGATTTTGTAAAAATAAAGAATAATTATATCCTTCACTTTCAGACATATCGCTGAATCCCATATGACGACTTACAGCTTCAATAACATTTCTATTCTTTATATATGAAGGCATTGCTTCTATTAATTGCAACACAGATTCATTACCATGGCCAAGATTTCTGTTATCAGCTTTTGTTTTATAAAAGGGTTGTTTAATCCAGTTACCAGTAAGATCCTTTGTATTTCTGTATTCCACTCCATAAAAATTAGTTTTACAAAAATCATGGCATAATGCAGCCACAAAAACATCTTCTGCAGTAATAGTATATTTATTTCGATTTTCGCAAAGCTGAAAATTTTCCATGAAGGTTTTTGCAAAAAAAAGGCTTTGTCTAATAACAATTAGACTGTGAGCGGAAAGACCGCCCTTGTAGTTTGCATGAAAACGTGAAGAAGCAGGAGCAGTCCAAAAATCTGTTTCATCCATTTTATCCAACAAAGCTGAAGCTTCAGATTTATCTCTTATAATGTAATTTGCCATTTCTGTAATGCAAGGTTTAACAGATTCAATCATTATAGTTCCATCTTTTTGCAAAGGATTATACTGATTATATATTTCTAATAATTTATCAATTTCAGAATTAAATGTTGAGATTTCTGTTTCGTTCATATTTTTTCCTTAAAATTTCCTTTTTCGTTAGTATAAATTGATTTAAAATAAATTGCATTATAAAATCCATTTTATGAGGAGAAAAGTTACTCTTTTTTTTGTATTTTTGTTATCTATAAATCTTTTTTCACAAGAAAATAACAAATCCATTTTTCTAAATTCACAAGCACAGGTAAAAGATTATTTTATTGCTGCAGGTGAAATGATTATGGTTGATTTGCTTGTTTATGATTTTAACAATCTTTTTTTAAGTTCAAAACCAATTCAAACCAGCTTTTCAGTTTTTAAACAAAATCTTTCTTCACCATGGATTTTTGATAATTCTAGTTTCAAAAGAAATCAACTTTTTCATCCATACTTCGGCGCTTTATATTTTTTAAGCGGTCGTTCCAATAATCTGAATTTTACAGAATCATTTTTACTAAGCACAATGGGCTCTTTTTTATGGGAAGCATATTTAGAAGGCCCTGTTTCTTCTTTAAACGATTTTATTACAACACCTACTGCAGGTGCTATTACAGGAGAAATTTTACATCGCCTTAGTTTTTCAGTTTATGATTATTCACCTTTTTTAAGCTGGGTTCTTAGTCCTGTTGATGGAATAAATCAATTACTAAGAAATTCCAGGGCCATAACTCCTAGGGGGAAAATTTATTCTTTTTCTACTTCCATCTTATCTGGTTTTTCAATATATGACGCAACTTATGATTCATTATTAACACCGGGCTTAGGTGCTGCCTTAAATGTTATTTATAACAATCCTTATGGACATGCTTCAAAAGAATTGTATGATCAGTTTACTTTAGATTTATATTATTCATTTTGGCCTGAAAATCAGTTATTTAAAATGAATATGGATGGTCTTTTATATTCCATTCCAATTTACCCAACAGAGAAAGCTTTATCAAATATTGCTGTTTCATTTGATTACAATGTTTTATATGGAAGTAATATTACACTTTCAAATTCATCCTTAGGACTTTGCCTTATGCAATCTTTTGGTGATAAAGAAAAAAATCAAGTAAATTACTGTGTTCAAACTGATTTTGTATATCTTTCAACAAGTGATATTTTTTACCTTCTAAAAAACAATAATACAAATTATGAAAAACCCTTTAAGCAAGCTCCATATACTTATAAATATGGTCCAGAAATAAAATTTTCATTTGAGTTTTTTAATAGTCTTTTTGGAAATTTATCACATAAATGTGCCAGCGAATATCTATTTACATATAAAAATAGTACAAATGATGAAGAATTAAAGACTGATTTGCTTATTTTCACTGCAGATGCCTGTTATGAACATAAAATTTTTAACAACTATTATGGCGGAATAAGAAATCTTTTTATCTTAAAAAATGAATATAGAAACTCTATACAGATTAATCGGAATATTATAAATAACACTGATTTATACATAAAAATTTTATACTGATATATTCTTTTTTACTACAGAATTATACAATTTTTCCCTTGCCCCAAAGTAAAATATCGTGTAAAGTTTACTGAATAACAGCGTAACTGTTTGAATTATCTCACTGTAATGGAGAACGTCGATGTCAGAAAAAGGCACCAATCAGTATTACATTACCAGACAGGAAACCACAGAATCTAATGCCCGTAGTTATCCGCGAAAATTTCCAATCGCGATTGCCAAAGCTAAAGGCTCATGGGTTGAGGACGTAGAAGGAAACAAATATCTGGACTTTTTGTGTGGAGCCGGTACTTTAGCACTGGGTCACAATAACGATGAAGTTAATCAGGCAATGATTGAAATGATTCAAAATAATCAGCCATTGCATACTCTTGATTTAACAACCCCTGTAAAAGACACCTTTGTTCATACACTTTTGTCTTTACTCCCACCTGAATTAGGAAATAATGCAAAAATTCAATTCTGCTCACCAAGTGGAACAGATGCCACTGATGCTGCAATTAAACTTTGTAAAACTGCTACTGGTCGTTCTGCAGTAATTTCATTTGCTGGTGGATACCACGGAATGGGACAAGGACCTTTAGCCTGCATGGGAAACCTTCATGCTAAAACCCAGGTAAATGGTCTTATGCCAGATGTTCATTCCTTCCCTTACCCATATTCTTACAGAGATCCATTTGGATTAGGTGGAGAGGCAGGTGTAAAAGCTGCATGTAACTTCTTTGAAAGAACATTGAAAGATCCAGAAAGTGGAATTACAAAACCAGCATGTGTTATTCTTGAACCAATTCAAGGGGAAGGTGGTGTTATTCCTGCTCCTGTAGAATTCTTGCAGACTGTTAGACGTGTAACAAAAGAATTAGATATCCCTCTTATTGTTGATGAAATTCAATGTGGAATGGGACGCAGCGGCAAATTATTTGCTTTTGAATATGCAGATATTATTCCAGATGTTGTTCTTATTTCTAAAGCAATTGGTGGTTCTCAACCAATGGCTGTTGTAGTTTATAAAAAAGAGCTGGATAAATGGACAGCTGGCGCCCACGCTGGTACTTTCCGTGGAAATCAATTAGCAATGAAAGCTGGAACAGTTGTTTTAAATACCGTATCAAAACCAGACTTCCTTGCTGATGTAACAAGAAAAGGCGACTTAATCCGTTCCAAATTAATGGAATTAAAAGAAAAAGTGTCTATTATTGGAGACATCCGTGGAAAAGGTCTTATGATTGGTACAGAATTTGTTGATCCTAAAGGTGAAAAAGACTGTATCGGTTCATTACCTGCAAGTGGTGAAATTGCTGGAAAAGTTCAAAAAATGTGTTTTGAAAAGGGTCTTATTGTAGAAAAAGGCGGAAGAAACGGTTCTGTTATGCGTTGTCTTTGTGCTTTAAATATTACTGATGAAGATTTAAGCAAAGCCTGGTCTATTTTTGAAAAGAGCGTTTTAACAATAGATAAAGAATACAAATAAACAAATTTTTTTTTATTTTTTAGTCACGGTTTATACAAGTTAAACGGATAAAATCCTATTTAAAATCTATATTCCGTGACTATTTTATTTTATGGAGAATAGAATGGAATCAATTTTTCTTACACATAATGATTCAGATAAAATTGAATATAAAAAAATCATAGAACAAACTACAAATGCAATTGCAGACTCATTTACAGATGAAAAAGCATATGCAGGACCTACTCCACAAGAATTACAAGCTATGGTAAAACAGGAATCTATTTTGCCAGAGCAAGGTCTTGGTTGGGAAAAGGTATTTGAATCAATTAAAGAAAAAGTTTTACCAAATTTACTCCGAACACCATCTACAGATTACATGCCCCACCTTCATGGGCCATCACTTGTAGAAAACATTGCCGCAGAACTTATTATTTCTTCTTTTAATCAGTCAATGGACAGCTGGGATCAATCACCAGTTGCAACAGAAATTGAAGTAGATGTAATAAATCACTTATGTAAGCTTTATGGTTATGATGATAATAGTGATGGCGTTTTTACAAGTGGAGGAAGTCAGTCAAACCAAACTGCAATCATTTTGGCAAGAGACTGGTTTTGTAATACTCACCTTCACTATGATATAAAAAAATATGGCGTAAATGAAACTTGTAGAAAACTAAGAATGTATACCAGCGAAATTTCACATTTTTCTATGGAAAAATCTGCACATATTTTAGGCCTTGGCTACCAGTCAGTTGTAAAAGTACCTGTTGATTCAAAAAAGAAAATGAATATTGAAGCACTTAAAAATCTAATTGAAGAAGATAAAAAGAATGGCAATATTCCCTTTTTAATTGTAGCAACTGTTGGTACAACTGATTTTGGTTCCATTGATCCTTTAGATGAACTTTCTAAAATTGCAATTGAAAATAATATGTGGCTTCATGCAGATGCGGCCTATGGTTCTGGTGTTATTCTTTCTGATAAATACAATAATCGTGTTAAAGATTTAAAACTTTGTAATTCCATTACTGTTGACTTTCATAAAATGTTTTTAATGACAATCAGTTGTAGTGCAGTTTTAATAAAAAACAAATCTGATTTTAACGCACTGACAATTCATGCTGATTATCTAAACAGAACGGAAGATGAAGAAGATGGATATACAAATCTTGTTGATAAATCTTTACAAACCACAAGAAGATTTGATGCATTGAAAGTATGGACTTCATTTCAAGTTCGTGGCAAAGACGGATGGTCAAAGCTTATAAATACAAGCATGGATAATGCTCTTTATCTTTATGAAAATCTTGTTCATGACCATGATTTTGAAGTTGCTGCAAAACCAGAAATAAGTTCCGTAGTTTTTAGATTTACAAATTCTCAAAATGCAGATGAAACTAATAAACAAATCAGACGAACACTTCTTCATAAATATGGAATTGTTGTTGGACAAACTGTAAACAATGGATTTGTATTCTTAAAGTTTACCCTTTTAAATCCTCTTATCACAAAAGAAAAATTGGATTCATTAATTTCATTAATTAGAGAATTAGGATTGAATAAATAAAACAAAGGGTTTGTCCCTTGTTTTATTTTTTGACATTAACACGTTTTTTTATCGAAGAAATAGTGAAATTAATATTTTTCTCCGTCTCTTTTCCACTCTCTATTTCCACATCCCAGATTAGAGAAGAAACAAAAGTCATTCCAATATTTTCTTTTTTATTACTAACATTAGCAGGTCTTTTAAAAATTATGGGATTATAATAATAAGAACATAATTCATTAGGTTCAAAGGCAAAGCTTAACCCATTTTCTAAATCTGCAATTCTAGCAAAATCAATTTTATTAAGTTTATTTTTCTTATTTAATTTTAAAGTAGAAACTGAAGGATCTAACATTACTCTTTCGGCATTATTTAACACTTCAATATTGTAATAAGTAATATCTTCCTTATCAAAGTTTACATTGTTAAAATTTGATTCAACTGCAAATTTTGCTTTTAAAGTTTTATTGCTATTGTTTTTAATAATATATTGTACATTCATTCCATCAGAATTTATAATATATTTCTTTTTTAATAAAACTTCCTGTTTTGTTGGATTAAAAATAGCAGAAGCAGTTAATTGTAATTCATGACGATTAGCAGAAAATTTTAACACAGAATAGTGAATTTTCGAAAAAACACCATCTGCGGGAACCTCACCATTAATATAAGAATCATATTGGTCATTACTTAATAAAAAATCAACAAATAAACCACGACCATAATCATCTTCATAGCCGTCCCATTCATATATTCTATTTAAGTTATCAGCGTAATTTCCACTATTTTTTATTGGTTCCAAATCAAGAATTGAACCACTAATTAATGAAATATATGAAAAATAATTTTCCATGCGACAAACATATTCATGAAGTCCGTCACCATCATAATCAAAGGTTGTGATTGTTTCTTTAAAACTATCTGTTTCACGCAAAATTTTTTCACAATCCATTAAATTCTTAAATGCCTGCTGTCTATATTTTGAGTTATTAAAGATACTTTTATAAGTGCATAAAAGCCCTAAACCATTTTGAGCTTCCCATAGTTTTTCTCTAGCAGCCTTTTTTCGCATTTTATCAATTTTACATTGATTTACAAGCATACTTACATACATCATTCTGTTATAAAGAGAATGACTAGGATTATAAATCTGCATAAAATCAAATGCATTTAAGGCTTTTATTTCTTTTCCTTTTGAACCAAAAATAGCAAGCTCGGTACCTTCTGCTATTCTATGATTCATTCCGCTTGAGATATAACCTGGAATTTTTATGGAATGATTTTTTTTGTATTTATTTAAAGTTGTAAAACGAATTCTTGAATCATTATTTTCATTTAAATAAGCACCAAATTTTTCAAACCATTTGACACTATTTAATTCACTAACATCTGAATGTGACAAATTTATTGTTACAATACGTTCTGGCTGAACCTGTAAATATTTATCTTTTTTTTCAATTTTTTCAACAGCTTTAGTAATTCTGTCCAGAAAATCTTTTGGTGATTCTGTTTTTATAGGAGTAAAATTTTCATAAGAAGGATATATTTCAATAGATTTCCCCAAATCAGTCATAATTACAGGAAGAAATTTTAATTTATCTGGTCCAAAAATTGAAGAATCTAAACAAGTATATTCAATACCACAGGTCTGCAAATTATTTACTAAAGAGGAATCCCAACAATCAGCAAAAAGTGTAACACCTCTTGGTCTTTTCCCAAGGGTTTGTCTAATTTCTGCAGAAAGCATATCAATTTGACCATTTCTATCAACAGGAAAAAGCAATGGTAAAACAGGACTATAATATCCACCACCCAAAATTTCAAGTTGCTTACGTTCAATCATTTCCTTTAATATTGTGATTACTTCTTTTTTTCGATTTTTAAAATAAGAAAGCTGCAATCCAGAAAATGACAAAGAGAAATCAAGAGATGGATTATTATAGAGAAATTTCAGTAATGGTTTATAAACAGTTTGATAATCATTTTCAAGAATCCTTTGAGATTCAAGTGTATATGAAACGGCTTTTAAACTAAAGCAAACGTATATGGAATTCATTTATTCATATATACGGCTTTCCCCCAATGCCGAAATTTATCTCCTATTAAGTTTAACAATGAATTAGTCATTAATAATTATCTTCCCACTGATTAATTTTTAATGACATTTTTAAATAGTTTATAACATTGTTTCCAGAATTTAAAGTTATTTTTTTCTTCCCAAACAACAGCCTGCTCTTTTTGAATATCTGAACAACTAGTTGGATAATTAATGCAATTAGAACAAATTGCAATAGAAGGTGTATCTTTAGGAATAAGTTTGATAATCCCTAAGGGACATATGTCAACACATTTTCCACATCCTACACAAGTACTGGTTACAACTGCAGTATTATTCACAATCTTAATAGCTTGCTGAGGACAGACTTTCACACAATCACCCAATCCAATACATGAAAACTTACAGTCTGTGCCAGTTCCGTTATCAGAATTTATCATAAAACAACTATGTTCTTTATTAAAAACAGTTCTATTTATATTAAAGGACTTTTTACAAGAACACATTACAAAAGCTTTTTGATCACTAATATGAATTTCTTCTTTTTCAGCTTGTATATAATTTAATTCATCTTCAGAAATAACTTTATTTTTTGTGATTTCGTATTGATTCTTAGTTGTAAATGGTTTATTTACTAAAAATAAAATTAATGCGGAAAGGATTAAAACTATAAAAAATATTAAAACATAATACAAAATCAATTAAATACCTCCGGATTAATCCACATAAAATCCCAAGAAGAAATCATCAAAATAATTATTGCAATAAAAACAAACAATCTACTCATGTAGACTTCAGGTTGTTCAATATTTTTAAGATTTCTTTTTCTAAAGGAATATACAAAAGGAATAAAAATCAACATTCCAATCATAGTACTAAAACAAATTAAAATTGTATTTATTAATGATGTACTTTCTGAAACTGATAACACTACAGTAAGATATGAAAGAATAAATTCTGTTGATGATTTTTTTGTTAAATATCTTGTAATTAATTCAAAAACCAATGAAATAGAAATGTATACCATTAGACTTGTAAAAGGATATAATTCAGCAAGTTTTAATGGCACAAGCAGTTTATCAGCAACAACCCATGAAAGAATAGAACTAACAAATATTGTTAATATAATTTTCAAAAAATAAATAATATCTTTATCGTGTAATGAATTAATTTCTGCAGTTTTATTAATTCCTATACCATAAATTAAAACAGAAGAAGCAAAACAAACGTAATAGAAAAAAGTTCTAATATAAATCATTCGCAAGCCTCCATGTTTTTAATAATATTATATCTATTTCTAATAACAATATGAATAAATAAAATGATAGAAGAAAATAACAGGGAACCAGGAATAGAGGCTAATATTGAAAATACACTTACTTTATCTTCTGCTATTAAAACTTTTTCTATTATCTGGAAACTAGAATTAAAATAAGTAATTGTACCATATCCAAAAATGTCTCTAACTAAAAAATAAAGTATTGCGTAAATAGAAAAAGTGAATAAATGAGAAAAAGTAAATTTTAATCTTTTAGAAAGATTTTCTTCTGTTTCATTAAATAAATAGCCAAGAAAGAAAAAAGAAATAGGCATTAAAAATATTATAAAACCTAAAGTTAATGCTAATTCAGGATTCAATAAAACTAAAAATTGTCTAAAAATAATTGTAGCAGCCACAGTTACACCTAAAAGAATAACCGGAGCTTCTGTTTCTAAACTCAATTTTTTTGTTAAGGAATTTGTAAGTATTCCAATTAACATAAGAAGATTCATTTGAAGAACCAATACTAATCCATAAACAAATCTTCCAGGTGCAGGAACAAGCATTGCTAGTGCTGTTGATACAAATACATATATTGATCGTCTTTTCATACACTTACCTATCTACCAAGAATTGAAGGAATCTTGTCTTGCCAATAATCTATTCTTTGGTCAAAACTTTTGTCTTTAAATTGCAGAGCAATTCTTCCATGTAAAGAAGAAAAACCAGCAAACTCTACATCATTATCATCGTTACATATAAAAACACAAGAAACAGGTCCGTAAAGCGTGGTTACTCTTACAATAACAGCTTCTTTTACCTCTTTTGTCTGTTTGTTCATAATATTATATGCAGCAGCATTTGTTGTTATTGGATTTGAAAGCTCAATATTATCTCCAACTATCCACAAATCTTCATTTTCATTTAATACTCGATCAACACTTGTTCTAAGGCCTTTTACCCAAGATTTATTTGTTAATTTTACTGAATAAATTAGAATTACAAAAGTTACTATTAAAAAAGCAGCAACAATACCATAATTTCTAAAAAACTGTTTATATGTAAAGTTTTTCATCATTTTCCTCACTTACTCTGAACAGTTGATGAAACAAGTTTATTGACTTTTATTTCATCTTGTTTTTCTTCAATAACTCTAATCAACAAGTTCAGTACATTACAAATAAGAACAGCATAACACATTCCTACAGAAGAAGTACCACATCCCATAATAAAAAATGCTATTACACCACTGGCAAAACCATAAATCACTTTACCAATTTTTGTAACAGGACATGTTCCACACCATTGAATAATAAAAACAGCAAAAAAGACTGTACCACTTGTACAAAATGCAAGTAATAAATCTCCTTGTGCCAAAGGTCCATTTACCATAACAGGTAAAAGGAATCTAACCAAAAGTCCAAAAACTACAACAAAAATTGTTGGAATAGTTAAAGAATAACCATTATCAGCAAACAGAAAAATTGAAGAAATCAATGTTAAAAATGTAAATCTAAATGCAGGAATAATAGATTGAGAGTCCCATAAAAGCGAAATAACACCTTCTGGCAATGTGACTTTGAACCAATATAAAACTGTACTGTTTAGAATATTGCAAATTGGAGCATCAAAATCATATACAGGAAAAGCTCCAGATTTAATCAACAAAACTGATGGATTTTTAATAGAAAGAATATCTCTTGTTACCTGGAATCCTGGAAAATATGTACTACCAATAAAGCTTGCAAGAATTACTGTTACACAAATTATATTTACCCATGACTGAGCTTTATTATCAAAAATAATTCGTTCGATGCTTAATACAAGAAAACTTAATAAGAACACAACCAATGGTGGAAAAGTTTGTGGCAATAACATTCCAATGAATATTCCCTGAGTAATAAGAGGAATTAAGGTGAAAAGCTGGAATCTTTTGTTAATATAATTTAACCCATAAGCACATAAACCACCGGCAACCGATGATAAAATAACAATTAATGCACTGTAACTTTTTGTAAACAAAAGCAAAAGCATTTGGATTAAAAGCATAATTAAAATTCTGATTGATACAGCAGAATAGGATGGCTTTATAAAAAAGTATGGTTTTAATAAAACTGGAGTCTTTTTAATCTTATAATCAAAATCATTTCGCTTCATTTTACAAATTCCTTTCAAGTCTTTCTTTAAGTACGCCAATTGTTTGACACAATGGTAATCGTGCCGGACAAACAGTGTTACAAAGTCCACATTCAGTACAAACAAGGGCTGAATTTATATAATTTTCAGAAACCACATTTTTGTTGGCCATATAGTTATACAAAATATCTGGAGAAATTTTTTCAGAACAAGCATATCGACAATTTCCACATCCAATGCAGGAATAAATATGATAATCTGTAGTTTTAAAATCTGATACAAATTCAATTGATTTTACATATTTTGTAATTGGAATATCCATATTGTTTACGGTATATCCACATACAAGACCATTTATAACTACAAGAGAAGGCTGTTCTTTAAATCCACCTAACTGATCTACAATATCTCGAATTCTAAATCCGATTTTTACATCCATAAAACAAGATGCTTTTAAACAATTACCAGAAAAATGAATCAATTTACTGATTGAAGGAATACCATTAACAATTGCCTTAAAAACTTCGTACATTGTTCCAGAATCAACAAACAAATCATCTTCTGAAATACTTATATTATTTGCCTTTTTAAAAGTTTTATTAAAAGCAAATGTTATCTCCCGCTTAAATCCTGCAGGATATTTTTTTGTATTCATCTCAAGAATATGGCCATTTGGAATTCTAGAAAAATATTCTACTTTTGACTTATCGAAATTTTTATCAATAACAAAAACAACTTCATTTGCATCCATTGCTTTTGAAACAATTTCAATTCCCTGTAAAATTTCATCAAAAAAGAATTTTGTATATAAGTGATCAGAAATTCTTAAAAAGTCTTCATCAAAAAATCTTATAACAAGGGATTTTTTTTCTCTTTTACTTTGGCGAAGAATCTGTTCTCCTAAAGAGGAAGGTTCATAGGAAAGAAAAGTATTGATAATACCATATTCGGTCAATTTTGTAATAATTGAAGATTCTGAAAACTTCTGCCAGTCATTAATAACATGGGGCTTTCCTGTATAGGAAAAAGAACCTCCAAGTTTAATTAGAACAGCGTTTTCAAGGTTTCCATTTGGACAGGTTTGAGAAATAATATCAATAACTTCGCCAGGAATTGGTGCATGAATTACCGCTTTATATCCATCTCCAGAAGAAGGTCTGGCAATAATATCTCCTTCATTAATTTTATCACCAGGAGAAACAAGACATTTACATGAACAATTTTTTTCGTGTGATAATGGTACAATAGCAATTTTTGGAAGATATGCACTTCCATAGAAGCTGTAATCTTTTACTTTAGTTGCTGTATCTTGTAAAGTTATCATTTCTTACCACCCTTTTTAATAATAGCTGAAAAATCAATAAAAAGTAACACACAAACAGAAATTATCATCATAATTATTGTAAAAATATTTACGCTATAACTACTGGAAGCTGTATACCCAAATTTTTTTTCAGTACCCTGAGATTTCAATACCTGTTCAATGGAATAAAAATCTAAATTATCAATAGATTCTATAATTTCATTTTTATATTCCTGATTATAATTTTGAACAATATCTATTTTTTTAATTTGTCCATCCTGGATTTTATATTCAGGGTAAGACACTTTATTTTCATTTTCATTTTTATTAATAGATTTGTAAGGAAGAGTTTTTATATTCCAAGTCCATTTTGCATAATCATCAAGATTAGAAAGATTCTTTGAAACAATATTTGATTCACCTGGCAATAAAACTTTGGCAAACTGACCATTAAAGGAAGCTGTTGAATTCAAAACAAAATAACCAAAAACACAAATAACAGCAAAAGTTGAAATGATAGAAACCTGTTTTAATTTTCCAGCATAAATAGAAATCTGTCTTGCATTTCTAATCATAAGGAAAGTATATGTTTGATTTTTTATAATTCCATCCTGTTTCATTTTTATGCAATACAAAAAACCAGCATTTACAAGAACAGTCATTAATGCAAATACACCAGAAAGCCAGGAATTTGCAAAAGGTAAAATAAGGGCCATTATTGAAAACAGATAAAAATCAATACTATGCAAAATTTTCTTTACAGCACCAGTTCTTTGCCACAAATTTGTAATCATAAAGAAAATAAGCAAAATAAATATTCCACAAATTGAACAGCTATAAAAGGGATTTGTAAGAGAAAATAGAAGGGGAAAAATTAAAGTTGGAAAATATATTGATTTCTTTTTTGAAAAAAGAAGCAGAATCAATGCAATTAATAAAACAAATACTGGAAGAACAAAAGGATATGAGAATGAACTGTCAATTCCAGCGGCAATGCCTTCCTTATTTAATTTTTTTATTAATAGATTTACATTTTCTTTATAATCATTTGGAACATAAAATAATTTATATTGCTTGGCTGAATCATAAAAATAATTTTCTCTTAATGTTAAATATTCCGAATTCTGATTATTTATATTTAATGTAAACAAAGTTTTTTCAACAGAATTCTTTAAAAACATAAGAGGAACTCTTTGCTTTTGGAGACAAACATATTCTTCAATTTCAAACTGATTAAAACCGTCAATAATAAACTGCTCATCAGTTTCTACTGGAACATATATTACAGTATAACACTCCCATAATTTACCACTAGGGACTGTTCTAAATTGATACATTAAAAATGCAGTAAGAAGAGAAAAAATTAAAATGCCAACTTTTTTTATTAAGTTCATTAAATATATGCCTTATTTTAAAAGTGTAAATGCAAGGCCAACAATAAAACCCAGTAAACAACCAAATATAACTTGAATTGGAGTGTGACCATTAACTTCTTTTATTGGAGTATATTCATCTATCATGGCTTTTTCTTTAAGAGAAGCACCAATTTCATTAATCTTTTTTGCCTGAATTCCGCTGGCTCTTCGAACACCAAAGGAATCTCTAACAACAACTAAAAGAAAAACAAAGGAAATAAAAAATACATCTGAATTTAGTCCATTACGTATAGCAATAGTGGTACATAATGAAGTTACCAAAGCAGAATGACTAGAAGGCATTCCTCCTGTTCTCCAAAATAATAAGTCAACCAACTCCCCTGCAGTTTTTACCTTTGACTTTAATAAATTTATTAATGTCTTTATAAATTGAGCAAGAAACCAGCTTGTTAAACCTGCTAAAAAAGTTGGATTTGATAAAAATGCCTTAAACTGAACACCAATTCCTGTTAACATAATTCTATTCCATTTTACTATATCTCTTGATTTTACCATTAGAATGTTTTTTTTACTAGTACTAATTCTTGCTTATTTTTTTTATTTAATTATTATATAAATAAATGGATTTTACAGAATTTAAAACTGGTCAGGATGATATAAACAGAAGAGCTGATAAAGTAATTAAAAGAATTTTAACAAATCAAAATCTATCAGCAATTTATAAAGCAATGAGAAAAGGTTTAATTAAAATTAATGATACAAAAATAAAACCTGAACAGTTAGTTTGGGAAAATGACATTATAAAAGTTGCTTCATTTCTGATTACTTCACCAGCTTCCAAATCAACTTCTAAGGATTTTGAAAAAGATAATACTGAACTACTCTCCTTTGTATATAAAAACAATGACATAATATTCTTAAATAAACCTTATGGTATTCTTGTTCAAAAAGCATCAAAAACTGATGTAAGTTTGGATGATTGTGTAAAAGCTTACTACAAATCAATCACCAAAGAAGCTTCTTTATCTTTTTTACCAGGTCCTTTGCACAGACTAGATAAAAACACTACAGGCTTAATTGCTTTTTCCTGGAGTATAAAAGGTGCTCATTGGTTTTCTCAAAACATTCAAAGTCATGATATAAAAAAAATATATATTGGAATTGTTGAAGGCATTTTGAATGAAAAAGAAATCTGGCAAGATTCCATTTCTAAAAATTTTGAAAAAGAAATAAAATTTCAGACAGTTTCGGTTTCATCAGCAGATAATACAAACGCATATACTACAGCAACACCAATAAAATATGGAACCTACAATAATCATCCAATTACAGTTGTTGAATTTAATATCAAAACCGGAAAAACCCACCAAATCCGGTCTCAATCAGCATTTCACGGCCACCCTCTTTTAGGTGACACTGCTTACGGTGGAAAAAAACAAAACTTATCCAGAGAATATTTTTTACATGCCCATACAATTTTTTTCCCAAAAAACAATCCCATAAATTTACCGGAAAAAATTGAATGTCCCTTACTTTCTGATATGCAAGATTTTATAACAACAACTTGTGAATAAAAAAAACATAAGATATAATTTTCAATATGAATATTATTTTCGAAAAACTCTTACAAAATATTAAACCAATTTATGTTTATGCTCTTGTGGGTGAAAGTGGAACTGGTAAAAGCTTCAGATCTAAATTACTTGCAGAAGAATATGGTATTCACGCAATAATTGATGATGGTTTATTAATTATTGATGAAAAAATTGTTGCAGGCCATTCTGCTAAACGAGAAAAAACATACATGGGAGCTGTAAGAGCGGCTTTGTTTGATGATAAAGAACAAAGGGATGAAGTTGCAAAAGCTTTAAAAAAATCTCATATTAATAAAATTCTTCTTTTAGGTACTTCCGAAAAAATGGTATCTAAAATTGCAATGCGATTACAGCTTCAGCAACCACAGAAAATTATACATATAGAAGAAATTGCATCAAAAGAAGAAATTGAAAAAGCAGTAAAATCACGTCAAGTTGAAGGAAAACATGTTATTCCAGTTCCTTCAATTGAAGTTCAGAAAACATATCCTCAAATTTTTTCAAATTCAGTTCACGACTTTTTCAGCAGCAAAAATATTTTTAAGAAAAAAACAGGTAATGCACAGAAAATGATTGAAAAATCTATTGTTCAACCTGAATTTTCTAAAAAAGGCAGAATTGAAATTTCAGAAGCAGCACTTACTCAAATGGTAATGCATTGTGTACAGGAATGTGCTCCTGATGTAAAAATCAAAAAGATTTCAATAAAAACAAATGCACGGGGATACCGTCTTCTTGTAACAATTGATGTGCCTTTTGGAACCCAGTTAACTGGTAAAGTTCATAAGCTTCAGCAATATATTATTGATAAAATTGAAACCTTCACTGGCATACTTATTGAAGAAGTAAGCATCATTATTGATAAAATCACAAAGGTAGAACAACCTCCAGTAAATACGGAAGAGAATTCAAAATCAAAAAACGATATATCTAAACTTGAATTTATGAAAAGAACTCTGGCAAAATCACGAAAAGACAAAAATTAATTTTTACTTTCTGAGTTTTTTTGCCGGTAATACTTTTGATGGTACACCAATATCTTTAAGAACATTTTTTATTGCAAACTCCAATTCCCTTCTCTGAGGATTCATTGGAAGAATAAAATTTCTACACTCAGTCCATGTTCTAGCATAAAGTTCATTTGCAGATGTTTTTAATTCAATTTCTTTTTTCCAATCTGTTAAACTTAAAATAAAATCGTAGATTAAATAATATAATTTTTTTCCAAGTCTACAATCAGGTTCTGTTTTTACAAGATTGTCCAAAGCAGTAAGACTATTAAAATAGTTTAAGCCATATTTTTTACTAGATGCCATAATTGATGCTGCTGAAGGCTGAAGATACATAAAAACACCGGTTTCAACAGTTCCCTGTAAAATCTTATGGGCATACCCACTATTAATAATCTTTAATAACTCTTCGGTTAAACGGGATGGAGATATTTGTGATAAAAGAACGGCAGACTGCTTAATTTTTCTCTTTAATGCATAAGACATTTTAGCATTTGTAGTGGCTGAATATTTTATTGCACGTAACATACGAACTGGATCTTCAACAAAAATTGATTCCATTGGAATAACAGCTCTAATCACATGCTTTTTTATATCTTTCATTCCATTTACATAATCAATTACCTGTTCAGTTGTTGGATCGTAATACAATGCATTAATTGAAAAATCTCTTCTTAAAACATCCTGCTCAATTGTACCAAATTCATTACCAACAGAACCTTCTGCATTAGAACGAAAAGTGCTTACTTCAAAAATCTTGGTTCCAAAAACCACATGAACAAGTCTAAATCGTTTTCCAATTATACGGGAATTTCTGAAAATACGTTTTATTTTTGATGGAGTAGCATCTGTAACAATATCAAAATCTTTTGGAGCTTTTGTTCCAACAATCAAATCCCGAACAGCTCCACCAACAATATATGCAGTATATCCAGATTCTTTTAGACGATGGATAATTTGGAGAGCATCTTTATCAATATTTTCAAGTGGAATTTTATGTTCTTCTTTTGTATATATAACGGCTTTCTTTACAAGCTTACCGTTTGAGTCTGTTCCATATCGATATAACACAATGTTTTTATTATTCCTATTTTTTATTTTCAGTCAAGGTGGTTGAAATCCAGTTTATTATATCACTTTCAACTTCCTCTTTATTTATCTCGTTAAGAGGCTCATGTCTTGCACCTTCGTATTTTTTTACTGAAATATTTTTAATATTATTCTTTTTATAAATTCTAATTAATTTTTCAATTGTTTTACCATAAGAGCCCACAGGATCTTTTGTTCCATAAATAAATAAAATTGGCAGGTTTTTGTTAATTTTTTTAATATTTGAAGATTTATGAATCTTGTTTAACAAGGATGTCATATCATAATAAAATGAAGCTAGTAAGGGAATTCCACACCAGTTATCCATTTCATACATCTGAACACTTAATTCATCTCTAGACAACCAGGCATTTTTTCCCCCATTTTCAATTCCTTTGTTGTAAGAACCAAAGGCTAATTTTTCGAGAAGCTTCACATATTTATTGTTTCCAGAAAAAGCTTTAATTATTTTTACAATAAATTTTGATGCACCAATCATTAATCTTCTAGGTCCTGCAGTACCACAAAGAATACAAGCATCTACAGTATCACCGTAATTTTCAATAAATCCCTGAGTAACAAATGAACCAAAAGAATGTCCCATTATTACAACAGGAACACCAGGATAATCTTTTTTTACAGCTTCTGTAATTTCATGTAAATCTTCAACAACAATATCATGCCCATTTTTATCAGCAATTTTTCCCATTAATCCAGTGCCATTCTGCTGGGCAATTTCCCCAGTTTTACCATGCCCACGCATATCAAAGGCATTAAGAATATAACCATTATCGGCAAGAATAGAACCAAATCTATCGTAACGTAAAGAATGCTCACTTAATCCGTGATGCAATTGAATAATTCCTTTAATTTCTACATCAGAATCAGGAATCCATCTATTAATCCAATGTTCAAATCCATCTTTTGTTTTAAGAGAAAAACTCTTTAACTGCATAATATTACCTCACGAACTGATTTTTTGTTATGTATATTTTTTTCCAATAAAATGTTAGATTATTAGATATGGAAATCAAAACAGTTACAACAGAAAAATTTTTATTTGGCGGAAACTCACTTGCAAAAATAGACAACAAATCAGTGTTTATTCCCTATGCAATTCCAGGAGAAACCTTATCTATAAATATAGTACAACACAAAAACGATTATGACAACGCAGAAATTATTGAAATAATTAATCCATCAGAACACAGAGTTACTCCACCTTGTAAATATTATGGTATTTGCGGTGGTTGTAATATGATGCATATTGATACAGATTATCAACATGAATTGAGAAAACAAATGCTTACAGATACCTTTGCTCAATTTAAGATTGATGTGTCAGATAAAATAGAAATTATTAAAGCAGAAGATTATAACTACAGATCTCGCTTTCAATTTACAAACGGCGGGCTATCTCAAAAAAACACAAATAATATTATTAATATTGAAAATTGTTTATGTGCTGATAAAAATATAAATAACTTTCTTCAGAATACAGAATTTTCTAAACGACCAAAAGGACGGATTCATATTTTTGGCAGTGATAAAATAATTTCTGATGAAAAAATAAAAATTGAAACAAATAATCAAAATGATAGAAATTCAGGAATAAAACTGAAAGGAAAAGGAAAAATCAAAAAAGTAAAAGAAAATCATTATTTTTCTGGAACAATTCTTTCTCCTGAAAACCAAATTACAGTTAAATTAAATAATAAAAACATTACTTTTGATGTTAGAGGATTTTTTCAGTCAAATCTTACTGTTTTTGAAAAAGTCCTGACTCTCATTTGCAATTCACTTCCAGAAGGAAATTCAGTTTTAGACATGTATAGCGGATGCGGATCTATTTCAGCCTTCCTTGCAGATAAATTTAAGCATGTTACTTTGGTTGAGCATAACAGAGACGCAATTGTTTTTGCAGAGCAGAACATGGCTGGAACCAATCATAAAAGCTTTGGTTTAAGTGGTGCTTCCTGGGTAAAAACCTGTGCACCTTCTCTTCCACCCTTCGACGCTTGTGTAGTAGATCCTCCTCGTTCAGGAATGGAAAAGGAAGTTTTAGAATACCTGTGTAACAGCAAAATTCCTTTTATTAGATCACTTTCTTGTGATCCAGTTACCCATGCCAGGGATGCAGAAAAACTTATTAAAGCAGGATACAAATTAGAAAAATTATATTTATTAGATTTTTACCCACACACAAGTCATATCGAAAGTCTTGCAATCTTTAATCTGGAGATTTAGTATTAATTTAATGAAAAAGTTTGTTTTATCAGTTTTATTACTATTCTCTTTATGTATTAATTCATTTTGTCAGGAAGTATTAAATTCCATGAATGCGTCCTGGCAAAGAGTAATACCAGGAGAATTAATATGCGAACCTCAGCAAACATCATATGGCTTTTCATTAATTACGGATTCCAGATATTTAATTGCTTATTCAGGAACAGGAACACTTTTATGGGATAAGCCTTTAAAACGTGGTTCAAAACCATTTTACACAGTACTTCCTGACGATTTTTTTGCAGTAGTAACAAACAATGGAAAACGATTAAGTTTACTTAATCCAAGCGGCAGTGAAATATGGAGTTGGGATCAGGAACTTCCAATTACAGAAAAACCATTTGCAGGCCGAGATGGCAGATTTTTTGTGCGCAACGAAAATGCTATCTGGTGTTACGGTATAAATGGAATTAGAAAATGGTTTTTGGAAACACCGGCATTAAACAGTATTCCTGCACAAGAATTACCAGATGGAAGCATTGTTGTCTTTTTAAAACAATTATACGATGGAAAAACAAAAGGTTTACGAATCTCTCCTTTTGGAGAAATTATGGAAGAAATTCTTTTTTCCGGAGAAGTTTATTCTACAGTTTCTTGTGATGAAGGTATTTTACTATCTTTTACAAATGGACTGGCAGGTTTATTTTCGCTACAAAATAACAAAGCAAAAAATAAATGGATTTTATCAAACAAAAGTTCCACAACAAAATGTACAAATAAATTTGTTTTATCAACAGATAAATCAAAAGTTATTTTTATTGTAAATAATGGAAGCTCTTATACAATCAATTTAATAAATCTTTCAAAAGGAGAAATATTTTCATCCTTTGAAATAATTGCACCTTCAGGAGATACAACCTGTATTTATAACAATCAGGGAATTTTTATAACAGATTCAAAAACAGCCTGGTTCTACAATCTTAATGGCATTGAAATATGGTCTGGAACTTTTCCTGCAAAAACAAAAAACTCAAGCTGGAATTACTTTACTTATACGCCAGATAACTATCTAATAATTTTTGACACATCATGGACCGCTAATGCATTCAGAACTGTACAAAGTCTTCAAAAAACAGATATTTCTATATCAAGAAAAAATTACAATAGCTTTTACAATATAAATACCATGCTTTTTGATAATGCTTATATGCCTGTTAAAATAAATGACGAATTTGCCAGTGAAAAAAGACTGAATGACATAAGCAAAGGAGATTATGGCAAAAAAGAAATTGAATGGATTTCTATGCTTTTAAGCGGACTATATGCAAAGCAGCAGTTTGAAAATCCTGTAAAAGATAATCTTGGCACAAAAACACAATTAAATGTTTTTCAAAAAGATGCTGCTGGTTATGAATTAATGCTAAATCAGATTCCTATTTTTGGCACCGACACTTTTGTAAAACTTACAGCCAGCATGTTAAAAAACGAAAAAGATAAAGCAAATATTAAAGTTCTTCTAAATGGAATAATTTTAAACGGTTATGATCCTGATGCAGAAATATTAAATTCCCTTTATTTACTTTCAAGACGAATACCTGAAAAAGAAGATACAATTTTAATTGAAATCTGTGATGCCATTTATTCTTTGTGTTTATTTAATGGACGTCCAGCTTTTTATGCAAAAGGAAAAGAAATTTTAAGCACATTTTTATATCCAAAATACAGTTCAAAAACAAGAAGCTACGCAAGAACTGTTTTTAAAAAGATTTCAGATTTAGATTTATAAATTCAGTAAAAACACTTTATTATGGTAAATAAAAGACTTTTATGTTATAATTTAATTAACTATTTTAAAAAGAAGGCGGAATTATGAAAAAAATTACATGTCTTTTACTCATTTCACTTTTATCAATTTCATCAATTTTTTCTCTTGAAGTTGATAAAAACGAATTAAACACAACTGGAAACGAAATAATTGAATTTATTAACTACACAGGACCTCACAAAGTTATTGATTCTGCACAAGCTATTAAAGAAATTGGTTCTGATTTAGGAAAAGATATTTCACTTTCTGTATCTTCTACAAATGGTTCAAACGAGAAGTATTATGTAGTTCATTCTGTAACATCAGAATCTAAAGATCAACTTGATGCAGATATTATTTACATTGGAAGTTCCGCAACTGTTGACCATGTTGATAACTTAAGAAGAATTATTAGTGGATATTTACAGTCTGCCTATAATTATTCTGAAAAAGATGCAAACACACTTGCCGTATTTATTACAGTTTACAATGCAGTTTATCGAGGTAAACTTGACACATTCAAATCAAAATATACAGAAGATGTTGTTAAAAATCTTTCTTCAGAAAACTGTGGTCTTTCTACAAATTATAAAGATTGGCCTGGAAAATCGGAAATTGTTATTCCTTTATTTGATGTAAAAAATGGTGGACTTTCAACTGTAGATACCTCGGTTATTGCAGATTCAAAAGTTGTTGATTCTATGCAAGAAGATGAAGATAGAAATATTGACAGTCGAAAAGACATGGTGGACTTAAAAGAACGTGAAGCTGATGAATCTTCTGAAAAAGCACAGGAAGCCCAAAAAGAAGCGGTTCAGGAACAAAAAGTTCTAAACGAAACAAAAAAAGAAGCGGAAGAAGCTAAAAAAGAGGCCGAAGAAGCAAAGAAAGAAGCTGAAGAAGCTAAAAAAGTAGCAGAAGAAAATCCTAACGATAAAAAAGCACAGGAAACTGCAAAAGAAGCTGAAAAAAAGGCTGAAGAGGCAACAGCAAAAGCAGAAGAAAAACAACAGCAGGTTGAAGAACAACAGAAGAAAACAGATGATGCTAAAGAAGCTGCAAAGGAAGCACAAGAAATTGCTGATAAGAAGCAGAATGAAGCACAGACAGAACGTAAAGAAATTGCTCAAGATCAGCAGGAAATCCAGCAGGAAAAGATTGCTGAAGCAAAAGCAAATACTGAATACGGAATTATCATTGTTGACGAAGAAAACCTTCTTTCACGTCTTGTAAAATTTAATTCCGACAATGGTGAAATCATTAGAAAGTCCCCAGTTGCTGTAATTAGAAACAGAACAATTTTTGAAGTTGGAAGCGAAGGTTCTGAACAATTTATTTCTGTAGCTGGTGATAATGCTGGAAATGGCACTATAAAACTTGTTCTTATGGATCAGGATAACATGGAAATTACAAGAGAAAGTAATGAAACATTATCAGAGGATTCTGTATTAGTAAAAGATGGTGATGACTATTACTGTGTAATTGATGACAACGGTAAATGGGTTGTTGCAAAATATAATGCTGAACTTTCTCTCAGATACAAATCTTCTATTGCAGTAAAAAGTTCTACACCAATTACAATAACTAAATCTGGGGTTGTTGTAACAGATTCAACTGGACAGTTAATGTTATTGTCAAAAACAGATCTTTCAGCTATTACAAAGAAAAGTTCTGGCAAATATAGTGATGCAAAATAATTATTAAATGGTTTAAAATACAATTAATATTTAATAAAGGGATTGAGTATTTACTTCAGTCCCTTTTTTAATAACTGGAGGAACACTTATGGATATTACATCATTAAACGGAGAATGGAAGCTTACAGGACCTAAAATTGACTGTAGCATTACTCTCCCAGGGGATGTACATTCAGCTTTAATTAAAAAAAATCTTATTCCAGATCCTTATTACGGTAAAAACGAATCTGAATTATTATGGATTGGAAAAAGCCAATGGATTTTTGAAAGAGAATTTGACTATAAAATTAAAAAAGGAACAAAATCAATTCTTGAATTAAAACAAGCTGACACTTGTTTTACAGTTTATATAAATGGCTGCATTGCAGGAAAAGGTGAAAATCAATTCAGACGCTATAGATTTGATATAACCGAGTATTTAAAAGATGGAAAAAATAAAATCAAATTTGTTTTCGATTCTGCTGAACTTACAGGAAAAGAAAAATATGAAAATCTCCCTTATCCTGTTCCATTTGCAGAATATGACAACTGTTCCCCTTACAGAAACATGATTCGTAAAACACAGTGTCATGGTGGATGGGACTGGGGTCCAAATATTATGCCTATTGGTATATATGAAGATATTATTATTGAAAATGTGGCCGATGGTTTATTTGACAGTGTATGCGTAAACTATGAACATTCAAAAAATAACTGGAAAGCTTATATAACAATTGATTTTACATCTTATATTAAAGGTCAAAAAACTTTTAGTGCAATTTTATCTGGTCCAGATATTGAAACAAAAAAAATTGATACAACAGTTTCCTTAGAATACGGACATAATTCTATAACAATTGTTATTCCAGTTTCAAATCCAACAGTTTGGAAAACAAGCGGAGAATTAAAACAGGAAGGTCTTACACAAAATGTTTTATATGACTTGCTCATTAAAGAAAATGATTCTGTAAGTGGTGAAAAAATAATTAATAAGAAGATTGGTTTTTCAACCCTTAAAGTTATATCAGAAAAAGACAATTCTATGGGTAAGGAAGGTCGCTCCCTTTATTTTGAAAACAATGGTCATAAAATCTTTTCAAAAGGTGTAAACTGGATTCCAGTTGATGTGATCCCATCCCGATGTACAAAAGAACGCTATGAATATTTAATAAAATCATCCTTTGATGCAAACCTTAATACCATTCGTGTTTGGGGGGGCGGTATGTATGAAAATGATGTTTTCTATGATTTATGTGATAAGTATGGAATTATTGTCTGGCAAGATTGTATGTTTGCTTGTTCACTTTACCCTACTACCCCAGATTTTTTATCTGAAGTAGAAGAAGAACTAGAATATCAGATTCCTCGCTTACAATCCCATCCATGTATTGGCATTTGGTGTGGTAATAACGAAAACTACGGAACAATTAACTGGTTCCCAGAAATAAGGGACCAAAGAGACCGTTACTTAATTGATTATGACCGGCTTAATTACAGTACAGTTGGATATAAAGTAAAACAACTTGATCCTGTAAGACAGTTCTGGCCAAGCTCCCCATGTGCAGGTCCAGATGATTTTGCAGACAACTGGCATTCAGATTCAATGGGTGATATGCACTTCTGGTCAGTATGGCACGAAAAGAAAAATTTTGATGCTTATTTATCTATTAAGCCTAGATTTGTTTCTGAATTTGGATATGAATCATTTCCTTCACTAAAAACAATTAAAAGTTTTGCAAAAGAAGAAGATTTTAACTTCACTAGCCCTGTAATGGAATATCATCAACGGTCTGGAACAGGCAACACAATTATGTTGGAAATGTTTAGTCGCTATTTTCGTTTTCCAAACGGTTTTGAAAATATGATTTATCTTAGTCAAGTACAGCAGGCAATTGCAATTAAAACTGCAGTAGAATATTGGAAAACTCTGGCACCACATTGTCTGGGTGCAATCATATGGCAACTTAACGATGTTTGGCCATGCCCTTCCTGGTCATCTATTGAATATAATGGTCACTGGAAGCTTTTACATTACGAAATTCAGAAATTCTTTAATAATATTTCTATTTCCACTTACAATAAGGATGGAAATTCAAAAATATTTGTATGCAATGAAAATTTCTCAAAAATAAAAGCCCAATATACAATTAGCTTCATAAAATATGATGGTTCCCAATATAAGAAATCTATTACAAAATCAGTAACCTTATTACCAGAATCTGTAACAGAAATATTTTCACAAGCTTATGATGAAAAAGATAAATCAAACAATGAATATTTTATATATGTTCAATTGACATCTTGTGAAAGTGATAAAAATTTTCAATGTGAAAATACATTATTCCTAAACAACTATAAACAATGTGAGATTAAGAAAAATGAGATAACAAAATCTATCTCAGAAAAAAATGGTATTTTTGAAATTGAGCTATCCTCTGAATTGCCAGCATTTTTTGTTTCTATTGATACAGGAAATTTTGAAGGTCGCCTTTCATCAAACATGTTTACCCTTTTACCTAATGAAAAAAAGATTATTACTTTCTGTCCTGATTCAAAAGTAAATATTAATGATTTACGAAAAGAATTGAAAATTTTTGATTTAGGTAACGCCACATTGTAATATAAAAATCTTAAAAAAATAAACCCCTTCTGCAATATTAAATCTAATTTATTTTGCAAAAGGGGTTTGTTTTCTTTATTCTTCACCTTTATAATTTTCAAATTTACTGTAGGCTGGAACAAACATAATCTTTATATCACCTGTTGGACCGTTACGTTGTTTTGCAAGAATGATTTTTGCTTCCTGAACTGGAGCCTCTTCCTTTAAACGCTCTCTATGCAAGAACATAACAACATCAGCATCTTGTTCAATAGAACCAGAACCACGTAACTGAGCAAGGTTTGGCTCCTGCCCTTCTGCATCACGAGCAACCTGACACAAAACAACAATTGGAATTTCCAATTCCCGTGCCAAGGCTTTTAAAGATTTTGAAATCTCAGATATCTGTTCCCAAGTTTCCTTTTTGTTATCATCAGTTGAAATTAAACCAATGTAATCTATAAAAATAATTTTTACATGATCATTTGCAACAAGACGTCTGGCCATTGCTCTTAAATCAAGTAAACGCATATTAGGAGTATCAACCGTGTATAAAGGTGCTTCAAACCATCTTCCAGCTGCATCCTGAATTTTTTTAATATCATCGATTTTAAGCATACCAGAGCGCATTCTAGACATATTTACTCTAGCTTCTTGAGACAAAATACGCATACCAATTGACTCATATGGCATTTCAAGAGAAAAGAAGCCACAAGGAATTTTTTTCTCTAAAGCAATATGCTGCATCATTGAAAGAGCAAGAGCAGTTTTACCAATAGAAGGACGAGCACCAATAATAATTAATTCAGAATTCTGAAATCCAGATGTCATTGTATCAAGATAAGCAAAACCAGAAGGAATACCTGTAAACTGGTTTTTATTTTTATATCGTGAATCAATAATTTCAATTTCACGAATCATAATATCTTTAGCTTTATGAACAACTGTAGTATCATTTTTTTCTGTTAAAGCAAAAATTTTCTGTTCGGCTCCATCAAGAAGTTCACCAGTATCTCTATTTAATTCATATGCAGATGCTCTTAATTCAGAAGAAATTCTAATTAATTCTCTTCGTGCGGCTCTATCAAGCACCATATTCGAATAATATTCAATATTAGCAGCGGAAGGAACTGTATCTGTTAATGAAGCAATATATGCAGTTCCACCAGCTTGTTCAAGTTTTTTATCAACAGTAAGTTCGTTTATAAGAGAAAGCGTATCGCCCTGAACATTCTTTTTATACAATTTAAGCAGGGCATCATAAATAATCTGATTTTGTAATGAGTAAAAATGTTCTGATCTTAATTTAGAAACAACATCAGCCATAGAAGTCCAATTTAACAAAAGTGCACCTAATACAGCCTGTTCAGATTCAACATTGTTTGGTGGAACTTTATCAATTAAAGATGCATCCATTATATACTCCCATAATAATAAGTTGGAAAAAAAAGCCGGCACTTAAAACAAGTTCCGGCTTCATAAAAGTACTAATTAATTAGATTAGTTAGCAGCTTCTTCTTTTGGTTCAGCTTTTGCAGCAGCCTTATCTTTAGCAGCAGCTTTATCTTCAGCAGTTTCCTGTGCTTTTACAACAACATGGATTTCAGCTGTCTGTGCTTCATAAAGTTTGATTGTTGCTTTGTATGTACCAACAGTTTTAATTGTAATACCTGCAAGTTCGATTCTTTTTCTTTCAATTTCAAAACCAAGTTTTGCAAGAGCATCAGCAATTACGTGTGTTGTAACAGCACCGTAAAGTTTACCATTTGCTCCAGCTGGCATTTCAACAACAATTGATGCAGCTTCAAGTTTTTCTTTAAGGCTAGCAGAATCTTTTCTTTTCTGTTCTTTTCTAGCTTCAATTTCAGCTTTTCTAGCTTCAAACATCATTACTGTAGCTTCATTGTAAGGTACAGCAAGATTACGTGGAAGAAGGAAGTTACGAGCATAACCATTAGCAACGTTTTTTACATCGCCTTCTTCACCAAGTGCTTTAACGTCTACGTTAAGAATTACTTTCATTTTTCAAGCTCCTCTTTATTTAAATACGGTGCGTCACCAGGAGTTGGATCGTACCGTACTGTTTAATATTTTAATTAGTCTGCTACGTATGGAAGAAGACAAATTGCTCTAGCACGTTTAATTGCTTTTGCAACTTCACGCTGGTGTTTTGCACATGTACCAGTAATACGACGTGGGAGGATTTTACCTCTTTCTGTCATATAACGACGCAAAGAATCAGCTTCCTTGTAGTCAATTTTTGCTTTGTTTGCACAGAAGCGACAAACCTTTTTGCGGAAGTATGTTTTAGCCTTTGAACGACCATCACGGTCATCTTCACGACCTTCGTTTTCTGCAGTAACTTCATTCATTGAAGCTTCCTGAGACATCATATCCTGTTTTTCTTCCATTTCTTTCATTTCTTCAGACATATTTATCTCCTAATATTAGAATGGGATATCTTCTGGGAAATCATTACCAGTATCACCGTATGAATCCTGATAGTTATTTGAATAAGAATTTTGAGTTGGAGCACTGTTAATCTGCTGGAATCTTGGAGCACCCCCAGAAGGTTGACTTCCTTCAGACTTTCCACCAAGTAACTGTACATTATTAGCAACAATTGTTACTTTACTCATTTTTTGACCGTCTTTTTCCCAACGATCCTGTTTCAAATAACCTTCTACACAAATCTGCTTTCCCTTTAATAAATAAGGTTTAAGATTTTCAGCAGTTTTGCCCCAGATTGTTACATCAAAATAGTTAACTTCCTCAACCCACTGTTCACCATTTTTACGACTTCTATTAACAGCAATACTCACATTTGCTCTTGCCTGTCCATTTGCAACATAACCAAAGCTTCTTTCATCTTCGCCCAGGTCTCTTGTAAGTCTACCAATAAGAACAACATGATTTAAATCTGTCATTTTGAACTCCTTAATGATTCAGTGTTGAAGTTATCTTAGTTTTTTTCGTTCAGTTTAACAAACTGATATTTTAAAATGTTCTGGTTGATTTTGAATTCTTTGTCAATTTCAACAAGTTTTGCTGGATCAAGCTTCATTGTGATAAGAACAAAGTGTCCTTTTCTGTTTTTCTTGATTTCGTAAGTAAGATCGCGATCACCGAATACTTTTTCAGATTCGATTTCTGCACCGAATTTTGTGAGAGTGCTTTTTACGTCTTCAGCACCTTTCTTTGACTTTTCATCTTCAAGTGGATAAATTGTCATAAGTTCATACTTTTTCATAAGTATCTCCTGAATTTTTTTTCTGTTAGTTTTTTCTTTATATAAACTAATCAGAAGTAATCGGAGGACAGTAATACAACCTGATAATCAACGATTTCTGATTGCAAAATAAAAGCTATAAAACTTTTATTCCTCCTTATGGTCTAAGGAAATTCTTGTTACAGAATTCCAAGGGGTGTTTTATCACTATACATAAAAATTGGGATAAGGTCAATATTGCCCGTTTCTTCTTTATAATATATAATTATTTTATGTTATTCAAATTTTCAAAGAAATCCCTAAGCTATATTTTTTCTATTTTTATTTTACTTTCTTATCCTGCTTATGCAAAAGATGTAATTACATTACCTAAAATAATTGAAAATAAAATATCACAATTTCCTGCAACAAAATCAAGCTGGTATATTCGAAAAGCCAGTGGTTCTAAAGCTGGAAAAGTTATTTATGGTCCATTTGAAAATAAAGAACAGGCACTTTGTGTTTGGATTTATTTAAACCTTCAGGAAAATAATAGACAATGTATTTCAAAAAATGAAAGCTTTATTACAAAAAGCCCTTCTGTTTTTTATAAAAAAGAATGTGACTATCTTAAATCACAAATTACTGAATACGGAATGGATGCTGTTTTAGATAAATATTTTTTTGATAT
>SAMEA3663085__coassemble_95_pt1 | contig 46549 bp, 48 predicted proteins | sample SAMEA3663085__metabat2_low_PE_011 | metagenome-assembled genome bin SAMEA3663085 (sample SAMEA3663085) | pig gut metagenome | biome: pig gut; feature: pig-associated habitat; material: faeces | place: France | collected 2012
ATATTGGTGGTGCTCAGATGAATATTGATGGTTCATTTTCTGTGAAATAATCAGTTACAAAAAATTGCAGTTGAATATGAGAAAAAAGCTCTTGAAATGATCAAAGCAGAATCGAAGGAGAATAAATAATGATTTTCCTGCCTTTAGAGACAGAGCTTTTTTATTATGAACATCTTTTAGACTCTTCTGATAATCTGCAACTTATTCAGGATTTTTGTGTAACTAATACTTCTGGTTATGGACTGGAACGATATATAAAAGAACTTGCCGAATCAGATGAAAAAGATGGCTCTGCAAGAACTTATCTGCGGACCTCGTGGTATTTCGTATTTTATATGATTTTTTATATTTTAACAAGAATAACCTATAATAACCTATTTCCAAACAGGTTATTATAGGTTATAATAGGTACTGAAATCAAATTTTGAGGACAAGATATGGAAGATATAAATATTCAGATTTCAGACCTTGAAAGTCAGATTGCCTTGCTGCCAGTCGGTTATATTTCAAAAAAAATGATTAACGGAAAGGAACGTTATTACCAGCAGTGGACAGAAAACGGAAAAATAAAAAGCAAATATATCAAAAATGAAGAAGTTGAAGAATTTCAGAAAAAGATAGAATTCCGAAAATCCCTGCAGTCGAAGCTTTCGGAATTGAAATCTTCAGCCGCCTTTATCGAGACACCATCAATAAAAGATGCAAAGTTCAATCTCAGGATTATGTATGGTAAGGATCTTAAGGATTTTGCATCCCAGACAAAGGATTTTCAGAAACGCGATTGTTTTACGCAGATTCAGGAATATCTTTACAGTGACACTCTGGATAAAGTTTGCCTCGTCTACGGACTTAGGCGAACCGATAAAACAACGATGCTTCGCCAGTGCCTTTACGAAATGAAGGAAGGGGACTTTAAGCGTAGTGTTTATATCAAGGCAACCGTCACAGATACAATGGCTGCATTGAATAAAGATTTGAAACAGCTTCGTGAACTTGGCATTAAATATGTGTTTATTGATGAAGTGACTCTCATCAGCGATTTTATCGATTCCGCAGCAATATTGTCTGATATTTATTCGGCAATGGGAATGAAGATTGTTCTTTCCGGAACAGATTCCCTTGGTTTCTGGCTGGCAGTTCATGAAGAGCTTTATGACCGGGCAGTAATGGTTCATACAACCTATATTCCATTTTCTGAACATTCAAGACTGCTTGGTATTAATGATGTTGATGAATATATCCGCTATGGAGGAACACTGAAGGCTGGAGTCTGGGACTTTGAAAACAAAGAAGTAAATGCAGAGGATGCATCCTTCCGTGATAATGAATCAACCAGAATTTATATTGATACTGCAATTTGTTCTAACATTCAGCGTTCATTAAAGTGCTATCAGGATGGAAATCATTTCCGAAATCTGTACGACCTTTATGAAAAAAAGGAACTCACAGGTGCAATAAACAGAATAATTGAAAATGAATCTCATAAATTCCTGGTTCAGATTCTTACTGATGATTTTAAATCCCACGACCTTCATCTTCTTGACCGTAATTTGAGAAAAGAGAGAGAAGAGGAGAATAGAATAGAAATTTTTGATAATCTGAATGAAGTTTCAGTTACTAAAAATCTTATGAAAATTCTTGAGATAAAGAATAAAGATTTGCAGAGTGTTCAAATTACAGATGACCATGTTGAAGAAATAAAGGAATATTTAGAAGCACTGGATCTTCTTGACGAGTGTGATTTGAGGGCAATAGGCAAAAAATTAAAGTTTTCAGAAAATAAGACTTTTACTCAGCCGGGAATGAGATTCTGTCAGGCAAAGACTCTTGTTCATTCGATTCTGAAGGACGAGAAATTTGATCAGTTGAGTGAGCCTGTAAAAACTTTTATTACAGAACGACTATTGGCAACGGTTATGGAACACATGCTTGAAGATATAGTTCTTCTTGATACTAAGCGGCGATATGGAAAAAGCAAAGAAGTCTTTAAACTGTATTTTGCTGCCGGTGAATTTGATATGGTCATCTATGATAAGAAAAAAGCTGAAATAGAATGTTTTGAAATCAAGCACAGTGATGAAATTGTTGAAGAACAGGCAAAACATCTTTTGAATGAAGACAACATTGCAAACACCGAGAAGATGTATGGAAAAGTAATTCGCCGATGTGTATTGTACAAAGGCGGCTCCGGTATTGCTTCAAACGGAATTGAATACAAGAATGTGGAAGAGTTCCTGAATGAAATGAAGGGATAGCATTTTGTTGAGCCTCTGAAAAAGGTTGAAAAATAGTAAACTCTAAAGTATACAACTTTAAAGTTTACATTTTCAATTGGAATAAATATGTTTAAAGGCCGAAAAAAGGAACTTGAATTATTAGAAGACTTATATGATTCAAAACAATTTGAATTTCTCGTTCTTTATGGGCGTTCAACAGCACATCTTGAACTTAAGGCATTTGATTTCCATCAAAATATGGAAAATGCATCATCAAATAACATTACTCTTGTAACAGTTGATGACTTATTCGAGTTCGGAGAATAGAATTGGTAGAAAAATGATAATAAGTGTAATATATTCTTGCCGATAAGATTGAAATTCCAAAAAAAGACAGAAGATTTACTGCATCAGATATTAGAAAACTTTGCCAGTAGGTTGTTTATGAAAAAAAAGAAAAATATTATTATAAAAATTGCACTATATATGTAATTTAAGTATAATAATTTGTATAAAATATATTTTACAGGAGCAACCATGAAAGGCATTATCCTTGCCGGTGGATCTGGCACACGTTTATATCCAATTACAAAAGCTGTTTCAAAACAGATTTTACCACTTTATGATAAACCAATGATTTATTATCCATTAAGTGTTTTAATGCTGGCAGGAATTCGTGAAGTTTTAATTATTTCAACTCCTCGCGATATTAGTTGTTTTAAAGAACTTTTTGGTGATGGAGCATGGCTTGGAATGCATTTTGAATATGCTGTTCAGGATAAGCCACGTGGTCTTGCAGATGCTTTCATTGTTGGAAAAGACTTTATCGGTTCTGATGATGTTGCTCTTGTTCTTGGTGACAATATTTTCTATGGTCAGAGTTTTACATCAACTCTTAAACGTGCAGCAAAAAAAGTTGCAGATGAAAAGGGTGCTGTAATTTTTGGTTACTATGTTGCAGATCCAACTGCCTATGGTGTTGTAGAATTTGATGATAAAGGAAATGCCCTTGGTATTGAAGAAAAACCTGCAAATCCAAAATCAAATTACGCAGTACCAGGACTTTATTTCTATGATAATTCTGTAGTTGATGTTGCCGCTAATGTAAAACCTTCTGCCCGTGGTGAAATTGAAATTACTTCAGTAAACAATGAATATCTTGCCAGAATGCAGCTTAAGGTTGAACTTCTTGGTCGTGGAATGGCCTGGCTTGATACTGGAACATATGACGGTCTTTTGGAAGCTTCTAACTTCATTGCCACAATCCAAAAACGCCAGGGACTTTATGTTTCCTGTATCGAAGAAATCAGTTACAGAAATGGCTGGCTAACAAAAGATCAGTTACTTGAATTAGCAAAAGGTTATAAAACAGATTACGGCAGATATTTGGAATTTGTTGCAAATAATTAAAAATTGATTTCCCGCAGAAATCGCGGAATGACGCAGATTTACGCAGAATTTTTATTATGTTGTTTTTATTGCAATTAGCAAATAACATCATATTTATAACAAAAAAATCTGCGCTCTATCTGCGAGATCAGCGTAATCTGCGGGAGTAAAAAAAGTAGGAAATTATGTTTACATTTACTAAGTGCGAAATCGATGGTCTTTACGAAATTGAAGCAAAGATTTTTGGTGATAATCGTGGATATTTTTTAGAGACATATAGTGAAAAAGATTTTTTTGAAGCTGGACTTACAATGAAATTTGTTCAGGATAATCAATCAAAATCTTCAAAATATGTACTTCGTGGGCTTCATTTTCAGAAACAGCATCCACAGGGAAAACTTGTTCGTGCACTGGAAGGAAAAGTTTATGATGTTGCTGTTGATTTAAGAGAAGGTAGTCCAACCTTTGGAAAATATCACGGTGTAATCCTTGATAGCGAAAAACAGAATATGTTTTACATTCCAGAAGGTTTTGCTCACGGTTTTTGTGTTTTATCAGATAATGCAACTTTTGCCTATAAATGCACAGATTTCTATCATCCAGAAGATGAGGGCGGAGTAATGTGGAATGACCCAGCTTTTGGAATTGATTGGGAAAGTGTTTTACCGAGGATTAGTGAAAATGTGAAGTTAAGTGATAAAGATACTAAACATGAAGCATTCACTGGAAAAAAATATTTTGATTTAAATGCTAAATGGATTGGGAAATAAGGGATGAAGTATGAGGTATGAAGTATGAGGAATGAGGGATGAGGGATGACTAAAGAATCTGTTTTACCAGTAAAAAGTAAATCTTTTGCAATCAAAATAATCAGACTATATACTGAACTGCAAAATGAAAAAAAAGAATTTGTTTTATCTAAACAAATATTGAGAAGTGGAACCAGTATCGGTGCAAATATAAGAGAGGCAATAAGAGGTCAGTCTAAAGCCGATTTTTATGCTAAACTTTATATTTCATTAAAAGAAGCTGAAGAAACTGAATATTGGTTAGAACTTTTATCTGATACTGATTTTATTACGTATGAAAAATTTGATGAATTATCGAAAGATTGTGAGGAGATAATTAGAATCCTTATGGCCACAGTAAAGCATAAAGATGAAAATTAATCTTAATTCATACTTCATACCTCTTAGTTCATACTTCTAAGTTCATACTTCTAAGTTCATACTTCTAAGTTCATACTTTATTATTTATACTTTATAATAATTTTTTAGGAGAAATATTATGCGTAAATTACATAACATCTTAATCACCGGCGGTGCTGGATTTATTGGTTGTAACTTTATTCACTATTTATTTGGACTTTCTAATAGTGGAACAGAGCTTTTTGGTGATGCTAACTTTACTGGAAATGTAATCAATGTAGACTGCCTTACTTATGCCGGAAATCTTGAATCTTTGAAGGATGTGGAAGAAAAGTTTGGTGGAAAACGCTATTTCTTTGAAAAAGTTGATATTACAGACCGGGCTGAAATTGAACGTATTTTCAAACAGTATGATATTGATACTGTAATTCATTTTGCTGCTGAAAGTCATGTAGATCGTTCTATTCTTGGACCTGAAGCTTTCATGAAAACTAATGTTATGGGTACTTATACACTTCTTGATGTTGCCCGTAATTACTGGGGTGTATCTCTTGATAATCCTCGTGATGATGTTCTTTTCCATCATATTTCTACAGATGAAGTTTATGGTTCTCTTGGCGAAACAGGATATTTCCTTGAAACAACTCCTTACGATCCTCGCTCTCCATATTCATCCTCAAAGGCATCTAGCGATCACATTGTAATGGCTTACTATCATACTTATGGGCTTCCAATTACTTTATCCAACTGTACAAACAATTATGGTCCATTCCAATTCCCAGAAAAGCTTTTGCCATTGATGATTTCAAACATTAAAGATGGAAAAAATCTTCCAGTATACGGCAAAGGTGATAATATTCGGGATTGGATTTATGTAGAAGATCATAACCGGGGTGTTTGGGAAATTGTAAATAAATCTCCTGCAGGTGAAAAATGGAATCTTGGTGGCGAAAACGAATGGCAGAACATCAAACTGTTGAATGAAGTAATTGATTTGACTTCAAAAGAACTTGGTAAATCAGCTGATGATGTTAGAAAAACAATTACATATGTAAAGGATCGTCCAGGTCATGATAAACGTTATGCCATCGATTGTACAAAAGCCAAAACAAAACTTGGCTGGGAACGCAAAATGACTTTCCAACAGGGACTCCTTGCAACAATCCGCTGGTATCTTAATCATTCTGAATGGATTGAAAACATTAAATCTGGTGCTTATAAAGACTGGATCAGTAAGAATTACAATGATAGATAATTAGGAATTAAGAATTAAGAATTAGGAATTAGGAATTAGGAATTAAGAGTTTTCTTAGGATTTTTTTAGATTTGATTTAGGTTATCTGTTTTGATTTGTTGTATTTTAATTATACAAGGGAGATATTAATTATGAAATCTAAAAATGTATTTTTACTGATTGCTTTGATGCTGGTAACTTCAATCTTCTGTAGTTCATGTATTATTGTTCATGATTGGGATGATGATTATGTTTATACGGCAAAGTCAAATCTAAGCGATTATGAACATTGTTATGGAACTATTACAGAAACAGGTTTTAATTTTTCAGATACTGATACAAAATATAAATTTGATGATGTCGATAGACGTATTTACAAAGATGTAGAAAGAAAATATATGACAAGAACAGAAGTTTATAATTATATGTATAATAAACTAAGTAATAAAAATAATATTGATGAATGCATGTACATGTTCTATTCGAATCGACATATTGTTATTGATATTAGAAACGGAAACATTGTTTATTCAATTTCAAAATAATTTATAATTTTCCATATTATCTGCACACCATCCCTCTTTCAGCTGGTGTGCTTTTTTTTTATCTACACTTATTAATCAGCGAAATCAGCGTAATCTGCGGGCAACCTTATTTTCAAATAATAATCTCCCGCTGATAACGCAGATCCCGCTGATGAACGCAGATTTTTGTTAAGTGTTTTTTTTAATTAATATTTAACTGAAAATTGCAACCAAATCCCACATCCCATTCTGCGTAAATCTCCGTAATCAGCGTAATCTGCGGGTTCTTTACTTTTTAATTTCAAATCTTTTGCTTTTCATAAAGTTTTTTAAAGATTTTTTCCAATTTGGAATTTTGATTTTTAATTCTTTTTGAATCTTTTCTTTACTTAATACTGAATAAGCTGGACGTTTTACTTTTGCACCAAATTCGGCTGTTGTGCATGGATTTACTGCGCAGTCTTTTGTTATCCGTTTATATTTTCTTCCGTATTTATATATTGCCTGAGCAAATTCAAACCATGTTGTCTGGCCTTCATTGGTAAAATGATATATTCCAAAGGCTGGTGTACTATTAGAGCCAAAAAATCCTTTTGCATTATTTGTTTTATTGATAATTGTTATAATTGCATTTGCCAAATCAACGGTACAGGTAGGAGAACCAAACTGGTCATTTACAACTTTTACTTCATCTCTGTTGTTCATGGCCTTTGTCATTGTATAAACAAAGTTTATACCTTCAAATCCATATAACCAGGCTGTTCTTAATATAAAATATTGTACCATTTCTTTTTCAATGGCATCTTCACCAGCAGCTTTTGTTTTTCCATAAACACCTAATGGATTTTTTTCCATGTTTTCTGTGTATGGTTCATTTCCATCTCCACCAAAAACGTAGTCCGTGGAAATATGAATAAGTTTTGCACCAAGTTTTCTGGCTACTCTTGCAATATTTAGTGGACCTTCAGCATTTAATTTTGCAGCAAGTTCTGTATCTTCTTCTGCTTTATCAACATTTGTGTATGCTGAGCAGTTAATAATCCAGGAAATTGTTTTCTCACTTTCCGGAAGTTTTGAATCAAGGCTATAAAATGATGTCATCACATTTTTCTGGTATGCATCTAACGCATCAGGATTTGTAATATCAACTTCTTTATCTGTTCCTACAAAAGAAAGATTATTTTCCTTTAATTGTCTGGCAACTTCTCTCCCAAGCATTCCGTTGCAACCAATGAGCCAAATCATTTTTTATCCCCTCAATCTTATTTTATATTAATTAAATTTTTTTGCTGCTTCCCGAACCAGGTTACTACAGCCTTTTCTCATAACAAGTGCTTTTCCATTTTTGATTACCACTGTAACATCATTTACACCACAAAGTGCTACAGGAATATCTGAATATACAAAGCAATCGTGAGAATCTACAAAGATAGAATTAATATCTTTTTCTTTACAATGTTTTTCAAAAGAATCCCAGCTTCCTACATCATCCCAGTTAAAGCTAGCTAAAACGGCATATGCATTTTTTGTTTTTTCAGCCAAAGATTTATCTATTGCTATTGCTGGAACTGAATCGTAAGCTGCAATCATAGCGTCCCAAGGTTTTATATAGCTGATTTCACCAATTTTTTCTGGAGTAGGTAATGTTGATGATTTAAATGATTCAAAAGCTTCTGTAACTTCTGGTGTACATCTTCCAAGTTCCTCTTCAAAGAAATCACAATCAAAGGCAAACATTCCGCTATTCCAGCGACAGTTTCCTGCTGCAATATATGCTTCTGCAGTTTTCTGATCTGGTTTTTCTTTAAATTCATTAATTTTAAATACAGAAGGATTATCTTCTTCCATATTGCCTGTAAGAATGTAACCGTAACCAACAGAAGGTTCATAGGGCTGAATACCAAATGTAACAATATGATTTTTACTTGCAGATTTAAATGCCCGTTCTGCATCATTTACAAAGGCAGAAACTGGACCAATAATGTGGTCACTTGTTAAAACAAGCATGGAATGTTTGTAAGAGGAATCTAATTTTTTAAGAAGCATTGAACATAGCAAAATTGGTGCTGTTGTATGCTTTGGAAATGGTTCACTAATAATGAGTAAATCATTTTTCAGCTTTTTTTTCTGTTCTTCTGTAACTTGATTAAATAGTGCTTCACACTGCTTGCTGATTTCATTTTCAAGACCAAGACGGGTTGCAATAACAATTTTTCCTCTTGGATTTAATGCTAAACTTCTAAGGATTGAATGCTGTAAGAAAGAAATTCCACCATCAAGAGCCATAAATTGTTTAGGAAAATCGGCTTTTGAAGCAGGCCATAATCTTTCACCAAAACCACCAGCTAAAATAACTACGTCTGTAAACATCATTCAATCCTTTTTTATTTTCATTATAATTTTGTAAATACGAAATTACAGAATGTTTTAATACGATTAATAAAACTTGTTCTGATTCTATCTGTTAAAAATGGCAGGTGAGGAGCATTTACACCACCAATTCCATAAATAATCCATTTATCATCCTTGTGTACACAGTAAATATATACTTTAAGTTTTCCCTTTCCTACAACAGAAATGCCTTCATATTTCAGCTTATTTGTATTTTCTGCAGTATATAAAAGAAAATCTGGGCCATGTTCACATACAATATCTTCCTGAACTAAGCCAAAAGGCTCCATTTCTAAATCGGCTTTAATATATGTTTTGTTTCCATCATTATTTTGGCTTGCAATTTTTGCTGATGAATATAAATCAAAATAGCATTCATGTCTTTCTGACCAATATGGAATGCCGGCATAGTCTCCAATATTATTTAGTATTTCAGCCATTCTCTGTGGTAAATCTTCATTGCCTTTATAGTCTTTTACCTGAATGATTTCTGCCAGATATTTTGGATTATAATCTTTTACTTTTTTTACAATCTGTGTACAAATATCATCTGTAGATGGATTAAGACACATATTTTTTTGATAATCAATATTTTTGATTACAACTTCACCTTTTTCTAGTTTTGCTTTATCAGAAGCAGATAAATTTCCATTAAAACAACTGTCAAATGAAGCGGCAAAAAGTGATGTAGAAGCAACTGCTAATACTGTAAAAATTGATATGATTTTTGTAATTTTTTTCATTTTAAGTACCTCATTAATTATAGAGTAAATTGCTATCACTTGCAATTATATAAAAATAAAAAAGGAAAGGAGTGCAAGTTACAAGTTGAAATTTAAGATTTTTCTTATATAATTGACATTATGATTTCACAAAAAATTAAAGCATTAGTAGAAAGTCCATCAAGTGGTGTAATCCGCAAGATGTTTGAAGAAGGTGCAATACTTAAAGCAAAATATGGCGAAGATAAAGTTTTTGATTTTAGTATTGGTAATCCTGATTTGGATCCTCCACAAGAAGTTGTTGATGCAATTGCAAAGGTTGCTGCCAATGAAACTCATTTGTGTCATGGTTATATGCCAAATGCCGGGTATCCTGAAACTAGAAAAGCAATGGCAAGAAAAACTTCTTTGGAACAAGGAATGGAAATTCCTTTTGAAAATGTTGTAATGGAAGTTGGTGCCGCAGGTGCTCTTAATGCAACAATGAAGGCTCTTTTGAACGAGGGTGATGAAGTTATTGTTCCTTGTCCATATTTTACAGAATATGATCACTATATTCATAATCATGGTGGAGAAATTATTCGTGTAAAAACTAAGGAGGATTTTGGTCTTGATCCTGAAACTATTAAAGCTGCTCTTAATGAAAAAACTGCTGCTTTATTAATTAATTCACCAAACAATCCTACTGGACGCATTTATTCTGATGAAGAAATTCTTTCTGTAATTGATGTTTTGAATGAACATGGCAAAAAAACTGGCCGTTATCCATATATTATCTGTGATGAACCTTACAGAGCAATTGTATACGGAGGCAAAAAAGTTTCTGCTGTTTTCCCTAAATATGATAATGCTGTTGTTGTAACTTCATTTGCTAAAAATTTAAGTCTTCCAGGTGAACGTATTGGTTATGTTGCTGTAAATCCAAACTGTAAAGAAGCTAAGGATTTAGTTGCGGCAATCATCTTTACAACTCGTACATTAGGTTATGTAAATGCTCCTGCATTTTTCCAGAAAGTTATTGCTCAGAGCTGGGATGCTGAATGCGATTATTCATTATATGAAAAACGCCGTAACGAAATCTGTGAAGTTATGGATTATGCTGGTCTTAAATATTGTGTTCCAGAAGGTGCATTCTATTTATTTGTTAAAGCTCCAGATAAATACAATGATGATGATATGGCATTTGTAAATCATCTTAAAAAATATAATATTCTTTGTGCGCCAGGTTCTGGCTTTGGTGGAAAAGGCTGGTTCCGCATTGCTTACTGCTGTAGTGAATCAACTATTTTAAACAGCAAAGAAGCCTTCAAAAAAGCTGTTGAAGAAGAATAAAACAATTATTACAAATTACAAATTATGAATTACGTATTATTTTAGGAGGATATTATGAAAATTTTGATGGTTACTTCGGAAACTGTTCCTTTTGCAAAAACTGGCGGATTAGCTGATGCTGTAAGTGCATTGGCCATTAATCTTAGAAAGCAGGGCCATGATGTTAGAATTGTAATGCCTCGCTATTATAAAATTGATCGTTCGAAATTAAAAGCTCATGATAGTCCTTTAGCAGTTGCTGCGGGTCAGGTTGAAGCATGGGTAAAAGTGTACGAGGCACCACTTCCTGGAACTGATGTTCCTGTATATTTCCTGGATCATGAACAGTCTTATGGTCGTGATGGTATTTATGGTACTAAAACTGAAACTGATTTCCACGATAATCCTTATCGTTCTGCCTTGCTTTGTCACGGTGCATTCCAACTTTGTAGATTTTTAGGCTGGTATCCAGATATTATGCATGCTCACGATTGGTTTGCATGTCTTGTTCCAGCTCTTCTTAAACATGTTTGTAGAAATGGTTACTTTGCACATACAGCATCAGTTTTAACTATTCATAACTTGGGATATCAGGGAGTATATGGTGAAAATAATTTCCCGGCTCTTGGTTTAGACTGGCAGCTTTATTATGGTGCAGGGCTTGAGCATAATGGTGCAATTAATCTTTTACAGTCTGGTATTTCTTGTGCTGATATGATTACAACTGTTTCTCCAACATATGCTGGCGAAATGCAGTCTGCAGAAGGTGGATTTGGTTTAGACGGATTGCTTCGTGTTAGAACCGATGTTGTAAAAGGTGTATTAAATGGTTGTGATTTAGACACATGGAATCCATCAAAAGATAAATATCTTCCTGCAACATTTAGTGTAAAGAAAATGGCTGGTAAGGCAAAATGTAAAGAAGAATTGCAGAAAAGAATGGGACTTAAAGTTGATCCTAATGTTCCTGTAATTGGTATTGTAACACGCCTTGCAGATCAGAAAGGAATTGCAGAAGTTTTTGCTCCTGGTTATGGCAGTATTTATGGTATGTGTACTACAATGGATGTTCAGTTTGCTATTTTAGGCAGCGGTGAAAAATGGTGTGAGGACGAAATTAATATTTTACAGTCTAAATTGCCTAATCTTCGTGCATATATTGGTTATGATGAAAGCTTGAGCCACTTAATTGAAGCTGGTTCAGATTTCTTCTTAATGCCAAGTAAATATGAACCATGTGGTTTGAATCAGATGTATTCCATGCTTTATGGTACATTGCCAATTGTTAGAAGAACTGGTGGTCTTGCAGATACTGTTGAACAGTACAATGAAGCTACTGGAGATGGTACAGGGTTCTTATTTGATTCTCTTACTCCAAGTGCTGTTTATGATACTGTTGGATGGGCTGTTTATGCTTATTATAACAAAAAAGATCATATTGCAAAAATGCAGAAACGGGGAATGGAAAAAGATTTCAGTTGGACTCGTTCTGTAAACGGATATCTTAACATTTATTCTGAAGCCTTAATGAGAGGCTGTGGAATTAATACTGCAGACTGGCGGTAGGATAATTAGGAATTAGGAATTAAGAAGTATGAATTAAGAAGTATGAAGTATGAAGTAGGAAGTATGAAGTATGAAGTAGGAAGAAGGAATTAGGAATTAGGAATTAGGAATTAGTTAACTCCTCATATCTCATACCTCATACCTCATACCTCATACCTCATACCTCATACCTCATACTTCATTCCTAACTCCTAACTCCTAATTTAATTATTTAGAACTCATGTTTACCCATTCATTGTTTTTACTTAAATAACAATCTGTAATCAACTTCTTCTTTTTATTGTCTGCCCAAGTTACTGAACCATTGCTATTCAAAATCAAAATATAATTACCATTCTGAACAACATTTGTTGGAATAGATGCAGAACGTTTAAAAAGTGTTTTCTTATTTTTCTTTACATCATATCTAAAGATTGTACTTTGACCAATATTTGTGAATAAGAAAGAATCTTTTACATAAGTAAATGCTTCTCCGTCTTCTTCATCAAACATCAAAATATTTTTACTTGTATCTGTTACAGGATTATAGTTGAAAACATAAGTATGTTTATCATTTTCATCAGAATTGAACATAATACCATAAATGGAAGCATTATCACCACTCATTGTTAATGCATATGCAATGCTGCCGTCAAACTTTGTTGGTGCAGTTTCAAAAGTATTAAGATTTACTTTAAGAAGTGGTGTATATGGATAAGTAGAAGATGTTTTTGCAATATACAAATAACCATTTCCTGCTATAACAGCATCTTGAATACCTGTTCCTGTGTAGATTTCTCTATATTTTTTTGTTTCAAAGTCATAAAGGTTTACAATTCCTTTTGTTTCAATTTCAACAAGATAATCTTTTGTACCGTCACTGCAAAGTTTTATATTCTGAACATGATATCCTGGTGTAAATAATGTAGATTTCTTTTTTGTTTCAAGATCAATCATAATTACATTATTCATTGTATCATTTGTCCAAAGAATTACATTGTTTTTATAGAGAAGGAAGTTTTTCTGTTTTTGTGTATCAATTACTTTTTCAATTGTGCCAGTTTTATAATTTGTTTTGAAGATTTCATTTTCAGCTAAGAATAAGAATTCATTTTCATTTGTTCCAGCTTTTATATCTGAAACTTGTTTATATGTATTTTCTGAAAGTGGCAAAATTTCTTTTGTATCTTGTAAGTATTCAAGTGGAAAGTTATAAACAGTTCCATCTTGTGCTGCAAGAATAATATTATTATTCAATTTTTTAGCTGATGTAATTTGACTTGCATTTTTAGGAAGCTGAATTGTTTCTACAACAAATGAAGCTGCCATTACATTTGTATCAGATATTTCGTTTTTATAAAGAATATATTTTCCGTTGCTTTCTTTTTCTAGGTAATATAAAGCATCATCTTCATTTGTTGAAAGAATTAAAGGTGATTTTGATGAAAGACTTGAAATCAATTTTTTCTTATTTACATTAAAAATATAAATATTATTATCACGAACACCTGTAAAAAGGTTAGAACCATACATTGTTGTCTGGCTTAATCCCTGATAAATTGAATATTTTGTTTTTAATTCACCAGTCTGAAGATTGAAAATAGAAAAGTTTCCAGAAGTAGAGTAGAAAGCAACTGTTTTTTCTGTATCACTTGTCCAAATATAATTAACGATATTTGTTGGTTCTTTTAATTTTGCTTCAACTGAATAATTTGAAGTTTTTAAGAATTCCGCACCTTCAATTGAGGATGTTCCAACAATTAAATATGTTCCTTTAGCTGAATATGCCAGGGATGTAATTGTATCATTATATTTTTTCTGGAATTTTTTTGTGAGTTTTTTCCAATTCCAAACAGTAACAATGTTTATAGAAGCTCCATCTGTTTCGTATACTGCAATATCTGTACCATTAGGTGAACAGGCAATATTTTTTATCCAAAGATTGCTTACCTGATAATGTTCTCCATATCCATCAGCTTTCCAATTGATTAAAAAACCGTCTTCAGAAGCTGTAAAAAAGGTATTATCAGCAGATTTGTTATTCGATTTTTCAATGGCTGTAATTAAACTTTGATGAGACTGCTTTGTTGTATGAATTTGTGAAAAACATACTGATGTAAATACAACAATTGATAAAAAAGATAATACTAATTTTTTCAATTTTTTCTCCTATTTGTAAATTTTATTTTCCTATAAAATATGATATATCACCATACAAACCAATTATAAAAAGAATAAGAATAAATCCCAATCCAATAAATTGAATATAATATTGAATAGAAGGTTTAACTTTTTTTCTAAAGATACATTCAATTATTGCTATAAGAATTAATCCTCCATCTAAAACTGGAATTGGCAAAAGATTCATTATTGCAAGGGATACACTTATTAAAGCAACAAATTCAAATAAACTTAAAAAACCTGTTTTTGCATCAATACTAAATCCTGTTTGAATTGTTGAACCAAGCATATCTGTAGTTCTTAAAGGTCCACTTACAGTATTTTTAAGATTTACGCCCTTAAATAAAATGCCTATGCTTTTATATGTAAGACCAATCATGGCACCAGTATCCTTTATACCTTTTCCAAAAGCTGTGAAAATATTGTATTTTGGTGTATGAACTTCAATTATTTTAGAAGTATCAGCCATAATTCCTATTTTTCCCGAGCCAGTTTCTTTATCTAATTGGGAATGTAGTCTTATTTCAACAATTTCACCCTTTCTTTCAACTTTGATTATTAAATCTTCATCCGGACGCTGAACAATTTCTGTTCGAATATCATCAAAATTTCTAACTTCTTTATCATTTATGAAAATTATTTTATCGCCAGAAAGCATTCCAGCTTCTTTTGCAATATTTGAAACATTTTCTGTTGTTGAATCAGGAATTAAAATTTGATTTGAAAAGGTCTGATAGTTATAGCCAATTAGATTTATGAGCCAGAATCCAATTACAGCTAAAATAATATTAAAAAAAGGGCCATTAAAACCAATAAAAGCTCTTTTTAGAGGATGTACACCATAAAGGGAATCTTTTTCACCAGTGATTTCAGGTAATTTTTCATCTAATGCTTTTTGAAAATCTTTTTCACCTTTTAATCCACAGTAACCACCAAGTGGAATTAAAGAAAGTCTATAGTCTGTTCCTTTTATTGTTTTGTGCAAAAGTACTGGTCCAAAGCCTACGGAAAAAGATTCTACTTTTACACCACAGATTTTTGCCGCAATTAAATGACCAAATTCATGAAATATAATTAAAAATATTAAACATAGAATACCATAAACCCAACTCATTATTACTCCAGTTTATTGCATTTTTTTTAAGGATTCTTTAGCAATTTCCCTTGCTCTTTTATCTGTTTCAAATACCTGTTCAAAAGAATCAATAGAGAAATTCCAGTCTGCTTGCAATACTTCATAAACAATTTTACTGATAGAAAGATACGAAATCTGTTTTTTCAGGAAAGCATGTACTGCAACTTCGTTAGCCCCATTATAGGCAATTGTTGCTCCGTTTCCAATTTTTACACAATCGAAGGCATATTGAAGCATTGGAAAATCTTGAATGCGGGGCTTAAAAAAAGTCATTGTGTGATCAAATAATTCAAATGGCTCTAAATAAGCTGGTACATTATTTGGCCAGGTAATTGCATTATAAATTGGATGTTTCATGTCTGGATCTGAAATCTGTGCATATAACATTCCGTCATTTGTTCTTACCAAAGAATGTATTAAACTTTGAGGATGAACTACTACCTGAATCTGTTCTGCAGAAACATCAAAAAGATATGCTGCTTCAATAACTTCCAAACCTTTATTTGCAAGAGTAGAGGAGTCTATTGTAATTTTTGGTCCCATATTCCATGTTGGATGTTTTAAGGCCTGTTCTAAAGTCACCTTTTCTAATTGTTCTTTTGTATATTCTCTAAAAGGACCGCCACTGGCTGTAATAACAATTTTTGAAATATTTTCCTTACCAATTTTTTCTACAAGATTAAAAATTGCAGAGTGTTCTGAATCCACTGGAATAATTGGTGTATTATTGTCTTTTGCAAGCTTTTTTATGAGTGAACCAGCCATAACAATTGTTTCTTTGTTTGCAAGAGCCAGGGGAATATGATTATCCAATGCAATTTTTGATGGTAATAAACCTGCGGCACCTGCAATACCATTAACAATTATATCAGGTTTTGAAGAATCAATTAATTTTTGAAATGCTTTCTCTGAATTATCTTTACATGAAAGAAGGGAAGGACAATTATATTTTTTTGAAATTGAATTTAACTTTTCTTCACTGCTATGAGCCTGAATTCCACATAAAGTAAAATCAGAACTCATATTTTCAATAATATTTATGGCGTTTGTACCAATTGAACCTGTTGCACCTAAAACTAAAACTCTTTTCATATTATGCCAAATATAAATAATATACACATAGATAGAAAATTGGACCTGCTATGATGATAGAGTCAATTGAATCTAAAACACCACCTCGTCCTGGAATTAAGGTTCCACTATCTTTTACGTCACATGATCTTTTAATAACAGATTCAATTAAATCACCAATTATGGCTCCAAATGATGTAAAAAGGGAAATTACAATAATTTTCCAGTAAGCTCCAGCAAATACTTGTGGGAAAATCATTTTAATTAAAACAGAAACAATCAATGTTCCTATTACACCGCCTATAAATCCTACAAGACTTTTATTAGGGCTTGCAGCAACAAAGCCTCTTGAACCTTTACCAAACAAAACTCCAAAGAGCCAGGCAAAAGAATCTGTCATAAAAACAATTATGAAGAATAAGGCAAGAAAATATGATGAATTATTTGGTATAAAAGTGATATACGAAATTAGAGTTGGCATAAATCCTGTATAAAACAAAGTCAATGCCGCAAAACTGATTTTTTTTGCTGAATCTTCAAAGGTTTTCTGACTTAAACTTTCAATTCCCATCAAGATAATAACTTCAAAAATTAATATCCAGATGGTAAGAATCATGTCTATATTAATTAAAGTAAAAATGTAAGCCATTAATGGAATTATGGCAACAAAAGTGGTTAATAACCATTTTGGAAACATTTTGCTTTGTTTAGAAAGCATGTTTTGTACTTCTAAAGAACCGAGTATAGCAAAAAGTACAATTACAGCATTCATTGCAAGATGATTTTTATATTCAACCATAACAAGTGCAAGTACAAGTGGAATTCCTATAAAGAATGTTAATAATCGTTTTATTACTTTACTCATAATATTATCCTTATTTTATTGCTTTTTCAGCGCCAAAACGTCTATTTCTAGTTTGATATACTTCTATATTATTATAAAATTCTTCATTCGTGTAGTCTGGCCACAAAGTATTTGTATAAATTTGTTCAGCGTAGGGAACATGCCAAAGTAAATAATTACTTAGTCGCATTTCTCCACCTGTTCTTATTAATAAATCTACATCAGGACTTTCTGGCATATCTAAAAAAGAAGAAACAGTTTTTTCATCAATTTCTTCTTCATTTTTTCCAGCATTAATAATTTTTTTAATTCCACGAACAATTTCATCTCTACCGCCATAATTTATGGCAAGATTAACTGTCATGCGATTAAAATCTTTTGTTTTTTCTTTTGCTTCAATAATATCTTTCTGAATATTTTTAGGAAGTGCTTCTAAATTACCAATATGATTAATTTTTATTTGGTTCTGTTTGTAAAATTCTAACTCACCAATAAGATGAACATGAATTAAATTCATTAAAAAGCCAACTTCCTGTTCTGCACGTTTCCAATTTTCTGTTGAAAATACATACAGAGTTAAATGCTTAATGCCAAGGTCTGCAGCAGCTTTTACTATATTTTTTGCTGTTGTTAATCCCTGGTTGTGGCCTGAAGTTCTTGGTAAATTCTTTTGTGTTGCCCATCTACCATTGCCATCCATTGTGATAGCAACATGTAGAGGGAGTTTATTTAAATCAACTGGCATTAGTTCTGTAAAATGTCCTTTTCTTTTGAATCATAAAGTTTGTTGATTTCATCAATATATTTATCAGTTAATTTCTGGAGTTTGTCAGTTTCAGTTTTTAATTCGTCTTCTGTAATATCTCCAGCTTTCTGCTGTTTTTTCAAATCATCATTTCCATCGCGGCGAATATTTCTGATTGAAGTACGGCAATTTTCAGCAACAGTTTTAGCCTGTTTTACTAATTCCTTACGACGTTCTGCTGTAAGTGCTGGAATTGAAATACGAATTACTTTTCCATCATTAGAAGGATTCAATCCTAAGTCAGCAACCTGAATTGCTTTTTCAATTTCTGTAATAAGTGATTTATCAAAAGGAGTGATGATAACAGAACGAGCTTCAGGAATAGCAATTGTAGCAACCTGATTTAATGGTGATTTTGTTCCGTAATAGTCAACACGTACTTTATCAAAAATTGAAGCACTGGCACGTCCAGTTCTAATTCCATTGAACTGATCTTTCAATGCAGAAACTGTTTTCTCCATTTTTTCTTCTAATTCTGCCATATATGTCTCCTGTATAAAAAAAATAAATTTCTAGTTAAAAACAGATGTTGTTCTTTTCAGAATAAACTAAAAAGAACAACATTCTGAATATTTAATAATTATTTTCCAAGAACGAAAAGTTTAGAAGTTGCAAATGTAAGAGTTGCACCAACAGCTTTTCCTGTTTCAGCCAATTTAGCAGCAACAGTTTTCTTGTCATCTTTTACGAACATCTGGTCTTCGAAACAGATTTCTGCCAAGTGTTTGTTAACCTTACCCTGTAAGATTCCTTCCTTAACATTGTCTGGTTTTCCAGCCATTTTTTCATCCTGATCCATCTGAGCTTTGAAGATTTCTTTCTGTTCAGCAATGTAGCTTTCTGGAACATCTTTCTTTGATGTGTATGCAGGAGTGAAAGCTGCAATATGAAGACAGCAGTCATAGGCAAATGTTTTAACATCATCAGCAGTAGAACCGTCGATTGCTACAACAGCACCTGTTTTTTTGTCTGAGTGGATGTAGAATGAAGCAACACCGTTAGCTGGAACATCAATTACTTCAACCTTTGCAACATTCATGTTTTCGCGGATTGAAACTTTAAGATCTTCCAACATCTTGTTGTGTTCATCTTCAACTTTTGTATAACCCTTAGCGATTGTAACATCAAGCATTTTTTCACCAAGAGCAATAAAGTCAGCATTGTTTGCTACGAAGTCAGTTTCACATGTCATTTCAACAACGTAAATTTTGTTACCATCCTGACGCATGAAAAGTCTTCCTTCAGCAGTTGCTCTGTCTGCACGTTTTGCAGCAGCAGCCAAACCTTTTTCTTTAAGGTATTTTGCAGCTTCGTCAATGTTTCCGTTGCATTCTGTGAGGGCTTTTTTACATTCCATCATTCCTGCACCAGTCATTTCACGAAGGTTTTTAATATCGTTAGCTGTAAATGCCATAATTAGTCCTTATAAATTTTATCTTCATCTACGAGACTGTCTTCTTTATCAGAATCAGTATCTTCTTCTTTCTTTTCAGTTGGCTGATAGTTAGAGTAGTCAACGATTTCTTCGTCTTCATCTTTATTAGCAGCATCTGTAATAATTTCTTCGTCATCGTTAAGATTTTCAAGAATCTTAAGACCAGCTTCATTGTCTGAATCGATTACAGCATTTGCAATAATAGATGTGAACAATGAGATAGCACGAATTGCATCATCATTACCAGGGATTGGATAGTCAATTCCTTCTGGGTTACAGTTTGTATCAACTACAGCAATGATTGGAATACCCATTCTGCGAGCTTCTGCAACTGCAATCTGTTCTTTGTGTGTATCGATAATGAAAATACAACCTGGAAGTTCTTTCATTTCTTTGATACCACCAAGGTTCTTTTCAAGCTTTACTTTTTCTTTCTGTAAAGCAGATACTTCTTTTTTTGTAAGATTTTCGAATGTGCCATCAATTTCCATCTTTTCGATTTTCTTGAGGCGCTGAAGTGATTTTTTGATTGTAGAGAAGTTTGTAAGCATACCACCTAACCAGCGGTTGTTTACATAGAACATGCCACAGCGTTCTGCTTCTTTCTGAACTGCCTGCTGTGCCTGTTTCTTTGTACCTACGAAAAGTACTGATTTTCCTGCGGCTGTAACTCTGCGAACTTCGTCGTAGCCGTCTTTAATTGCAGCAATTGTTTTCTGCAAATCGATAATGTGGATACCATTGCGTTCTGCGAAGATGTACTTCTTCATACGTGGATCCCAGCGTTTTACCTGATGTCCGAAGTGAACTCCAGATTCCAACAGGTTTTTCATTGTTACTACTGCCATGAGTAACGCTCCTTCACGGGTCAATTTTCTTGACCACCAAACTCTGTTTCTCGTACCCAAAAGGGCCGGAAGATTATGACCAACGGTCTATTATTCAAGAATATTATATCCTTGTTCTTTTAATATATCGTAAAGCTCAAAAATAGGCAACCCAATGACGCCACTAAATGAGCCTTCAATATTTTTTATAAATACAGAGGCTGCTCCTTGAATTCTGTAGCCACCTGCTGCACCATGCCATTCACCAGAATCCACATACCATTGTATTTCATCATCAGTCATTGAAGTGAATGTAACCTTGGTTTTTGATACTCTTGATGTAATTTGCTTTGTTTTTCCATTGTATAAAACGATTGCCGTAATTACTGTATGAGTATTTCCCTGAAATAATTTTATATTGTTAAATGCCTCTTCCTGGGTTTGAGGTTTACCATAAATTTTATCATCATACACAATAATTGTATCTGCACCCAAAATCCACTGAATTTCTTGTTGTGGGGGAAGAGATTTTATAACAGCTGATACTTTTTCAGTTGCAAGGAATTCTGGTACTTCTTCTATTGGAATTGCAGATATTAATGTTTCATCTATATTTGAAGTAATGACTTGAAAAGGAATTTTTAATGATTTTAAAATTTCCTGACGACGTGGAGAAGATGATGCTAAGATTATTGGTTCCATAATTTTTCCATATATTTAAAAAATTACCCCAAAAACTGTTTCCAATTTCTGGGGCATATTATTATTAAATAATAATATTATTTTGCGTTTGAATTAGAAGATGAACTTGACTGGCTTGACATCTGTTTCAACAATTTATAAGCCTTCTGTCTAACAGGTGTTACATAGCGGTAATCTGCAGAAATCATACTGATTGAATTTAGTAATGTTTTTTTGTTCTGTGTAGACTCAGCAAGTTTTTCATATGCACAAAGAACTTCCATTGCTAAAGAACTAGTTGGATTTAAAACCTGATTTCTTTTGTTTGCATAAGCAATTGCTTCAACAGTTTCATCATTATCATTAATTCCAATTGTTCCAAGGGACTGAACTGCTGCTGCGATTACCATTGGTTCATTATCAGCAATAGCAATATTGACTAATGTATTTTTTGAGTGTTCCGTTGGAACTTTTGCTAAAAGTAAACATGCCTGACGACGAACTTCAGGGAAGTTATTTGAAATGCGACCTGCTGTCCTTGTCTGTGATGTAATACCTTCACCTGCAAGCTGATCCAATGCTTTAATAACTAAATCTGATGTATTTCCTTCTTCAATTGCATTTTGAAGGTACTGAAGGGCAACAAGTTTATTATCGAGTTCGTCAGAAGTTGCAAGACTCATAATAATATCGCCATCAACATCAGTTAAGTATTCATTTTCTACGTTAGTTTCTGATTCTTTTGACTGTGCAAAAATTATTGCATTTAAAGCTAAAAGAGCTGTTACGAATAAAAATTTTTTTGCTAATTTCATAAAATATCCTCCAGGGAATATATTAATTATACGTTATGACTATTAAAAAATCAAATAAATAAAAGATTACTGTATTTCTTTGATTTATTAAGAAATAGTTGGAAGATGAATTAACCATTTTCCGTCTACTTTAGTAAAATAGTAATAAACTACAATTGATTTATCGTCTTTAACTTGAACGGCCTTTATACTTGATTTTGATATATATCTGATTTCATCAACCTGGCTTCTTTTTCTTGAAGGGATGAAAACATATTTAAAATAATCTGTAATATTGTCTAAACTAACTGATTTATTTGGAAGTTTTTTTTGTGCTTTTTTTAAGTTTGTAATATTTGAATAATATTCTTTTGAAGCTGGTTCAATGTAAACAAGCCATCTTTGAGCATCTTTCTTTTCCATAATATCAGAAAGGTCTTCTATGATTTCTAAAATAGCTGTTTTATCATCAGAAAATTCTTCTTTTGTAACTGAATCACCTTCAATGCTATTAATTGAACGTAAATATTCATCATCATCAATATTTTTTACAGGTTCCTGAACAACTTCAACTATTGGTTCTGGTTCAGGCTCTGGCTCAGGAACAGCTTCTACTATTGGTTCAGGCTCAGGTTCAGGAATAACTTCAACTATAGGTTCAGGAATTGTTTCAGGTGTAACTTCAATAACAGGCTGTGGTTCTGATTCAATAACTTCAACAACAGGTTCTTGTACGGGAGTTTTATTTTTTAGAGGACAACATATGCATAGAGAAATAAAAACTAAAATAGCACCAATTAAAATTGAAAGTTTAATTTTATTCATAATTAAAAATATAACCATATTGCTTGCTTTCGTCAAATGAGTTACAGTAAAAATATGATAAAAGCTGTATTTGCAGGATCTTTTGATCCACCTACCAATGGTCATCTTGATATTATAAAAAGAGCATCAGAATTATTTGATTGTATTGATGTAGTTATTTCCGTAAATCCTGAAAAAAATTATATGTTTTCTCATGAAGAAAGACTGGAAATGATGACGGAATTGATTAAGGATTATAAGAATGTTTCTGTTAATGTTTATACAGGCTTAATCGTTAATTATGCAAAACAGGTTGGAGCATCTGTACTTGTACGTGGTGTCCGTTCTTCAAACGATTTTGCATATGAAGCTGATATGGCACTAATGAATCAGAACCTTAATCCAAATATAGAAACAATTTTCTTACAATCTAAAGAGGAATTTACTATTGTAAAATCTTCATCAATTAAGCAACTTGCTATGTTTGGTGGTGACATTAGTCGAATGGTTCCAGAAATTGTTGAAAAGAAGTTAAAGGAAAGATTTCCCTATAAATAATTTTTCTTTTAAATGACAAAATTTAAAAAAATGTTTGACAAAATTATTTTTTTTGGTATAATGAATTGACATTCTGATTGGAACTGTTGTATTATAATTCTCAGTTATTATCAGATTTTAAAGTGAGGTTTAATATATGGCAGTACCTAGATCAAAAACATCAAAGGCCGTTACAAAAAGACGTCAGACTATTAACATGAAATTGAAGGCTCCACAGCTGGTAGAATGCAATAATTGCGGAAACCTTGTTCAGTCTCATCATGTATGTCCAAAATGTGGTTTCTACCGCGGACGTCAGGTAATTACACCAGAAGTTAATGGCTAACAAACAGGAGAAAAAAAATGGATGAATTGTTTGAAAAAATGCAGAAACTTATCGTTGAAAAGTTGGACATCGATGCTAGTAAAGTAACATTGGATGCTTCTTTCAGAAACGATCTTGGTGCAGACAGCCTTGATACATACGAACTTGTTTATGCAATTGAAGAAGAACTTGGTGTTAGCATTCCAGATGAAAAAGCTAACGAATTCGAAACAGTTCGTGATGCATATGACTTCATCAAAAGTGAACAGGGTAAATAATTAAAATATTAATTATTTATTACAAAAGTACAGGTTTTAGGACTTGTACTTTTTTTTTATTCAAATTTTATTATATAAGTTTTATTTGATTAAAAGAGGTTTTATGCTTAGTAAAGAAAGGGTAAAAGAATTAAATGCCTTTTGTAAAAGAGTGAATATTAAATTTAAGAATATTCAGCTTTTAGAGCAGGCATTTCATCATCGTTCCATAACTAATGAATTAAAAAAAGAAAAAAATAATGAAAGATTAGAGTTTTTAGGTGATTCTGTTTTAGGAATGGTTACTGCTGCTTATCTTTTTAATAATCTGGAAAATCCGGAAGGGGATCTGGCAAAAATTAAATCTTCTGTTGTTTCTGAAAAAGCATTGGCTCCTGTTGCAATACAGTTTGGTATTAGTAAGCTTTTAGTTTTAGGTCATGGAGAAGAACTTTCTGGCGGAAGAGAAAAGCCTGCAATTTTAGCAGATTGTATGGAAGCAATTATTGGAGCTTACTATTTAGACGCTGGATATAAAGCTGCAGAAAAATACGTACTTGAATTTATTGAGCCGGCTGTAAAAAATGTTCTTGTAAATGGAATGAAAGATTATAAAACCCAATTACAGGAATTATGTCAAAAACTGTTTAAAGTGTGTCCAAAATACGTTCTGATTGAGAAGAAAGGACCTGAACATGCTCAAATTTTTTCTGTTTCAGTTGATTGTAATGGAACAATATTTGGTCCATGCAATGGAAGAACAAAAAAAGATGCAGAACAAAGTTGTGCTGCTGTAGCAATTGATAAATTGAAAGAGATTAAATAGAAAATTTTCTTTTTTCTGCTATAATATATGGCATGAAAGTTAGAAAATCACTTGTTACATTAGCTATTACTTTAACAGTATCTATTATTTTTGGTTTATGCGGATTCTTTAATGTGTTCGAAAAACTTGATTTACGTTTTTATGATGCGCTTCTTCATTTAAAAAAAGATCCACCAGTAAATGAAAAAATAGTATTGGTCGCTGTCGATGAAATTGATATTGATAAATTAGGTGACTGGCCTTGGACTCGAAATATTCTTGCAGATACAATTATTCGTATGAAAGAGTTTAATACTCGTTCAGCTGTATTTGATATTGAATATATTTCGCCTTCGTTAAAATCTGTGGTTTCCAATGCAGAAGACAGAATTTCTAATAGAATTTATGAAACAGAACAGGAAGCACAAAATCTTATGCGTTCAATTCCAAAATTTTTGGAAAGAGGATATCCTGCTTCAGAACTTTCCAATGCAACGGAATCTTTAATTAATGAATATTTATTTCCTTCTTTTACAGGTTTATATCAATATGTTCAGGATAACGTTTCTTTTGATAATGATGAATATTTTGGAAAAGCAGTTCAGTTTTTTGGAAACACTTTCCTTACTGTAAATAATCAGGACTTAGGTTATTCTTCCATAACTGAAGATGACATTAATTATATTAAAAATCGTTTTTTGAATTTAGATTTTACAGATCCAAAAGGTTATACAAAGCGTGACAATGATTTTACTTTCTTAAAAACATATGATGGTATAGAAATTGGCTTCACACCAGCACTTCATTCTATGATGGCTAGAGCTAATGGCGCTGGTTTTACAAACAGTAATGTTGATGAAGATGGCACAAGACGTCGTATGGAATTATTTTATAATTACGGTTCATATTATCTTCCTCAGCTGGTAATGGCTCCATTACTTCAAAGTTATGATACAAAAGAAATTGTAAGAACTAAACATGCAATCACACTTAAAAATGCCCTTATTCCTGGTGAAACAGAAAGAAGAGATATTAAAATTCCTCTGGATAATCATGGACAAATGCTTATTAACTGGCAGCATGAAGAATCATCAGATGAAAATAAGTTCTATGGTTTTAATTATGAACATGTATATGCAATTTTGCAATTAGATTTGATTGAAAAAAATATTATGGATAATCTTGAAATTATGCAGCAGGAATATGTTTTAATAGATGAAGAAGGTTATCCATTAGATTATATTATTGAATGTGGAAAATTAATTGATGACTATAAATCAATCCTTGAATATAAAAATTATCTTTTAGAAAAATGTACCGGTTATGATATAGACGGAAATGTTTATGATGGAATTGCTGAAGATGAATATGAACTTTATTTTGGATTAAGAAGTGAATGGTTTAAAAATATTGAAACATTTATTCAGGCAAATCATATAGCTCAAATTACAGAATTGCTTAATGAACCAATATATGATGATTTACTTTCTGATTTTACAGACTTATTTAATACAATAAAAGATGATTATGAAAATTATAATTCCATGTTCACTGGAATGAAAAATAAGTTTGAAAATGCATATTGTATTATTGGTATGACAGCTGCTTCAACTACAGATATTGGAGCAATTCCATTTAATAAACAATATGCTAACGTTGGTATTCATGCAAATATAATGAATACCATTTTAACAGAAAAGTTCTTACAGCAATATGAATGGTACTGGGGATTTGGCATTGCATTCATAATCTGTCTTCTAGGTTTGCTTTTTGTGAATCTTTCCAATTCATTACAAAATATTTTTTCTGCAGTATTAAAAATCCTTTTAATCATAGGATTCGTTTTATTATTTGTTTTATTCGATATTTATATTCCAATGATGGGTACTGTAATTTTATACAGCGTAATCGAATTTATTGTACAGGTCGCAAATAGATATCTTAAGAGTAGTAGAGAAAAACGTTTCATTACACAGATTGCTTCTTCTTTTGCAAATAAAGATACAGTAGAAGAATTAAGAAAAAATCCAGAAGCATTTAAAACTGAAGGACAGAAAAAATCAATTACAGCACTTTTTTCAGATATTCAGAAATTTTCTACATTCAGTGAAAATATTACTAAAATTTATGGAGAACAGGGACCAAATCGTTTGATTGCATTGTTAAATGAATATCTTGGTCAAATGTCAAATGAAATTCTTGTAAACCGCGGAAACATAGACAAATACGAAGGTGATGCTATTATTTCTATGTTTGGAGCTCCTGATCCAACAAATATACATACAAAAGAGGAATGGGCTTACAACTGTCTTGATTCTGCAATTCGAATGAAAAAAGTTGAGGAAGAATTCTGTAAACGCTATGAAGATACTTTCAGAACTTATGATTTAGAGCAGGAAGACGGAACTGTAACTCAAATTTCACTTAATCCTTTCCAAACACGTATTGGTATAAACTCTGGAGAAGCATATGTCGGATTAATGGGAAGTAAAACAGAATCTTTCAGTAAATTGAACTATACAATGATTGGTGATTCAGTAAACCTTGCAGCCCGTCTTGAAGGGGTTAACAAAGCATATTACACATGGATTATGTGTTCAGATGAAACCTGGAACCTTGCTAATACAGGTGCCAATGAAGGAAAAATTGCAGTTCGTGCTCTTGATAAAGTAAGAGTAGTTGGAAGAAGTACACCAGTTCAGTTATATAATGTATTAGGATACACTTCAGAATTAACTGAAGAAAAGAAAGAAGAAATGGAACTTTTTGATAAAGGAATGGTTTTATATTTGGATAAAAAGTTCAAAGAAGCTGAAAAAGTCTTTACAACAGCCTCACAGATTCTTGGAGATAAAACTTGCCGTGTTTTTGCTGAAAGATGTAAAAATTATCTTGTAAAAGGAGTTCCAGAAGACTGGGATGGAGTAATGAATCTTACATCTAAATAAGGAAAAATTAATGAAAAAGACTAACCTTAAATTGATTATAAAAATCATAATAGAAGGTTAGTCCTTTTTTTATCAATCTAAACTATTATCTAAAAATAATAATCAAAACCTGAGAAACAATTACAACGGCTACAAGAGCGATTGGATAAGTAGATGCATAAGCACCTGCAACTTTTTCTGTTCCTGCTGTACTGATTAAAGTTCCTAAAGCTGGAGTAGATGTCATACCACCACAGATTGAACCAAGATTGTTTAAAAGGTTCAGTTTAAGAACATATTTAGCAAAAATGTATCCAATAATCATTGGAACTAATGTCATTACAATACCATAAATAAAGTATACCCATTCGAAGTATTTAACGAATGAAGCACCACCAGCAACACCAGCACCAATTAAGAATAACATAAGACCTAATTCACGGAATACTTTAAGAGTTGCTTCTGGAGGCATAATAGAAACTTTGCCGATTTTTGAAAAATGACCAAAAATCAAAGAAAGAATAAGACATCCACCTGTTGTTGTAAGAGAGAAGTTTCCGAATTTGAAACACCCAATTACCATACCAAGAACAGCTACAATTGAGAATGCACAGAATCCAAATGGATCAAGTTCCATTTCTGAACCGTCGAGTTTAGAAGGTGTTTCTGGGTTAGCAGCAGAAAGCTTTGCTCTTTCTTCTTCCATGTTAGCTCTAGCCATTTTTGGAACAAGCTGAACGAATAATACAACACCAACTACACCAAAGAGGTAAGCAATTCCGTGTCCTACAGCTACAATTGCTTCAAGTTCATCAGATGTTACTGTTGCTTTTGCAGCAGAGAAAGCTGGGGTAGAAGTAAGAGATCCAGAAAGAAGACCAACAAGCATAGCACCTGCTTCTTCAGGAGAGCGACCAAATACTTTAATGTCAAGAATTGTACATCCTGCACAAGCAAGTCCACCAATTACAATAATCAATAAACCAAGAAGGATGTATGATTTAAAGTTCTTTTTCAAATCACCAAAGAAACTTGGACCTGCAATAAATCCAACTGATGTTACGAAAAGAATCAAACCTAAAGTTTCAACAATTTTTAATGCATTTGAAACATATGATGCATCACCAACTTTTAGCTGATTAGCAAGTGGTGTGTAAAGTAATGCACCAAAAAGAAGAGCTACGATGAAAACACCTGCAGTTCCCAAAGAAACACCTTTAATAGTGATTCTACCAAGCAAATAACCTAAAGCGGCAATTGCAAATACACAGAATACTAAGAATGTAACTGCTTTAATTGAAAGAATGCCTCCGAAGAGTATCATAATAAAACCTCTTTTGTTTTATTTATAAAAGTTTATTTATTTATATTATATTGACATGACAACTTTTAAGCAATAAGTGACATTTTTTAGAACTTCACAGCATTTGATGTAAAAAAAAAGACTGCCTGTTTTAGTTTCTGAAACAAGTTCAGAATGACTAATTTACAGACAGTCTCTAATTAAATTCTACAGAAATTAATTCCTAATTCTGCATTCTTAATTCTTAATTCATAATTACTTAGAAGCCCCAGGAATTGCTTTTTCAAATTCCTTGTTTCCGTGTGTGTATCTTGGCAATACTTTTGGAGATACAACATCACTTGTAATTCCAGCAGCAGCCCGTTCTTTTTCGAATGCTGTTACATGATCAAGGTTCATTTTTGCAGTTTCTGTCATTGTAATTTCTTTGAACATTTTACCAGCTTCAATACCAGCTTCACGACCAAATACAACTACATCCAAAAGTGAGTTACCCATAAGGCGGTTTGTTCCGTGAACACCACCAGATGCTTCACCAGCAACTAAAAGGTTTGGAATATTTGTATGACATGTAGAGTTGATTTCAACACCACCATTCTGATAATGAAGTGTAGGATAAACCAAAATTGGTTCCTTACGAATATCAATACCATATTTGATGAACATTTTATACATAGCTGGAATTGATTTAAGGATTGTTCCTTCTCCGTGAATCATTTCGATCATTGGAGTATCAAGCCATACAGCATCCTGTACATCATTTTTAACACCGCGACCTTCACGAACTTCACGGATAATACCAGAAGCGTTTACGTCACGAGTTTCAAGTGGGTGAATATAAACTTCACCGTCTTTATTGATAAGTTTAGCACCAAGTGAGCGAACTTTTTCTGTTACAAGTTTACCAAGAATCTGTGTTGGGTAAGCAGCACCTGTTGGGTGATACTGTAAAGAATCCTGATACAACAATTTAGCACCAGCACGGTAAGCCATAACAAGACCATCAGCTGTAGCACCATAGTGATTAGATGTTGGGAATCCCTGATAGTGCATACGACCAGCACCACCAGTAGCGATGATTACAACTTTAGCTTTAGCAATGCGGAGTTCACCAGTTTCAACGTTCATTAAAACTGCACCACAAGCTTCACCTTTTTCGTTTTTAATCAATTCAATTGCAGCTGTAAAATCTACGATTGTGATAGAATCAGGTCTGTTCAAAGCTTCATCCCGAAGTGTACGCATGATTTCAGCACCAGAGTAGTCTTTACAAGCGTGCATACGTTTACGGCTTGTTCCACCACCATGAGTTGTTACCATTGTACCATCAGCTTCTTTATCAAATTCAACACCAAGATCGTTTAACCATTTGATTACAGATGGAGCTTTGTTTGTAAGTGTGTATACCAATTCTGGTTTACCATCAAAGTGTCCACCACCGTAACAGTCCAAGTAGTGCTGAGCAGGTGAGTCATTTGGTTTATCAGCAGCCTGAATACCACCTTCAGCCATCATTGTGTTTGCGTCACCTGGACGAAGCTTTGTTGCCAAAAGAACTTTAGCACCAGCTTCAGAAGCCATGATTGCAGCAGAACATCCAGCTCCACCGGCACCAATTACGAGAACATCAGTTTCGTAATCTACATGGTTCAAGTCAATCTGGTCAGCTGTGTAGCGAGGTTTTGCCTGTAACATTTCAGCCAATTCGATTGGAGCTTTCTGACCTTTATTAGGACCAATCTTCAATTCAGTAAACTGTTCCTTAATGCGGTCTGGATGGAATTTTAATAATAAGTCGTCTTTCTGTTCTGCTGTAAGACGAGCATGTTCAAATTTAAGGTTTTCTTCACGTTTTGCAGCAACGATTTTTGCTGCTTCATCAAGATAATTTCCGTACATAATCGTCTCCTATTTTTCGATGTCTCTGTTATTGTAGAGATTTTTAATTTCAGCTTTGTCACCAGTAGACATAGCGATGAACTTCTGGATTGCTTCTTCACATTTACCAGCATCAATTTCTGCAACTCTGTCCAAGAGGTGCTGTGTCTGTGGCTGGAGATATTTACCGTTCAAGCGACGAGCAAGTTCTGCAACCTGTGGATGAGAAATACCAGCCGGACAACGTGATGAACAACATCCACACATTACACAGTCGAATGAAAGTTCAGCACATTTGTCAAATTCGCCACGCTGAGCATAAGCAATGTACTGCATAACGCTTAAATCCTGTGTACAAGCACGTGTACAAGCGTTACAACCTACACAAGAGTAGATTTCTGGATACAACTGCATCATTACAGCTTGTTCTGGTTTGATAGTGTTGATGTCATAAATCTGTTTTACTAATGGGAAGAATGGAAGTGTAGCAATGTACATATCGTTTTCAACTTTCTTAGAACAAGCTAGGCAAGTCTGGAGCTGATTAGTTCCTTTAATACGATAAATTGTAGCACAAGCTCCACAGAAACCGTTTCTACATCCACAACCACGTTTCAACTGATATCCAGCATACTCCATGGCATTCATAATTGTTAATTCAGCTGGTACATCATATTTTTTTCCAAAAATATAAATTGTTGCCATTTCTTTATCTGCCATATTTTTTTCCTTATACAAAGATTAATACTCTGGTGGAAGTTCACCGAGCTGGTCAAAACTAAATACTGGACCGTCTTTACAAACGAACTTGTCGCCGATGTTACAGCGTCCGCATTTACCAATACCACATTTCATTCTCATTTCCATTGTTGTGAAGATCTGTTCGTCCTTGAAACCAAGGTCTTTCAAAATCTTCAGCGACATGTGGATAAGAATTGGAGGTCCACACATAATTACTGTCATTCCAGCATCTGGATTAAGTTCTGTAATGAATGGTGGAACAAATCCTACGTGACCATCCCAGCCTTCTTCTGCACGGTCAATTGTAATGTCAATTGAACAGTTTGGCTGTTTCATCCAAACATTCTGCATTTCATCAAGGCGAACTAAATCGGCCTTAGAACGAGCACCGTAGATTACCTGGATTTTTCCATAGTTTTCACGGTGATCCATCATGTAATTAACTACAGAGTGAACTGGAGCAATACCAATACCACCGGCAATTACAAGAATATCTTTACCTTTAAGGGCTCCTTCTACAGGGAATCCGTTACCAACTGGACCGCGGAGACAAATCTGCTGACCAACTTCTGCGTTATGCAACCATTCAGTTACACATCCACATTTTTTGATCGAGAATTCCATGTGTGTTTCAAGAGTAGGTGAAGAAGTAATAGAAATCATTGATTCACCAACACCAGGAACGATGAGCATAGCACACTGACCTGGAATGTGGTTGAACAATTTTTTTCCATCAAGACCAACTACACTGAAGGTTTTTACATCAGGAGTTTCCTGTTTAATATCAATAATTTTTCCTACATAAGGAATAAAGCTTTCGTTGTTTTCCATCTCTTTCTCCTATTCCTTAGATATCATCACTTTCGTTTACGGCTTTAATAACCTTAACGATGTTCATATTAACTGGACAGTTTTCAACACAACGGCCACAACCTGTACAAGAGAACATGTCATTGTGTGCCATTGGATAATACATTAATTTATGCATAAAACGCTGGCGTGAACGTTCTTTCTGTGTGTGACGAGGATTTTCTGCAGCCATCTGAGTAAAGTCATTGTGCATACAAGAGTCCCAGCAGCGAATCTGACGAACGCCGTTACCTGTATCAAAGTCACGAACATCGAAACACATACAGGTTGGACAAACATATGTACAAGTTCCACAACCTACACAAGGTTCTGCAACTTTATCCCAAATTTTAGAGTTGAAAATTTTAAGCATGTCTTTGCCCTGAAACTTAGAAAGGTCCATTTTAGCAAATGGCTGAGTTTCAACTTTAGCTTTAATATCCTTCTTTACAGCTTCAACGGCAGCATCTGCACTATCTGCTAAAACAGATTTAGCAGTTTCTACAAATTTCTTACCTTTGTCTGTGTTAGCCTGGAAGTAATATTTTCCGTCTGCCAGCCAGCAGCTTACATCTCCAGAAGGAGAATCTTGCGAAGCGTCAATTCCGAAGGTTGGACAGAAACAAGTTTTTGCAGGTTCATTACAAGCAAGAACAATTACTGTTCCGTGGTCGCGGCGGTTCTTGTAGTAAGAATCAACTGGATCCATGTTGAGGTAAACACCATCAATTACTTCAAAACCACGGGCATCACAAGCACGAACACCAAAAATTACAAAGTCTTCAACTTCTTTACGTGGGTCTACAACTTTTACTTCTTTTCCGTTCAATTCATATGAAACCATATGTTCTGTTTTTGGGAAGAAGAAATCTTTAGCAGAACGAGTTGTTTTCAAGCTTTCAGAAAGTTTTGTGCCTTTTTCCCATCTCTGGAAATCAGCTTTACCTGAATTGTTATCAACAGGCAAATACAAAGGCTGTGCAGAACCAATCAGTTCAAATAATGAATCAATTTTATCTTTTGCGATACTAAGCATTATTCATTACCTCCGTCTTTTGATCTGTCGTAAACAATAGTTGTTTCTGGGTCATCTTCCTGGAAGCAGAGCATAGCTGGTTTAGATTCCATGTCAGCTCCTGCCTGGTAGTCACCGTAGATTTCATTAATATCTTTAATGTATTTGCGGTTAAGAAGATAAAGTGGAATGTTCTGAGGACAAACACGTGAACATTCGCCACAGTCTGTACAACGGCCTGCAACATGCCATGCACGGATAATGTGGAACAAGCTTTCTTCGAAGTTTGTTTCTGCAACTTTCTGTGTTGTGTAAAGAGCGTTGTTATCGAATACACATTTTTCACAAGTACAAGCAGGACAAACGTTACGACAAGCGTTACAACGAATACAACGAGAGAATTCATTTCTCCAGAAGTTGTAGCGTTCTTCTACAGACATTGCTTCAAGCTTTGCAACTTCTTCCATACGAGAAGTATTTGGAGCAACATCAGCATTTGGATCTACACCAATATATTCATCACAAGAAACTGGCTTTTTACCAGCACAATTATCGCAAACCTCTCCACCATCAAGTGTATCCTGGCAAGGAACACCAATAGCATAAACGTCTTCGCGAGTAATACGAGATTCTTTGAGAAGCTGTGTGAATGAATATGTATCAGCTGGTTTTAAGAATACCAATACAACTTCCTGAGGAATTGGGGCATCCTGAGCGTTAGGGTCACGCTGTTTTGCCATTGTATTATTCATACGAGTTGTTGATTTAGCAATCTCGATGTTCTTTGTAATACCAACTAAGTATTTTGAAAGATTTGCTTTACAATATTTATTGAAAACAAAGTCTTTGTCTAATTCTTCTGCAGTTGTAAACACAGCTGGAGTAATATCATCTTCAAAAAGACCTTTTTTCCAGCCTACAACTTTCTTTACTTTGCCTTCAGAAAGTAATTCTTTTGCACGAGCGATTAATTTGTCTTGCATCTTACATCCTCCAGCTTTTTGTTTTCGCCAAGGGCTTTAATCTGAGCAACGAAATCATTCATGATTCCTGCAAATCGTACACCTTCAGCAGCAGAACACCATTCTACGCGAGTACGACCTTTATCAATTCCCAAGTAATCAAGCATAGAGAAAAGAAGAGTCATACGACGACGAGCAAAATAGTTTCCTGTAGAGTAGTGACAGTCACCTGGATGACAACCACACAAAATAACACCATCAGCACCACGCTGGAATGCACGCAAAATGAACATTGGGTTCAATCGACATGAACAAGGGATGCGGATGATTTTTACATTCTTAGGATATTCAAGACGGTTGTTTCCAGCTAAGTCAGCACCAGCGTAAGAACACCAGTTACAGCAGAAAGCAACGATTCTTGGTTCCCATTCTTTATTTTCAGCCATAATTCATTTTTAGGTATGAATTATGAGATATGAGGTATGATTCTAAGTTCATACTTCATACTTCATACTTACAATACCGAATCAACCTCCGCCAAGATTTGTTTGTTACTGAATCCCAAGAGATCCATTGCACCAGAAGGACAAGTAACTGTACAAGCACCACAACCATGACACATAGCTTTATTAACCTGTGATACACGGCGAGTAATTGTAGTTCTGTTTGGACCACGGAAATCTTTTTCAACATAAGAAATAGCACCGTAAGGACAAACGTTAGCACACTGTCCACAACCGTTACATGCATTTTCATTAGGATTTGCTGTACATGGGTTATTCTTAAGCTTGTCTTTTACCAGCAGACAGATAGCCTTAGCAGCAGCACCTGAAGACTGAGCAACAGTCTCTGGAATATCCTTTGGTCCCTGACAACAACCGGCAAGGAAGATCCCTGCAGTTGGAGATTCTACTGGACGAAGTTTAGCATGAGCTTCAAGGAAGAAGTCATTGTTGTCCATAGAAGTTGTAAGCATTGTAGCCAGAGGACGAGCAGTTTTATCAGCTTCGATAGAGGCTGCAAGTACAACCATATCAGCTTTAATGTGAACCTGTCGGTTAAGAATCAAATCTGATCCCTGAACATCCAGAGTTCCGTCTGAAAGTGGAGTTACTTTTCCTACCTGACCTTTAATGTAGTGAACACCATACTGTTCAACTGCACGGCGATAGAATTCATCAAAGAGTTTACCTGGAGTACGAACATCAATATAGAATACTGTAATGTTTGTGTCAGGATAGTGATCGCGAGTAAGGATTGCGTGTTTTGCAGTGTACATACAACAGATCTTTGAACAGTATTCGTGACCTTTTTCTGAATCTGCTGAACAGCGGCTTCCTACACACTGAATGAATACAATTTCTTTTGGTTCTTTTCCATCTGATGGACGCAAGAGGTGACCATTTGTTGGACCTGAAGCGTTACAGAGGCGTTCGAATTCAAGGGAAGATACAACATCTGGGCTCTGGTTGTAAGCATATTCATCGAATTTGTCGAGAGGAATTGGATTATAACCTGTAGCTACGATGATTGCACCATATTTTTCTGTAAGTGTTGTTTCTTTCTGATTAAAATCAATTGCACCAGCAGTACAAGCTTTTGCACAGAAACCACAAGCTTCTTTACCATTTTTAGCAGCTTTCATATGGAGACAATAGCCTTCATTAATTGCAGCAACCTTTGGTACAGCCTGAGCAAACGGAATGTTGATTGCTTTACAGTTATCAAGGTTCAGGTTGAATGCATTTGGAACTTTCTTGTTTGGACAAGCTTCAATACAAGCACCACAACCAGTACATTTTGTTTCATCAACAAAACGTGGGTGACGTTTAATGTCTACTTCAAAGTTACCAATATAACCTTTAACATTTGCAACTTCTGAGTAAGAAAGAATGCGGATGTTAGAGTTCTGGCTAACTTCTGTCATTTTTGGTGTAACGATACAAGAAGCACAGTCAAGAGTAGGGAATGTCTTATCAAGACGAGCCATTTTACCACCAACTGTGTAATCTTTTTCTACAATATCAACTGGGAAACCTGCATCTGCAATATCGAGAGCAGCTGTAATACCAGCAATACCACCACCAATTACCAATGCACGTTTTGTCATTGGAGTTTCACCTTCAATAAGAGGTGTATCGAGAATAGTTTTTGCAATAGCAGCTTTACCAAGGGCAATAGCTTTTTCTGTCGCATCTTCCATCTCTTTCATAACCCATGAACACTGTTCACGGATATTTGCAACTTCTACTTTGTAAGCATTTAATCCTGCACGTTCTGCACATGAACGGAATGTTTTTTCGTGCATACGTGGAGAACAAGAACAAAGAACTACACCTGTAAGGCCAAGTTCTTTAATCTTTTCTTCGATCATCTGCTGTCCAGCTGAAGAACACATGTATGTGTAGTGAGTAGAAAATACTACACCATTTACTTTTCCAAGTTCTTCTGCAACTTTTGCTACGTCAACTGTTCCGGCAATGTTAGTACCACAGTGACATACAAAAACACCAATTCTTTCCATAGGATTTCCTTAATTATTTTTTGTACTTTCTGAAAGCTGCCATCAATGCCTGCTGTGGCATTTCAGGGTCTAACTTTTCTGGTACCTGAGCTGGATCCAAATGATGAGGGCCACGAGTGCCTTCAACAACCTGACGTACTGCATCAATAAGTTTTGTTGGTTCAACCTGACGGGGGCAACGTTCAAGACATGCAAAACAGCTTAAACATGCATAAATTGATTTTGAAGCCATAAGCTTTTCAATTTCCCCATTTTCAACCATCTGTACAAACTGATGTGGGTGATATTCCATTGCATCGTAATTAGGACATGTTCCAGAACATTTTCCACATACCATACATTTTTTAGGATTAACACCAGATCTCATTAATACTGCTTCTTTAAGGAATTCAGCGTTTTCCATTACTGAGCCTCCTTTAACCCGAGAGCTTCAGCAAGAAGTTCTGTAAAATAAATAACGTCTAATTTAGAATCGCCCTTGTTCTTAATAAGATTATAGCGACAGAGTGGACAAGATGTTACTAAGAAATCTGCACCCATATCTTCTGCGTTTGCTAAAATCTTCTGTGAACGATTTTTAGGGATAGATTCGTCTTCGAACATTGTGTATGCACCACAACATTCATTTCTCTGAGCATAAATGACAGGAGTTGCACCAATAGCTTTAATAAAATCTTCAATAAGCTGTGGATTTTCTGCATCATCAAGCTGGAGTACTTTTCCAGGACGTAAAAGAAGACAACCATAATAAGCACCAATCTTCTTACCTGTAAGAGGATTTTTAACAGCTTTTTTTACATTGTCCCAACCTACAACGTCACGAAGAATTTCTAAGTAATGAAGAACTTTTGTTTCTCCGTGATACTCAATACCATCTTCTTTAAGATAGTTGTTCGCCTTGAATGCAGTATTCTCATCATTCTGAACAGCGTCATTAGTCTGTTTAATAACGTTGTAACATGCTGAACAGAGAGTAACTAAATCCTGACCTTTATCCCGGGCATTTGCCAATGCACGGATTGAAGGAAGCTTTGCAGCAACTTCATTAGTACCCTGTGGATATTCTCCACCACAGCACTGCCAGTCTGGAATTTCTTCAAGTGTGAACCCTAATGCTTCCGCAGACATGCGCGCATATTTATCAAGGTCAGCGGCCTTGTTTTTAAGCGTACATCCAGGGAAATACGAATATGTCATACTTGCTCCTATTATAAGATAACAATTTAAATTTGGGATTAATTATACTCTAAATATGATTTTTTGTGAATATAATTCTTATTATATATAAGAGAAAAGATTTGTTGTTTTATAGTCTATTTATGAATACGCAGTTACAGTATTATGCGAATTATAGCACCATGACCTTTTTTTACATTATCAGCTTCAATTATGCCGTTCATAGAATTTATAATTGTTTTTGCAATAGAAAGTCCTAATCCAGAACCTCCTGCAGCACGGGAATGAGCATCATCACCACGGAAAAATCTTTCAAAAACATGATCAACAATGTTTTCTGAGAATCCAGGACCATTATCAGCAATTTGGAAAATGTGTTTTCCTGCTTTTAATTTATGGGTTATTGTAATTACCAATGGTTCAGGACAGAATTTTAAACTGTTTGAAATTACAACCATAAATACCTGATGCAATAGTTCTTCATCTGTTTTTATTACAGCATTTATTTTTTCATTAAATATAACTTTCGCTACAGAAGAAATTGTTTGGGTTTCTGTATTAAGTCTTTCAAAAAAAGGTTTTAAGCTAACTTTTGTATAATTTGGCTGAATTTTTCCACATTCTAGTCTGGACATTTGAAGAAGAATGGAAATTATATTTTCCATGGATTTAGTCTCATTAATAATGATACCCAATGATTTTTCCAGTTGTTTTGGATCATCTTTTCCCCATCTTCTTAAAAGGTTTGATTGCCCCGAAATAACAGCAACTGGAGTTCTTAACTCATGAGATACATCACTTGTAAATTGTCTTTCCCGGTCAAAGTCACTTTTTAAGCGTTTAAATAAATCATTAAAGGTTTTAGCCAGTTCATCAAATTCATCACCTGTATTTCTGACTGAAAGTGTATCATCCAAATTTGAACTTCCGATTTGTTTTGCTTTTTCAGTCATTATAACAACAGGATTAATTGTTCGCCGGGTATAATACAAACTGATTAAAAAACATAATAGAAAAATAGGAATAATTGCACTTCCAATAATTATTGGCAAGAAATGTATAAATTTTGAAGATGAGTCTGAATCCATATTCACAGAAGTCTGAATCATTATAACTGTATCGGAAAATCTAATTTTTTTTGCGTAATATAAAATATAAAGATTTCCATCAATATAATAATTTTCTTCTGAATATAATTTTGCTTTCCCGTTTGTTTCAGGTAAATGAGGAAGATATGGATTATTAGAAGAAATTAAATCATAATCTTCTGAATTTGTAGAATATTTGGATGTATAAACAATGTAATCAATATAATAAAAAAGGGTAGGAAAACCATTTTTTAATTGTTCTGTATCCTGTTGTTCAATGGCTCTTTCGATTGTGAAAGCCGCATTTTCCAATTCAATTGCTTTTTGATTTCTAGCTGATAGCCAGATAAATTCTGAAATACAAAGAGAAATAACGATTGAAAAAATTGTTAAAACAAGAGAGAAAATTAATGCAAACTTAAATGCAACAGATTTTCTTTTTAATTTCATTTATCAGAGCCGTCAACCATCATAAAACCAGTTCCACGAACAGTTTTGATATATTCCTGTTTTGCAACCTGGTCGATTTTTGAACGTAAATAACCTACATAAACATCAATTGTATTTTCATCAATAAAATGATTTTTACCCCAAACTTCATCGATTAAAGTATCTCTGGAAAGAACTTGATTTACTCTTTCCATAAAAAGTTTAAGCATAAGGAATTCAGTTTTTGAAAGATTAATAATTTCGCCATTTAAGGTTACTTTCATACTTCCAATCTGAAGTTCAAGGTCTCTATTTTTTAAGATTTCTGGAGCTGTAACTGTAATTGCAGAACGACGTAAAACAGCTCTCATTCTTGCAAGTAATTCTTCTATTTCAAATGGTTTTGGCATATAATCATCGGCACCAGCATTAAGACCATTTACTTTATCAAAAGTTTCACCACGAGCTGTTAATACTATTACAGGAACATTTGAAGTTTTTCTGATTCTTCTAAGAACTTCAAGTCCACTTAATTCTGGAAGCATAATATCAAGAAGAATAAGGTCTGGATTAAAAGATTCAAATTTTTCAAGGGCAATTCTTCCGTTATTCGCAATTTCTGTTTCAAATCCTTCATGTTGTAATTCAAGATTAACAAAATCTGAAATACCTGTATCATCTTCTACAATTAAGACTTTTTCCATGTTGTGGCTCCATTTAATATTATTATCTCTGTTGTAATTAATTTCTGTGTATTTGTCTGAATATTTTCTAATTTTAAATTAAAACTATCTGTGTAGTCAATGAGAAATCTTACCTGGGTTCCATCACGATTATATGTGAATTTTGTATTGGAATTAATATTTTTTCCATTAATGTAGATATTTGCAGATGTTATGGTTTTTGGATTAACTGGTTCTGCAAAAAATAAATCAATCTGAATTGAATCATTAATTCTTGTTGTAATAATTCTTTCTAATTGACTTTCAGTCTGATTATTGTTTTGTGAGAATAAATTAAATGAAATAAATAAAAGTAATAATAAAATATTTAATTTCTTCATACATTTATAATAAACTCAATTATCTATTTTTGTAACTCAATATATTCTAAGAAATTATTAAGAAAAGTATAAGAAAATAGATTTGAATTTTAAAGACAGATTGTTATATTTAAGCAATCCATCTTTAAAATTCAGTTGTGATTATCCTATTTATGTGGATACGCCATTGCTTCAGGTTTAAATACTTCGTCGAATTTTTCAGCTGTAAGGAATCCAAGTCCTACACAAGCTTCTTTCAAACTGATATTTTCATCAAAAGCTTTGTGAGCTGTTTTAGCCGCATTTTCGTATCCAATATATGGATTTAATGCAGTAACAAGCATCAAAGAATTGTACAAATTGTGGTGCATTTTTTCTTTGTTTGCAGTAATACCAACAGCACAGTTTTTGTTGAAAGATAGAATTGCTTCTGCTAAAAGACGAGCAGACTGAACAAAGTTGTATGCAATTACTGGCATAAATACGTTCAATTCAAAGTTACCCTGAGAAGCAGCAAATGAAATTGCAGCATCGTTACCCATAACCTGAACTGCAACCATTGTTACAGCTTCACACTGAGTAGGATTTACTTTTCCTGGCATAATTGAAGAACCTGGTTCATTTTCTGGAATGTGGATTTCGCCAAGACCATCACGAGGACCAGATGCTAACCAGCGAACATCGTTGGCAATTTTCATCATATCAGCAGCCAATGCTTTGATTGCACCATGAGCAAATACTAATTCATCTTTTGATGTAAGTGCATGATATTTGTTTGGAGCAGTAATAAAGTCTTTTCCTGTAAGTTTAGAAACAGCTTCAGCAACTTTTGTGTCAAAACCTTTAGGTGCATTAAGACCTGTACCAACTGCAGTACCACCAAGTGCAAGCTGTTTTAAATATGGAAGTGAAGATTTAAGCATTTCCACATCTCTTTCCAAAGATGTACGCCAACCAGAAATTTCCTGATCAAAACTGATAGGTACAGCATCCTGAAGATGTGTACGTCCAGATTTAACAATGCCTTCATTTTCTTTTTCAAGTCTCTTGAAAGTTGCAATGAGAGTTTCAACAGCTGGTAAAAGTTTATCTTCAATAGCATAAACAGACATAATATGAAGTGCTGTTGGGAATGTATCGTTAGATGACTGGGACATGTTAATATCATCGTTTGGATGACAAAGCTTTTTACCTGCAATTTCGTTAGCACGGTTTGCAATAACTTCGTTTGCATTCATGTTTGACTGTGTACCAGAACCTGTCTGCCATACAACTAAAGGGAAATGATCATTCAATGTTCCAGCAATTACTTCATCACATGCCTGAGAAATAACTTTGAGTTTTTCATCAGTCATTTTTTCAGGTTTAAGAGCATTGTTTGCAATTGCAGCAGCCTTCTTTAAATAACCAAAAGCTTTTGTAATTTCGCGAGGCATTGTTTCAATTCCAACACCAATTTCAAAGTTTTCGTGACTGCGTTCAGTCTGAGCTCCCCAATATTTATCAGCAGGAACTCTTACTTCACCCATTGAGTCATGTTCAATTTTGTATTCCACGGGTTTAATCTCCTATTATCAAGTAAATTATACATAAAAAAAGAGGTGGTTTCAACAAAGAAATCACCCCTTTGAATTATCATTTATTTATGATTTAGAATTTAATCTGTTTAATAACTTCCTGCAAACATTCAGCTGAGTGTTTAAGAGAAGCAACTTCAGAATCTGTTAATGGAGTAGCAATATGTCCTTTAATTCCATTGCAGCCAACAATTGTTGGAATAGAAAGACAAACATCTTTAATTCCATATTCGCCGTTAAGCATAGAAGAAATAGTAAGAACAGAATCTGTAGAATAGTTCAAAGCTTCAACTAAAGTAGCTGTTGTTACACCAATACCATAGTTTGTACATTTTTTAGCAGCAATGATAATACCACCAGATTTGCGGATATAATCTTCAACATCATTTTTATCGAAAGAAGGAAGAATATCTTTTCCTGTATATGAAGAAGCAAAATTGTCTACTGGAATAGAGCCAATATTTGCCAAAGACCATGGAACAAAAGAAGAATCACCGTGTTCTCCAAATACATATCCGTGAACATTTTCCTGACATATTTTATATGTTTCGGCAATACGAGCACGGAAACGAGCTGTGTCAAGCATAGTACCTGTTCCGAAAATACGGCTTGCAGGAATTCCAGATGTTTTAATGAACTGATATGTAAGAATATCAACAGGATTTGCTACGATTACATAAAGTGCATTTGGACAAGCCTGAGTAATTGTTGGAATTACAGATTTTGCAATATCAACGTTTGTCTGTGTAAGGTCAAGACGAGACTGACCTGGTTTACGACCTACACCTGAAGTAAAGATAACGATATCTGAACCTTTTGCATCTTCGTAATCACCATCACGAACATTTACAGGACCGATGAATGGTGTACCCTGACGGATATCCATTGCTTCACCCATAGCTTTATCTTTAACAATGTCGATAATAACGATTTCTGATGCCAACTGTTTTAATGTCAAAGCATAAGCAATAGTTGATCCTACTTGTCCTGCTCCGATAATAGTAATTTTTCTTGACATATTCTATTTGCTCCTATGTTTTATTGTATTTTTTAAAACAAAAAATAAACTCATATTAAATATAAAATCTTTTAGTCTTTTTGTGAAGTATAAAAATGATAGAAAAAAGGTAATAAATAATATATATTAGCATTTGTAAGGAAAAGAAATGTTAAATATAAATAATAATGCAGCAAATGTAAAAAGAGATTTATTGGTTCACATTGCAAGATTGCAAATGGATGGAAAACTTGATACTAGTGAAATTTCCCGCATTCCAAAAGAACTTGCCCCAAGAAATAAACAGCCAATTACATGTTGTATTTTTCATGATAGAGAATTATTAAAAATGAGAATACTGGCTCGAATGGGTATTTCCGTTGAACAATATGAAGAATCTAAATTGCTGGAAGATTATGCAAAAGAAGCTTTAGCAAGAGAAAAACCAACCTGGCCTATGCTTACAGTTTTACATGATGCATGTAACGCCTGTGTTAAACAGGATTATATTGTTACAAATGCATGTCAGGGGTGCTTTGCTCGTCCTTGCATGATGAACTGTCCTAAAAAAGCAATTCATATTAAACATCATGCTCATATTGATGCAGATAAATGTATTCACTGTGGTATTTGTGCTCAAAACTGTCCTTATCATGCAATTATTAAAATTCCTGTACCTTGCGAAGAAGCCTGTCCGGTTGGTGCTATTACTAAAGGTGAAGATGGTCGTGAACAGATTGATTATCACAAATGTATATTCTGTGGTAATTGTATGAGAAACTGTCCTTTTGGTGCCATGATGGATAAAAGTCAGTTAGTTGATGTAATTAAGCATATAATGAAAAAAGAAAGAAAAGTTGTTGCTATGTATGCTCCATCAATTGTTTCTCAGTTTTCTGCTAGTTGTGAACAGTTTGAAGAAGCTTTACGACAATGTGGCTTTGATAAAATTATGGAAGTTGCAACTGGAGCTGATGTTTGTGCAAAACATGAAGCTGCAGAATTTGAAGAGAGAATGGCTCGTGGTGATAAACTTATGACTACATCTTGCTGTTCTGCTTATGTTCGTGCTGTAAAAAAACATGTTCCAGATTTAATTCCTTGTATTAGTAATACAAAAAGTCCTATGCATTACATTGCGGAAATTGCAAAACAAAAATATCCTGATTGTATTTCAGTATTTATTGGTCCTTGTCTTGCAAAAAGAAGGGAAGGATTTACAGATGATTTTGTAGACTATGTAATTTCTGTTGAAGAATTAAATGCATTTTTTATAGCAAAGGAAATTGATCCTGCAAAAGTACAAGGAGAACCAAAGACAAAAAAATCTTCAAAATTGGGTCGCGGATTTGCTGCATCTGGTGGTGTTGCAAAAGCGGTAGAAGCCAATATGAAGAATCCTTCTGTTTTGAAGCTTGATGTTATTAATGGGCTGGATAAAAACGGTATGAAGAAGCTGAAAATGTATGGTGAAATCAATGCTGGCAGAATGGAAATGAATGAAACTCATGGTAACCTGGTAGAAGTAATGGCTTGCGAAGGTGGTTGTATTTCTGGACCTTGTGTTATTGTAAATCCTAAAAAAGCTGAATTCTCTTTGAAAAAGTATGTGGAAGAAGGAAAAAATATTGAATGAAGCTAATCTAAATGGAAATTTAATACGCGAATATGATAAGAGTCAGCTTGGTGATGAACCTGATGCACTTTTTGCAGTAGATATATTGGCTGCAGCAGAAAACAATAAGTAAAAAATGAGATTTAAATTAATAATTATATTTATATTGTTCCTATTTGTTTCTTGTGATGATAAAGAAATAAGTAGTATAGATTCAGAAAACTTTAACCACATTTATAATTATATACAAAAAGAAGAAAAAAATATAACCATAATACGTAATGAGAATTTTGATTTATATAAGATAGATAAATCAAAAAATAGAATAAAAATCGATGATAATGAATATATGGATTTTTTTAATAAATATCCTTTTATAGGTTGCATTAAAAATAGGACTATTCTTCTTAATTATTGTGATAATCTTGAGGTGATTAAAAATAATAATGGAGCAAAATCTGGTATATATATAACTGCATATGGAACAAATAAAATACTTGAAAGATTTAATACAAAAAAAATGGAAATTACCCTAGTAGAATTTCAAGAATGTGAAAACATATTATTCCTTGGTTGGGGATTGATTGGTAGAGGGTTTGTAATTAGTGAGAAACTAGAATTAAATTCTTTTGATTATGATGAATTATATGCACTTGGTTACGGTTCTGCGAAAAAATTTAATTATGAGCATTTGTATTATTACGGGGTATATTAAGATCAATAGAAATTTGTTGGACGTAATTCTAAAAAGACTAACTTATTCTTTATTTTTTCCGAAATTTTCTGCGAGGTGAAATTATGAATAAAGTCATTATTGAAGAAATTAAAAACAGAATGAAGGAAGACCTTCTACCTGAACAAATTATTAAATTAGGAAAGGTGCTAGAAGAAGTTCTGAATATCGATAACCAACAAAAGAATAAAGATTTAATTAAACTATTCATCTTTACAAAGAAATCAGAAGGTAGATCCGCAAGAACTGAAACATACTATACACAAGTCCTTAGAACTTTTGAAAATGAAGATTATATTATAAAAAGTCCTATGAGAAGAATTAGGAAAGTAAAAATTCCAAATACTATAAAATCTGTATTTACAGATGAAAACATAGTTAAGAAATTACTGTCACTCGGTTAAATAAAAAAAAAGCTAAATCCTTATACTGTAAGGACTTAGCTTTCTAATTTTAGAGCGGATGAAGGGAGTCGAACCCTCGTCATCAGCTTGGAAGGCTGAGATAATAAGCCGTTATATGACATCCGCAAGTGATGTTTATAATATATAAATTTTATTAATTTATGTCAACAGCTTTAGTAAAAAAATCTTAAAAAAAATTAAAATAATTAATATATTTTTTTAATATAAATTATAAAATTAATAAATAAAGATCGTAGAAATACGATTTTTTTTATTGCCTAAAAGGAATCATAATGAGTGAAAAAACA
>SAMEA3663085__coassemble_104_pt1 | contig 43835 bp, 41 predicted proteins | sample SAMEA3663085__metabat2_low_PE_011 | metagenome-assembled genome bin SAMEA3663085 (sample SAMEA3663085) | pig gut metagenome | biome: pig gut; feature: pig-associated habitat; material: faeces | place: France | collected 2012
GACATTTGAAAATCTGTTCTGTAAGATAGCGTTCGTGTTCAGTAGCAATATCACATCCCCAGTAAGGTTTGAATTCAAACTTAGCACCGTTATTAGCAGCTTCTTCCAGTTTTGCAATTGCATCTGTATAAGAAATGCGTACAAATTTAGAATTGACAACACTTTCCAACTGAGCAATAAGACCTGGCTGAATGCGTTTGTCAAAGAATTCCAAATCTTCGCGGCATTTTGTAAGTGCCCAGTTTAATAGATATTTAACGAAGTCCTCCTGCAAATCCATATCATCATCAAGATCATAGAATGCCATTTCTGGTTCAATCATCCAGAATTCTGCAAGGTGACGAGGTGTGTTAGAATTTTCTGCACGGAATGTTGGTCCAAATGTATAAACACGGCTTAATGCTGTAGCTAAAGTTTCGGCTTCCAGCTGGCCTGATACTGTAAGGTTTGCTTTTTTACCAAAGAAGTCTTTGCTGTAATCAACAAGTTTATAAGCATCTTCTGGTTTCATACCTTTTGCACCGGCTTTTACACCCATTTCTGCAATTTTTTCCATACTCAAAGTTGTTACCTGGAACATTTCTCCAGCACCTTCACAGTCAGAACATGTGATTTCTGGAGCATTAATGTACTGGAATCCTCGTTCCTGAAAGAATGAGTGAACAGCAAAGGCCATCTGGTTACGAACACGGTAAACAGCACCAAAAGTGTTTGTTCGTGCACGAAGATAAGCATTTTCACGAAGATATTCCATAGACATTTTGTTTTTCTGCAATGGATATTCATCTGGATTACAAGTACCAAGACATTCAATTTTTTCAAGAATAACTTCAACGGCCTGTCCAGAAGCAGGAGATTCTATTAAAATACCTGTTGCACGAACAGAAGCACCTGTATTAAGTTTTTTAAGTTCTTCTTCAATATTATTTACATTTGCATTTTTAGAAGGATTATTGCGGTCAAAAGTAAGCTGGATATTTGAAAAACAGCTTCCGTCATTAACCTGAATAAAAACAAGACCTTTTGAGTCACGAACAGAACGAACCCATCCACAAACTTTTACTTCTCGTCCGTCTGGAGAAGATTTAAGTAAATCTTTAATTAAAACTGGAACCATAGTGGTCCTCCCTAAAATGAAATGTATTCCATATATTAGTAAATTTTAATGATATTTACAATTACTTAAAGTTTATCCCTGTCCCCAGCGTCTGAATTACTTAAAGTTTATCCCTGTCCCCATCGTCTGCGATTTAATCATTTTCATACAATGACAATAGATTTTTATACACTTTATTTCTTTCGCAGATGACTATATTATCATTAAGGATTTATGGTGATTAAATGGCTAAATTAACAGACATGACGACAGGTTCAATAAGCAAGCACCTGTTAGCTTTTGCAGCACCTCTTCTTTTAGGAAATATAGTTCAACAATTTTATAATATGGTAGATTCCATTATTGTAGGTAATTACGTTGGTCAAAATGCTTTGGCTGCTGTAGGAACTTGCGGTTCCATGGGATTTTTATTTTTCTCTCTCTCTTCTGGTCTTGCTATTGGTATTGGAATCATCGTAGCCCAGTATTTTGGGGCAAAAGATTATCAGAATGTCCGTACAACAATCGGAAGCTCTCTTTATGTGCTTTCTATTTCAGCCTTTATTGTAACACTTATTGGGGTTTTTCTTTCTCCAGCACTCTTAAGACTTTTGCAATGTCCAAATACCATCTTTAAGGATGCCGTTACATACATGAGAGTTACAAGCCTTGGAATTGTATTCATTGCATTATACAACGGAGTTGCCGCAATTCTTAGAGCCCTGGGAGACTCAAAATCACCTCTTTACTTCCTTATTATTTCAAGCATCGTAAATATTGCATTGGATTTACTTTTTGTTCTTGTATTGAACTGGGAAGTCTTTGGGGTTGCATTTGCTACAGTTATTTCACAGGCAATTTCTGCAATCGCAAGTTTTATGTATGCCTATAAAAAAGTTGATTTTTTCCGTTTGACTCCACAGGAATTAAAACCAAAGAAAAAAATTATTGCAAACTCATTCAAACTTGGTGTTCCCCTCGCTCTTCAAAACTCCCTCATTGCTGTTTCCTGCATGGTATTACAAGGAGTTGTAAATACTTTTGGAGAATCAGTAATTGCAGCTTACACAATCTGTATGAAAGTTGAACAATTGGTTCAGCAGCCTTACAGTTCCCTCGGTGCTGCAGTTACAAGTTTTGCAGGTCAGAACATGGGAGCTGGTGATATTGCCCGTGTAAAAAAAGGCATGCACAGAGGAACCCTATTTGCTTTAATCTTCTCTCTAACAATGCTACCAGTTGCCTACATTTTTGGAGAAAATGTAATTGGCTTCTTTATCGATGGCAGTGCAAACCCTGAAACAATAAAAATCGGTGCTATGGCACTAAAAATAACAAGCCTTTTCTACTTCCCATTAGGAATGATTTATGTTCCTCGAGCTGTATTAAATGGATGTGGTGATACTAATTTCTCTATGATAAACGGCATTTCCGAAGTTGCCTGCCGTGTAATTTTCTCACAGATTTTATGTCGCATTGCTTCCATCACAATTTTCGGAATCACTTTCCCTATTAGCTATTGGGGCATTTGGATTACTACAGGCCTTACCTGGTTCTTCACAGGAATTGTCTGCCTCATCAGATACAAATTTGGTAAATGGAAGACTAAAGGAATAATAGCAAGATAAAAATCAAACTCTTGATAAAACCCACTCATACAAGTAAAATTATTCACCAAAGGAAAAAACATGTCAGAAACTTTATCATTAGAAAAAAAACTTTCTACTTTTACATACGGAATTGTGGGACTTGGAATTATGGGAGGTTCTATTGCAAAAGCAATCAGAAACTCAGTTGGTCAAAGTAACTTCTTTTCAGGCAAAATTCTTGGTTTAGACCGCAATACAGAATCTTTAGAAGCTGCAAAAAAAGAACAGATTATTGATGAAGGCTTTTTACCAGATCAGAATAGAATTATGCTTTCCCAGTGTGATTTTGTATTTGTCTGCCTTTATCCCCATGCAATTCTTGACTTCTTAAAAGAAAACAGAAACAATTTTAAGGATAATGCCATCATCACAGATATTAGTGGTGTAAAAAATCTTTTAGAAATCAATTATGATGAAATTTGTCCACCAAATGCAGATTTTATTATGGGACACCCAATGGCCGGTGGTGAAAAAGAAGGTTTTGCATCATCTAAAGGTGAATTCTTTATTAATCACAATTACATCTTAATCGATAAACCAAATAATATTGCTTCAAAAATCCATCAGGAAAATGTAGAAACTTTTAAAACCCTTATCCACAAAATGGGCTTTTCAAAAATTACAGTAACAGACAGCAATACTCATGATAACAAAATTGGTTTTACATCTCAGCTTTGTCACGTAGTTGCTTCTGCCATGGTTGAAAGTGCTGAAGATGAACAAATTACATCTTTTGGTGGCGGTTCATTTGAAGATCTTACCCGCATTGCAATGATTAATGCTCCACTTTGGACAGAGCTTTTCCTAAGCAATAAAGACAAGCTTGTTAATCACATAGAAAACTTCAAAAAACAACTTATTTTAATGGAAGAATTTATTCAAAATGAAAAAAAAGATGAACTTTGTGCTTTACTTACAGATGTTCGACAAAAACGAATTAAAATGCAGCAGAATAACCAAAAAAGTTAGTTGCTTCCAAGTATTTTATTAATTTCTGATAATACCTTCTTTTTGTTACATGTCCACACTGGGGAAATCACAAGACTCTTTGGCGGGTCACCTGTAAGCCTATGGATAATAACATTGGAAGGTATTTTTTTTATGGCCATTCTAATCAGATTCAGATATTCCTCCATTTCCAGCGTTCTAAATAATCCATCGTTATACATGTTTTCAAGTTTTGTACCTTTTAGAACATAAAGCACTGTGATTTTTATACCATCAGTTCCACATGCAATCGTATAATCTAAAGATTCCATCATCTCTTTTTCATTCTCCCCTGGAAGTCCAAAAATAAGATGGGTAACAATATGAACTTTGGGACATTGTTGTTTGATTAAGGTAACAGCATTTTCATAGACTTTTGTTTCATAACAACGATTGATTAATTTTCCTGTTTCATTACTTTTTGATTGCAAGCCCAATTCCAGCTGAACATACCAATTATTAGACAAGTCTTTAATTTCTGAAACAATCTTAGAGGAAAGGCAATCTGGTCGGGTTGCAATGGCAATCCCAACAACATCACTACAAGAAAGAGCTTCTTTCCATTTTTTGATGATTAAATCTTCGTTGCCATAGGTGTTTGTATAATTCTGAAAATAAACAATATATTTCTTTTCAATTTTTTTTGGAAATTTTTTATTAACGATTTGCTTTGCAGCTTCCACTTGGGCGGTAATAGTAGATTTATCCTTGCTTTGAAAATCACCTGAACCTGTTTCGCTACAAAATATACAACCCCCAACACCTTTTGTTCCATCCCGATTTGGACAGGTACAGCCACCATCAAGACTAATTTTATAGACTTTAGTATTAAAAAGATTTTTATAGAATTGAGATGCTGTTGTAAAACCCATTAGAAGAACAATTTAACTCCACAAGAAATCATTGTACCATTCAAACTAAATTCTGATGCCAATGTAATAACTGGAATATAGAAAGAAATTTCTGGACCAATCTGCATTCCATTATTCAATGTAAACATCCAGTCTGCACTAGTTGAAAAATAGATGAATTTAGCACCTTCGTAAAAGCTGGAATTAATTAGAGAAATATCATCACTAACTTTTCCAGAATCGCCAGCTTCATTAGAATCAATACCAGGTGCTGTAACTGCAAAGCGGAACAAAAGAGCAATTCCAGCAGAAAGTTTTAAGTTAGATTTATCCCAGAAATTTGCCTGAAAAACCACAGGAACATTCAACAAAAAGGAAAATCCCAAACCTGTTCTGTTTTCAATTTCGGCAGGATATACTTTTCCTTCACTTACAAGATAATAATCAGTAAATATTTTTAATGAAGGCTGAATAGAAATCCAATAGTCTCTTGGCCACGCAATTCCAAGGTATAATGGATATACAATTGATGAAGGTCCTCCTTTGTTGTCATTTTCTGTAGAGATGTATGCAAGGGGAGTAAAACCAACAAAAAAATCTGTTGCTTCAAAAAAAGATTTTTCAAAAGGACTTTCTGTTACTAAGTCTGACTCTGTTACAGAATCTGTTCCCGTGGTTTGAGAAGCGAGGGGAAAAAATATCAGCAATAATATAAAAACAAAACCTATTTTCTTCATATAAAATAATTCTCTCTTTTAATTGTCATACAAAATCTTTTCCAAATCAACAGCTATAAATCCGCTTCTTCCAGATTCATAAAATGAAGCTTCTTCCCATGCTGCAAAAAGTGTATTTTCAGTTATGACATATTCACCATAAACATAACCGGCAGGTAATTTTGGAAGTCGCAATGCTACAGCTGCCCCATCATTAAAAAAAGCCTTATCTCTTAAATTTCCCTGGGCAAAAAATGTTCCATCATCAAAAAGCACGGAAACAAGTTCTTTGGAAATAATGCCACAACAATTTCTTTCAAATCTTAAAGAATCAGTTGTATTATTTTGATATATCCGTGATGATGCCCCTCCTGCATTTTTTAATACCATTGTAAACGGAATTTTTGATGCATATCCTTCCAAAAGTGTTTTAATTCTTTCTGGTGCATATGCAAATTCATTTGCGGATTTTGAATTTCTGAATTTCTGAACATTTGATTCCGAAATTACAATATCTTTTTTTGCACTTGCAGGGGTAATAGTAAGCAGTGATGAAACTGGCCGCCAATTTAAATATGAAAAATTGATTCTTCCTTCATCAACATATTTTAATGAACAAGCCCATTCTGTTCCATCCCAGTAAAAATCAGAAACTTCTGCCTGCTCTTTATCAATAATATTTTTGCAATTTATTATAGGATAACAAAGTTGCGTATTATCATCAAACTGCAACAAAAATAAATGATTACTGTCATTCTTTTTATAATCAGTTGATGCTATTGTGTCATTGAAAAATGAACTTTTATATACTGAAAAAACAGGTGTGTCATTCACGAATACAAGATTTCCTGCAGTCCGATCTGAAAAAGTTGCCACATCTTTGGATAAAGTAACCTTACTCCCCTCAAAAGAAAGAACACCAAGCCTATTAACAATGGCATATCCTTTTGGTTTGTCTTGCACATTATTTGCAGATGAAATTCTTATTGTTTCAGTCCATGGTCCCTTAGAAATTACTGGCGAAAACTCAGGGCGTTCCACTTCCTCAAATTTTTCATTGGACAAATAAAACCATTTATAATTATCACCTTTCTTTCCAAAACCAATAGACAAAACATCTCTGTCAGACTTAAATTCATAGTCTTTATTTTTATCACATGCAACGAGAAAAAGAGAAATTATACATACAAAAACACAAAAGAATCTTTTATTCATAACCAATAATATATTGTGGCATTCCAGCATATTTGATTTTATATTTAACTGCAGTTCCTGTCACAATAATACTATCTAAATTATAATCGGAAATTAAATTTACTTCACTTTGTTTTATCAAAATTTTGTGATTTTTTTTGATATTCTTATTTTCAGGAACAAAAGAAGAATATATTTTATTGTCAAATAAATTTTCAAGTTCAAAATATTGCTTCATAGTAAGGTGGGAAGCCCTGAAACTGTGCAAGGCAATTTGCCTTGTCACAGTTTCAGGTGCAATTACCCATGGGTTGTAAAAACAACCTTTTATCTCACAATCCAAAACTCTTTCTTCCATTACATCAATCATTTTAAACCAATTGAAACAAGCTAAAACATTCCAAGTCTCTTCATTATGACCATTCTCTAAATCAGTCTCATCAAAAAATACTTTTACCAAATAGGCACAATATCCTTTATACCAATCCAGAATCAATTCATTTCCAAGAGCAAAGTCAATTTCACAAATCAAATTCCCTGCAGGCTTAAAAAAAATAACATCTTCACCAGCAAAATTCTTCACAATAGGAGTAGCTAAAACACAGCCAACCTCATTCTTTTCAACATAAATGTCAAAACCAGAATCTCTTGTAAAAAACTCACGTATCTCACTTTCAGAATAAATTTCCACATGCCACCCACTTAACTGCGGACTCGTCTCATCAAATTCCAAAGTAAAATCTGGTAAAATCACATGCACTTTTTCCTTACCAAAATGGAAATAGTCATTGCTGCAAGCCACAAAAAGCAAAATGCTTAATAACGGAAAAAACAATTTCTTCATATAAGTAATGTAGCTTTAAAATAAAAAAAACTGCAATTTTTTCAAAAAAATCTAGGTTTAAATTAAAGAAAAAATCACAAACTACACACAGCGTCTTAGAGTAAAAGTACTACCGCTACAACGTGCCTACGAAGTTGCTCGCTGAAGCTGTTTGGAAGTTATCCATCTCGCTGCGCTCGTCAGCTTCAGAGGCACTTCCTAGTCCCGTTTTCGCTCTCGTACTTTTACTCTAAGACTTCCCTGGTATTTTGATTTTTCTTTCATTTGTAAACCTGGTGCCGAAATGGCGGGGATTTTAAGTGAAAAGCATTGCTTTGTGAAAGTTTCAAGCATTTGTGGCCGTAAATGAGTGATTCTTTTTAGAAGGCGGGGATGTGTTTTATAAATTCTGCCCCTTCCGTGCCCATGGTTTGAATAAAGAAAAACTTTTTACAGACATGAAAAATCCATGCATGAAAATACGGGAAGGCAGAAAGAGGATGGCAAAAACACTTGTAGGGCGGAACATAGTTTCCTTGCCGACCTACACGTGTAGCTCCTTATGGAGCGGTTTTGACATCATCTTTCTAACTGGTAGTATTTTCATCGTGGAAGTTGCAATTTGTCTGTATGTTATTTTTCTTTAATTTAAACCTACTCTTTATTCATACTTAGCGATTTCACTTTGGCAAAGTTGATCACAGATTTCATTATATTCAACACCGGCATGGCCTTTTACCCAGTTCCAGGTAACTTCCATTGAAGAATTAAGATTATCCAATTGAATCCACAATTCCTGATTTTTTACTGGTTTTTTATCCGCTGTAATCCATCCCTTTTTTTTCCAGCTGTGAATCCAGGTTGTTATTCCATTTTTAACATATTGACTGTCAATATTTACAACAACCTTACGACCTGCAAAAGAAGGTGTATTTTTAATTACAGATAAAGCTGCAATTGCCGCAGTTAATTCCATTTTATTGTTAGTAGTAAATTTTTCGCCACCAGAAAGTTGTTTTGCAACTCCATCAGCAATAACAACAATTCCCCATCCTCCAGGACCAGGATTTCCGTGACATCCACCATCTGTGTAAACAACAATATCTTCCATAATTATGCAATTACACCTTTTGTAGAAGGAACTGAACCATTTCTTCGTTCATCAATTTCAACTGCTGCACGAATTGCACGAGATACAGCTTTAAAACTTCCTTCAACCTTATGATGATCGCTTCTTCCACGAATCACATCAATATGAAGATTACACTGAGCAGCATTTACAAAACCATGCCAAAAATCTTCAAAACAGTCTGTTTGAAAACTTGCTTCTTTTCCACCAGACACAGAAACAAGAGGAATTCCAGTAAGATTTGCATTAGAAACAAGATAAGCACGTCCGCCAAAATCAACTGCGGCCTGAACTAAAGTTTCATCCATTGGATAAATAAAGAAGCCGCTTCTATAAATGCCGGCACAATCGCCTAAGGCTTTACGAAAACATTCACCAAGAACAATTCCAGTATCTTCAATTGTGTGATGCTGATCTACTTCAAGATCACCTTTTATTTCACCCCTTAAATCAAAAAGACCATGTTTACAAAAAGATTTAAGCATATGATCAAAAAAACCAATAGGATTCTTTACATCGCACTTTCCACTTCCATCAAGATTCAAAGTTAATTCAATCTGGGTTTCCCCTGTCACTCTTTTTACAGTTGCAATTCTTGCCATATTCATCCTCTATGTTAATCTGATTGTAACATAACTATTAATTTCACAACTTACCCTTTTCTTTTTTTTAATGATTAAAGCATTACTTTTCTAAGTTCGTATTCTACAATGTCTGTAGCTCCAAGACTCTGTAATTTTGGAAGAAGGGTTGGTACTTCAGATTTCTTAACTGCAATTTTGATTGCATAGCCGTTTCCACCAAACAAAGGAGAAACAGTTGGGCTTTTCATACTTGGAATCCCTTTAATCAATTTATCAAAATCAACTTCAGAACAGTTCATTTCAAGCATTACACGACTGCGGGCATTAAGAACAGTTTCAAAGAGCATCTTAAGTTCCATGATTTTCTGTTTCTTTTCAGGGTCGTTCATTGCTTCTTTAGAAGCATACATTCTTGTAGAACTTTCCATCAAAGTATCAACAATTTTAAGACGGTTTGCTTTTAATGAAGAACCAGTAGATGTATTATCAATTAAAATCTGAGCAATAGAATCTTCTGTATCCTGTACGAAACCTTCAGAAGTTCCCCAAGTACGGAAAATTGTACCATCGATTTTTTTATCTTCAACATATTTTTTACTTAATGCCTGATATTCAGTAGCGATTGTAACAGGACCTTTAAGAAGTTTTTCATAATCTTTATTTTCTGGAATTGCAGCAACAATGCGAACTGGATCAAAACCAAGATCCATAATTTCTATAACATCATCCTGAACACCATTTTCGTAAACCCAGTCTTTTCCACTAAAACCAACATCTGCCTTGTTATTAGCAAGCAAAAGACTTGTAATTTGAGGTTTTACAACCTGGAACGCAAGATCCTTCTGATTTGTTGTTGGAAAGTACTGACGCTCTGGAAGATTGATAGAAATACCAACATCACTCAAAAGAGCATAAACTGATTCGTATATTCTGCCTTTAGCAAGTAAAATCTTTAATTTATCCATTTATATTTCCTATTTTTAGAGAGCCACATTAAGCCCTGAATTTTTAGCATCCTCTGCTAGCTTTGCACGAAATGTCTTTAATTTTTCTTTAAGCTCTGGGTATTTAATAGCAAGAATCTGAACAGCAAGATAGCCTGCATTTTTTGCATTACCAATTCCCACTGTTGCAACTGGAATCTGTGGAGGCATCTGTACAATGGAAAGAAGTGCATCCATCCCACCAAGTCCGTTTGATTTTTCGCTGATACATTCAAGAGGAACACCAATTACAGGAATAACAGTTTCACCAGCGATTACACCAGGAAGAGCAGCAGCAAGACCTGCCCCTGCAATAATAACTTCGCAACCGTCTTTTTCAACCTGTTCAACAGTTTCCTTTAATAAAGCACCTGCACGATGGGCAGAAAGAATATATGCTTTGTATTCAACACCGAATTCCTTTAAAACTTCGGCAGCCTTTTTCATTTTGTCTGTGTCGGATTTAGATCCAAAAAAAATTGCAACTTTCATACTATATATAATATCAAAAAATACAATTAATTTCTAGATTTATACCTTATCCCTGTCCCCATCATACTGTAATATAATTGTAAAAGGAGAATTTCATGGAAATTAAAGGATTCACATACGGATATTATGCAAAAAAGGGTTTATATAACAGTGATGATGGCATTTATAGTCAAAACGCATTAATGGACACAGGGATTAACTGGGTTTGTCTTGCAGTTCCTGTGAATCAGAAAACTTTTTCTTCTACAGAAATTTATTTTGACTACCGTTTTAACATGCCAGACCTGGAAATCATTGATACAATTAATCGTTTTCATTCTCGCAAGATTAAAGTTTGCCTCAAACCTATGATTAACTGTTCTGATGGTGTTTGGCGTGCCCTTATTAATTTTCCAGATGAAACTATGTTCAATCAGGACAGTTACTGGTCTAAATGGTTTGAATTTTATGGTGCTTTTTTGGAGCACTATGCAGAAATTGCAGAATATACTAAATGCGAAATGTTCTGTCTTGGTTGTGAAATGCTGGGGACAGAGAGAAAAGAAGCTTACTGGCGACAAACTATTGCAAAAGTAAGAGCTGTTTACAGTGGTCCTCTTGTTTACAACACAAATCATGGTAAAGAAGAGGTTGCCCAGTGGTATGATGCTATTGATTACCTTGGTACTTCAGCCTACTACCCTGTAGAAAAAGCTCCGGGGGCTACTGAAAAAGAGATGGAAGGTGAATGGGAAAAAATTGCTTCCAATCTTGAAAAAGTAAGTAAACGTCTTGGTAAAAAAATTATTTTTATGGAAATTGGCTGCCGCAGTGCTTTAGGCTGTGCTCAAATGCCTTGGGATTTTACTCACAAAGAGTTCCCCTGGAGCGAAGATGAACAGGCTAATTTTTATGAATCCTCTCTTGCTGTCATGACTAAAAAAGACTGGTTCATGGGCTATTTCTGGTGGGACTGGAGTACTATAATATATAAAACAAAAGAAGAAGCTTCTAAAGACACAGGCTTTAATATTCACCTAAAAAAGGCTGAAGATGTAATTTGTAACTGGTACAGTAAAAACTAAAACCAGCTGCAATCACACTTTTACTCTTCTGGAATAAACTGATAAATAGCAGGAACAACCCCTGTATCTGATTCATAATCAAAAGTAGCAGTAGTTGTTCCACCTTTATAAAAATCTATTGCAAGAAGGGAACCTTTTATCTTTCCTTCTCCATGGATTATTCCAAGATTATATTCTTTCAGAATTAAATCTGACCCCATCATATAAGCTTTACCATCAACTTTTCCTTCATTATCACGGAAAACTACTACATCGTATTGGGTCAAAGCATATTTTACTGTTTCTTTGTTTATTTGAGTAAAACCAGTGCTCATTACAACTTCAAGCACTTTTACTTCCCTACTGGTAAAAAACTTTTTTAATACAGGTAATAGCATATCTCCAAAAGTTTTATCAAATGCCTCTGCAAAAATGCTTTTATATTTCCCTTGAAAATCTTTCATAGAAATTGTATCCACTGTAAGGGTTGTATTATGAAGTGTTCGTTCATAAGTTGTACCAACCTCTGGATCCATAATAACTGCATCAAAACCATATAAAAAACGGGCCTCTTTTCCAGCCACATCCCGCAAAAGAATATCTGCAGGATCTGTAGCCGTATTATATCTGTCCCATTTCCAGGTTGTACGAATGCCTGCTTCTGTTTTACCGCTTCCACCAATTAAGATTGTCTGATTTCTGGCATCAATACTTTCGTTATATCGCTGATTTGTCTCTGGAACTTTCAAAAAATAATCATATTCTGTAAGCAAATCCAAAGAATCATCATAAAAACACCAGTACTGATGGGATGTTGATTCTACATATTCATCTGGAATGTAATCATAGGTTGAAGAACGGTTTATTAAAACAGGTTTATCTGCTTTTTTAGCCTTACAGTAAGAAAAAATTACTTGTATTGATTCAGGGCTATCTATTTCTGCATAACGAGGATCTTCCATACATTGAATTGTATTTTGTGAAACTCTGTCGTGAAAACTTGTCATTAATGGAATTTGATAATGAGAAAAATCTACTGAAGCAACAACCAGGGCATCTTCTGGTAAAACCTCTGCTAAAACCTGTCCAAGTTTTTCAAAGGATTCAAACTCCTGATCTGTTGTAAGCATTTTTGCCAGAATTGGAACAAACTTGGCTTGTGGAAAATAATGCTTTAAAAATGGAGTATGAATGAAAATTCCATGCTCTTGAAACCACAAATCACTTTGCAATGAAACTACATCTTTTATCTCATCTGCCCCGGAAATGCGAGAAATTAAATCTGAATCAACTTCCATATTGCCTTCTGGTGCCATAAAAGTGGTATTTTCAGGCATTGTAATAAGCTTTTGCCCCATTTCAAAATGATCTGGAGCTACCACAACAATTACAGAAGGCTGCATTTTATAAGACAAAGCCTTGTAAAAGCTATTCTGATTTCCAGTAGTAATATCGTGATGAGGAATTATAATTGATTTTGGTGCTACAGCTTCTGGAATAAAAAAAGCATCCGTCCCATGGTAAATATGATTCCACATGGATGCATCTTCAAAATATTGATATTTTGCTATTCCATCTGTACTCTCCCTATTTAATGCAGAGTTTTTGCTACAAGCAAATAAGAGGAATACAAAAAAAATAATTTCTGCAACCACTAGTCTTTTTATAAATTTAAAAAGCGTTGAGGCTAATTCCAATATCATGATTATAAATTAGTTTGCTGCTTCTTTATAACGTTTTCCGCCCCATTCAATTACAGCAAAACCTGTACGAGCTGCAGGAGTAAGAACCTGTTCTTTTACAGTAATTTTCTGATCAAGTTTTTTGTGATCAAAATAAACACGAATAATTGAATCTGGTTTTGGAGAAATTTTTAATGGAGCTTCTGAATCAATTCTTTCCTGCGAATAGAAAGTTATGAACACATATTTTTTGCCCTGTAATTCTGGAACCCAGTATTCTGTAAAGTCAGCAATTTCTTTTTCATTTAAACCAAGAAATGCCAATTTTTCTTCAAAGAAAGCCTGAAGATTTTTTGTTTCTACAACAAAACCTTCTGACATATCAATTTCGTCCCCATAATCTTTACTTTCCCAGAAAAGATATGGATATTCTGTTTTTGTTGCTTTATCAATAATTGTACCGTCTGGAGCTGCTGTAACTTTCCATCCCTTTCCATATTCTGGAATTGATTCTGTTACACCACCTTTTGGACTAACTTTTACTTTTACATCCTGTTTTTTTGTAGGGTAAAGATAAATAACTGGCTTTGCTTTTTCAGCTGCCCCTCCCTGATAAACGAAAATTTCATGTTCTGCAACATCAATTGACCCATCAGCAAATGTTGCGATAAAAAGATAATAGTTTGAACCAAAAGCAAGGTTTTCTAAACGACCAGAAACATTATATTCAAAGGCTGGGGTTCCTTTCTGATACTGTTTCAATGTAAAATCATCAATCTGATAATTATCACCACCAGTAATTTTTGTCTTTTTTCCCTGAATAAGATACTTTGTAATATTTTTCTTCTTTCCAGAAGTCCAGATTACACGAATGGAAGTACATCCGCCAGAAACTGTTCCCTTAAATTTTACATTAAAATCATATACTGAATCACAATTATATGCGTAGAAATCCTCACCGTAGTATGGGGAAGTAATTTCTATAGTTCCTGCAAAAGCTGCAGAACCAGCAAAAATAAACATCAATGCAGTAAATAAAAACTTTTTTATTTTCATTTCTTTCTCCAAATTGTTTTTATTTGTTATATAAATAATATCATAAAAGATGTATAATTGTAACTATGAACGAAATTGAATCAAATACAAATGAACCATTAAAAACCGCAGTAGTTGCAATCATAGGACGTCCTAGTGCAGGAAAATCTACTTTTTTAAATACAGCCTGCCAGGAAAACGTTAGTATTGTTTCTCCAATTCCACAGACAACAAGAAATGCTATTAAGGGTATTGTAAACACTAGTTATGGTCAGCTTATTTTTATTGATACTCCAGGTTACCACGATTCTGAAAAAAAACTTAATCTCCGTCTAAAATCAGTAACTGAAAATCAACTGGATGATATTGATTGTGTTCTTTACATCATTGACTCAACTCGAGAACCAGGTGAAGAAGAAATTCATACAGCAGCCCTTCTTAAAAAACTTCAAGCAAAAACCGTTGTTGCAATCAATAAAACAGATGCCCCAGCAAGTAAGCCAAAACCAATTGAACTTTTTGTAAAAGAAAATCTTCCAGAAATTCCAGAAAACAGAATTTTTGAAATGTCTGCCCGAGATGATATTGGTATTAATGAAGTTTTAAAAGGTCTCTACGATATTTCTCCAATTGGAGACCCTATTTACGACGAAGATACATATACAGATCAGAATTTAACATTCCGTGTTTGTGAAATAATTCGTGGTGAAGCAATCAACCGTTTAGAACAAGAAATTCCACATGCAGTTTATGTAGAAGTTGCAGATGTGGAACACCGAAATGAAGGTAAAAAGCTTTGGATTCGAGCTTTTCTTTGTGTTGAGCGAGAAAGTCAAAAAGGTATTGTAATTGGAAAAGGTGCTTCCAAAATTAAAGAAATCAGAATGGCTGCAATAAAAAAATTAAGCGAAATCTATATCCAGAAAATTGACTTGGATTTACAGGTTAAAGTTGATAAAAACTGGAGACAGAGAGACATAACAATTAACCGTTTAATACCTAAAAATTGATTTTTTTCAAATTCAGGGTGATAATATAATAAATGTCTAATAATCAAAAGATTGGCAAAAAAGTTGTTAATCCGCTTTCTGCAGGTTCCATTATACAAATTGCCTGCGAAATGCTGAAATATATTAATAAACAGATTCTCTTTCATAATGAACGCACTGCTTTTATTGCGTTGAATATTGCCCGTCATATGGGGCTTGGGAAAGAGTATTCTTTGCAAAATCTTGTAATTCTTTCTTTATTCCATACCATCGGTTTTTTCAGAGATGACACTTTCTTTAGTTACAGTGCCTCAGAAGACAAAATTGATTATTTTACAAAAGACCATTTTATAGAAAGTAAATATGTTTTCAGTTGTTATTATTTGGAATTCATGACGCCTCTTAAACAGGATGCCCTTGCTTTGGAAAATTTTTTTCAGCCCTATAACAAGGATATGGAAAAATATATTTATCAGGAAAAAATAAAATCTATTCTGTATTTTTCTGCCAGAATTAGTGATTATATTTATAGAAACCCAGATTCTCCTTTACCAGAAGATTTGAATTCTATAGAGCCTGGCCAATTTAATCCATTGGTTGTGCAGTCTTTTCAACAAATTAATCACAATAATTCCATAATTAATCAGATTAAGGCAAAAACTCATTTGAATTTTTTGTACAATTATGTAAGTAAAATCACCCTATCTGATAAGGATAAAAACTGTTACCTTAAGCTGGTTACCTATCTTCTCGATTTTAAAAGCACAAGTACCATGACTCATTCTATAAATACTTCATGTTATGCTCTTGCTTTGGGCATGCGCTTTAACCTTTCCCAGGATGATATTTCCCAGCTTTTTATAAGTTCTATGCTTCATGATATTGGAAAAATCTGTACGCCACAAAAAATTCTTGAAGCACCAGGTAAACTTTCTCCAGAAGAGATGGGTATTATGCGTTACCATGTGAATCACTCAAAAAAAATCCTTACCGATCTGGTACCTGAAAATATTCTGGAAGATGTATACCGCCATCATGAAAAGCTGAATGGTAATGGATACCCAAATCATCTTACAGAAGCAGAACTGTCTCTTATTCAAAGAATCATTACTATTGCAGATATTACCAGTGCATTAAGTGACAGCCGAAGTTACAAAGGGGAATTTTCAGTTGAAGAAACATTCACCATCATGCAGAAAATGACTGATAACGGCGAATTAGATAAAAATATTATTTCGGTCCTTTTTAACCAGTATGATAGTATTATGGAAGATTTAAGATTTTTCCAGAAAACACTTCAGGCTGATTTCAGTCAAATTTTCATGCGATATAACGACTTTGTTTTTAATGACATTGAACCTTTAGTAGATGCAGTTGAAGTTATCGATACAGTCGAGTATATTTAATCCATGACAATTACTTATAAAACACAGGGCGTTTGCGCTCAGACAATTACCTTTGATAAAGCAGATGATGGTACTATTACAAACATCAGTTTTGTTGGTGGCTGTAACGGCAATTTAAAAGCTATTTCTAAACTTTGTGATGGCATGAAAGCAGAAGAAATTGCAGCTAAACTTGCAGGAAATATCTGCGGTTTTAAATCAACAAGTTGTGCAGATCAGCTGGCAAAGGCTGTTTTATCAAACTAGGAGTATATATATGGCACTTGAATGTGGTATTGTTGGCTTACCAAATGTTGGTAAATCTACTATTTTTTCGGCTCTCACTTCGGCACCAGCCAGCGCAGAGAATTTCCCATTTTGTACAATCGATCCAAACATTGGCATTGTAGACCTTCCAGATGAAAGACTGGACTTTCTTGCTAGCATTCACAATCCTAAAAAGAAGACTCCAGCTGCAGTAAAGTTTGTTGATATTGCAGGTTTGATTAAAGGTGCTTCTCAGGGTGAAGGTCTTGGAAATAAATTCCTTGCAAACATTCGTGAATGCTCTGTTATTGCCCATGTTGTTCGTTGTTTCGATAACCCAGACATTATGCACGTTCGTGATAATGCAAACGAAGCTGCCCCAATTGATCCAGAATCAGATATTCTTACAATCAACTGGGAGCTTTGTCAGGCTGATATTAACACAATTGATGCCCGCCAGGATAAAGTTACTCGTGCAATCCGCTCTTTAGGAAAGGAACAGGAAAAAGTTTATGCACCTTGGATTAGTGCTGTTGCAAAAATTCGTCCTTTATTACTTGATGGAAAATGTGCCCGCACAGCAGACCTTACAGATGAAGAAAAAGCTGCTGTATATGACATGTTCCTTTTAACAATGAAACCAACCTTGTATGTTGCAAATGTTGATGAAGATACAATTGCAGACGGTACAAATAAATATGTTGAAATTGTAAAAAAATATGCTGATGAAGAAAAATCTGAAGTTGTAGTTATTTGTGGAAAATTCGAAGCTGACCTGGCCGAAATTGACGATCCTGCAGATAGAAAAGATTTTATGGAAAGCGTTGGTCTAAAAGAAAGTGGTCTTGCAGTTTTGGCTCGCAAAGCTTATCACTTAATGGGATTAAGAACGTTCTTTACAGGTGGACCAGATGAATGCCGTGCTTGGACAATCCATAACGGTGATAAAGCTCCTCGTGCTGCTGGTGTTATTCATACAGACTTTGAAAAAGGTTTTATTAAAGCAGAAGCATACACTATTGACGATTTACGCCAATATAAAGATGAAGCTTCAATAAAAGCTGCTGGTAAGTACCGTCAAGAAGGAAAAGAATATGTTGTTCAGGATGGAGACGTTCTTTTCTTTAAATTTAATAACTAAAAATAAAAAAATTTAAAAAACTTCCTTTTTTTTAAAACTAAGGCAATATTACTCCTGAGAAGCATGTCTTCTTAGGAGTATTTTTTTTATGAAGAAAATTTCGATTATTTTGTTTGGTTTGTTTTTGTTTATTTTTAATTCCTGTACTAATGGAAATGGATTTGGAAATGTAACAAATACAAAAAATTCGTTCTCTGTTGTGTCGTGGAATGTACAAACTTTTTTTGATGCAAACAATGATGGCTCTGAATATGCTGATTTTCTAAAAAGCAAAACATGGAATGAAGAAATGTATTCAGAAAGGGTAAAGCGTTTGTGTAAGGTAATGGCCACATTAAATGCCGATATTTATGTATTTGAAGAAATTGAAAATGAAGCTGTAATACAAGATATCTGTAATGGTCTTTCTGCACATAAGTGGAATTCTACAGGAATTTGGAATTATGCTTGTTTTTCAAAAGAACCTGAAAGTTCTATTGGATGCGCAGTGATTTCGAAGTATGAATTGTGGGATTTATCTAATCATAGTATTGAAGACGGTTCGCCCAAACTTCTGCAACCGGCTTTGAGAGCAATTGGAAAAGTTAAAGTAAAAATTGGAAATAAAGATTTTGTATTGTTTGTTAATCATTGGAAATCGAAAAGTTCAGGAGAAATTGAAACAGAAATATGGAGAATTAAACAAGAAAGCATTTTGACAAATTTAGTATGTGAAACGGTTGATGAAAACCAGAACTGTCCGATTCTTATTTGTGGAGATTTTAATAAAAGTATTGAAGAATTTGAATACATTGATAATGTAGAAAAAGGCAATGTTTTATTAAAAAGCAAATATCCTTATGATGACCAAGCAATTGCTGTTTTTTCACCCTGGTATGATGAACATGGTAATTACACTTGCAATACAGGAAGTTATTATTATAAGAATTCATGGGAGTATATAGACAATTTTTTCGTATATGGAAACTTTGATATTTTAGATTTTGAAGCTTGCACTGATGATTTATGGACAAAAGACAATAATATTCCAAATGGATTCAAGATTTATACAGGTGAAGGATATTCCGACCATTTACCAATTAAAATAACCTTACAATTTAAAAACTAATCTTTCTCCACTAAAAATAAATACTCCTTTACATGAACATCTCTTTCTTTAAGATTGCGTGAACCACGGAATGTGTTGTACTTGGATTCTACTACATTAACCTTGCCACATTGATTTAAAAGAGAAACCATTTCATCACGAGAAATAAAACCATCAGAATTAAAAGAAATCAAAACAAATTTTGCATTTACTTTTCTTACCAAATCAATAAAGACATCAGCAACTTTTCCCTTTTTATTATAGGCAGAACGATTCCAATCAGAAGGAATACCTGAAACACGACTCATTTTTTCTGGATCTGGAGTTTTGTAATTTGCAATTAAATTAAGCATAAAATAATTCGAACCATAAGGATGCTGATTATATGGCGGATCAAAATATGCTAAATCAAAATGTCCTAGTTCTTCTTTATCTATTAACTCATTTGCATTTTCATTAAAAACCCGATGGTTACATTTATAATTAGAAAAAACCGGAAATGGCAACCTTATCTGTCCCATAATCCTTGAAAGGGCATTTTTTCCATTTCCTCCAAACTGACCAGTTCCTGTTTTTGAATTCTTATAAAATCCTTTAAATATTCCAGCTGTATTTGCATGAATAGATGCTTCAGAAAGCAGAGGAGCAATGAAAAAATCTTTGTATTCATCTGGAACAATACGTTCAATTTCCTGTCGCGCAACATCCAGATAATTTGCATTGTATGGAGTATAGAAACAGCGTTCTTCCTTTGAAATATCATCTATATCTTTTGGCGCATAATATTTAGAAATAAATCCTGGTTCAACATATCTATTCTCTTCCCTCGCTCTTTCCAGCTCCCTCATTCTTTCATCAATTTTTTCATTCAGTTTTTTATATAAGTCCCTTAAATCTTCCAGCTGCTTTTCATCCAAATCTGAAAGGTAACAGCGATTAATAATACATGAATAAGCTTCTAAATCATTTGTTGTGATAGAGGAAGAAAACTGTTTTAAATAACGACTTACAATCCCACTGCCAGAAAAAATATCAAGACATTCAAGTTTTTCTTTACCTAATTTTTCTTGAACAACTTTTATTTCCTGACCAATAAAATCAAGCAATGCCCTTTTATTGCCAATATAAGTAATTAACTGATTCTGTAAATAGAGTTCGTTTTCTTGATTTTCTTTTGATTCCATATCGTAAGTCTGTATCGTAAGTCTATCATTATTTTAATCTTTTTGATAATATTATTCTATGGTAAAGAAAGCACTTATTCATGTTGAAAATTCAGATAATCTTGTTGAACTAGCTTCTTTTCTTGTTGAGCTTGGTTGGACAATCTATTCTGCAAACAAGACAGAAGAAATATTAAAAGACAATAATATTCCTGTAACAACTGAGCACATTCTATCTGAGCAAAATATATATGGACACGAAACTGCCCAATTAATTAACGAAATTCATTCTACTCGTCTTTCTCAGGAAACTGATCAAAATTTGTCAACAAATTCTGGAAGTGGTGGAATATTTTTGCTTTGTCTAAATATTATTCCAGAAACAACTCCAATTTCAACTGAAATTAGTTATCAGAAAAAAAGTATTCCATCAAGCTTACAAGTTTCTGTAATTCTTAGAGATTCTTTCCTAAATTATCAGAACATTATTATTCTAACAGATCCTGATGATTATAAAGAAGCCATGATTCAATTGAGAACAGGAAATGTTACCAGCGAATTCCGGTCTTACCTTGCCGCAAAAGCCTTAAATATGATTTCAGCTTATGATGCAGGATTGTCACATGCTTTGTTGCAAGATAATAACTATAAAGAAGAATTCATGAATTATCTTTCATTTCCCCTTGTTAAAGCTTCGGAATTAAAACACGGCTCAAACAAACAACAGAAAGCAGTTCTTTACAGAATGCCAACCACAGCAGCAAATTCCACTTTTTATTCTGAATTACTCTACAACGATTTTGATTATAACAATATCAGTGATTTGTCTTCTATTTGGGATGAAATAACTTTCCTGTATCAGACCCTAAAAAATCAATATTCTGTAAAAAGTGTTACTCGTGATGGATATAACTTCACAACCCAATTTACACCAATTACAGGGACTGTTTTTACCATTGCAGTAAAATATAACACAATCATAGGTGCTGCTCTTTCTACAAATGCATTAGATTCTTTTAAAAACACTTATGCATATGGAAATACAATTTCTGGTGTTTCATTAGGGTGCAGCTCTGTAGTAGATAAAATTACTGCAGAAGAAATGGTTAAATGTAATTTTCTTGCAATTGTTGCACCAGATTTTACCGATGAAGCTCGAGAAGTTTTTGCACAGAATAAGAATACAAAGCTTGTTGCTGCTTCAAAATTTTCAGGACCAAAACGTGAACTTAGAATGGTCAACAATGTAGTTCTGTTTCAAGAAATTGATTCTTCTGTTTTTGAAGAATGGCAAATTAAAACTAATGAACGTCCTTCACAATATATTGTTGATGAAATGGCATTTGGTATGATTCTTGCAATGAAAGCGAAATCTCACTGTGTAATTCTTCTTAAAAATAATACCATTACTGGAATTGGACAAAGTTGTTTAACTCCTAAAAAAGCAATTGACTATGCTTTGATGGAAGCCAAAGAAAAACTTACAAACAATACAAACACAGGTACAATTGCCGATTTATTAGTTTGCGATTCCACAATTGGTCTTTCCGATTCAATTAAGGAATTAGTTGAAAACGGATTATCAGCAATTATTCAGACTGGTGGAGATTCTACCGATGATGAATTTATAAATTATTGTAATGAACATGGAATTGTAATGATTTTTACAAACATGAATCACATTACTATATAAGATATAAGAGGTTTATTTTATGTTATTTCAATTAGGTGAATACTTACAACAATTCTGGGGTCCTGCTCGTCTTTTGACATCTTATGCAGTAATTATGATTATTGTTCTTTTTGCAGGATACTTCTTAGCCTACAAATTGATTCCTGTTTTTTATGACAAATTGCCACATGATAGAGGGCGTGAATTTACATTAAAAGATAACGCCGAAGCTGCAAAGGGTAAACCAACTGGTTCTGGCGTAGTTTTTATAACTATTTTTGTAATTTTATGTTTCCTGATTATTCCAATGAACTGGGTTAGAGCATCAATAATTGCACTTACATGGATAACAATGCTTACAGGTTTTCTTGATGATAGAAGTGTGGACAGCTGGGGTGAATATCTTAAAGGTGCTTTAGATTTAATTATTAGTGTGGGAACTGCATTTATTCTTTACTTTGGAATGAAACAACTCTCTTCAGATGGGATTGTTCGTTTCTGGCTTCCATTTACCTCAAGTCTTGTAGCAGTAAATCCTGTTGTTTACATTATTTTAACTACAATTCTTTTGTGGGCTTCTATTAATACTACAAACTGTACAGACGGTGTAGACGGACTTTCTTCTTCACTGGTTCTTATTGCATTAATCACTTTAGGTATTCTTTTCTACTTTATTCTTGGTCATACAGATGTTGCAAACTATCTGTTAATTCCACATTTTGCTCCTGGTGCAAATTGGGGTGCCATGATTTTCACAATGGCTGGTGTTGTTATGGGGTACTTATGGCTTAATGCTTTCCCAAGTCACTGTTTAATGGGTGATGCAGGAAGCCGTGCCCTTGGATATTTCATTGGTGTTTGTGTAATGCTTTCTGGAAACCCATTTATTGCACTCGCAACATCATCTGTAATTTTTGTAAACGGTGGATTGGGATTAGTAAAAGTTGCCCTTCTCCGTTTTTTCAAAATTAAAATTTTCCCAAATGTAAGATTCCCATTACATGATCATATGAGAAAAAATCGTGGATGGTCACCAACACAGGTTCTTGTTAAATTCGTAATCATTCAGATTTTGATTACAATTGCAGTAATAGGTACCTTCCTTAAAGTTCGCTAAAAAATATTATAGGAGAAAAAACAATGGCAGAAGAAGTAACAGAAATTACAACAACAGACTCAAATGGTAAAACAACTACTACAAAACGAGTTGAAAAATCTGTAAAAGCAGGAATATCATTTGGCTCAGCATTAGCCATGGTAATCAGTTATACTGCATACAAATCAATCGGCTGGGCAATTTTTCACGGTTTACTTAGCTGGGTTTATGTAATTTACTACATACTTAAATACTAACAAATGTGAAAGATAATCTACCTGGAAAAAACTTCAACTAAAGTCATAGCATCTTTTATAATATTTTCGACTTTACAATATTCATTTGGCTGGTGTGCCTGATCATCAAGGGTGCTCCAGACAACTGCATCAATTCCTTCACGACGAAGTTCTGCACCAACAGTACCGCCACCAATTCCTATAAATCTTGGGTTGATTCCGTGAACAGTTTTTATTGCATCAGCAAGTTTCTTTGCCACAGGAGCATCTTTACTTGTAGCAGGACTTTCTGATTTTTGCGGACAAGTATATTCAATTTTTACTCCATGAATTTTTTCTACTTCCCTGCACTGTTCATCTACTTTTTCAATTACATCCGAAAGTTTGTAGCATGGAAGAATTCTGCAGTCCATACAGAAAGTGTCTTCACCAGGAATAATGTTTATGCTGTCTACATTCTTTGTTCTTTTTGTTGGCTGGAATGTTGAATAATCAGGTTCAAAGAGTGAATCTTTTTTATTGAAGATTTTTTCCAGATTATGAAGACGCAGTGTTAAATCAGCAGCCGCAAGACAGGCATTTGCACCACTATCCGGGCGACTTCCGTGAGTCTGTTTTCCCATTACATGAACCTGAAGCCACAAAAGATTTTTTTCTGCAATTTCAATTGTAGAACCCTGAGGATCTCCTCCATCAGGAATCAATACTAAATCTGATTTTCTAAAAAGCTTTGTATTATTAATAAGCCAGATAATTCCGTAGTTGCTTCCGTTTTCTTCATCAGCAGCAAAAAGAAGCTTTACTGTATGAGCAGGTTTTATTCCATTTTTAAGTAAATACAAAGCTGCAAACAAAGAAGAAACAAGTCCCTGCTGATTATCTTCTACACCGCGACCATAAAGTACGCCGTCTTTTTCTACACATTCAAAAGGATTTGTTTTCCAAAGAGTGATATCTCCAGTTGGAACTACATCCAGATGTGCCATTACCCAAACACGGCCATTATCCTGTTCTTCTGGAATAGAACCGGGAATTGTTACAACTAAACTAGGTCTTACTCCGGCAGAAACTCTTGAATCAGGGGCTTCAAAGTGCTGAACATTTTCAAAACCATTTTCTTTAAGCCATTTTTCAAGCGCCCCACATTTTAATGCTTCACCATCACCGCCACCTTCTGGAGCAATAGCAGGAATAGATGTAAGTAATTTTTCCAGTTCAATAATATCCGATTTGTGATTTTCAAAAAAAGTATTTTTATCCAATTTTATGCCTCTGATTATTTATGAATTCTTGAAATGAATTGGTAACAACAAGTTTTAATTCTTAATTCTTAATTCTTAATTCCTAATTCCTAACTCCTAATTCCTAATTCTTATAAACTTCCCATGTTGTTTTTACCAAAGTATCTACATCAGAATATTTTGGTTCCCATCCAAGCAATTCTTTTGCCAATTTAGAAGTAGCATACAAGCTTGCAGGGTCCCCAGGACGACGTGGTTCTTCACCAGCAGGAATTGGTTTTCCAGTAATTTTTCTTGCCGCTTCAATAATTTCTTTTACTGTTGTACCCTTTTCTGTACCAAGGTTTAATTTTAAACTCTTATCGTTTTTAGTAATGTAATCCAAAGCCATAACATGAGCACGAGCTAAATCTGTTACATGAACATAATCGCGGATACAAGTACCATCACGAGTATCATAATCAGTACCAAAAATTTTAAGTTCACGCTGACCAAGAGCTGCTTCCATTACCCGTGGAAGAAGATTTTCAGGTTTCTGTTCAAGACCGCGGATTTCTCCTTCTGGATCATAACCGGCAGCATTAAAATAGCGGAGTGCTGCAAAACGCAAACCTTTAAGCTGATCATACCAAGTCATATAACGTTCAATTTCCAGTTTTGTAAATCCATAATAGTTGATTGGATTCTGTGGATGATTTTCATCCATTGGCAAATACTGAGGTTCACCAAAAGTTGCAGCAGATGAAGAGAAAATCATTTTTTTACAATTGTACTTCATTGCCGAATTCATAATATTTAATGTACCTGTAATATTATTTACAGAATATTTTTCAGGTTTAATCATAGATTCACCGGCAGCTTTAAAAGCAGCAAGATGAACAAATGCATCAAAGCCCTGTTCAAAAGCAGCATCCAAATCTGCAGGAATCAAAATATTTCCATAAATAAAATCATTCTGAGGAAATAAATTACAGCGTAATCCACTAGAAAGGTTATCAAAAACTGTTACCTTATGACCGGCTTTCATCATTTCTTTTACAACATGACTTCCAATATATCCTGCACCACCAATTACTAAAACTTTCATTAAGTACCTCTATTATTCATTATATTGTTCTTATAATATCACAATGAAACTTTTTTTGCGATATAAAACAAATTCTTAATAAAACTCTTAATTGAATTCTTTCAATTGTTAATATAAAATCTTATATATGAAGAAAACAGTATTATTCTTATCAGTATTATTTTTAAGTTTCTCTTTTTTTTCTTGTGGAACAATTGAAGAAATTCCAGAAGATTTATCATCAGCACAATTACTTCAGCAGGGACAGAACGAATATTCTAATGGTGCCTACGAAAATGCTGAACGCTATTACTTAGAAACAATTAAACGCTATGGCGATGACACCCAAACATATATTGAAACAAGATATGAATTGGGTCATCTTTACATGAAAACAAAAGAATATAAGAAAGCCTATGTTAATTTTTCAGATATTCTGAATATTTATGAACTTTCTCCAATTGGAGCTTTTCCTCCTGCATACAAAAAACTTGCTGAATTAGGCATTTCTAAAATACCTGAAACTGAATTAGAAAAAATAAAGTCTGAATAGACAGAGTATATTATGAATAAGAAAATCTTTGCCATAACTTCAATATTAACTCTTTTTTCATTCTCCTCTCTCTTATACGCACAGGAAGTTTCAACCTATTCTTTTTCTGGATTCGGCGGTGGCTTACCTTCTTCTGCAACTATTGTAGAAGCAACTGCCGCACCAGAAAATCTTTCTGCTTCTACAGCTGTAAAAGAAACAAGTAAAGTTCTTGTAACATCATTAATTGTGGGTGGCGTAATTGTTGTTGGTGGAATTGTTTTAGTGGCAACAATGTCTACAGAGGGTGGCAAAGAATTTATGGCAGAATGTGCCGGAGAGGCAATTGAACAGTGCATGGAAGACTGTATGGAAGAAACAATTGATGTATGTATCCAAGAAACTTGTTCCGATGCAGGCCTTAAATACATAATGCCAATTTATGTTCCTTAATTTATGTTCATTTCTAAATTTAAAAACATATTAATAATATTTTTTATCTTTTCAATAAAACTATATTCACAACCCTCCCACTTCCAGACACTTCAACTGGATTATATTAGGGAGGAAATTTCGAGCACAGGTGAATCTGCTAAAATGGCTGGTCATATTGTTTATCAATCTTCACCAGCTATTTTCATTTTTGAAACAACTTCGCCAGTTTCTCAAATTGCTTATTCAAATAGCGATGGAACATATCTTATTCAAGCTGACATTCTTTACGATTATTCAGAAGGTGAAGAAGTACTTTTGCAAACCTGTAAAGATATTTTAACATGGTTCAAAAAAGATTGCGATTTAGCAGTTCAGGGGTATGTACCTTGGGAAAACTGGAAAGAAAACTCCATGCTGGCTACAAAATGGCGTTATGGTAAAATTGGAGTCCATCCTTTTGAAAGCATTATTGTTTATTCTGATTCAAATGGAAGATTTCGAAAATTGCAGATGTATACAACAGAAGAATGTCTTTTTGCAGAAACAACTTTAGACGCATATGAAAATTACATGGGAATTGCCTATCCTAAAGAAATAACAACATACACATTTAATGATGATAAAATTTTTGCAACAACAAAATTAACTTTCTCAAAAGTAAAAATTAATAAACAAATAAAACAAGATTATGCTGGAACCACTTTGCTGGTAAAAGATAGCGAAGAAAAAAGTCCTATTCAAGTTGAAAAATCAAAAGCCATAACTCCAGAAGTAGAAAAGTTTACAACATCAACAGTGATGATGGCCGTAAATACAAGCTATGCTTTTTACAAAAAATTCATTACAAAGCAGGATCATAGTGCATGTCCTTTTGAACCAAGCTGTTCCCAATATATGTTAGAAGCAGTATCAAAACATGGTCCATTTGGAATTATTATGGGACTTGAACGATTAAAACGTTGTACTTCCTATGAACATTCAAGAAATCTTTATCCTGTTGTAAATGGCAACCACCATGCAGATCCAGTACCATAGGATGGAAATAAATATGAAAAAAATTTTTAATATTATCTTAACATTTGCTCTTCTCCACATCCCTTTCTTTGCTCAACAAACTTCGCCTTACGATTCAGAGGTTGTTTTTAATTTTGCACAAAGTTTATACGAGGATGGCTTTTGGGATGAAGCAGAAAGTGAATTCAAAAAATCCCTGTTTCTTTCCGATGCCATTAATCAAAATGAATATTCCTTTATTCAAGAGCAATCAATTTTTACTCTTACAACAATTTACAATCAGAATGATGATAAAACTGGGATTCAATGGCTGGAAAAAAATTTTTCAGAAAATCTTTCCCTTGATATAAAAGAAAAAGTCGATTTCACAAATGCAAGATTAATTTTTAAAGAACGTAATCAGGAAGAATATTTTTCCTTTATAGATTCAATTTCCACAGATTTAGAAGAATATGCTCCATCATTTCAGTTGCTTACAGTAATCAGTAAAGATCTATTCTTATATAATATTTCTGACGCTGGAATAAAAGCAAACGAAGCCTTACACGAATATGCTCAATTCGAAAAATTTGCAAAAGCCTGTACTTCTTACAGTCAAAAAAATGTAGCTTTGGCCACAACTCTTTCAATTCTTATTCCTGGAGCAGGAAAATGGTACACTGGCAATTTTTCAAGCTTTCTTTCATCATTTCTTTCAATTACATCTTTTATTGGGGGAACCCTTTACACTGGGATTGAAAGCAACTGGAAAGACTGGAGACCCTACGTTTTTGGAACTTGTGCATTGGGCTTGTACATAACAGACATTTATGGTTCATACAAAGCTGCAAAACGTTACAATGATGCACAATATAGGAATCTTTGCCAATCTTTGGATTTAGTTTATGAAGAATCTTTCTAAAATTCTAACTTTTTTGCTTTTATTTTACAATTTTCCTCTTTGTGCTCAAGAAACAGATAACTATCTTTTTTTATACAAGCAGGCAAAAAATCTTGAAAATTCAGGGGCCATTAAGGAAGCTGCAACTGAATATAAAAGATACATTTTCATGCAAAACTACCAGGATGTGCAAGGTGATTTTATTGATGATGCACTTTTTTCTTTAAGTCAGATTTATGAAAAAAACAATCAGCTGGATTTAGCACTTAATTATTTTGAGCAGGGATTATCTCTTTCATTATCAGATGAAAACATATCTTTTCCAAAATTAGAAGCCCTTCAAAGTAAACATATTTCTCTTTTAGAAAACAAGGCCATTACTGAAAAGACAAGCTTAGACACAAACTATGAATTTGCAAAATATCTTTATCTGGATGATTTTTCCCTTGCAATTAAACAACAAGCTTGCTGTGCTCATTTAAAAAATCTGATTCTGACAAACCAATGGGAAACCTTATCCGCTGCATTTTCTACCTATAGCAATGATTATCCCGAACTTTTTTCTGAAGAAGATATTCAGATATTTCAAAAGCAGCTGTCAAAAATCAATTCATTTAAGCCTAAAAAGCCTTTACTTGCTGCCCATCTCTCTTTCATTCCAGGCTTAGGCCAACTTTATGCTCACAATTATAAGGATGCACTAAACGCTTTCTTATTAAACGGTTCATTAATTAGTTTATGTGTATATTCCTGTGTCACATTAAATCTGTGGGATTTTTCATTATTTGAACTTTCTCCAACCCTTCGCTTTTACAGAGGTAACATTTATAATGCACAAGTAGAAACTTATGAATATAATGCCGCTAAAATTCAAGAATATGCATCACCATTATTAATAATAATTTCTAACGCAAATCAAAAAATTCATTTTGAAAAAACTGATATTTCAAGTATAATAGAAGAATATAATTAAAATGTGATTATTATGGCTCAAGAAGATTTTGAACAGGTTGATCTTTCAACCTTTTTTGATACATCTACACAACAAGCTGCTCCTCAAGAAAAATATGAAATGCTGACAAAAAAGCAGAAGTCATTGATTAATGAACTGATGCCACAAATCAAACAAATAGACATTTCAAAATATAATAGTTTTCAATCTCGCCTTGATGATTTAAGTGCACTAGCTCAAGCCATGGGGCGTTTCCCTTCTTTATTGGAAAGACATCAACTTGTAGGCGGAGAAAGAACTCCCAGCTCATTAATAGATTCTCTTATCGCACATCAAGATAATGGAGATCCAACTTTACAATTACCTTCAAAAGCTATGCTTGGAAAAGGACTTCTTGTTTCAAAAATACACACACTTTCTAGTTTCGCAAAATATTGCCAGCATAATGAGCAATTAAAAAAATATTATAAACCTTTTGAAGATGAAACAAATCTTTCTATGTTCTCCCTTTTAGTAGAAGACGTTTATTTAAATCTTATTCGGGATACATCTCAACCAATTGAATACCGTCGTGAATGGGCACTTTCACTACTTCTGCTTTGGGAACACTGGAATGACTCAAATTCTGCAGATGTTGCACCTGTTTTGCAGACTGTATGGAATGCCAGAAGACGACTTGCTCCTGCTTTTGGAACAATGATGGGAACAAGTGAACTTTTATTAATTTCTATGCAAATGGATGACCAATGGATTGCCTTTATTAAACAAAAAATGGGAGACACTGGTGTAACACAGGCAATGGAAGAATTCTTGTTTGGAATTTCTTATGAACAGATAAATACATTACGTAGAATACTTAGAGAAAAAGGTATTCCAGCAATTGGTCGTGATGAAGTTTCTAAATTCCTTGGTGAACACGTTAAAGCCGATGCAGGATTAGACTACCGTGATTTCTATTCACTTTATACAGTTCGTAGAGATAACGCCCGTTCAAGAAACAGAATGCATTTAGAAGGACCCCATAAAACTCTAGAAGATTACTTTATAGAATTTGTAACACAAAAAAATAAGGAGAAGCAAAACAATGACACCTTCGCAAAATCCTGAAGATGAAAAACAGAAACGCATTCCTTATCACTTTGGAGAGAAATTAAGACAAGTAAGAGAGCATAAAGGATATACACTTAAAGTTGTAGCACAACAGGCAGGTGTAAGTGAAAGTCTTGTTTCCCAAATTGAAAGAAATCATGTTTCACCAGCAATCGATACTTTACTCACTTTAGCAAATGTTTTGGACATTAACCTGGAATTTCTTTTTGAAGAATATAGAAAGGTTCGTCCAGTAGAAATTGTAAGACATGATCAGCGTCCAATTGTTAAAGAAGACGAAATTATATATGAAGAAATTGCAAAAGCAAATGAATCTGCAAAAGAGAACTCAATTGAATCATATATTATCACGCTGCCACCAGCATCACAAACACACAAAGGCTCTTATGGACACATTGGTAGAGAAATTGGTGTAATTCTTCATGGTAAAGCAAAGCTTACTTATGAAGGAAGAGAATATTTTTTAGATGAAGGAGACAGCGTAACATTCTCTGCTGCAGTTCCTCATCATTTGGAAAATATTGGTGACACAGAATTAAGAGCAATCTGGACTGTAACACCTGCTCAACGATTTGTAAAATAAAGTGAAGTTTAAATTCAAATATATTTCGCATTCAAACTCTGCTGGAAAAGTTCCAGCATATCCAGGATTTTCTGTTTCAAACCTTAAATAAACTTGCATATAAATCTTCATTTTTGTATAATTATTTAATAAAACTGAATAAATTTTGTATAATTATGCATTTTAAATGTATGATTATAAAAGTTTAAAAACTAGGAGGAAATCAATGACTACCCCAAAACAAGAACAGGCAATCATCAAGAAATTGGAAAAACTGGCCATTTTAAATGACCCTATTAATCCTGATTTATATAAAAAATATGATGTAAAGCGTGGTCTACGAAATGCTAATGGAACTGGTGTTTTAGTTGGTCTTACTCGTATTGGTGATGTCGTTGGTTACGAAATAAAAGACGGTCAGAAAATTGCCGTTCCTGGTAAACTAATTTATCGTGGTTATGATGTTGAAGACCTTATTAACGATTCTAAAGTTAATAAACAATATGGTTATGAACAGGCTGCATATCTTCTTTTGTTCGGTGAACTTCCTACCCAGGAGCAATTAGATACATTCTCAAAATATCTTGGTGAATGCAGAGTGCTTCCATCAAACTTCACAGAAGACATGATTATGAAAGCGCCTTCAAATGATATTATGAATAAAATAGCTCGTGGTGTACTTGCCTGCTATTCTTATGATGATAATCCCGAAGATCGCTCAATTGGTAATATTGTAAAACAGTGTATTCAATTAATTGCCCGTTTTTCTACTCTTGCTGCCTACGGATATCAGGCAAAACGTCGTTACTACGATAACAAGAGTATGTATATTCACAACCCTAAACCAGAACTTTCTACTGCAGAAAACTTCTTACGTTTAATCCGTTCTGATAAATCATATACACAACTGGAAACTGAAATTCTGGACCTGGCACTTATTCTTCATGCAGAACATGGTGGTGGTAACAACTCTTCTTTAACAGTTCATGTTGTTTCATCTGCTGATACAGATACATATTCTGCAATTGCTGCAGCTGTTGGTTCATTAAAAGGTAGCCGTCATGGTGGTGCAAATATTCGCGTTGTAGAAATGATGGATGAAATTAAAGCCAATGTAAAAGACTGGACAAATGAAAAAGAAGTTGCCGAATATCTTAAAAAAATTGTTGATAAAAAAGCATTTGATCATACTGGAAAAATATACGGAATTGGTCATGCAGTTTACACAATTAGTGACCCACGTGAAAAATTGTTAAAGGCAAAAGCAAAAGAATTAGCAAAAGAAAAAGGTTGTCTTGAAGATTTTGCTTTATACGATATTATTGAACGCCTTGCACCTGCTATTATTCAAGAGAAGCATCCTTCTGCAGAAAGAGTTTGTGCTAACGTAGACTTATATTCAGGTTTTGTTTATACAATGCTAAATATTCCTCGTGAATTGTTCACTCCACTTTTCGCAATTTCCAGAATTGCTGGTTGGTCAGCTCACAGAATTGAGGAAGTTGTTTCTGGTGGAAGAATCTATCGTCCAGCTTACAAGAATGTTAGTGAAACAAGACCATTTATTCCTTTACAAAACAGAAAATAGAAAAAAAAAGATTCCGAACTTGCTTCGGAATCTTTTTTTTTCTATCAAATAAATTTTTATCTTCTTCTCTGTCTGCTTTTTGAAATGAAAATCAATCTTAACAAAGAACCAATTGCACTTAAAGCTGAGGCTACATATGTCATTGCAGCCGCAGTTAAAACTTTTTTAGCACCCTTTAATTCTTCACTGTCAAACACTCCAGTTTCTTTCAAAATCATTAAAGCTCTTTTTGAAGCATTAATTTCTACTGGTAAAGTAACAACATAAAATAAAACAGATGCACTAAACAAAATCAAACCAATATTAGTAAGAAGCTGCCAGATTGAAAGATACCCATTTGCAGTACCACTTCCTCCAAGCACAATCCCCAAAATTGCAAGCCATGGTCCAAGTCTACTTCCAAAATTTGCAACAGGAACCATTGTACTTCTTAAAACCAATGGACCGTATCCCACATTATGCTGAATTGCATGACCTGTTTCGTGAGCCGCAACACCTATTGCAGCAATAGAACGAGAAGCAAATGTGGCATCACTTAAATTAAGTGTTTTTGATGAAGGATTGTAATTATCCGTTAAGCTTCCACCAATACGATTAATTGAAACATCTGTAATGCCATTAGCTCGCATAAGAATTGAAGCCGCTTCAGCACCAGAATATCCTTTTTTACTCATAACTTTATCATATTTTGCAAAACTAGATTTAACTTTTGCAGATGCCCATAAACTTAAAAGAAGAGCCGGTAACACAAAAATAATATAAGTAATATCAATTCCACCTAAATACATAAATACCTCTATTTTTATTTAATCATAGGAAAGCCTTTTTTTCAATGTTATACTAACTTAAATCTCATTGCTCTTCCCCAATTTTTCATTTATTCTAGACACATGAAAAAAGAAAGATTGGATAAAATCCTTGCCCATGAAGGTCTGGGTTCAAGAAAAGATATTAGAAAAATTTTGCGCAAATACGAAGTTTTAGTTAATGATCAACGTATTTATGACCCCAGCTTTGGAATTGATACTGAAAATGATAAAATTACCATTGATGATGAAGAAATAAAGTTGCATGAACATATTTATTTAATGATGAACAAACCTCAACACACAATTTCATCAAATAAAGATGGCGAACATCAAACTGTTTTTGACTTATTAGATGATTCATTTAAAACTCCCTATCTTCAGGATAAACTTCATCTTGTTGGCCGCCTTGATATGGACACAGAAGGCTTGTTACTCTTTACAACTGATGGGGAATTAACCCACCGTTTAATTTCTCCAAAGTCTCACATCAGCAAAACTTATTTATGCTGTCTGGAGCATTCTGAAACAGATGAACATCAAAAAGAGATTACACAACTTTTTGAAAAAGGAATTGAAGTTGGTCCAGAAGATAATGATGAAGGCTTTCTCTGCGAGCCAGCTTTTATAAAATGGATAAATGATTCAACTGCACACCTTACAATTTATGAAGGAAAATATCACCAGGTAAAAAGAATGTTCGTTGCCGTTGGAAACAAGATTGCCTTTTTAAAACGCATCTCCATGGGACAACTGCTTTTAGATGAAAACCTGGGTTTAGGTGAATACAAATACCTGGATGAAACTGATTTGGAAAAGTTGGTCTAAATAACATTCCGGTATAATTGAAAATTCACATTTTCTAAGTTATAATTATTTATAATTTCTTCTATACCAAAGGTGAATATTATGACAGATATTGAAATTGCACAGAATAACGTTATGATGCCAATCACACAGATTGCTTCAAAAATTGGAATTTCAGAAAATCAGCTTGAACTTTACGGTCCATATAAAGCAAAAATCACATTTGATGAACTTAAAACTCTTCAAGAAAAGGCCAGTAAAAAACCCGGAAGGCTTATATTAGTAACAGCAGTTACTCCAACACCGGCAGGAGAAGGAAAATCTACAGTTTCCATTGGTCTTGCAGACGGATTAAATAAAATCGGCAAAAAAACTGTAGTTGCCCTTCGTGAACCAAGCCTTGGCCCATGTTTTGGAGTAAAAGGCGGTGCTTGTGGTGGTGGATACGCACAAATTGTTCCAATGGAAGAAATCAACCTCCATTTTACAGGAGACTTACACGCCATCAGTATTGCAAATAATCTTATAGCTGCTCTTATTGATAATCACTTGCAGCAGGGAAATCAGTTACATATTGACCCTCGCACTATCACCTGGAAACGCTGCGTAGATCTAAATGATCGGGCATTAAGAAACATTATTATTGGTCTTGGTGGTAAAATGCAGGGTGTTCCAAGAGAAGACCATTTTACAATTGCAGTTGCTTCAGAAATTATGGCAATTGTATGTCTTTCAAAAACAATTTCTGAATTAAAAGAAAGATTAAATAACATAGTTATTGGTCAAAATGATGATAAAGAAATTGTTCGCTTTGGTGATTTAAAATGTACTGGTGCAGTTGCAGCTCTTCTTAAAGATGTAATTAAACCAAATCTTGTACAGACTTTGGAAAAAAATCCTGCATTTGTACACGGCGGTCCTTTTGCAAATATTGCCCACGGCTGTAACTCTGTAAATGCAACAACATGTGCTTTGGCTTGCGGGGACTATGTTATTACAGAAGCAGGTTTTGCTGCAGACTTAGGTGCAGAAAAATTCCTGGATATTAAATGTCGCTCTGCAGGTTTACGACCAGACGCAGTTGTTATTGTTGCTACAATTCGCGCATTAAAAATGCATGGTGGTGTTGCAAAAGCTGATTTAAGCAAACCAGATTGCGTAGCTTTGGAAAAAGGTTTTGCAAACTTAAAATGTCATATTGAAAATATCGCTAAATTCGGACTTCCTGCTGTAGTTGCCGTAAATAAATTTATTACAGACACAGATGAAGAAATTCAACTTTTACAGAAGCTTTGTAAAGAAAATGGCTCAACTGCTGTTCTTTCTGAAGGCTGGGGAAAGGGTGGTGAAGGAACAAAAGAGCTTGCAAAGGTTGTTGCCGAAATTGCAGATAGTGGTAAAGCTGATTTCCACCCATTATATGACCTTGAACTTCCATTAGCAGATAAAATTGAAAAGATTGCCACAGAAATTTACAGAGCAAAAGATGTTTCTATTGATGCTGCTGCTCTTAAAAAGCTTAAAACATATGAAGAGCAAGGTTATGGAAATCTTCCTGTTTGTATTGCAAAAACACAGAACTCTATTAGCCATGATCCAAAGCTAATTGGAGCACCAAGTGGCTTTACATTCCCAATTCGTGATGTTCAACTTTATGCTGGAGCAGGTTTTGTTGTTGCTCTTGCCGGAGACATTATGACAATGCCAGGTTTACCAAAAGCACCAGCCGCTTTGAATATTGATGTGGACGACAACGGTGTAATTACAGGATTGTTCTAGTTTTAACTAACCAATCATGCTTTATAAAATTGACTTTTTATAAAGCATGCAAGGTCGCCCTCCAGTATTATAATTTATATCCTCCTGAATTTTCTTTTCCCTCACAAGATAATTTAAATAAGTACGTGCAGTAACCACAGAAATTCCCAATGCTTCAGAAATCATGTCAACAGTTTGCCATGTCTGATTCTGATTAAAATAATTACATATATGGTCTAAAGTTGTTTTTTGGATTCCCTTTGGTAAAATATTTTCATCTGCAACTATAGAATTATTTGTATTATTTGATATTAATGAATCGACACTTTTCTGATCAAGAATCTGACTCCCTTTTAGCACTTGCATTTTGTTTTTAAATTTTTGCAGTGCAATATTAAATCGTTCAAAAGCAAAGGGCTTAATCAGATAATCTAGAACACCAAGATGCATAGTACCTTCAATTGTAGAAGTATCGTTTGCAGCTGTTATCATTATTACATCAGAAGAAATTTTTAATTCACGTATTTTCTTTAGTGTTTCAATCCCATTCATAACAGGCATAAAAACATCAAGAAGAATCAAATCTGCATTCTGTGTTTTTAGAAATTCAATTGCTTCTTGCCCATTTCTACAATTTCCAATAACTGTAAAATCAGGATTTTTTAGAACATATTGTTCATCTATCATAGAAACCATTGGATCATCTTCTACAATCAAAACAGAATAACTCATAATACCTCCATCTTTCCACAACCTATAATTTTACCATAAAACTGGTTCCTACCCCAACCTGCGTCTCAACCGTAATTGAACCGCCTAGACTTGTAATCAGCTGCTTTGTATGATATAAACCAATACCTCTGCCATCCCCTTTTGTTGAAAAACCATTATCAAAGATTTTCTCTTTTATTTCATCTGGAATACCAGGTCCCGTGTCTTTTACAATTATAAGCAATTCATCTGGTCTGGTATAAATTCCAAGAGATAACTCCTTTTCTGATTTTTCTGTATCCATGTTCATAGCATCAAGGGCATTATCAATTAAATTACCTGTAATAGTTACAAGTGCTTCGGATGGCAAAGTAATGTCAGAATTTCTAAAGCAAGTTCCTTCATTCAAAATAAACTTAACGTTGCATTCAGAAGCTCTGGCTATTTTCCCAACAATCAAAGCTGCAAATGAAGGATTTTCAATTGTATGCATTACTTTGCTGATTATTTCCTTTTGAATAATTGAAATGTTTTGAATATAAGAAATTGCTTTTTCATATTGACCAATCTGAATTAATCCTAAAATCACATGTAATTTATTAGTAAAATCGTGATTGTTTGCCCGCATAGAATCTACAAGAAACTTTGTTCCTTCAAAATCTTCTGTAAAAGCAATAAATTCTTTTTTAATCTTTCGGGAGAGAACTCCTGAAATAGCAATTTCCACTAAAATAGCAGAAACAGTAACAATTAAAAATAAAATCAAAATTCGTGTTGTAACTGCCGAAATAGAAGTTTTTAATCTAATCGTCATTATAAAACCACAATATTTTCCATTTGCATCAAAAACAGCTGAATAGGTTCTAAGCTGAGGGCCAGATGGACCACTACTACTTTCAGTATAAAAATAAGATTTATGTATTATAAAATCGGGTATAGTCCCATCATATTCTGTTCCTATCAAATCATGATGGGTATGATATTTTCTAATATTATTTAAGTCAACAATAGATATAACATCTACATCCGATAAATCTTGAACCAAATTATCCATATAATCACATAATTCATCTTGAGAAAAATTCTGTGCAAAAGAATAAAGTCTGGTAATCAACTCTGCCGTATTTTGCAGATTATGATTTAAAGTCTTATTGTTAAAATTTAAATTTATAAAGGCACCACCAATACTTAAAAAAATCGTGATTGAAATAATAAGAAACAATTGGGTTTTCTGAATATCTTTTCTAATAGTCGTAAGGTTTCCAAGATTATTTTTCTTCATATATAAAGTGTATCATAATATGTAAAAACTTTTTTCCTTTTGTAAGTAAAAAAAAGAGCAGAATTACTTTAGCATTTTCTTTTCTTATAGATTCACAGACAAAACTTTAATAATAGTTTTCTTTTCTTTCTAAAAATTGCGGACTTATTTTTTTCGAATATGATAAGGGCATAACAAAACAAAAAACAGGAGAAAATTAAAAATGAATTTAGCACATCTTTTAGAAGCAGGAATGTTGGTATGTTTTGGCTTTTCCTGGCCAATAAATGTTGTAAAAACTTATAAGGCAAGAACAGCAAAGGGAACAAGTCTGGCATTCATCATTTTAATCATTACAGGATACATTGCAGGCATTTCTGCAAAAATTATAAACAATCAATTTAATTACGTTCTTGGAGTTTATTTTTTGAATCTGGCAATAGTTACAGCCAATATTTTTGTTTACATACGAAATAAAAGTCTGGACAAAAAAGCTAATGAAAAGAAAGAATTAAAAGTTCGCAAAATTGATATAACAGATATTGAAAAAGCACAGGAGGTAAATATGCTTAATTACACATCTTCTTTGGATGATATTATTAATAAAAGATGCAAATCTGAAAACAAAAATGCTGTTATTTTGCTTGGTGGCAAATTTGATAAAGAAATTCCAGTTGAAACTCTTGCAAAAGAATATAACTTCAACTTTAACATTTATAATAAAAGTTCAGAAAATCTTTCTTTATCATCTTCTGTTGAATTCTTTAAAACAAATATTTCCCAACTGATTCCAGAAGGAATATTACTTCATCTTGGTGAAAATGATATTTCTCTTTTCCAAAACGATTCAGCCGCTTTTGACAATTATTATCTTACTTTAATTGATGAAATTAAAAATATTAATAAAAACTGCAGAATTGCATTACTTTCTGTAAATAATTCAGAAAAAAATAAAACAATTTCACTTATGAATGCACATATAAATGCAATTGCACAAACAGAAAAAGCAGATTTTATTAATCTTGAAAATGCAAAACTATGGAACCCAGAATCAACAAAAGCGGCCTGCAATTTTGCTTACTCTATGGGCTTAAATATTAGAAAGCCACTACGAAATGTTGCAGAAATTCTTTACAGTTATGCTTATCACAACCTTTCAAATGGTACAAAAGAAACTTTAGCTGGATAATTCAAGTAAAATTATGTTACTTTCTTTCTAATTCAGCTTTTAGTTTTTTGATTTCTTCAGCTTGCTCAACAGTTTTATTATTTTGTCTAACTACACGTTGAGCAAGCAATTTTGAAAGGAAAATACCATAGTGTGGATTTTTTCTGATAAGATTGAGGAATGACACCTTTGGAATTCGGATTAACTTTCCATCTCCTGCAGACATAATTGTTGCAGAGCGACGGTCATTTAACAAAAAAGCCATTTCACCAATAAACATATCATTTGGTGTAAGAACGGAAATAAGCTTTCCATCAGCATAAACGCCATATTTTCCTGAAATAATAAAGTACAAATCGTTTGAAGGTTCATTCTGCTTACAAACAATTTCTCTAGGCCCATAAGTAATTGTCTTGAATGGAACCATGATTCCTGGAATATTATTTGAGGCATTCAACTGATTTTCAATTTCAAAAGAAACCTCATTTCCTTTATCATTATAAGATAAATTTGTAACAAGGCTGTTTGCAAGACTCATTCCACGCCCATGCATTTCTACAGTTGAATCAGCATTCATTCGAGCCTTCCAATCAAAACCTTCCCCTTCATCTACAATACAAAATGATGATTTTTCTTTACCAATTGCATAATTAATCTTGATTACTCTCTTTGAAATTTCAGGTTTCTTTCTTTTTTCATTAATTAAATCAATAATGTTATTTCCATTTTCAAGCCACTGAGTTTTTTCTGCATATGAAATACCGCAGTTTCCATGTTCCAATGCATTAGTAAGCAATTCCATTAATGTGGTCTGAAGTGCATAACGTCCATCATCACTAATTCTATTTGAACAGAATAGATAATTTACAAGAAAGCTGGTATACAAACGAATATCCATTGGATCATTACCACAAACAAATGTACCATTTTCCTGTCCACCAACACGATCCTGCAATCCGCGATTAAAAAGAAATTTTTGATTTCCCCACAAGATTCTAATCAAACGTTCAAAATTCTGCTTAAAAGTATAAAGAGTTTGAACAATCAAAATATTAGGATCTTTCATATCCTCAATTTGTTGTACTAGTGCAGGATTAGGAACAACTGCAATAATTCCACCATTATGCAACCAGGGATCAGCATGAATTGCAGATAAAATACGGCTAGAATCAATATCATCAGAAGTAAAATCTATAAGCTTTAATTCAGGTAATTCGTAATCAATAAAACTCAATGCTTCATCAGTATCTGGACAGAAAATCGGATCAAAATAAGTAGAATATTTCTGACAAACCGACTTTACAATATCAAGAATTTCATTATTAGTAGAAGCCACAAGAATCTTTTTCATACGAAATCTCCTTTTAACCACCCAACCATTTTTCACGAAAAAATGTTAAGGCATTTTGACCCAAATGCGATTCGAACGCACGACCTTCCGCTTAGGAGGCGGATGCTCTATCCAGCTGAGCTACTGGGTCTAAAAATAATTTATATAGCAAGTGTGAATTCAACACACTAACTTCCTATATTACTAAAAGTGGAAAATGCATTCAATTTGAAGTTTAATCCAATTATCTATGATACCATAAATTCATTTTTTCTTCCATGAGGAGTTTCCCTTTAATAAAAACAGATTAACTTAATCAAAATGTAACAATTCAGGCAGTTTATAAACATCTTCTACACCATCAACAACAATGCCACCCATTCCCATATCCATTGGTAATGCCACGTCAAGATCATATCGATCTCCAATTGCAACACATTGGCTCACATCAACACACAAACGTTTAACAGCTTCTTCAAAAGGCTCTCTGGCAGGTTTTGATTTAAAACATGTATCCAAACCTACAATTTCTGGAATATAATCAGAAACACCAATTACTTCCAGTGTTTTTCTTGCGGGAAGAACCGGATTATTTGTAACACAAATGATTTTATATTTTGTCTTCAGTTGTTTTATTGTTGCTACCAGTTTTTCATCAAATTTTAAAAATTTTTCCGGCATTACAAGTTCTTCTCGCCATTTTATACTTTGTTCAATAGGAACACCAAAAGAAAGAAGCGTATTTCCAAGACTAACCTTTTTTCCATCATGAAGGCAGGCATATTCTTTTCTGAAGGCTGCAACTTTAGCTCTGGCTTCATCTGCAGTCATTCCATTTACTCTGGCATATTCACGAACCTGACAATCAATCTGTTCATGAGCATAAGCATGATTTGTATACAAAGTTAAATCAATATCAAAAACAATAGCTTTTAAATCAGCAGGAAGCTTATACACCTTCATATACAACCTCTTTTTTCACAATATGATTTGCAGCATCTTGCAAACTAGCATATTTTCCTAAAGCATACCAGGCAGCACAACTATCGCCAAGCAATTCTGCGTCAGCATTCTGACAAGTTGAAAGCTTTATACCCAGTACAAGTGCCTTTTCTTGCATAAGAACTTTATCTTTTGCCTGTCCGCCAGTAACCACAATATCTGTTGGGAATGGAATTTTATATTCTTCAGAGATTTTTTTCAATGAGGCAACCGCTTTTTTAGCATAATGAAAACGTTCTGATTCCGATAAACTGCCACTTTCAGGAATTAAAAATGAACAGTTCCATAAATCAGGAATAACTGATGGCAAAGTTCTGATTTCTGGTGCCGTGATAAATTTTGGAACACAATAATTAAATCCTTCAGATGAACCACAGCGATCACAAATATTGCCGGAAGTTAAAGTATTAGTGCCAATAAGGGCAACAACAAAATCTGGTCCACCGGAAACTACGGGAATACCTGCTTTTAATCCTAAATTTTCTGCTTCCGCCGATTTTAAATATCCACAGATTTCGCCCACTCCTACAAAAGGAGGAAGCTTTTCTGGATTTATATCACATAACGAAAGATTTTCCTCTGACCAGTAAGCCGTGGAAAATCTTTTTTCTGGGAGAATTGTGACAGGACAACCTGTAAGCTGGTACATTAAATATTCTGGACCTGAAAATATGGTCCCCTCAGCAAATTCCTTTGGGAAAAGATGCTTCATCATAACAATTCGTGGAAGAAAAAGGGATTTTCTTAAAAACTGATTTGCTTGCTCGCTATAGTGCTCAAATAGCTGCCAGACAATATGTTCATTCCATTTATAGGTAAGACCATTCTGTGCTACCAGGGTTGGGCCATTACCTGAAATAGCGAGGGCCTTTATGCAAATTTCCTCCCACTTACATTGCTGCTTCATTTCTCCAATAGCAGATTTTAGAGAGAGCTTCCAGGAAAGAGAGATGTATCTATCTTCACAATTAGAAAATTGTTTTGCAGAAAAAGAAACGACTTCCCCATCCCCAGTAATTAAACCAGTTTTTAAGGAAGTCGTACCAATGTCTACACAGAGCACTGTTTCAATCATTATTTAGCAGGTTCTTCTTTCTGTTCTGTGTGTGTAGTCTGCTTAACAACCTTTTCAATAATAGTTCTATTATCAAGAAGTTCGCCAAGTGATTGATTATAATGAATACGAGTAATAACGTTTGCAAACAAACCACTTACATCTGTATTAATAAACCATTCTCTGTTAAGAAGTTCTTCATGATAAACAGCATTTGTACCAATAATTCTGTAGAACAAGCCCTGTTTATATGCTTCATCAAACTGTTCAATAGCATTTCCTGTAAAGAAAGGAAGAGAAATTGCACAGATTACTTTTGTAGCACCTTGATTCTTTAAGAATTCCATAGCTTTAAGCAAAGTACCACCAGTACCAAGCATATCATCAGCCAAGAAAGCAACTTTTCCTTTTACATCACCAAGAAGTTTTACAGACTTGATGTTTGTTGAATGAGCATCCTGAGTTACAATAGAGTAATCACGCTCTTTATAAATCATAGCAAGTGGAAGTTTTAATCCAGAAGCATAGAACTTATTACGATCAATAGCGCCTGTATCTGGAGATACAATAACGATATCTTCTGTCTGACCTGTAAGATCAACAATCTTACTAAGTTCACGGATAATCTGGTAACTTGCATGAAGGTTATCGAGATTACAAGAAGAGAACGCATTTACAATTTCCCGAGAGTGTAAATCAAGAGTGATAATTCTATCAACACCCTGCATTTCATAAATGTGACCCAAAAGACTAGCTGTAAGACCTTCACGCCCCTTGCGTTTGTGCTGGCGAGCATAAGGATATGCAGGAACAACCAAAGTAATTTTTTCAGCACCTGCAATACGAACAGCATCAATAGTTACAAGTAATGACATTACATGATCATTTACAGTCATAACTACATCATTTTTACCACCGTTCAAATGAAGAACCTCGTGGTTTTCAACATCCTGGAAAATATAAACATCTTTTCCGCGGACAGTATCTAAAAGCTCGGTCTTAACCTCACCGTTAGCAAAATACGAGAAACGAGTATTAACTTTGAATACAGGTGGTCTGTACTTGTCTGTAGCACCTCTTATACAAAGATCGCTAGTCTGCAAATCGTTCTGCAGATTAATTCTCTGTACAAGCTCTTCTTTAGTCAGCTCATAACGCTTTGATACAACATCGTTCTTCAATGTGAAGCGATGTTTGTACATGTGTTTAAGGTGCGTTATGACTTCATTGGCGAAAGCTTCGCCACCAGGACACGCAA
>SAMEA3663085__coassemble_108_pt1 | contig 42981 bp, 31 predicted proteins | sample SAMEA3663085__metabat2_low_PE_011 | metagenome-assembled genome bin SAMEA3663085 (sample SAMEA3663085) | pig gut metagenome | biome: pig gut; feature: pig-associated habitat; material: faeces | place: France | collected 2012
TCCCACACATGCACTACTTCGAATTCGTAAAAGAAGAAGATCTTGATAATCCAAATAAAAAATTCCTTCGTCTTTGTGAATTGGAAAAAGGAAAGAGATATTCTATCTTTGTAACTACATTTGCAGGTCTCTATCGTTATGATATGAATGATCTTGTAGAAGTTACTGGTTTCTATGGTACTATTCCTACTATTCAGCTTGTGCAGAAAATCAATGGTATTATTACAATGACTGGTGAAAAACTTCATGAACGTCAGTTTATTGAGGCTGTTCATGATGCAGAAAAATCTGAAAATAACTCACTTAAATTCTTTGTAGGATTTGCTGAACTTGAATCTTCTACATATCACTTCTATTTTGAATTTGCAGATCAGAATGCTACTCAGGAAATTGCAGATAAATTTGCTGCTGTAGTAGATAAAAATCTTAAAGAGATAAATATAGAATATGCTGCAAAACGTGATTCATTCCGTGTAAAAGAGCCTGTTGCTCATATGTTGCAGAAAGAATCTTTTGAAACATACAAAGCTCGCTGTATTGATATGGGTGCCCGTGATGGTCAGTTCAAATTGAATCTTTTGATGCAGGATGAAAAACGCCACGCAATGTTCAAAGATTTGATTAAAAAATAGTTTTCAATATGGATTTACTTGAAAATATAAGTGCTGTCATTTTTGATTTTGACGGCACTTTATATGATAATCAGGGTATTGGCAAAGATTTAGTTTTATCTCATCCCTTTAATCTTTTGCGTATAAAATCTGAAAGAGATGTTCGTAAAAGTTTAAAAAATCAATTTTTTGGTTCGAAAGAAGAGTACATGAAAGAATATTCAAAAAGACTTTCCTTAAAAACAACGCTTTCTGAATCAAAAGCTGAAAAATGGTATGAAGAAAAATATTTGAAATGGTTAACTACTTCTATTAGCAAGAAAAAAGCATATGAAAATGTAGAAAAGGTGCTGCTTGCTCTTAAAAGCAAGGGAATTAAAACTGCAATTTATAGTGATTATCCTGTTTTAAAAGAAAGGATGTCAGTTTTACATTTAGATTCTAGTATTCCTGACTATATTTTTGATGCAGAAAGTCTTGGTGGTCAAAAACCTGCTAAACCTTTAATGGACAAGATTCTTAAAGAAATAAATGCTTCTCCAGAAAAAGTGCTTGTGGTTGGAGACAGAGCCGATACTGATGGACAAAGTGCTTTTTGTTCAGGTGCAAAGTTCGTGCAGATAAGAGGGTATAAAACAAAAAATGCACCTCAGCCAGAAGGTTATCCTTTAATGGACTGGGATGCATTTGTAAAAGAGATATTATAAGTCACTAACAGGCTGCCACATATTTTGTTCAATACCTGCCATTTTTACCATTTGAGCATGGCATTCTTCGCAAAGTAAGCGACAGCATTCTTTTCTGCCTAAGTCTTTGTATTTTGCAGGTGCTACAGGTTCTCCTACTGTTAATGTGATTAATGGCTGCTTCGGATTAATAAGTTTACGGAGGCCTGTTGGTTTTCTGTATGAAATTACCATTGGAATTATTGGTAAATCATATTTATAACTAAAAGTAAAAGCCCCCTTCTTGAATGGACGAATTGGCTGGTAAAAATCCCATCTGCAGCTTTCTGGAAAAACATGTATCCATTTCTTTTTGCTGTGTAATTCATCAAAAGCCTGATTAAAGCTTTTTAATGCAGAAATAGTTTCTGGAATTGGAATTCCACCAGCTCCTCTAACAAGCTTTGCATCAGCACCTTTTACTTGCAAGCCACGGGCAGGGAACCACATTCTTCTGAATTTTACGGCTTGTAAAACTGCAAGGTAATCCCATCTGTATACATGGTTCGAAATAGTGATAGCTCCGTTTTTAAACATTTTTTTGTTTTTGCGAATATTTTTTTTGCCTTTAATTTTTAATCCATAACGCAAAATATTCAAAGGAAATACAAGGCAGAAAATTCCCATATAAATTAAAAAATTACCAAGCCGGGCTTTAGGAGATTTGTCTAAAAATGGATAGTTATGCTCCAAATCTACATCGTGAAGGATTGGTGGGTTAAGCATTGGCTGGTCTGGTATAGCAGGGAATTGATCTAATGGTACAGGAATAAAGGTACCTTCTGTTACTATGTGATTATTCATGTGTTATATGGTATACAATGTATAAATTCTTGTAAAGGATTTTTATTTTAAATATAATTAGATTTTGTCTGGAGCTTTTTATATGAAAAAAATTATTTCATTTATTGCAGCTTTATTACTTGCATCAGCTGCATTTTGTCAGAATATTACTTTCGAAAAAGTATGTAATCAGTTGGCCAAAAATTCTATTACAAAAGGCGACTTTCAGCAGATTAAAACAATGAATTCTGCAAAAGGAAAGCGTGAATTAAAATCCAATGGAGAGTTCATCTTATGTCTTGATGGCATAATGTGGAAAACTCTTAAACCATTCCCTTCTACAATGATTGTAGGTGTTGATTATGTAGTACAAATTGCTGGTAATGGTACAAAGACAGTAAAAGATACATCTGAGAATCAAACATTTTCAAATGTGGCTGCAACTGTTGTTGCTGTTTTTTCTAATGATTTTACTCAGATTCAGAAGAATTTTTCTGTAACATTTACAACAGAAGGAAAAGATAGTTGGACAGCGGTACTTGTACCAAAGGATAAAACAATTGCTTCTGTAATGTCTTCTATCACATTAAAAGGAACTTACGGGGCATCATCTGCATCTTTAGAATCAATAATAATGAGTGAAGGTTCAGATAATTCTACAACATATATTTTTACAAATCAGAATTATCCAAAGGAGTTGACAAAGGATGAAAAGTCTTACTTCCTTTCTAAGTAAACTTTCCAACAAGCATTTTTTAGGACTTTGGCTTGTTTATCACTTAGGTTTACTTGCATTTTTCTTATGTGTATTGCTGGTAAAACCTGGCAAAATCCAGATTGATGCAGATTTATTTAATATGTTTCCTCGTTCATTTCAAGAAGAGGGAATTAGAAATGCCGATGAAAAACTGACTGAAATTGTTGGTCAGAACATTTTTATTCTTGTTGAAAATGATGAATTTGAATCGGCAAAAAATACTGCAACAGAAATATATGAAAAACTTGCAGACAGTGAATTTTTTAATTCCGTATCATTTTATTCTGGATTAGATGATATTTCAGAAGTAATCGATTTTCTTTACGAATATCGTTGGAATCTTCTTACACCACAGCAAATTGATATGATAAATGCCCCTGGGGGTGAATATGAGTTTGCCCAGCAAGCTTTAATGCAGGCTTATAGTCCATTTAATATGCTTCCTCTTGATAATCTTGACACAGATCCTTTTATGCTTACAGAAAATCATGTTAATAACTTTCTTTCTTCTGTTCAAAAATCAGGTACTGCTTTATCGGTAAAAGATAATGTACTGGCTGGTAATATAAATGGAAAATGGTATGTAATGATTCGTGGTATTCTTAATAAAAAGGGTGCTGCGGTTGCAAGTAAATCAAATGGAATTTCTATGATATATGATACTTGTGCTCCTTATGAAAAAGACGGTACAAGAATCATTTATTCTGGAACACCATTTAACAGTCACGAAAATAGTAATGCTGCTACAAAAGAAATCACAATAATTACAACTATTTCCATGCTGGTAGTTGTGATTATTCTTCTTCTTGTATTTAAAAATCCTGTTCCTTTATGTTTTAGTGTTGGATCAATTCTTGTTTCCATCCTTACTGCTGTAGTAACAACTCTTGCTGTATTTAATAAAATGCATATTTTGACTTTAGTCTTTGGAACTTCATTAATAGGTTCTTGTATAGATTATAGTCTTCACTATTTTACTCAATGGGCGGGAAATCCAGAATTAAAATCTGGTAGAGAAATAAGAAATCATTTGCTTTCAAGTCTTTCTATGGCAATTGTTTCTTCAAGCCTTTGTTTTGCAATACTTCTGTTTGCTCCATTTAATATGCTTAAACAGATGTCATTGTTTTCTTTGTCTGGATTGCTTAGTAGTTTCCTTACTACTCTGGCAATTTTCCCATTTATTCCTCTTCCAAAGGGAAACAGAAAAATTAATCTTTCTGTTATTCTTAAGGAAAGCAAGAATAAACAGACAAAAAAGCTTGTTGGTAGAATTGTAGTTACATCAATGTTCGTTTTTTCAATTCTTTCTATTTTAATTTTATATAAAAGAATTGGTATTCATAATGATGTAAGTAAGCTTTACACAATGGAAGGTCGCATTCTTGAGGATAAGATGCTTTCTGTAGAAATTACAAAATATAATCCTACAGGATGGTTTATTGTTAGAGGGGATACTGAAGAAGATGCTTTAAATAATGAAATTACCCTTTGTAATCGTCTTAGAGAAGTGATTAGTGATGATATAGGTTTTATAAGTACAAGTGGGTTTATTCCAACTTTGGAGCAGCAGAAAAAGTCTAGAAATGCAGCTAAAAAATTGATGAATGTTGCTTATGAACAGTATGAAGCTTTAGGATTTGAAGGCGGATATGCACAAGATTTACTGGATGATTTTGAATCTGATGAAAAATACATTTCTTTGGAAAATGGTTCAGTTCCAGATTTTATAATGAATACAATCAATTCTGCATGGATTGGTAAAATGGACAATAAATATTATACCGTTGTAATGCCAAATATTATCAATGATGTAGAACAAATGAGAGCCCTGGCAAATGAAAATGATTCAGTATTTTTTGTAAGTAAGATTGCAGATATGGGAGCGGATTTAGACAAACTTACTAAAATGATTCTTTTGTTCTTTGCTGGAGCCTATGTTGTAATGTTTATTCTTTTGCGATTGTTCTATACAACAAAGCAATCTTTAAAAATTATTTCTGCTCCATTATTAATCATTTTAATGAATGCAGCATTTTTTGCTATTACAAAAACAGATATGGAATTCTTTGCAGTTACAGGTCTTATCCTCGTATTTGGATTAGGTCTTGATTACATCATTTATATGATAGAAAACGAAAAACCTAAAGAAGGAAATCAGTCTAAGACGCTGGAACCATTTGCAACTATGCTTTCTTTTATTACTACTGTAATTGGTTTTGGTGCATTGGCATTAAGTTCATTTCAACCTGTTCATTTAATGGGACTTGCAATTTTTATTGGTCTTTCAACAGCCTATTTAAGTTCCTGGTTCTATGATAGAAGTATGTAAGAGGATGTATATGAAAAAACAAATTTTTTTAGCTTTAATACTTTGTTCATTTTTTTGTATTTCCTGTGTTTCAGTAAAAAAAATTAATGGACTGGATAAAGTTTATGTAACAAACACTAAACAAATAAATATTCTTCCTCCATCAGAAATTGAACAACCAATTGATGAGGTAATGTTGCTTACTGCAGATATGGGAAATCAGATTTTTACAACTCCTGTTTATGTTTCTGCAGATGATGAGGGCATTTATATGACAATACTTACAGATTTTGGTATTGAAATTGGTTCTATATGGTATGATGGCTTCTCTGCAAATATGGATTGCTCAATATTTCCTGAAAAATTGAAGGCTGTTTATTTGATTAATGAATTTCAAAATGCCTACTATAAATCCCAATCATTAAAACAAAATCTGGAAGCTTCTAAACTTATTTTTGAAGAATCAAAAAAAGATGATACAATGGTAAGAACAATTAAATCAGAAAATAAAATAATAGAAGACATTGTAATTTCAGAAAGTTCTGTGGTGATTTCTAATTATTTACGGGGCTATAAAATTACCTTGTTAAAAAGCGAGTAGAAATCATATATGGCATTAAACCCAGAAATAAAAAAGGTTTTGGTTTTAGGACCAGTTAATTCGTTACATAGTAGTCGTGATAAGTATACTGCGGCTTGTTTTGAAGCTTGCAAAGCATTAAAAGAGCAAGGTTTGCATGTTGTTCTTTTGTTTGCAAATGAAAATTTTCAGCTTGCAGATAATTCTATTGCCGATGCAGTATACTCCGAACCATATTGTCTGGAGTCTTTTGAAAAAATTGTTGATAAAGAAAAGCCTGATATTGTTTTACCTGTTTGTGGTGGTAAAAAGGCTCTTTCTCTTGTGGAAGAAACCGGTGAAAAAGGTGTTTTGTTAGAAAAGCAGGTTTCTTCACCTTGGATTCCTTGGGAAAATATAAAAAATATATGTGACCATCAGTCCTTTAAGGACACACTTCTTAAGATTAGTGAACCAGTAATTCCTTCAAAAATGGTTGCTACAGCAGAACAGGCATTTTCATATGCAGAAAGTGCAATTGGATATCCTGTGCTGGTAAAGCCTGTTATAGAAAATGGAAAAGCAGAAAGTTCAATTGCATTAACAAGAGATGACCTGCTAATTATTGCAGAAGAAAAACTAAAAGAGTCAACGTCATCACAAATTGTAATAGAAAAATCTATTTCAGGATGGAAACAGATACTTTTTTCTATAATGCGAGACCGAGATGGAATTACGGCAACTATTAGTTCTGTTGAAAGTCTGGAGCCAGTTGAAAATCAGAATTACAAATCAGTTTTAATATGCCCTGCAACATCAATTTCGAATCTTGAAAACGCAATGTTGGAAAATGGTGCTAAAAAAATTGTTAATGCTTTGAATTTGTGTGGTGAATGTATTATTACTTTTGCACTAAAACCTAATTCAAAGGAATATGTTGTATTAGATGTTAATCCTACTCTGAATCATTGTGCAACATTTTGTTCTAAAGCAGTGGATTATCCTGTAGCAAAAAACAGTGTTCTTCTTTCATGTGGATACACAATTCCAGAATTAAATGTTCAAAATGAAAATGGAAGTTATTCTATACCTGTTCAAAAGCAGATTGCATTAGAATTAAATCTTGCAACTTCAGTAATGTCCATTGGTTCAACTTTTGAAGAAGCCTTAATGAAGGCCTGTCAGTCTAAAGTGTGCAATAATCTTGGATTAAGAAGTAAAAATCTGGAATTTGAAAGTAGTGAGGAAATCCGAAATAGAGTTGCTACTCCTTCCGTAGACAGAATTTTTGCAGTTTATGAAGCTATAAGAAGAAATATTTTAACCCATGAAGAAATATATCGCAGTGTGAGAATCGACTGGTGCTATCTGGATAAGCTTCAGAACATTGCAGATTTAGAACGAAAATTGGATGATGTTAGAAAAGGCATCTCCTTACTTACTTTTGATTTGTATGAAAGTGCAAAAATAATGGGTTTTAGTGATGATTTGATTCAGGCAATAACTGGAATATCTGTTCCAGGAGCAAACGGTGTTATATCAATGGTGGATGCTGTAAAAGATATGGCTTCTAACCGAAAACTTGCTCATCTTTTTTGCGGATATAATTTCATTTCAAAAAGGAAAGGCCCAAAATCTCAGATTTTTCATAGTGTTTATCAGGGTGAAACTGTCTCTTTGTTTGAAAGCAATGAAAATCAGAATACACAAAAACATATTTTAATTGTTTGTGGCAATGCAGATAGTTATGAATACGATGCTAATGTTATAAAAGCTATTAAATATTTTAAAAGTAAGGGATTTTTTGTTTCCGTAATTAATAATTGTCCTTTTACAGTTTCTAGTTCTCCAATTTTAGCTGATAGAGTTTATTTAGAGAGTGTTACTGCTGAAAATATCATGAATATTGTGGTAAATGAAAAACCAGAATCAGTTTGTCTTTATTTTGCAGGAGAAGGTGCCTTAGAGCTGGGTGGATTTTTGGAGCAGCAGGGCATAAGACTTCTAGGGTATAATATTGCTGGAAAAAAAATAGGGGATAATCTTTCAAACTTGCCACAAAATGCAGAACCAGATATTTTTGTTGAAGTTGATGTTTTAACAGATGCAAAAAGTATTTTGATTCCTGCAATTATAGAAAAGAAAAAGCTTTTAAAGAATTATGATGCATTTATTTCTGTATATCCTTTATGGACACTATCTGATGTAATTCGAGATAGGATTATTAAACAGGCATATTCAATTGCACAAAAAATAAATATCAAAGGACTTTTGAATATAGAGTTTGGGATTGTAAATAATGTTCCATATATAAAATGTATAAAGACCTGGGCTTCAAAGCAGCTTTCATTTGTAGAAGGGGTTACACAATTACCAGTAATAGAGCTTTGCTGTGAATTAATGAATGGTAAAGATTTGTTGTCTTTAGGATATGGTTCTGGTGTGTATAGATTGCCTTCAGTAAATTCTGTAAAGCTTGATTACGATGGCAAAAATAATGACGTTAAAAATTCTTCATATACCTCCTTTGCTCCAACAAGAAAAGAGGCTTTATATAAGGCACTTTCTGGGGCCGAATATTCTTTGTTTGAAAACAAATCTGTGACATTTGCCATAGAGGGACATGAGATTTTTCAGCTTCCATCCCTGGCAAAGCAGTTTAGTTCTTTAGGATTCAAGCTTTATGGTACAAAAGAAAATGTAAAACTCCTTTCTGGTTTTGGAATTAACTGTGAAATGGTAGAAGAAGCTTCAGAAAAAAAGCCGGTTTTACATTGGGATGTGTTAAAAGAGGCAATTAATTTTATTAAAGCTGATTGCAATCTTGGAAATATGGAGCCGGTAAATATAAAAAATATTATGCAAGCTGGTCAGACAATAAATTTTGCAAAAATGGCTTCTAATGGCAGTGACTTTATTATTATAAATGGAGACGACTTTTTCTGTCTTAATTATTCTAGCCTTGCAATTGATTTATGCAAACGTAACAGCTCCATTGGTAGTCAATTTCTGATTGTGATTACCAGGCTTTCAGAATCAGTTCCTTTTGTAAGAATTTTTAGTGCAAATGGTAAAGAGCTTTTGAATCAAACTGAAACTTTGGGAGTAGCTGCTCGTTATTGTTATGAAAAAAATAGAAAAACAGAAGGAGTAAATTTACAACTGGAAACAGGGACAGGTATACATAATCTTATTCTGTACAAGAAAAATAATGTAATTACATCGGTTTGTGAGAAGGTAAATATTGTATCTCCAGATTGTGAAAATAAACAGATTTTTGCCGGTGGTATGAATTATGGTGCTTCATTTGTAAAATTGAATAATACTCACTGTATTATTAATACAAACTGTGTAGAAAAAATTGATTTAGAATTATTTGGAAATATGATGGAAGATGACATGATGGAAGATGACATGAAGGAAGTGACTTTACAATTTATTTCTATTTCATCTGATAATTCTATGCGTATTCGCACCTGGAACTCTACTGATGGCGAAATGGTTTCCAGTGTAGAAGGAGCCTGCGGGGCTGTAATTGCAGGAGTAATGAACGGGTGGTGCAAAAAAGATCAAGATATATTTGTTACTTTCAAAGGTGGACAACTTTGTGTAAGATATACCAACGATACTTTATACGTAACAAGTGGAGTTCAGAATGTCTATCAAGGGCAGATTCAATTATAGTAATTAAAAACAGGAGATTTGGAAAATGGCAATTATTACACCAAAAAGAGCAGATGTTATTACTTGGGATGAATATTTTATGGGCGTGGCAAGACTTTCAGGCATGCGTTCAAAAGATCCAAATTCCCAGGTTGGAGCCTGCATTGTAGACGAAAATAATAAAATCCGTTCAATGGGATATAACGGTTTTCCTAGAGGCTGTTCTGATGATGAATTTCCCTGGAGTCGGGAAGGTGATACATTGGAAACAAAATATGCCTATGTTACTCACAGTGAATTAAATGCAATTTTAAATTACAGAGGCGGTTCATTAGAAGGCTGCAAAATTTACGTAACACTTTTTCCTTGCAATGAATGTGCAAAAGCAATTATTCAAGCTGGAATTAAAACTGTTGTTTATGCAGAAAATAAATATGATGGAACACCTTCTGTAGAAGCATCAAAAAGATTAATGAATGCTGCAGGAGTAAGATACTATCAGTATCAGCCAACAGGTCGAGAAATTAAAATCAACTTGTAGACACTGTAAATTTTTAATATAATACGTAGCATGTACAGACTCTACGTAGAAAGAAAGCCTGGTTTTGAAAACGAGGCTAAAAGTTATTTATCACAGATTAATGGTTTTTTGGGAATTTCCAGCGTAACTGGAGTTCGTTATTTCAATCGTTATGATATTGAAAATGTAAGTGATGAAGTTGCAAAAATTGCCGCTACTCGCATTTTCTCTGAGCCACAGAGCGATTACGTTTCTTTTGAAGAACTTCCAGCTGTAGAAGGAAAACAGATTATTTGGGAATTCCTTCCTGGCCAGTATGATCAGCGTGCAGATAGTGCAGAGCAGTGTATCAGTTTGCTCCGTGCGGGTCTTAAAGGTGTAAAAACTAATTCAGAAGCTCCAGTTGTTCGCTGTGCAAAAATTGTTGTACTTGCTGGTAATCCTTCTGATGATGATATTAAAAAAATCCAGGACTATCTTGTAAACCCTGTAGATTCTAGACTTACCGGTAGCGAAAAGCCTGAAACATTAAAAATGAAGATGGATGTTCCAGCTGACATTCCAGTTGTAGACGGCTTCATTAAAATGGACGATGCTGCTCTTGAAGAATATCGCAACAAAATGGGTCTTGCTATGGACCATGCCGATATTAAGTTCCTTCAGGACTACTTCAAAGGCGAAGGCCGGGATCCAGTGGAAACAGAAATCCGTGTATTGGATACTTACTGGTCTGACCACTGCCGCCACACAACATTCTTAACAGAACTTAAAGACATTAAAATCGAAGATGGTATTTATGCTGACCTCTTCAAAAAATCACTTAAAAACTACGAAGAAATGCGTACTGATTTGTATGCAGGACGTACAGATAAACCTGTCTGCTTAATGGACATGGCTGTAATCGGAATGAAATATCTTAAAAAGCAGGGAAAGCTTGATGATATGGAAGTTTCTGAAGAAAACAATGCCTGCTCAGTTGTAATTGATGTTCATTACACAGCTGACGAAAAGGGAAAACCTCTTGCAAAAGATGATCCTAAAGCAACAGAAAGATGGTTGATGATGTTCAAAAACGAAACTCACAACCACCCGACAGAAATTGAACCATTTGGTGGAGCTGCTACCTGTCTTGGTGGTGCAATCCGTGACCCACTTTCAGGTCGTTCCTGGGTTTACCAGTCTATGCGTATTACAGGTGCTGCTGACCCAACTGTTCCACTTTCTGAAACTATGAAAGGTAAACTCCCACAGCAGAAAATCGTTCGTGAAGCGGCTCAGGGATTCTCTTCTTACGGTAACCAGATTGGTCTTACAACTGGTCAGGTAGAAGAAATCTATCACCCAGGATATGCCGCAAAACGTATGGAGCTTGGTGCTGTAATTGCAGCCGCTCCAGAAAATACAGTTATTCGTGAACGTCCAGAGCCAGGTGATATTATTATCTTACTTGGTGGTGGTACTGGCCGGGATGGTATTGGTGGTGCTACAGGTTCTTCTAAAGTTCACACTGTAAAATCAGTTACAACAGCCGCTGCAGAAGTTCAGAAAGGTAACGCAGTAGAAGAAAGAAAGATTCAGCGCCTTTTCCGCAATAAAGAAGTTTCATTAATGATTCGCCGCTGTAACGACTTTGGTGCTGGTGGTGTTTCAGTTGCTATTGGTGAATTGGCACCAGGGCTAGAAATCGACTTGGACAAAGTTCCAAAGAAGTACGATGGTTTGAACGGTACAGAACTTGCAATTTCTGAATCTCAGGAACGTATGGCTGTAGTTGTTCGTAAATCTGATGTAGACCGTTTTATAAAAGAAGCTCAGAAAGAAAACTTGAACGCTGTAGTTGTTGCAGTTGTTACAGATACAAACCGCCTTGTTATGAAATGGCGGGGTAAAACAATCGTTGATATTGGCCGAGAATTCCTGGATGCTGCTGGTGCTCATCACGAAGCACATGCTGTAATTGAACAGCCAGCTGAACCTGCAAAATCTCCACTTTTGAATCCTCTTGATTCTGTAGCTACAGAATTGAACAAAGGTGTTAAATGCGAAGGTTGTGTAAATAATCACGTAACAGCTGCCTGGAAAGCTAACATGGCTGATCTGGCTTGTTGTTCTCAGCGTGGTCTTGGTGAACGCTTCGACGGTTCTATTGGTGCTTCAACAGTTCTTTTCCCATATGGTGGAAAATATCAGAATACACCAGAAGCAGCTATGTCTGCGAAAATCCCTGTAGTATCTCCTCGGGAAACTTCTACAGTTTCATTAATGTCTTATGGCTTTGACCCTCGGGTTGGTCAGTGGTCACCATGGCACGGAGCAAAAACTGCAGTATTAAGCTCACTTGCAAAAATCACTTGTATTGGTGGTAAAGCTCGTACATCACGCTTAAGCTTCCAGGAATTCTTTGGTCGTGCAGTAAACGAAAAACGCTGGGGTTATCCAACAGCTGCATTGCTGGGTTCTGTAGACGCTCAGATTGAATCTGGCTGTGCTTCAATTGGTGGTAAAGACTCAATGTCTGGTACATTCGAAGACATCAACGTACCACACACATTGGTTTCATTTGCCGTAACTCACGACGAAGCTGAAAATGTAACTTCTGGTTCATTCAAAGCTGCCGGAAATGATATTTATATGGTAAGTGTTCCATATTCTGAAGTCCTTGCTCCAGATTACGACACATTCCTTGCAAACTCAGATGTAATTTACGATTTGAACAAGGCTGGAAAAATCAGCGCTATGTACCCGGTAGGACCAGGTGGTATTGCAGAAGCTGTTACAAAAATGGCAATGGGTAACATGATCGGTTGTGAAATCGACGGTTCAGATATTAAAGCACTCTTTGTTCCAACATACGGTAACATCATTATTGAAACAAAAGAAGATTTAACAAAAGCTGGCCTTAAAGCTGGAACTGTAACAAAGCTTGGTAAAACAATTCCAGACCGCAGCGTAAAAGTTATAAATGCAACTTTAGGTGGAGTTACAAATCCTTGTGTAGAAATCCCTCTTGAAGATACAGTAAAAGTTTGGGAAGAAAAGCTTGCAAAAGTATTCCCACCAGTTTCTGGATATCCTTTACAGAAAGAACTTCCAGAATGGGCAACTTCAGTTCATAAATCTCTTAGCGATGTTCGTAAGGCTCCTGCATTTGTTCAGCCAAAAACATCTCCAAAAGTATTGCTCCCAGTATTCCCAGGAACAAACTGTGAAATGGATATGGCTCGTGCATTCAATCTTGCCGGCGGTAACACAAAAATCCTGGTTCTCCGTAACAAAAATCCAGAAATGCTTGCAGAAAGCTTACTTGAACTTGAAAGAGAACTTAAAGATACACAGATTCTTGCTCTTTCAGGTGGCTTCTCTGCCGGTGATGAACCAGATGGCTCTGCAAAATTCATTGCAAACGTTTTAAAAGCAGGTAACATTTCTGAAGAAGTTATGAACCTTTTGAAGAAACGAGATGGTCTTGTACTTGGTATCTGTAACGGATTCCAGGCTCTTGTTAAGACTGGTCTTGCAATGTACGGTGAAATTGTAGATATGAAAGATGATATGCCAACTCTTACTTACAATAGAATTGGACGCCATATTAGCCGCATTACTCGTACAAGAATTGTTTCTGCCGCTTCTCCTTGGGCAATGCATCCAAGTGTAGTAGATGGACGAAATCACTTAATCGCAATTTCACACGGTGAAGGTCGTTTCGTAGTAGATGAAGCAACTGCTAAAAAATTGTTCGAAAATGGACAGGTATTCAGCCAGTACGTTAATGAATTTGGTGTACCAGCAATTACAGAACCAGACAATCCAAACGGCTCTGCCTTTGCAATTGAAGGTATTACATCTCCAGATGGACACGTACTTGGTAAGATGGGACACAATGAACGTGGAGTTGGAATGTCTGCTAACGGTTCAAGCTTAGACTTGTTCAAGAACGTTGGTGGAAATCCTCTTACAAATGAAAGTGAATCAACTTGTGAAAATATTTTCGCAGCTGGTGTTTCATATTTTACAGGTAAATAAATGAATAAAAAACTCACAATATTATTAGCAGAATGTTTACTCATAAGTTCTATTTTTACAGGCTGTTCAAAAAAAGCCGCAAAAGACGAAACTAATTGTTATATCAGCTTGGAACAGGCAAAAACTGCTGCAAAAAAACAGAAGAAACCTGTTCTTGTAATGATTACCCAGGAAGAAGGTGAACAAAATGGTGGAAGTCAGTATTTTGTAGAACATATTTTGTTGAATAAAAAATTCTCAGAATATTGTGAGAAAAATTATATTCAGTACAGGCTGGATTTCTCTACAAAAAATATTCAGAAAAGTGCAATAAATGAGTCGGCTTCAGAAGAAGAACAACTGGCTGCCAGAGAATATGCTGATTATTTGCAGCAGGGATTCCAGTTTGCCAGATATCTTGGTGTATCCTATACTCCAGCATTTTATATTCTTACAAAAGATGGATATTATGTTGCCGAAGTAGAATACACCGAAGATAATTTAAATGTAGAATTATTTACTGAGATTCTTACAGATTATCTTAAACAAGTTGATTATATAGAATCTTTAGTAAAGGCAACATCAAGAGGAACTACAGAAGAAAGACTGGCGGCTATTGATTCCTTATATACGGTAACTCCAACAGGTGGAAAATTCATTCTTTCAGATTTTGCCCACAAAGCTGTTAAATTAGATCCAGAAAATAAAAGCGGTCTTGTAGGAAAATATTACTTTATTATAGCTGATGAAAAAGCCTCTCAGCTTTATAGTGAACAGGATGAGGCCGGTGCAATTCAAGCATATATTGATGCAGCCGAAAGTGGAAAAATGGAACCTGTATATGTTCAACAGTGTTACTACATGGCAGCATGGATTTTAGAAGCCAGAAGCTCAATGGATAGTAATCAATTAGTTGAATATCTTGAAAAAGCTTATAACGCAGCACCTGATAGTGAGTACGCAGAAAATATTTTAGAATCAATTGAATATTATAAAACACAGTTCAAATCAGAACTGATGGAAAGTAACGAATAAAATGGACGACATACCCTCGTATTATTATTTTATTGCTATAGGTTTAATCATTCTCTCAATGCTTTTTTCAATTTCCGAAAGTGCATTTTTGGGAATGAATAAACTAAGACTCAGATTAAAAAGAAAAAACAAAGATAAAAAAGCTCTTAGAGTAGGGAAACTTCTTGATAAAAAAGAGCAGCTTATCAATACATTGCTTATTTCCAACGACTTAGTAAATATTTTTCTTTCATCCCTTATTACATCCATAGCTCTTATGCTGGTAGGACAAAAAGGTGTAGGCTACGCAACTTTAATTGCTACCGTTCTTTTGCTGATTTTTGGGGAAATTACTCCAAAAACAATTGCTACCCGCTGTCCAGATAAAATTGCATATGGATTAAGTGGATTTGTAAAATTTGTTGTAACAGTAATGTCTCCTGTAGTTGTGATAGTTACAGCTTTTGCGTCCTTAGTATTGCGCCTTTTGGGATTAAAAAAAGACAAATCAAAAACAACATATACAAAGGAAGAAATTAAAACCTTCTTTGACATGAGCGAAGAAAGCGGTCTTATAGAAGAACAAGAAAACCGCATGATGAGTCAGATTTTTAAATTTTCTGATTTGGAAGCCCAGGACATAATGATTCCCCGAACAAAAATCAGGGCTATAGAATTAAATGCAACTTATAGAGATGTAGTTGAACTTTCTCAGCGGCTCGGTTTTACCAGATTTCCTGTTTATAAAGACTCCATTGATGATATTGTAGGAATAATTTATTTAAAAGATATGTTAAAGTTCTCTGAAAATCAGCAGAATTTTTCGGTTCAAAAGGTTATGCGTCCTCCTTTATTCATTCTTGGTACAAAAACCATGTCTTCTGTGCAGGAATTACTTTTTGAACATCGCCAGTCTATGGCTATCGTCGTAGATGAATATTCTGGAACCGATGGAATTGTTACAGAAAAAGATATTTCCAGAGAAATTTTTGCACTTCCTGGAGAAGACAGTCTCCGTGGAAAAGTTTTTGATTTTGATTCAGTAGAAGATAAAAATTGTTTTGAAATTAATGGCTCTATTTTATTACACGCTCTTCGAAATGATTTACATGCAGATTTAAAATCCGATATTAATGAGACAATTGGAGGTTGGGTAACAGAACAGTTGAATCGTATGCCACGAACCGGGGATGTGTGTGAGAGGGAGGGATGGCGTTTTACAGTAACAAAAATCCAGTCCCACAGAATTGAACGAATCAGAGTAGAAAAAATTCAGGAGGATGAAGAATGAGTACAATAATCACAATCATCCAGCTGATATTTTTATTGCTTTGTGTAGGATTTTTTACATCATCAGAAACAGCATATATCAGTTTGCCAAAAATAAAACTTAGACGCATGGTTGAAGAAAACAGAAAACATGCAAAGACTGTTGAAAATCTTAAAAATCATATGGAATCGCTTTTAACAACAGTTCTTATTGGTACAAACTTTTTAAATAGTTTAATATCCGCATTGTCTACAGCACTTGTTATTAAAGTGTTTGGCGGTGGGGGAATAGGACTTCCAACTTTTTTGGTTGCCTTCGTTATAACAACATTTGGGCAAATTATTCCAAAAACAATTGCAGGAAGATATCCCGAAGTAGTAACATGCTTTTCTGCAGTACCACTAAAAGTTCTAAAGTCTGTTTTATTTCCAATTGTCTGGCTTTTTGAAAAAATCTCGGGTGGAGCCGTAAAGCTTACAGAAAAAATTATGAAACCTGCAAATCAGGGAATAAATACTCAGGATCTTGTTACACTTATAGATGTAGGAGAACATGAAGGAACAATCGAAAAAGATGAAAGCCGCATGTTAAATAAGCTGATTAAGTTCAATGATATTCTTGTAAGCGATATTATGAAGCATCGTTCTTTTTTAAGCATGGTTCCTTCCACTGCAACTTATGAAGAAGTAAAGAGCGAATTTTTAAAATCAGGATTTTCAACAATCACAGTTTATAAGGAAAGAACAGAAAATGTTGTTGGCATTATAAACTATAAACAGGTTTTGACCCTTTCGAAAAATACACAAACTGATGAAAATTTTGCAGAAAGAATAATGCGAAGTGTAGATTATATTCCAGCTACATTAAGCGTTCTTGAATTGCTTAAAAAATTCCGCAGCCAGGAAGAAAAATTTGCAGTAGTATTAAATGAGCAGGGAGATACGGCGGGAATTGTTACTATGGAAGATATTCTTCGTGTTGTATTTGGACGTATGACAGATGAAAATTCAGTAAATCCATTGCCTGCAGAAGATAGAATACAAGTTGCAGGACAAAACACATTTATTGTTCCTGGTGATATTAGTATAGAAGAATTAAATGAAATCTTAAATCTGAATCTGGAATCAAAAGATATGAATACATTTGGTGGCTGGCTTTTAGAACAGTTTGGATATCTGCCAGAAAGCGGTTCCGTTTATATTCATAACAAAATTTTGTTTACAATTGAAACAGTAAGTCAAAGAAGAATTTGTTCCGTAAAGATTAAATTACCGTAAGGGAATGAGGAATGAGGAATTAGGAATTAGGAAGTAGGAATTAGGAATTAGGAATTAGGAATTAGGAATTAGGAATTGGCTGCTCCAGAGGTTAGAGGGTTAAGCCCCAGTTAAAAGATAGTGTCCATAAAAGGGATGATGTGCCGCCTTGGACACCTGGGTCAGGATTTGTAATATAATACTTTCCATCCTTTTGGGGCGGATTCATGTAGTCATAACCTTTTGAAACAGGAATATACTGAATAGAAGATTTTATTCCAAAATTTAGTAAGTTGTTAAATTTGTATTTTGCCTGCAGTTGTCCTTTAATTTCAAATGCATTGTTAATAATATCAATAAAAATCACATTTCGGACTTTATGATTATCAATGGAAACATTATAAACCATCATAGGGCTAAGCATTAGTGTTCCTTCAAGGTAAAAATCATTAAATACAGTACCAGAAACAGTAGTGCCCAAAAGGAATGAATTATATTCCTGCTTATAAGAAATCACACTTCCATTAAAATATTCCCTTACGAAATTCTTTGATTTATATTCGGCATATCCTTTACTGCCATCAAAGCCAATAAACCAGTAATCATAGCTTAAAAAAGGTGTGATTTTTACAGAATTACCCAAAAGAGGTATGTTTCCTCCAACCAAAAAATTTACACAATAATACGAAGTCAGATTGTTATTGTGTTTTGAATAATTGGTAAGTTCAAAAGGCGATTCCGATTTCCACGCTAGAATTTTATCTCCTCCTCCACCTACAGAATTCAACCAGTCGTAATCCTGCATGTTTCCACTGGATTTTGGAATACCTATTTTCCCATCAAAACCAACATAAATATATTTCCATAAATCAGCTTGGGCAGAAAGTTCAAAATAAGGAATGTTTTTTACATCCCAATCTAACATGCTTTCCATGTGATCAGTATTCTGGTTAATATCGTGAAAAACATATTCGTAGATATGACCATTCAGAAGACCAAAGTCCAAATCTAGTGAAAAATTGAAATTTTCAGAAGCAGAAAGAAGGCCAGCTGAAAGAGGGAGGAGAAAACAAAACAGAATCTTTAATCTACTAAAAAACAATCTGGTTTATTCCTCATCAAAGGTAACAGGATCTACATCAAAAAGCTTTGCAAACTGTTTTCTTACAGCTTCCATATCACGGGCATAGGGTGCTGTAAAAGTAACTTGTTCATGAGTAGCTGGATGTTCAAATTGAATTTTGTAGGCGTGAAGTGCCAGTCTGCTAAGTAATGGACGTTCTTCATCTTCATCACCATTCCACTTACGTTTTACTTCACTTAAACGCACTGGTTTTTGATTTCCACTGTATAGAGGATCACAAACAATAGAAAGATTATTAGCAGCCAAATGAACACGAATCTGGTGAGTTCGTCCAGTTTTTGGTTTTGCTTCAATCCAGGAATAAGGACCACAAACTCCAATCAAATGAAAATCTGTAACGGAAGGCTTTCCAAATTTCTTATTTACAACAGTTCTATGGCGAGCGTCTCCATCAGGTTCAAGAGCTAAATCAACATGAAGATCTTCCCATAATGGATGCCCGTATACTAGAGCATGATATGTTTTTTGAACTTTGCGCTGTTCAAATTGCATAGAAATTCCTTTTTGCGCTTCCAGATTTTTTGCATAAATAATCAACCCGGAAGTATCTTTATCAATGCGATGAACTGCATATAATTTTCCAAATTCTTTTTCAGCCATTAAATCAAGGCGGGGTGCATCAGGATTATATCTGTCTGCCGCAATTAAAATACCAGAACGCTTGTTCAAAACAATAAAATCATCATCAGAATAAATTACAGAATAATCGTTATTTTTATTAGCCATATTTTAATTATATAAAAAAAATTGGGTAAATCCAATTGAAAATGGTCTTTTTTTGCATGTAAAAGCAATATTAAAGTATGGAGAAAAATATGGGACAGTTTAGTAAAAAGTGGGAAGATTTAAATTTTTCGGACAATTATATTTTTTGTAAAGTTATGAGAAATGAAAGTCTTTGTAAAGAAATGCTTCAGATTTTATTAAATTTGAAGGTGGAAAAAATCAATTACATAGAAACAGAAAAACAGATTGAGAACCTGTATGATGCAAAAGGAATAAGAATGGACGTTTTTATTCAGGATTCTGACAGAGTAATTGATTTAGAGATGCAGACTGGTGATTATGAGGATTTAATTCTAAGATCCAGATATTATCAAAGTGCAGCAGATGTAAGTACCGTACCAAGAAGAACAAAATATAAAGATCTAAAAGAAAATTATATTGTGTTTTTATGCAAGGAGGATCCATTTGGAAAAGGATTGCCTGTTTATACAAAAAAATCAATTTTTGCTGAAACAGATGCAATTCCATATAATGACAAATGTCATAATATTTTTTATAATTCCAGTGGATATGCAAAGGTAAAAGATAATGAGTTGCGAAATGTTCTGCGTTTCATCCATGAACTTAAAGCAGACTCTAATTTTACGAAACGGCTGGAATCTTCTGTTGATGAAGCAAAGAGCCGTGGAATAATGAGGGACGAATATATGTATTTTCAAGATATTCTGGAAGAAGAAAAAGAAGAAGTAAGAGAGATTGGGTTAGCCGAAGGAAGAGCCCAAGGACTTGCAGAAGGGCGTGTTCAAGGACTTGCAGAAGGTAGCAAGGATATTGCGGCTAAAATGATTAAAAAAGGATATGATTTGAAAGAGATTTCCGAACTTACAGGTTTAGCATTGGACGAAATAGAGAAATTACAGGATATATAAACCCTTAGCCCTTTTTTTGACAAAAAGGGCTTTTTTGTCAAAAAAAATATAAAAATTTGTTAATATTTTGTTGACTTCTGAAATTTACCGTGTTATCATTTTAGTTAATGACAAGGACACTAACAGTCGTTGACTGGTCCAAGTCTAAAATAAAAAAGGAGGATTTTTTCAAATGAAAAAAATCGTAAGTATTTTAGCAGTGGCTGCAATGGCTGCTTCTATGTTCGCAGTAGATGTAAGCGTAACATCAAAATTATCATCAACATTATTCAAATATGATGGAAAAGCAGAAACAGTGTCGGCATTAGGTGGATTAGCTAATGCACAGACAGCTGACTATGCAACAATTTCATCAATGTCTGTTTCAACAGACAATGCAGGTGCTTCAATTAAATTCTGGGGCGATAATGATGCAAAAAAATTGGCATTCGGTGCTATTTCTGTATGGTTCAAACCAACAGACATGGTTAAACTTTCTTTCTTAGGAAATGATGATGGTTTGTTTGGTGATAAATACAACGGCTATGAAGCAAACAAATTAGCTGCTATTCCTGCTGGATACGGTGTAGAAATTGCTACAAACGGTTTAACTGTAAAAATTAATGCTGCTAATGATTGGATGACTAAAGCAAACAAAGATGCTGATGTAGTTATCGGTGATACAGGTATCAAAGTAGCTTATGGTGCTAACTTTGGTAGTGTTGCTGCTATCGTAGACTTCAAAAACACATTTAAAGATGTAACATTTGGTGCTGGTTATTCTGGAAACTTTGGTGATGTAGGTGTTGTATTAACAGCTGCTTATGATGTAAAAGCTAAGAAAGCATTAATCGTTCCATCTTTAGGTGGTTCAGTTGAAGGTATTGGATATGCACTTACTGCTCCAGTAACAATCGTAAAAGATGCTAACAAATTCGGTTTATATGCATCAGCTTCTTACACAGTAAACTCAATTGGTCTTAAAGCTTACTTCGAAGATGCAAACCTTGCAGCTGATACATTCGCTTGCAAAATTGGTCTTGATGTAACAGGTAATGTTGGAATTGCTTCTTGGAAAGTTGCACCATCTTACACAACAGACAGCAAAGTATTCGCAATCGGATTCGAAACAGGAGTTTCTTTCTAATTTAATATTAGAAACTGAAACTTTTTATTAAAAGGTCACCCTTGTGAAGTGCAGCCCAATTATTGAACACTTTAGCTAGGCTGATTTTAAGGACTGATTCCTAAATTGTAAAGGAATCAGTCCTTTTTGTTTAACCTTAATTCTTTGATGACTTTGTTTTTTTTATTCATAGCTATAAGCTTTTTCTTTTAGTTCTTTTACTTTTTCTTCAAGGTTTTCTTGTTTTAACACTTCCATAAATTCACGAATTTGACTTGGAGACATGTAAAGGGAAACATTGGGTGTAAAAGTTTCTTTTGGTTCTTCACAACGAGAAGCCAAAAATTGTATTAGAAGATAAGGCTGCTTATTAATGAATTCACAATTAACATAATAATCATTACTTTCACAACCAGTCGAAGGTGTTAAAGCTCCAAACCAAAATGAACACTTTGAATTGACATATGCAGTATTTGAATTTACCTTTTGATGTGGAACTGTTCTTGATTCATATTGCTCTAAAAAAGTTTCGCATGCAGTAAAGATTTTATCTCGTTCTGATTTGTTCAAAATAAAACATATATAATTAATATTGTCTCTAAAATGGAATTCTACAGAATTTGTTCTTGGTACAAGATAGATTGTTTTTATTTCTTTTGGCTTAACAGCTCCCTTAAATTTTTGAAGAAACATTAAATCATCAAGTTCAATAATATTAAAATCTCCTAAAAAACTTTCTGTTACTTCTGGTTGTTCAATTACGGCAGCATCTCCATAGTAGTCATCATAATAGTCAGAAGAGGTGGTTTCAACATTGTTAGATGCACATGAAAACAATAAGAATGAAATAGATAAAAATAAAATATGTTTTTTCAATTTTGGTTCCTTCTTAAAAATTTTGATTTAATTTTTGTATATGTAAACTACACATTAATTTATATATATAAAAATTAGATGATTGTTTTGTTACTTTTTACAAAAAAATGGCTACCTCTTTTTCAAGAGGCAGCCAAATAAGCTAATTTCTATCTAAAGAATTAGAGAGAAATTTTAGCTGTTAAGTTTACTTTACCTTTTCCAGCTGGATCAGCTTTCAAGTCACCTGATTCCCAAACACATGAGAATACTGTGTTGTCGATAAGACCAGCAACATCTACACCAACTTTAACTTTGAGTGTAGCAGCAACATCTTCAACACTACCAGGTGTAGCAGGATTTTCTTTCCATACATATACAGGAACATCAGGTTCTTTTTCTGATTCTTTGATTTCCCATGATTGTTCTTTTCCAGCATTAACTTTTACTGTCTTAGAAGTCATTGCGAAACCAGCCTGTGGTGTGATTGTAACTTTGTCAGCTTTGATGTCATATTTAGCACCAGCTTTTACTGTGTAAACTGTATCAGCTTCTTTTACTAACTGCATTTCAGCTAAAGCAGCAGCTTTAAGGTTTTCTACTATTGAACCAGAGAAGAATGCAATTTCCATTGCACCAAGGTCAGATTCAACTTCAAGGTCTTTTACATAAGATACAGAAACACCTGGTGTTACTTTTTTAGCAGCATCATCGTCTAAGAAATATACACCTGCGTTTGCATCTGCTGTGTCACCCCAACCGAACATTAAAGCACCAGCAATCATGTTTGTTGTTGTTCCGTCTTTTGATGTACCTGTATAACCAAATGCTGGTTTTACATAGTAGTCACCAGAAATTGTTGCTTTGTAAGCAACGCTTCCAGAATATCCCATTAAAGGTTTATCAGCGAATTCATAAGAGTATCCACCTTTTACTTCTAAACCAGAAAGGTATTCATTTGAATCTTTCAATGTAGCTTCTGCAGCAAGTGCATAGTCATTTGTATACTGATTTGTTCCATTTAACTTTGAACGGAAATCTACAGCTACACCATAGTTGCTGTCATCATAACCAGCTACAATACCCTGTGTATACTTATCAGGTCCTACATCTGAAAGAAGTTTACCATTGTCGTTGTCACCAGATTTGATAGCACGTGTGAATTTAAGTGCACCTGTCTGTGTATCACCAGATTTAATTCCTACATACATGTTGTAAATGTGGAATTTAGCTGTGTCTACACTAGCACCAGGTAATACCATAGCATCTGTTGTATCCTTAGCATCATTTTTAATCTTCAATTCTGCCCAAATGTCAGAATCACCAGATGTTGTTTTGTCACCAGCAGTGAACAAATTGAATTTTAATGTTGCAGATCCATCATTTTTGAAACCTGTTTTGTTGTCATTGTCAAGATCAATACCCCAAGTTACTGACTGATTTCCAGAATATTCTGCCAAGCTTGGTGCAAATGCTGGATCAGCAGCGAACATTGAAGTTGCCATTGCAACAGCGGCGAGTCCCATTACGATTTTTTTCATTTGAAAAAATCCTCCTTTTTCTTTGGAGGAAAAGTACAAGCAAGAATCGTGCCAAGTTTACTATAAATCCTTTGAAAATTGACAATTGTTATCTTTTTATACCTTTGAAAAATGACAATATTATTTCGGTTTATCATTTGAAAATTGACAACAATATTTGAATTTATCCTTTGAAAATTGACAATACTATGTTATTATCTAATTGGAGTATTAATTATGTTACAAAGAGAAATTTGGAATGATCTAATTTCCTGGAAAAAAAGACCCCATCATCCTCTAATCATCAAAGGATTAAGACAGATTGGAAAAACTTATATTGTCAAACATTTTGGTAAAAAATTTTATGATAATGTTGTTTATCTTGATTTAAGAGCAAATAAAGCTGTTCATAAAGCATTTGATGGAAATTTTGATGTAAATCAAATGATTCTTTCAATAACTGCTACCGACACAACAGCTCGCTTTATTCCTCACAAGACTCTTTTAATTTTAGATGAAATACAAGACTGTACAAATGCAAGAAGCTCCTTGAAATATTGGGATTTGGATGGAAGATTTGATGTTATATGTACTGGAAGTTTTCTTGGGGTAAAGGGTTTTAGAAATCCTTATACACGGGGTGTTCCAGTTGGATACGAAGAGCAGATAAATATGTATCCATTAACTTTTCAAGAATTTTTAATAAATACTGGAATGGATAAAAAAGTTTTTGATTATGTTTACAAATCTCTTTCAGAAAAAACAATGATAGACTCTGCTGTTCATTCCAGCTTGCGAGACTTATACTTGCAGTTTTTAATTGTTGGAGGAATGCCCGAAGCTGTATTAAAATTTTTCGAAACTCACGATTTAAATCAAGTACATGATATTCAACAAAGAATTTTGCATTCAATTCGTGATGACTTTGGTCGTTATAAAGATAAAGATGGAAATGATGCAATCAACGAAGTTTTAAAGCTTAGGGCAGAAGCATGTCTTGATTCTTTGCCAGCTCAGTTAGCAAAAGAATATAAAAAGTTTCAATACAGTCTTGTTGATGTAAAAGGCCATTCTCCAGAAAAGGCTGATGGTCTTCAATATCTGGAAGATGTTGGTCTTATTGTACGTTCCTTCAATACAAGAGAACTGGTATATCCTCTTACGGCTTCAAAAATTTCTACAGAGTTTAAGGTTTTTTATATTGATACAGGTCTGCTTATTTCTCAATTAAATGAAGATGTACCCTCCAAAATACTTGCAGGAGATTTAGGTCCTTATAAAGGGGCAATTGCTGAAAACATGGTGGCATCAAGTTTTGCAAAAAATGATTTGGATTTATATTATTATCATGCACCAAGTGGTTCTCCAGAATTAGATTTTTTGTATGAAGAAAATGGCTGTGTTGGAATAATAGAATGCAAATCATCAAACAATAGGGCAACCAGTATGAAATTTGTGTTAGAAAATTCAAAAAAATATGGGCAACATCCTGCAATAAAAATTGCTGATGCCAATGTTGGTGGCGGAAAAAATTTTGACACATATCCTCTTTATTCATTAGGATTCATTCAAAAAAAGCATGAAAATAATATAGTTCAAACTATTGATGTAAAAAATATTAAAGTGCCAGATTAATATCATCAAAATTTTTTAAACTATAACAAGCCTCTAATGTATTCTTCTGCTAAAGCTAAAGGTACATTAACAATTTTTTCCTGCTGTTTATAGTTTGCCATGGAAAATCTGATTCCTGTCAGATCATCATTTTCTTTTAAAACTGTAGAAAGACTCTTTGATTTCAGGTTTTCTTCGGCTTTTACTTCTATTGGATAAACTTTTTCTGTTTGCACAACAAAATCTATTTCCATAGTGGAATTATGGTTGGTGTAATAATATAAGTTTTTTGTTCCATTACCAGATTTGCATCTTGCACTTAAATATTGTTGTGCAACAAATTGTTCTGTAAAACTGCCCTTGTATGATGTAAATGAATTATTGCCAACAAGTATTTCACTGGCAGGGGCATCTACCATTGCTCCTAAAAGCCCAAGGTCATTTACAAAAAGCTTAAAGCAATCTAAATCTTCAAAAAATTTCAAAGGCATTTGAATTTTTTTTACTCTGTGAACTTTATGAACAAGTCCAGCATCTATAAGCCATTGAATTGCATTTTCAAAATCTTTTGCCCGGCTCCCTGATTTGATTGCACCATATATAAACTTCTTATTTTCTTTTGCCAGTTGAGAAGGAATAGAATTCCAGACCATATTAATTTTTGGGATATCTCTTTTTGAGGCATGTTTTGAAATATCTTTCTGATAATCTTGAATAATCTGATTTTGTAATAATCTAACTTTTTGAATATCATTGTTCTGAACATAATCTAAAACAACAGCTGGCATTCCTCCAACAAAATAATATTGTCTCAAAAGTTCTGTCAATTGAGTTGCAATGGAATTCATCTCTGCCCAATTGTGATTCATGATCTGACTTACCAGTATGTCTTTTTTCATTGCAAGTAAAAATTCCATAAAGGAAAGGGGATACAGATTTAAGGTTTCAACTTTTCCTACAGGAAAACCACTGCCATAATGGTTCATAAGCCCCAGTAAAGAACCAGCAACTGCTACATGTAACTGTGGGGCTTGTTCGTTAAAATATTTTAATGATGTTAATGCTTTTGGAGACTGCTGAATTTCATCAAGAATAATCAGTGTTTTTTCTGATTCAATTTTTATATTTGAAAGGGCGGAAAGATTTCTGATAATTCTTTCTACATCATAGTCAATAAAAACATCTTCAATCTGGGGATTATTATCACAATTGATATAAACAAAATTTTCAAATTCATTTTTACCAAATTGCTTCAATAACCAGGTTTTTCCAACTTGGCGGGCTCCTTCTAAAATTAAAGGCTTATGATTTTCTGAATTTTTCCAATTTACTAAATCTTGATATAAAAATCTTTCCATATAAAAAATATACACTTTTCTAGGGGAAAATTCAATAATATTCACACATTTCTAGGGGAAAGTTGAAATAGAAATCACACTTTTCTAGGGGAAAAACATTGTGAATTACCAAAAATCCTCCGAAGATATTTTAGCACCAAGCCTATACATAAACGGAGGAAAATATGATATACGGGTACATCAGAGTAAGTACAGATAAACAAACTGTAGAAAATCAGCGATTCGAAATTCAACGCTATGCTAGAAAAAACAAGCTTGTTGTTAATGAATGGATAGAAGAAACAATCAGTGGAACAATAAATCCCAATAAGCGGAATTTGGGGAAACTGTTAAGTAAAACTCAAAAAAATGACATTATTATTTGTTCAGAACTTTCACGACTTGGGCGAAATATGTTTATGATAATGTCAATTTTGAACATCCTGATGGAACGGGGTGTTATAATTTATGCCGTAAAAGAACATTATAAGCTGGGAGATGATATTTCCAGTAAAGTGCTGGCTTTTGCATTTAGTATTTCTGCAGAAATAGAACGTTCCCTTATTTCACAAAGAACAACAGAGGCTCTTAGAAGAAAAAAAGCAGAAGGTGTTATACTTGGGCGTCCCAAAGGAAGAAGAAATACAGTCTGTAAACTTTCGGGCTGTGAAGATACAATTCGCCAGATGCTTCTGGAAGGAAATACCAAAGTTTACATCAGCCAATACTTAGGAGTGTCAGAATCAACTTTATACAGTTACATCAAGGAAAAAAAAATTTATATATATTAAATAATTTTTAATGTACATTTACCCTTTGATTTTCTAAATTTTTCCAAAGATCCTAAATTTCCTCTTCCTTTTTTTCAATGGGAGGAGGTATGGCAAAAAGCGTACCAAGTTTTTATAATAATATATTTTTTACCTGTACAAATCCTCTATGGTAAAAAGAATTAATTGCTTTTTATATTCTTCATCAATTTCTTTATATCCTGTTTTTGAAAAAAAGCCGTACTTTGAACAAATTAGGCCAGTGTTGTTTACTTGCTGGATTTCATTCCAAATTAGATTTTTATCTAACTTTTCTTCTCTGAATTTTGCTTCATAAAAAATGTAGGAGTCATCATTTTCTGTAACAATATCAAATTCACCGTTTTTGTGATTTATTGGATCATCGTACCAATATTTTCCTATTTTTTCGAAAGAATCTTCTAATTCACCGGAACGATTTTTGCGGATTAAAAACTGCTTACATACCTGTTCAAATGCTTTGGGAACATAATGTTCTTCAAAATCTGGAGCAATAAACTTATCATAAAAAGATTCGGGATTCATGACAGCAAGGCGAGAAAGATTTCTGTAAATATACTTAAAGTAAAACAAAGTAAGCTGATCAGACACATAATACCCGGCTTTTTTCTTGTTAAGTTCATCGTTGATTGGTGATTCTTTTTTTACGATATCCATTTTTATCAACTTATCAATTACATCAGCCAAAGTTGGGGAACTGGAAACCTGGGACTTGGAGAGAATATCTTTGAATCTTACCAAACCTTTTGCCAAAGCTTCAAAAACTTCATATGCATTTTGCATTTTAGAAATTTCTGATTTCAAATACATCTCCACTTCATTTTCAAAACGACTGTGGGGACTGGCAATCAAATCAATTATATTTTGTTTAACCGTTTTTGATGAATCGATTAACCTGTTGTAATATGGAATCCCCCCAAAAACTGAATACAAGCGGATTTTATCCTCATCACTAAAATCCTTATAAAACAATGCAGATTCATAATAATCCATTGCTTTAAGATTCATAATCAAATCAAAACGACCATAAAGGGGATTTTCTTCTGAAAGCAAGGATTTCATTGTTTCTACATAAGAGCCGCAGAGAATTAATTTTAATTTTGAAGTAGTTTTGTTATTGTCAATAAGGGATTGAATTATGCTATCAAGTCCCTTTACAACTTTTCTGATATAAGGATATTCATCAATTACAATTATCAGTTCCTTTGCAGTTGCCTGTTTATAAAGAAAGGAAAGGGCTGCTTCAAAGGAATCAAATGCTAAAGGAGGAAGTCCAAATTTTTCTGCAATTATTTCAGAAAAGGATTCCACATTATTTAATTCCGAAGTTTCCTTGCATTCATAATAAATTGAAAGCGACTTGTTTTCCTGCAAACAATATTTTATTAATTCGGTTTTACCAACACGACGGCGGCCATATACCAGTGCTGCATTATTTTTATCTGAACTTAAAAATTTAGTTATTGATTTAATCTGCTCTTTTCTGCCTAAAAAATTTTCTAAATCTGCCATACAGCGCCTCTTTTTACTCGATTAATTTCGACTCGGTTATTTCCGAGTAAAATATTAACTTTAATAGATTATCAAGTCAAGAAGCACCCCGGGGAAATATTATTATTCATAAGTATAAGCTTTTTCTTTTAAGCCTTTAACTTTTTCATTCAGCACATCTTGATTTAGTAATGCCATAAATTCCCTTATCTGTGATGGCGACATGTACAAACTTATTTTTGGTGTAAAGGTATCTTTTACATCTTTACATCTTGAAGGCAAGAAATGTAATAATAAATATGGTTGTTTATTAATAAATTCACAATTTACGTAGTAATCATTTTCTTCACAGCCTGTAGTTGGTGTTAATAAGCCAAACCAAACAGAACATTTTGAATTTACATATGCTGTTTTAGAGTTTACTTTATGATGTGGTACAGTTCTTTCTTCATACTGTTTCAAAAAAGTTTCACAGGCTTCAAAAATTTTATCTCGTTCGGCTTTATTTAAGATAAAACAAACATAATTTATGTTATCTCTAAAATGAAATTCTACAGAATTAGTTCTTGGAACTAAATAAATGCTCTTCATTTCTTTTGGTTTTACTGTTCCTTTAGATTTTTCAAGGAACATCATATCATCCAGCTGAATAATACCAAAATCACCAATAAAATCATCTGTAATTTCAGGCTGTTCTATAACAGTTTCTGCCCCATAATTGTCATTTTCATAATTGTAATCTTCAACCTTATTTGATTTACAAGAAAACAAGATTAAAGATAATAGTGAAAAACCAATTGTAAATATTTTTTTCATAATCATTTCCCTTTTTGATAATTTTTATAATTCAAATATTTATAGCAAAGAACTATTATAATTCTTTTGTATAAATACTCGGTTTTTCATAAACAAAAAAATGGCCACTTCTATTAAGAAGCAGCCATTTTATTTAATCGTAATCTAAGAATTAGAGAGCGATTTTAGCTGTGAAGTTTACTTTACCTTTTTCAGCATCTGGTTCAGCAAGTAAGTCACCTGAAACATATTCTGCAGACAATGTTGTGTTGTTGATAACACCAGCAAAATCTACACCTGCAGATACTTCAAGTTTAGCAGCAGAAACTTCTACATCATTAACTTCAACTGCCTTTGTCCAGTCACAACCAGCTTTTGTTGTAATTGTGATGTCATCAGCTTTGATGTCATAAGCACAACCTGCTTTGATGTTCAAAGTTGTCATTGTTTCATCAATAACAGGAACTTTTGCCATAGTCATTGTAGCAAGAGCAGCTGCTTTAAGGTTTTCTACTTTTGAACCGAGGTTGAATGCGATTTCGTATAAACCAAGATCAGTGTCAACGTCTAAATCTTTTTTATAAAGTACAGACACACCTGGTGTTACTTTTTTCAAATCTTTCAAGTAGTATACACCTGCATCAGCATCAGCTTCATCACCCCAACCGAACAATACAGCACCAACCATTTCATTAGCACTTGTATAGCCTACAGTTGGTTTTAAGTAGTAGTCACCTAAGTCTACTTTGTAAGCAGCAGATGCAGCATATGCAACTTTAGCATTATCAGCGAATTCATAAGCCATTCCTGCTTTTACTTCAAGACCTGTAACAAATTCGTTAGAAGCTTTGAATTCAGCTTCTGCAGCAAGTGCATAGTCGTTTGTATAATAAACAGATCCACTAGGATTTGAACGGAAATCGATGTCTAAACCGAAGTTATCATCACTATAACCAGCTACAATACCCTGTGTATAATCTGCTGGACCAACTGCTTCTATACCAACATTGCTAGACTTAATAGCAGTCTGTGGTTTGCATCCGCCAACTAATGTATCACCAGATTTAATTCCTACATACATGTTGTAAATGTGGAATTTAGCTGTGTCTACACTAGCACCAGGTAATACCATAGCATCTGTTGTATCCTTAGCATCATTTTTAATCTTCAATTCTGCCCAAATGTCAGAATCACCAGATGTTGTTTTGTCACCAGCAGTGAACAAATTGAATTTTAATGTTGCAGATCCATCATTTTTGAAACCTGTTTTGTTGTCATTGTCAAGATCAATACCCCAAGTTACTGACTGATTTCCAGAATATTCTGCCAAGCTTGGTGCAAATGCTGGATCAGCAGCGAACATTGAAGTTGCCATTGCAACAGCGGCGAGTCCCATTACGATTTTTTTCATTTGAAAAAATCCTCCTTTTTCTTTGGAGGGTGGGGTTAGCAAGAATCGTGCCAAGTAATAAAACTTCATTTTTTTAAATGTTATTTCGTATACTTTAGAAAGGAGGCGTGAGACTTTATGGGAAGTAAAGATATCGTGGAGAAAACATTAGAGTCTTATAATGATGTTTTTGCAGATATTGTAAATGTTTTATTGTTTGATGGGGATGAAGTTATCAAAGAAAATGAATTGCAACCGGCAAGAGAAAAATCAATGTATAAAATTGATGGCAAAGTATATCAACAAGAAAGAGACATTGCAAAGTTTTGGAAAAATGGTGAAATACAAATAGCTTTTTTCGGAATTGAAAATCAGACTTCTGTAGATAATGATATGCCACTCAGGGTAATAAGTTATGATGGTGCTGCGTACAGAAATCAATTAAAGGCTGGAAAGAAACGTTTCCCAGTAATAACATTAATTTTGTATTTTGGCGAAAAAAAATGGGAGAAACCAAAATGTATTTTAGATTGTTTTGAAGTGCCAGAAAGAATCAAAGCTTTTGTAAGCGATTATAAGATAAATATTTTTGAAATTCCAAAACTGACTAGTGAGAAAATTTCTAAATTTAAAAGTGATTTTAAAATTATTGCAGATTATTTTGTTCATAAGGAAAAGTATTCAGGATTGCCAGATAAAATAAAACATGTAGACGAATTCTTAAGTTTGATGGCTGTTCTAACTAATGACAATAGGTTTGAAAAAGAATATAATAAAACTATCATTAATAAAAAAGGGGGTATTAGTATGTGTGAAGTTTTGGATCTTGCAGAAAAACGTGGTGAACAACGTGGTGAAAAGCGTGGCGAAAAACGTGGTGCTGAAAAAGTTATGATTTCTGTTGTTCGTAAATTAATTAATGATTCAAGAATGACAGTAAATGAAATTGCAAAATTGTTAGATATCCCTGAAGCTAAGGTAATTGAATTAGAAAAAATGTGAGAATATAATAAAAACGGAATATAGGATACTTATAGAAATGATTACTATTTTACCACAGACAGACAAAGAGCCTTTAAATACAATTGGATATTGTGCCGGTGTATGCTGGAACAGTCCTGTTGATGATAAAGAAAAAAATATTAAAAGAGCAAAGGCTTGTATTAAAAGCGGTCATACAAGAACTGCTGAATATCCTGATGTTTTTTGCGTCATTGAAGGTTATTCTGCTCGTTGTATTCGGGAATTATATACTCACATTATTGGTACAACTCGGTTACAAAGTTCTACACGTTATGTTGATGCTAAAACAATGAATGTGGATGAAGAATTTTATTATCCGTTTAAAGATGAAGCGGCTGAAGTATACAAGCAGGGCCTTACAAATATTATGTCTACTTATGAAAAGCTGGAAGAATTGGGATATCCTAAAGAAGATGCCGCTAATATTCTTCCTCTTGGTATGGACACTAAAATTGTCTGGAAAATTAATTTACGTGCTTTAATGCATTTTATGAATTTACGCCTTTGTGCCAGAGCATATAAAGAGATTCGTGCCTTGTCTGCAGAATTAAAAGCCGAACTTAGAAAGCTTTCTTCTGAATGGGAATGGATTTGTGATAATCTTCTTTTACCAAAATGTGAAGCTGTTGGTTATTGTGATGAAGAGCATACTTGCGGAAGAAAAATTACTAAAGAGCAAGTGCAGCAAGCAATAGAGCAATGGCAGAAAAATCAGAAATAATATGATTAAAAAAGGCAATGGAAATTAAAATCCATTGCCTTTTTTAATCAGTTAATATTCATCTGGTTCTTCATTTTTTGGTTGTGATTGTATTATTTCATATAAATAAGAATCGATTACTTCTGGAGCAAGGCCATCAATAAGATTTTTAACCTGTGCTTTTGTAAGATAGATTGTGTAATCGACAGAATTTATAGCCGCAGCATCTCCCACTAAATCATAATGGGCGTTATGAACTGCTGGCACTGTAATTGCAAAATATGGTGAATTTTCAATGAAAGTATATCCTAACTGTGCTTTTCCAGAACCATTATTTGGTGTTGAATTGTCGAATGTTCCCCATCTTAATGTTACATAAGTTGTGCCATAGGCTTTTAAGGTCTTTTTTGATTTTCTTTGAAGACGCTTGTTGTTAAAATCATCAAGATATTTGTTATAGGCTTTTTCTAAAGCTTTAATTCCATTTTCTGTGAATAAACAAAAATAATATTGGCCGTTATATTTAGAACCAAGTCCTCTGTTTTCATCTGAATAACGAAGAACAAGATTTGCTTCTTTTTGTTCAAATTTACCAAAAACGCTTTTTCCGAAAATTGTTGTTTCTCCAACTATTTCGTATTCACCTTTGTTTCCATATGAGAATGCAGATTTTTTAGGTATTTCTTTTTTTATTTTTTGTACTTCATTTTTTTCTGGAGCTTCTGTAATAACTGATTCTTCGTAATCATAGCTATCTGCAGTTTCTGTCAAATTTGAGGTTGATTGACATGCAGTAAACAAATTTACTGTACATACAACAATGCCACAAAGTGTTAATAATTTTTTCATTGAATTCACCTTAAGATAGAACAACTTTTTTATTATATAGTCCTAAAATCTATTTTACTATAAAAACTATGACTAGTGAATAAGTAACAGATGATTTATAATGGAAATATGAAAGTTATTGTTATTAATCCGCCAATGGTTCAGCAGAACACAGTTTATCCTTCTGGTGCATATTTATCTGCTTTTTTTAAATCTCTTAATTGTGATGTTTTATGGCAGGATTTGAATATTAAACTTTTTTATAAAATTTTTAGTGAAGAAGGTTTAACCCGCATTTTTCAGCTGTCGGAAAAAAATGCTTTAAAAATGGCATATGAAGCTGAAAAACAAGGTGATGAAGCAACGGCCTTTAATATTCGCCGCTATGTCAGTTCAAAAAATAATTGGATTAAATGGATTTCTTTTATAACTGATGCTTTATGTGGTTGTAAAAAATCTACTCGTGAAAAAGAGCATGAGTTTTTATTTTCTCCATTTGTACCCCGGGGAAACAGAATGGAATCTTTTTTGATGAATCTTCAACGGGAACCTTGTGTTGATGATATTAATTTTCTTTGTACTTATGCTCTTGCAGATTTGGCTGATTATATTACGGCCTGTTTTGATAATGAATTTTCTTTAATCCGTTATGCAGAAAGTTTATCTGCGGAAATTCCTGATTTTGCAAAAATATTAAAGCAGGTTGATTCTCCTTTTATTACAGAGTTTTATCTTCCCCTACTGGAACAAAACAAACAGACCTATTTAGATTTTGTTCAGAAAAAACAGGATGGGGATAAGAGCGATGGGGACAGGGATAAACTGTTAATTTGCATTTCTGTTCCATTTGCAGGTACTTTTGTTCCAGCCCTTGCAACTGCAAAATATTTTAAATCTCTTTTTGGTGACAAAGCTGTTGTTTTTATGGGTGGCGGTTATGTTAATACCGATTTACGCAATTTTACAGATATTGGCCTTTCTGATTTTGTTGATGCCCTTAGTTTTGACAGGGGATATGGTTCTTATAAAAATTTTATCACTGAATTTTATAATTTAAGCAGCAAAGTTCCATCTGAAAAAAATATATCAGCTGATTTTGTAAAGCAGGGATTTTATAAAATGCGATTTTTTAATCACCCGAAAACTGGTGAAAAACTTAAAAATTGTATTGAACCAATGTGGTCTAGTGATGAATTTGAAAAATATGAAAATCAGATTACAGCAGAACTAGTTCCCGACTATAATGATATTGATTTTTCAATTTATCCTCGTTTGTGTGATGATAAAAATCCTATGCATCGACTTTGGACCGATGGTGCTTGGATTAAAGCATACCTGGCTCATGGCTGTTATTGGCATAAATGTGCATTTTGTGACACAAAACTTGATTATGTTTGTTCATATAAGCCGGTAAATGCTGAAAAACTTTTTAACGGATTAATGAAAACTGCCTGTGAAAAAGATGTTTACGGTATTCATTTTGTTGATGAAGCCCTTCCTCCTGCTGTTTTAAAAAGATTTGCCTTATTAAATGCCCGTTATTACGAAGAGCATGGAAAACGACTTTATTTTTGGGGAAATGTTCGTTTTGAAAAAGCTTTTTCTAAAGATTTAGTTGCTTTTCTTGTGTATTGCGGCCTTGGTGCTGTTAGTGCAGGGCTTGAAGTTGCAACTGAAGCTGGCCTTAAGAAAATAAATAAAGGAACTGATTTGGATTCCATTATTGGAAGCTGTGCTGCATTTAAGGAAGCCGGAGTCCTTGTTCATGCTTACATGATTTATGGGTTCTGGTATGATACGCCACAAACTATTATTGATTCAATGGAAACTCTCCGTCAGTTTTTTGCAGCTGGTTTATTAGACAGTTCCTTCTGGCATAAATTTATTTTGACAAAAGCTTCTGCTGCTTATGATATGATTCATGACACCTGGAAGGGAGGTTCTGAATATGCAAAATTTGGTCCTGGTCTTGAAGCGGCTTTAGACAGTTGGATGCATGGTCAAAAGCTTGAAACAAAAGTAACCCGCTGGTTTGATTTTGAAGTTCCAGGTCCAAGTATTCCAAAAAATCTTGTGGAGCGTAGTATTGAAAAGTATGAACAGGAAAATAATAATCTGTTTAATTCCAGAAAAGAATTTCCTGCAGAAGATATTTACTGGCTTGGCACTGAACCTATAGGCTACGGGGATCAGTTAACCTGGATTTATTTACAGGAAGAAATGAAAATTAAATCTAAAATTAAGAACCTGTCCAAGTTGCTTTGGAATCTTCGTCCCGGTTGTGATGAAAAGGACCGGTTAGATTCTATTAAAGAATTAAAAGCTTCACCAGAATTGCAGAACCTGGTGAAAAAACTTCACTATAAAGGAATTGTGGTTGTATAAAAAAATGCCCCTTAAAATTGAACGTTTGTCCAGCTTTAAGGGGGCACATCATTTATATGCTGTTTTGTAATTTTTATTCTTCAATATCTACTTTTTTAATATGAGCACCTAATGCCTGAAGACGTCCTACTAAATCTTCGTAGCCTCGTTCAATCTGGTAAACATTACTGATTCTGCTTTCGCCGTGAGCGCACATGGCTGCAATAACCATGGCCATTCCGGCACGAATATCAGGTGAAACAAGATGATCCCCATGAAGCATTGCTGGTCCACTAACTACAGCTCTGTGTGGATCACAAAGTGTAATTTTTGCCCCCATAGAAATTAATTTATCTACAAAGAACATGCGGCTTTCGAACATTTTTTCAAAAATCAAAACGGTTCCTTCAACCTGAGTTGCTACTACTGTCATAATTGAAGTTAAATCTGCAGGGAATCCTGGCCAAGGCATATCATCAATTTTTGGAATTGCATTTCCCATATCTGCATTTACTTTCAATTCTTGTGTATTTGGAACTGTAAGTTCGTCGCCATCAATGCGCCATGAAATACCAAGCTTTGCGAAACTATTTTTAAGAGGTCGCATTTCCTGGGGTCGAATTCCTTTAATAGTAATCTGGCCATGAGTTGCTGCAGCCATACCAATATAAGAACCAATTTCAATTGTATCAGGTCCTATTACAAATTCACAACCATGTAATTTTTTTACACCTTCAATTGTAAGGATATTGCTTCCAACTCCAGAAATTTTTGCCCCCATTGAATTAAGCATATTACAAAGGTCTTGAACATGGGGTTCACTGGCTGCATTCTGAATAATTGTTGTTCCTTCTGCAACTGATGCTGCCATTACTGCATTTTCTGTTGCTGTTACAGATGCTTCATCAAGGAATATGTCTGCACCAACCAGTTTATTTGCTGAAAAAGAAAAATGTCCGTTTACACTGATATTTGCACCTAACTGTTGAAGTGCAAGGAAGTGGGTATCAACACGACGGCGACCAATTACATCTCCACCAGGTGGCATCATATGGCATTTTCCTGTGCGGGCTAAAAGAGGGCCTGCAAAAACAATTGAACCGCGAACTTTTTTTGTTAATTCACTTGGGAGTTCACAGGGTTTTATATTATCACACTGGATTTTCCAATCGTTTTTATTAATTCTTTCAACTTTTGCCCCAAGTTTTTCAAGAATCTGAATCATAACACCAGTATCCTGAATTTCTGGAATATTTCTAAGAATAACAGGTTCTGCTGTTAAAACTGTGGCTGCAAGACAAGGAAGTGCAGCATTTTTATTTCCGCTGGCTGTTACAACACCCTGAATTGGATATCCGCCTTCAATTACATATTCGTGCATTTTTTACCTCAAAGTTATATTGTGTACTACAATTATTTATCAAATAGAATATTTAAAATAATATCGGAAGCTTTTGCCATCTGGTTTAGCGAACACCATTCATTTCTTGAATGAAACTCATAAGAACCGGTGAAAATGTTTGGAGTAGGGATTCCCATTTCGGTTAATCTGGAACCATCAGTTCCACCACGGATTGGGGAGTTAACAACATTAACATTTGCTTCTTTAAATGCCTTTACAACTCTTTCCACAACCCTTGGATTTTCATCAAGTTTTTCCTTCATATTCAGGTACTGCTGTTTAAAGGTAACAGTCACTAATCCACCAGTTTCATCTTTTACTTTGTCTGCAAGCTTCATAATAATGTTTTTTTCTTCATCAATTTCTGTATTGCTAAAGGAGCGAAGTAACAAATTTAGTGTTGCAGATTCAATTGTAGCAGAGCTTTCCATTGGTGCAATAAAACCTTCAAAACCTTCTGTGGTTTGGGGCATTTTATTAACAGGCAGCTTTGAAAGAAAACTTGCCAGCATTAAATTTGCATTTATCATGCCACCTTTTTTTGCGTAACCAGTGTGGCAGGCTTTTCCTGTAAAATTTACTGTGGCAGACCATGCATTAAAGCATTCAGTTTCCATTTCTCCCAGATCGCCTCCATCTACGGTGTATGCATACTTAGATTTTATAAGTTCAGTTGGAACAAAATCCATGCCGTGTCCAGTTTCTTCATCAGGAGAAAAAATAACTTCTACAGCACTATGACTGCATTTTTCGCTGGTAATGTAGGCAAGAGCGGTCATAATAGCTGCTATACCAGCCTTATCATCACCACCAAGTAAGGTCTTTTTATCAGTAGTAATAATTGTATCGGTTTTATCCTTTGTGAAATTTGTTCCATCATTAATAATCTGTGGATTTACATTTTTACCAGAAACTTCATCAACTGTATCCATATGAGCAAGAAAAAGAACACTGTCTGAATTTTGCATATCATCAGAAGCCGGGTAATTTGCGTAAACATAGCATTTGTCTGTTACAGTTACATTTTGCATTCCAAGTGCAGTTAGTTCATCTTTTAGAGTATTTGCCATATCCCATTGCTGTGGGGTCGATGGGAAAACTCCTTTTTCAGCTTGTTCTCCAGAGCTTTCTGACCAGATTTTTACATATCTGATAAAGTTATTTAATAAAAGAGTTTTGTATTTCTGATTTTCACTGATTAAATTCATAACGATAGAATAATGTAATTGCAAACTATGTACAATTAGTAAAAATTTATTGGCAATTTTAGGAATTTATGACGATAATAGAAGTATGGAATTGGATAAAGAATTTTTCAGTCAGTTAGAGCAGGCTCTGGAACAAAAGCAAAACTGGTTTAATAAAGAACGTTTGCCAGAATTATTAAATCATTATCGTCTCTTTTATACATGTGTAAAGAATCTTAATGATATGCTTACTAAAAAGTCCTTAATTATTCCAGATCCATATAAATTAGATAAAAGAATTTCAGAAATTGTTGTGCCTGATACCTCGCCCTTTAGTGAAGGTGAGATTCCTTCCATTCTTGGTTCTCGTCTTTCAGAATTTGAAACAATGCTGGATTTTTTGTGTACATATTTCAGATTCTCTGTGGAAAATTTTACAGTTGATGTAATCAAAAAACTTTTGGAAATGAACCGGGTTTTTGATTGGACAAATGTTTCCATGAATAATGGGAAAGCTAATACCCGTTCTCTTGCAATTGTATTGAATCAGGCACGTGTAAATATGCCGGCTGTTGTTATCAGCACAATGACAGACAGTCTGGAAAAATGTTCATCTGTTACAACTCAGATTAATAAAACTTTAAATGAGTTAGCTGTCTTTCAAAAAGAGTTATTAAAAGGAAGAATTCGAAAAGATATTATTGAACATCCTGATTTTGATGATAAAAAAGCCTCAGTATCAGCTGAAGAAGAATTTAATGAAATCAAAAGAATGTTTGCAAAAATCTATGGAAAGAAAACTTTCTATGTTGATTTAGTAAATGAAATTGTAAAAGAAGATCAGGCTCCAAATAAAGCGGAAATTCGTGGAAAATTGTTTAATATGCTGGGAATACCTGAAAAGGTTGTAAAACAAGAAAAAAAAGGTCCTGAAGCAAAAGAATTATTGATTCAAACTGTTATAGCATTAAATGGATTTTCTCCTATATTAAGTCAACTTCTTGATAAATTATCAAATAATTTTAATCTGCTTTTTATAGAAAAAAAAACTTTCTTTGGCAAGCTTATATCTAAAATAAAAAAATCCCTGGGATTAAGACAGAGGGAACGTATTTGCAATGTTCCTGTTATTGATCAGAAGAATGGTACTAAATCTATTAAAAAAGTAAATGTTAATGAATTTCTAATCGATCTTGATAAAAAATCCAGGATATATGGTTCTCTTGGAATAAATGGTTCTGAATTGGAAAAATTAAGAAATGCATCCGAAGATTCCGTTTTGATTTTCTTAAATAAACAAATTTCAGAAAATCAGCAAATTTTTGTTACTATTAATGCTTTAGATGATTATTTTAAAGCAAACGTAGATGTTTTTTTACGTGCCAAAGTAAAGGGAATGAAAATAGATTTATCTTCCTATAAAAACATTATTGTTGCAGTTAATAAAAAACGTGGTGAATACGTTGCTGTTCGTGAAGAAAATGAACAGATGAAAAAACTAGGAATTTCAAATAATGAAGCTTAAAAAAACAAAAACTCTATTTATTGCAATTTGTCTTTTAATTGCAAATTCTGTGTTTTGTTTTTCTCAACAGAAAACAGACAATATAACTATTATTGAGGATTGTACAAATCATCAGTTTAATCCTCAATTAACAGACCTTTCCAGTGATGTACAAATTTTGTGTGCTGCATACGAAGGTCTGTTTTCTTATAATCTAGTAACATTAGATCCTGTATATGCAATTGCAGTTAATTACAGAATTTCTCGTGACAAAAAACGCTGGACTTTTGATATTAATCCTAACGCACGTTTTAGTAATGGGGATCGCATAACTGCAAATCATGTTAGAAATACCTGGTTAAAGCTTTTATCTTCAAAGGATGCACCTTATGCCAGTTTGTTAGATGTTATAGAGGGTGCTGCAGAATATAGGACTGGAGAAGGCTTTGCAGAAGATGTGGGAATTTATGCAATTTCAGATTCTCAGCTTATGGTTCATTTGTGTAAACCTGCAAGTTATCTTCCAAAAATACTTTGTCATCCGGCTTTTTCTGTTATGAGCGATGATGAAAATGTGTATTCCGGGGCATATATTATTTCTGAAGTTTATGAAAAAACTGAAGCTGAAAATGCAAAAATAATTTTGAAAAAAAATCCTTATTATTGGGATGCAGAAGCTGTATTAACAGAGCAGATTACTTTTATTCAAAGTGATGATGAAGAAGAAAATGCTTTTATGTATAACACCGGTTTTGCAGATTGGGTTTATGCTTCTATTTCAACACAAAAGCTGATTGAAAAGACTGATTTTTTGATTAATGCCGAATATGGAACAAGTTTCATGTTCTTTAAGCTAAAACAAAATGAAGATGAAAAAGATTCTGTTTGGAATCATCTGGAATTTAGACAGGCATTATTTGAAGCTTTTCCCTGGGAAAAATTCAGAGCATATTATTATGTTCCTGCAACCACCTATGTTTTCCCATTGCAAGGTTACCCAGAAGTAGAAGGTTTTGATTTTACAGACTTAATTGAAGCTAAAAAAATTATGGAAGAGGCAAGAAAAACCCATGGAATTCCTCAGGAGGTAAAAATTCCTCTTAACATGGAAATTTCAGAAGGAAGCTTTAATATTGAGCAGCTGCTTTTATTAAAACGTGCTTGTGATTCTTTAAATATTAAATTGCAGGTAAAAGAAATACCAGTTCATCAATATTTGAGTGGGGTTCCTTCCTCAGATGCAGATTTGTTTTATTATACATGGATTGGAGACTTTGCCGATCCTTATGCATTCCTTGAACTTTTCCGTTCTGATTCAACATTGAATGCTGCAAATTATTCTAATGCAGAATTTGATGAATTACTGGAAAAAGCTGCAATGGCTTCTGCAGAAGAAAGTCTAAAAATTTATGCCCAGGCAGAAAATCTTCTTTTAGACAGTTGTATTGTATTACCAGTTAGCCATCCAATAACAGCAAACATAATAAATACAGATTTAATTGGTGGCTGGTCTTTAAATGCTTTGGATCTTCACCCCTTAAAATATCTTTATAGAAAAAATGTTAAAGTAGTTTTGGGAAATAATGTAATTTAGTTCACTTATTGAAAATCCTTTAAAATCTGAATATAATTTAGAATATATTTAATCAAAATAAATATGCGCAAATCAGCGTTAATCAGCGTAATCTGCGTGAGATTTCTTTTAAAGGACAAGATAATGGTTATTTTAACATTGAACTGTGGTTCATCATCTGCAAAGTATCAGGTTTACGATTGGGATAACAAAGAAGTAATGGCTAACGGTGTTGTAGAACGCATTGGTATTGAAGGTTCTTGCATCACTCACAAAGCAAAAGGACAGAAAACAGAAATTGAATCTCCTTGTCCGACTCACAAAGAAGCAATTGAATTAATTATTAAAGAAATTACTGACCCAGCAGTTGGTGTTATTAAATCTATGGATGAAATTGGAGCCGTAGGTCACCGTGTACTTCATGGTGGTGAAAAGTTCACAAAATCAGTTCTTATTACTCCAGAAGTTTTAGACGGATTCCGTGAAGTTATTGACCTTGGTCCACTCCACATGCCAGCTAACATTATGGGTATTGAAGCTGCACAAAAGGTTATGCCAAATGTTCCCCATGCAGCAGTTATGGATACAGCATGGCACCAGACAATGCCAGCAGAAACATTTATGTATGCTATTCCTCGTGAATGGTATGAAAAATATGGTGCCCGCCGCTATGGTTTCCACGGAACATCATTCCTTTATACAGCAAAACGTGCTGCTGTTCTTCTTGGAAAAGATCCAAAAGACTGTAACATCATTATCTGTCATATTGGTAATGGTTCTTCTATGTGTGCTGTTAAGAACGGAGTTTGTTATGATACAACAATGGGTATTACTCCACTTGAAGGTCTTGTAATGGGAACTCGTTCTGGTGACTTAGACCCAGCTCTTCCATTCTATATCATGCGCAAAACTGGTATGAGTGCAGATGAAATGGATACAGCTTTGAATAAAAAATCAGGATGTCTTGGTATTACAACAAAATATTCTGACCGCCGGGATATTGAAATTGATGCTGCAAAAGGCGATAAACTCTGCCAGCTTTCTATTGAAATGGAAGCTCTTCGCATTAAAAAATACATTGGTGCTTTTGCTGCTGAACTTGGTCGTGTAGATGCAATTGTATGGACAGCAGGGGTTGGTGAAAGAGGTCCTATTACTCGTATGAAGGCTTGCTCTGGTCTTGAAAACTACGGAATTAAGATTGATGCCCAGCG